>ENA-OUQH01000989-OUQH01000989.1-human-gut-metagenome-genome-assembly--contig:-NODE-989-length-19627-cov-4.637697_pt1 | contig 19627 bp, 12 predicted proteins | sample MGYA00237948_ERZ548828 | MGnify/ENA primary metagenome ERZ548828 (study PRJEB26490, sample SAMN05194711) | human gut metagenome | biome: terrestrial biome; feature: human-associated habitat; material...
GTATACGGGAGACGGCATTATGAAATACGGCTATTTCCTTTCCATGAAATTCGGAAAAGGCTTTAATAAAACTCAAATGCTTGTTTTGACGGAATCAAACGAGAGAAAAACCTTTGATATTTGCGATAAAATTTTATTTGACGGAGAAAATCTTTCATCATCTGACGCAAAAATTACAAATACGTTTTTAAACGGCGATATTCCGAAATATCAGTTGATTAAATATGGTGTTGACAAAAACGGTTTAATCTCCAAAATAGATACGCTTACCGATGTTGACGAAAACGCCGAAACAGAAGAAAAATACTTCGGAGCTTCTGTAAACCCCGATGATTCACTTACAAGAATCATTAAAAATAAGGGTGTTATCTACAGGGCATATTCGGAACAGCTTTTTCCGTATGCATTTACTGACAATGCGGTAATATTTGAGGTCCCGAAAAACATTGCCGGTGATAATCACTCGGAAACATACGATTTCGGATTTTTCAGAGCGCGCATAAAGCCGTATTCCGATAATGATAAATTTAACGCCGATATGTTTGATTTCAACGAAAAATTCGGAGCATCGGCAATTGTGGCATACAGCGTTGCGGCTTCGGGAAGCTCCTCGGTACCCGATACGATAGACCCGGATTCCGACAACGTGGAATTTGTGAAGGATGTTGTTAAAACGGTTGACAAAAACGGCAATATAACGTTGGGAGTAGTGTTTGCCGGCAGCGGAAAAACGCACAACATTGTATATGATCTGCTTGATTATTACAAACAGAACAATTACATACCCAAGGCGGGCGATTTCATACAGTATTCGCTCAATGAAAACGGAGAGCTTAACGGATTCAATCTTGCTACATATGACAAAGCCACCAGAAGCTTTGGGATCGATTATTCAAAGGTCGGGTCAAGCGTGCTGCACGACACAACCTTTATCGCGGGGAAAATTTACTCGGTTTCCGATAAGCACATTGCCTTGAAAGCAAGTGTACACCCCGGCGCTTTTTCGGGTGTTTCGAATCCCGATGACAAGATTTTTATCCTGTCGAAATACAGTAATTTGCCGATATATATATTCAACACAAAAACAAATGAAACAAAATTAGGTTCAATAAAGGATATTAAAAGTATAAAGGATGCCGGCGACGGTGCGGACGATATTATGATTGAGCTTGATTGGGGCTCGCCGAATCAGCTTGCCGTATATACAAGATAAGGAGGGAATGCAATGCCTAAAAAAATAATTTCGTTAATTTTGGTATTAGTTTTGCTTTTGTCCGCTCAAAGCATCTCGGCAAATACAGAAGAAAGCTTTTATCTTCAGTATTTCACAAATTACACTTTTGAGTCCGCGGCTCTCGGAAGCCAGCCGGAAAGTTCGGTTACAAACGGAAACAGTATGTATATAGCAAGCCTGCCGTCCGATTCGGGCAAGTGCGTATACTTTGAAGGCACAGGCACCTATGCCGGATTCATAAATATGGGCATATGCTCAAAAGAGGATATTGTCATAGAATTTGACTTGCGCATAACGGAGCTCGGAAACGGAAGCGTGTCGCTTGAAGTATATGATTTGGGAAGATTGAACAGAAGAATTGCATACTTCGGCGCTGACGGAAACTTGTATGCTCCCGACGGCACTATGCTTGCCGTCTGCGGCGTAACGGACACCTTTAATACATTGAGCGTATGCATTAAAAGAAACGGTAAAGCGGAGATATATTTAAACGGTGTCAAGAAAACCGGAAACGTTTCGTTGGGACTTGAAAAATTCACAGATATCAGCGAGATAAGGCTGAATATGTCAAAGCATACGCTTTATCTTGACAATTTCTGTGCATATTCAGGAACACAGCCCTTGTCCGTTCTGATTAAAAACGGCGTAAATATCAGAAGAAACTCAACCCTTGCAGCCAATGCAATGTTCGCTACGGATACAGAAATGAGCGATTATCTCGGCGGCGGAATAATTTTTTACGATAACAAAAACAAATACTATGAAAACGGTGAAACAAAAATCTGGAATAACGGAATTTTGTTCAGAGTCGAAAACGGAAAAGGAATCCTGAACGAGAATTTTGTAAAAGAAAAATACGGATTTGACAATCTTACAGACATAGGCGAGCTTTCCGAAAAACTCGGAAAGAAGCTTACGCTTGACAAAAGCGGGATTGCCGTGATTTCAGACAGAGAAAACTTTTTCAACTTTACAACCGATATGCCGTTTTTTAAAACCGCGGCAATAAATCTCGTTTTTGACGATACCACGGGCGGCGAGATGCACAGATTGCTTAACGAAAAAATTGCGGCAAATGAGCATCCGAGACTTTTCGGCAACTCCGCAAGGTTCAACGAAATAAAAGAGCTTGCAAAAAATAATGAAAGAATAGCAAAAGCGACCGAATCTGTAATTAATGTAGCGAAAAAAAGTCTTGACGGTCCGATTCTGCAAAACAAATATATAGATAATTCAAGTCTTAATGTTGCGAGAAGCTTAAAGGAGCTGTCATTAAATCTCGGACTCGCATACAGGCTTACCGGGGACGAAAAATATGCCGCAAAGCTTTGGGAGCATATGGAGGCGGTTTGTGATTTTTCCGATTGGAACGAGATTCACTTTCTGACAACGGGTGAGTATCTTTTTGCAATGGCGGTGGGATATGATTGGATTTATGACTATCTGTCGGACGTACAGCGCAAAAAAATCGAAGAAGCAATATTAAACAAAGGCCTGACCCATGCCATGGAGGATTACAATGATGTTGTGGGAAGAAAAAGAACCTTTAAATGGGCACAGGTAAAAGAATGTTCAAACTGGAAAACCGTATGTAATACGGGCGTGATAGCCGCGGCAACAACGCTGATGGATATATACCCCGATTTGTGCGAAACACTGCTTGGCAGCGCGATAGAAAACATAAAGGTATCCGCTTTAGGCTACGCACCCGACGGCGCTTGGAGCGAGGGAACAACATATTGGCTTTATAACACAATGTTTTATACCTACTTTATAAATATACTCGACGCTGCATACGGAAATGATTTTGGCTATATGGACGCGCCCGGGATGAAGGAAACAATTGATTTTATGATTGCCGTGCAGGGCAGCAACGGAACATTTAATTACGGTGACTCAAACCATGTTATGATTATAGCGCCCGAATTCCTTCTTTTCTCCAATAAGCTTAAAAAGCCGTCCATACAAAAGTATTTTACTGACCATGCCGCGGGAACGGAATCGACATTTATATTTAATTATGTTCCCGAATACGAAAATTCTGCGGAAAAGCTTGAGGTTCCGCTCGACTATTACGCAAGAGAAACCGAGACCGTAATGCTTCACAGCAGCTATGACAGCAACTCGATTTTTACCGCCGTACATTCCGGCAGAGTAAGCGCTCCGCACGGACAGTACGACAGCGGAGAGTTCATTCTGGACGCATACGGAACGGATTTTGCATATGATTTGGGAAGTGCAAGCTACTCGCTGTCGCAGCAGCCGTATCTGTACAGACGCAGAACCGAAGGGCATAATATGATAACGATTAATAACGATTATTATCCCGGGCAGGACAGCAGAGCTTTTACGAAATTCCAAACATTTGAAAGCGGCGAAAGATCTTCGTTTGCAATAACCGATTTATCGTCCGCGTATTCGAGAGATGCCGTTTCGATGCGCAGAGGAGTAAAGCTTTTTGACAACAGGCAGAGCGTGATTCTTCAAGATGAATTTGAGCTTTATGAAAAATCCACCGTCGACTGGGCTTTGCATACAAAATGCCCGATAACGGTTTCGGAGGACGGAAGAACGGCTGAGTTTACGGGCAAATATAAAAATATGCGCGCAACAATACAGGAAGGCTGCCCCGGCACGTTCAGGGTTGAGCGGGCGAAGGGCGATGAGAGATCGCCTCATATAAACGGCGACTCGGATGACTCGAGAGTAAATAAGCTTATGATTACGCTTAAAGATGTTAAAAGCGCAACAATAGCCGTGGCGTTTACGTTTAATTTCGAAGGCGATGAATATAAGCCCGAATACGACCTTGTAAAGCTTGACAACTGGAAGCTTGAAGAAGGCGCGCTGACGGAAAAACCGTCGCTTCAATATATTAATGTTGACGGAAAGCTTATAAACAATTTTAATTCCGGCAATAAGTTCTACACATATTATTATGCTGAAGGAACCCCGATGCCGAAGTTTGAAGCAAAGAGCAGCGCAGATGTGAAAATCGAATATCCCGATAAGCCTTCGGGTCTTGTCAAAATCACCGTTTCGGATAAGAATACTACGGAGACTTACGCCGTAAAGATTATATGCAAAAAGCTTGAGTTGCTTCAAAACGGAGAGAAAGAGCTTTTCGTGTTCGGTGTTGAAGCAAGCGATATTCCTCAGGAGGATAACGGGCCCGAAAACACAATAGATGATGATTTGTCAACGAGATATTCGGCAATGGGAACGCCTTATTTAATCTTTGATTTGGGAGAAGAGCGGAGCATTACTTCGGCCAAGATTGCCGTATGGCAGGGCGACAACAATGACAAGCGTAAGCAAAGCTTTGAGATTTATGTCTCAAAAGACGGCGTAAATTACGAATTTGCGGGAGCGGAAACAACAACGGGAACAACGCTTGAGCAGGAGTACTTTAAGCTTAAGCCGTTAAATGGCCGGTATGTTAAGCTTGTAGCAACAGCCGTAAACGGGAAAAGCGGCGGCTGGAATTCATTTACCGAAGTAACATTCTTTGGAAGATAGGAGGTGAGATGATGAAACGAAAACTGGCAATATTCATTATATTATGTTTAGCTTTAATACCGATAGCTCCCAAGGCTGCCGGCGGAATTGACATTTTGTCTCCGCTGCCGGGCGCCGCTGTGGGCTACGGGTCGGTGACTCTTGAAGTGTCGGCTGATACAGGGCTTGAAAAAATATCTTTTTATATTGACGGCACCTTATTTAAAACGTTTGACGGTGGCGAGGCGTCATATTCCGCGGTTTATGATGACGCTTCCTACGGCTTACATACTTTCAAGGCCGTGGGAATTAAAAAGGGTGCGGAAGCGGCTGTGGCAGAATCGGAATTTTCTGTGGTTGACACAACGGAAAAACAGTTTTTGTCAATAGACTTTAACACAATGTCGTCAGACCTTTCGGGAAGCGGTATAGGATGGATTACAAATAACAATGCCGTGTTTCTGGCAGAGAAGAGGGAGGATGAGGTGCAGTGTCTTAAAATTCTTGCTACAAATGCAAATGACACGAATCTTTATATGCCGTTCTTCAATTTCACTCTGCCGGATACAACCGGTATTGTAATGCTGGAATTTGAGACCCTTGTATCAAACGAAGGTATGCGGCTTCGATACGAAAGCGGAGATGTATTTGACTTTTTCAGATACAGTAAATGCGGAAATACGTCGCTTGAGCCGCTTACATGGAATCATTTCAAGGTGGTTTTAAATTACACCGACAGAAAATATGAGATTTTCGTAAACGGCGACAGTGAGGCTGCGTCCTCCGGAAAGCTTTCCAAGGCTTCATCGGGTTCTGCGCCGAGATTTGCTTTTGCCGACGCCTATACAGACAGCGGTTATCTCCTGATTGACAATATAAAATACAGCTCGGTTTACGAAACCCCGATGTTTCAGTATATGATTGTAAAAGCAAACGGCAGCTCGAGTCAGATTAAAAACGGTGTAATTCCGTCCGGCGCAGAGCAGATTAAAATGTATTTCAAAGGAACATACAATCAAGCAAAATATAAAGTTTCGCTTATGGAAAACGGAAATGAAATTGCATGCGAATCATCGGTAAATACCGATTCAGGAATCGTAACAATCGAGAAGTTTAATAAGCTCAAGGACGGAAGCAATATTAAAGCGGTTATAGAGAATACGGAGACGGGTAAAAAAATCGAAGTGCTTTTAAAGACCGAAAAGACGGGATTTTATGTAAAAAACCATGTTTTTTCAAACGGCGAATATGATATTACGGATTTCGGACAGTTAGATGAACAAGATAACGTTTTTTCAAAGCTTTCATTGGTTAACGACACGGAAGAAGATAAAAAAATCATTTGTATTCAGTGCGTTTACAAAGGCGGGATAATGACAAGCATCGGTTTTGCCGAAAAAACGGTTTCGGCAAAAAGCTCTGAGGAATTTGAAACACCTTCCTCAAATGCAGCGGGCGATGAAATAATTTGCAGCATAATAGATTCGTGGGCGGAAAGAGTACCGATTGCATCGGTGGCTTCATTAAAAAGGTAAGTCGGCAAAAAGGGTGAAAATGAAAATAAATAAAAAATTTTTAGGAGGACTATCATGACGAAAAAACTTATGGCATTACTTATCTGCACATTCATTGTTTTGGGAAGCTTCGGCGCTGTCTTTGCCGCAGGAACCGTAACAGTGCTGTATCCTCAGAACGGTATGACGGTTTACGGCGACAATACCATCACATTCACCGCTTCCGTTTCAGGCGCGGCAAGCGCCCCTGCGTTTACGTTGGACGGTAAATCCGTGGGAACGGGAGAAATCAACGGAACAAAATATGAGCTGTCGTTTGACGCGTCGGGGCTTTCTGCGGGCGCGCATACATTGACGGCTGTGTCGGGTACGGAAACGGATACTGTGCTCTTTAGCTACCTTCCCGAGGAAATCGTTCTTTTTGAAAACGAATTTGACGATTCCTCAAGCACGGTTGCGGGCAATTTCATCCCCGCCGGCATCGGCGCGGCTGATGTCAACGGAATAAAATTTGGGTTTGACGAGGGTATGAACGGCACAACCGGACTGCGTTTCACAACAGAAGGTGATTCAACAGGGTTTCCGACCTTTTGGATATTTACCGACATTCTTTTCTTCGGGAAAGCCGTAACAGGCAACGGAAGCGGACTGACGGAGGGAATTGTAAAAACGGAGTTTGATATTAAAATAGACAGCAAAACAAACATTGCTCTTCTTCATGCCGGCAACACGTCAAACAGCGCTACATCAAGCAATTCGGCGATTTTCTCAAGCAGCGGCGTGGTTAGCGGCACGGATATTTCTTATGATCTCGGTGTATGGAAGCACGTTGCGGTTGTGGCTGATTTGACAAATAAATGGTATTATGTAAGCTATGACGGCAATATGGTTAAGAAAGGTCAGTGCGATTACGGATTCGGCTCGGGCACAATAGGCAATTCCGCAGGAATAAAGTTCCAGAGCAACGGCTCGTCCCCAACAGATTATTCGATAGATAATTTTAAAGTCAGCTTTGTAAACGCAATGTCTCTCGGAAGCACTGATTTTACCGGAGTAGAGGTTACGGACAGTTTACCATGGAATGATAAATTGACATTTGCTTTCTGGCCCAAAACATATACTATCTTTCTTTGTGACAATCCGGTAAGTGATACTGTAAAGGCATTTTCGACGGCAGCCGAGGGCAGAAACGGAAGCGGAGACGCGGCTTACAAAATTGTGCCGAACGGAACGCAGTTTGTTACATACAGAAAGTATTACGGTGAATCCGGTCACTATCCGGCATCAAATATCATAAATGGAATAAGTGAAGGAGTAGCCACTTTTGAAGCGGATTTCAAATTTGACAAAAATGATACATGGGCAACAAAGCTTTCAGAAGGCTGGGGTCTTGCAGGAAATGACCGCTATCTGTTTACGACAGGCGGTGAAATATACAATTCCGATTTTAAATACGTGCCCGGCGAATGGTACAGAATTAAATTGGTTGCGGACTATAACAGCAAATCATATGTAGTGCTTTGCAACGGTAAATTTATAAGAAAAGGCAAGCTTTTGGACGACGCAAAATATGCGGGCAACTATTCAACACTGCAGTTTGAATGTGTAAACAGAGTGGCTGATGCGGAAAACGGAATAACGCTCGATAATTTAAATTCGTATTACTATAACACACCTCAGGTTTCTTCCGTTGCATACAAAAATGCGGAGGATGACGGCTTTAAGGCTTTAAGCGGAAACATAACCCGCATTAAGGCAGGTACAACGGAATTTAAGCTTACGCTCTCAAAAGCTTTTGCAGACAATTTGTCATCGGAGAACGCAGCGGTATATAAAAACGGCGAGAGACTTGCAGGAGCCGAATTAAGCGCGGACGGCGCCGTTATATCGGTTTCGCTTCCGGCGCCTGCACAGACCGGAGACTTTTTCGAAGTCAGAGTAAATGGCAGCGTGAAGCTTGCAAACTTTGTTTCCGATACGGCTAATGCACGCATCATAGGCAAAGAAACTTCATACGGCGTTGTTACCGTTCAGGACGGATTTACAAAACTTGTTTTAGTAAAAGACGGCTCAAATGCTCATGTAAGAACAGACGCTTATTTTGACGAGATGCCGAACAGTATGCTCCTTCTTGTATCATATGCTGGAAACAGAATCGACAAGATAAACCTTATCAAACTGAATTCCGAGAGCGTTACACTTGGCGAATACTACAAGCTTAATGTTGATTTGAGCGAATTGGTCGATGACGCAACAGAGATTAAAGCATTTGCATGGGAAAGCGGCTTGAAGCCTGTTGCGGCAGAGAGTATTACTGTTACAAAATAATTTTATAAAAATTGCTTAAGGAATTGATTATATGTCAAAAAAAATAATATCAGCAATATTGTGTTTGTTACTCATTTCCTTTGCGGTTTATGCGGACGGAGTTTCGGTATCGGTTGTTTACGATACCGAAACGGACTCCGTTTCCGTAAGCGGCAATGCGGATTCTGATGTAACTGTTACGGTTTTAAAAAACGGAACCGAACCCTCCGATATCAGTGCGGAAAATCCCCCGGTATTTTTCAGGTTTGCCGAATCCGCAAACGGAACGTACAGCCTGAGCTTTAAGATTGAATCTGACGCGGAAAGCGGCAAATATGATATTTTTGTTTCTTCAAAAAGCGGTAAAGCGAAAGGGTCTTTTATAAGAATCAATAAAAATATTGACCCATCACTGCTGGAAGCGCTGAGCGCTGCCGCGTCGCAGGCGGAGTTTTCGGATCTGCTCGAGAAAAACAGCGGTGATTTCGGTATAGATACGGATGATGAAAATTACGATAAGTATAAAGATTTAGCATACAAGATAATGTTTTGCTCAGGCAGAACATATAAAACCGCTTCTGAGGTTTACTATGATTATTTAACAGCCTATGCTTTATCCGGCGTTGTTTTGTCCGAAAATACAGATGCTGCTTTGCAAAGCGGAACAGATCATCTCGGCTTTGACTACAACGCGGATTATAAAAATGATACAAGACTTTCAGACGCGGCAAAAGAAAAACTTTTGAATCTTTTGAAAAATGAAGACTGGGAAAATGTTTATTCCGGCTGTAAAACGGAGCTCAGGGAGATTTTTAAAGAAAGATTCAGCGAATACAAAGTCGTTTCAAGCGCTCTTTGCGCGCAGACGGGCGGAGAGCTTAAAAAAATAATCACAGAGGATTACAGCGATAATTTTTCGGATTTGCTTTCAAATGAGCAATACAAAAGCCTGAAAAGCCCCGAAGAAGTATTTTCATTGATGATTAAAAAGAGTTTCACGGATATGAAAACTCTCCGGACTGCTTTTAGCGATGCCGCTGCAAAAAGATATAAGGAAGAAAATAAAAAGACCGGATCATCCGGAAGCTCTTCATCGGGCGGCTCTTCCACAGGCGGCGGGTTCGCGGGAAGCGGCGTTGAGATACCGGCAAAGGACAATACCGTTGATATCACCGAGCGCAAAACGCCTTTTACAGATATAAAAGACTATTCATGGGCGAAGGATTCAATTGAATCGCTCTATGAAAAAGAAATAATATCGGGTTATGATGACGATACGTTCAGACCGGGAGAGTATATCACAAGGGCGGAATTTTCAAAGCTTATTGCCGAGGCGTTTTTGAAAAACGCAAAAGGTGACAGCAAAGTCGATGTGTCTTTCAGCGACGTATTAAAAACGGACTGGTTTGCTTCTTTTGTTGAGAAAAACGTAAAGTGCGGAACAATTCTCGGCTATGACGGAAAGTTTAATCCGCTTGATTTCATAACAAGAGAAGACGCAAGCGTAATTTTATACAGAATAATTAAAACAGACGGCGATTTTGCCGCATCGCAGTTTGATGACGAAAATTTAATATCGGAATACGCTGAGGACGCGGTTTCGTTTTTATCATCGGCGAACATAGTGCGCGGCAGAGAAAACAATATGTTTGCGCCAAAGGACAGCATTACAAGAGCGGAAACAGCGGTGCTTATCCGCGCGGCAATTGATTTTACAGAAATACCGGAAAAGTAAATTGGGAGATTTTATGAGAAAAGATTTTATCAAAAAGGGACAAAGCATTAATATCGAATTAAATAAAAAGCAGGTTTCGCCGGTGTGCGTTTCACGCTTTAAAAAAGACGATTCGTTTTACAGAGGCTACGGCGTTGTTAAAGAAAAGGATTTTACGGGCAGTGATGTCATAGACGACTATTTGATGTATGATTTCGGAGAGCATTATGTAGGATATTTGTCATTTGACATTTCGGGAATTGACGAAATATGCGATTCTCCCGTAAAGCTCAGATTTCATTTTGCCGAGGTGCCGTATGAATTTACGGATTGTCCCGAAAGCAGAACGGGCTGGCTGTCTTATTCGTGGATACAGGAGGAGATAATCCACGTGGATTATTTGCCTTCGCATGTTGAGCTGCCGCGCAGATACGCGTTTCGATATGTAAAAATCGAGGTGCTGGCAAAGAACAAAATAATGAAGGTTGTCATTTCAAATCCGCGCGTTACGGCCGAAACCTCGGGTGATTTTGAAAAATACGACATTGTCAAAAATCCGCGCTGGAAAAAAGTCGGCGAGGTGTGCGTGCGTACATTGAGAGACTGCATGCAGAGCTTTTTTGAAGACGGCCCTAAGCGTGACAGAAGATTATGGCTCGGAGATATGCGTTTGCAGGCGCTTGTAAATTACGATACATTTAAAAATTATGACCTTGTGAAAAAATGCATGTATCTGTTTGCGGGTCTCACGGGAGAAAGCGGAATTATACCGTCGTGTATTTATGAGTTTCCGAAGCCCATGCACGGCAAAATCGAGCTATATGATTTTGCTCTTTCGTTTGCGGCAACGCTTTGCGATTATTATGACGCCACAAATGACCGCGAAACGGCGGAGGAGCTTTTTGAGCCGGCTTATTCGCAATATTTGCTTTTTGAAAAGCTGCTTGATGAAAACTATTTGATTAATCCACCCGAAGGCTGGTGGTGCCATATTGACTGGGGAAAAGATTTTCCGAAGCTTTTGTGCATGGAGGCGCTGGCAATTTATTTCTCGGGATATATGATAGATCTTGCCGTAAAGCTTTCAAAAAACAAGGAAGCCGAGCATATAAAAGAGCTCAGAAAAAACCTTTTTGACGCGGTCACAAGGACATATTACAACGCGGAGACAGGCCTGTTTGAGGAAGAAGGCAAGGTTATGTGGGTCCCGAATATTTATCTTATAGATTCGGGGCTGATTCCGAAGGAACAAGGAGTAAAAATGATATATGCTCTGAGAGAATGTAAAGATGCTGTTTTTGCAATCACGCCTTCATGTCACCACTATATGCTCGAAGCGTTTGCAAAGCTCGGCCTTTATGACCTTTTGGATGAGCATATAGACGCATATTGGGGCGGAATGCTCAGAGACGGAGCCGATACATTCTGGGAGACGTATGATATAAACGATCCTTTTGTTGCTGCATATGATGACGTAAACTTAACAAGTTACTGCCACGCATGGAGCACAACGCCCATATACTTTATTTTAAGGTATCTTGACAAATAAAGGGAATTAATCATGAAATTTTATAATAATATTTTTTTGAAAATTTCAGTGTTATTAATGTGTATTCTTTTTGTGTTGCCGCAAAATGTTGTTTTTGCGGCAACACAAAAAAGCTTTTCCTATGTAAAGGAGAGCGAAATATTCAGCTGCAACTATAATATGATTACGGACGGCGCCTCAAGCGTTGATTCTTCAATGTCTCCGCGGCTTTACGGACCTTTTCTTGACACGGACAGAATTTTTAAGGGAGAAGGTCCCGACGGTACACCGTGCCTGCTTATGCAGGCGCCGCAAAAAAACGGATATGCGACACTGCGATATTATATGCCGGAGCAGTACAGAAACTTGTCGGGCGGAATAATAGTTTTTGAAACCGATATAAAAGTAAGCAGCACAAAGGATGAATACCGTATGGCAGAGGGCATGGCGGGTCTTGAGGCGGTGCTCGGAACAGACGGTAAGATTCTGGGCTCATATCCGTATAAAAGAGGCGTGTGGTTTAATCTTAAAATCGCACTGAATTTTGAAGCAAATTTAACCGAAATTTATTATAATAATGTTTTTGCCGCTTCTAAAAAAATAACGGTGAATTTTGCTCCCGAATATTTCACGTGCCAGCTTGCCGCAAAAGGGAGTGAATGCCCTTCGCTGTGGCTTGACAACACAAAACTTTACAAAGCGGCGTATTTAGCTGACAAACTAATAGCTTCGGCAGATTTTACGGGATATAACGCAAACGGAGAGTATGTCCGTTTGGACAGTTTTATAAATCCTGCATGCTACGCTCCCGCGCTTGATACAAACGGAACCGTGTTCTATTCCGAAAGAGGAAAAAACGGAGAAGCAAATTCGGCATTTTGCATTAAAACAACCCAAAAGAATTTATATCCGCAGATTCGTATGTATCTTGCCGATGAATTTAAAAATATCAACTCCGGAAAAATTATTTTGGAAATGAATTTAAAACTCGGAACAAACGGAGATAAATTCAGGTTAAGCAACGGTTTCGGACTTTCATGGTCGGACAGCGACATATTCAATGCAGAGGGAACTGTTCTCGGAACGCCGTACAGCAGCGGTGTTTGGAATAAACTGAAAATTGTTTTTGACTATGACGAGAAGAAGGCTTTTATATCTTTAAACGATATATATTGCGGATATAAGGAGATTGCAGATTCATTTTGTCCGAGCTCGCTGGGTTATGTTACTTTCCAGTTTTGGAGTGTAAATAACGATGAAGCCTCGGTTACAATAGATGATTTTATTATTTACAAACCGTTTGATATACCCGAAAACTCAGTGTATTATTATTCGAACGGATCGGAAATACAGAGAATACAGGGAGGAACTGTCAGAACCCGCATTAAAGGAGTGGCAGGTGACGATTCAAAAATAATCTCTGTTCTTTATAACGAAAAAAACGAAGATATTTGCGATATTAAAGTCGGTTCGGATTATACTAATATAATCGTTCCCATGTATGATACGTATGATTACAGAATCGACACATATATTTTGAAGAGCGAAACAGGTGATTTTTTGGAAAAAATAAGTTATTTGGACGGCAATATGGGAACCAATTATCTAAGCGGCGCCACTGTTATATCGGATGTTAAAAGAAGATATCCCGGTAACGCTCATCCGAAACTGATATTTACGGAGGAAAAGCTTAACGAAATTTTATACGATTACACGGGTGAGACATACAGAAACATAGATTCCGCCATTACATACAGAGCAAACAGATATTTGAATATGACTCCTGTTGAATATAAACTTGAAGGCGCATATAATATTCTTTTAAACGCTTCCAGGGAAATTCTCGACAGAGTTATGTCACTGTCCGAAAAATATCTTTTGACGGGAAATAATGTATATGCGGAAAGAGCATATCTCGAGCTTGAAAATGCGGCAAACTTTCCGGACTGGAGCCCGAAGCATTTTCTTGACACGGCGGAAATGCTCACGGCTTTTGCCTTTGGCTACGACTGGCTCTATGACTACCTCACGCCGCAAAGACGAGAGACACTCAGAAATGCCATGGTCAATAAAGGGCTGAAGGCGGGGTATGAAGATTATACAGATTCGCCCAGAACAAGAACCTATAAATGGTATCAGGACATGCCGGGCGACAACTGGAAATTTGTTTGCAACGCGGGTCTTACTTTAGCGGCACTTGCAATATGTGACGAGACGGAAGAAAGCTTGTGCTCGGACATAATAACATACGGATTTTCAGACGCTTACAAAGCGGTCAGAAACATGTTTGACGAAAATGACGGCAGCTACAGCGAGGGTCTGACTTATTGGACATACGCCTCAAATTACCTTGCATATTATTCCTCCGCTCTTCAAAGTGCGGCAGGCACCGATTACGGATTGACCGAATACGAGGGACTCAGAAAGTCCTGCGATTTTGTTAAAAATCTTTCCTCAAACGTGTATCGTTCTTTTAATTTCGGAGATGCCGAAGAAGGTATTGCGTGTTCACAGGTTTTGCTCTGGTACGGAAAAAGATTTAAAAGATATGATGTTTCGGCATCAAGGGCAAATTATCCTGCGCTTCACCCAATGGATTTACTGTGGTATTCAAAAGATGAATGTGAAGGCGTTAAAGAATACGAATACGATTACGGCGAAATCGGAGGAAGCAACGCGGCTTTCAGAAGTTCGTGGGATAAAAACGGCTTTTATGCTTCCATACATTTCGGAGAAAATGACGCATATCACGCACAGGCAGATACAGGTACGTTTGTTATGGAATATATGGGCAAGCGCTTCTTTTCTGATTTGGGTCAGGATAATTACAGTGCTTATGAATATGAGTATACATACAGATACCGTGCCGAAGGGCACAATACGCTCGTTATAAATCCGAATATGAATCCTATAAGCTCCGGTAAATATACGGACGCGGTTGTTAAGCAATACAGAGATCAAGCTGCGGATTCGCACTGTTATATTACAGGGCTTTCCTCAAATAACGAAAGCAGATACGCATACGGCGATATATCGGACGCGTATTTCGGCAAAAAAGCCGTTCGCGGAATGAAAATGTCATCGGACGGAAAGTCGGTTGTAATAAGAGATGAGCTGAAGCTTAATGATACTGACAGCGGATATTGGTTTGCACATACAAAGGCAGATATAGCACTGTCTGCTGACAAAAAGAGCGCGGTTCTGACAATTGACGGGGTAAAACTGTGGGTTGGAATATTAAGCGAAGGACTTACATTTGAAATTATGGATGCGGTTCAGCTTAATTCCGATATAATACCGACAGATGACACTCATTCGTCAAACGACTCTGCTTATCGCGGTCAGAAGCCTAATGATGAGTTTAAAAAACTTGCAATTTCTTTTTCGGGTTCAACGGATATAAGCGTAGCGTTTGTTCCGCTTTCGGGAAATCAGACAAGACCCGATATTATTCCGTCAGATTCGGAAATAAAAAATTGGTAAATTACACTTTTTTATAAATTATAAATTCCTGTCATAGAAAAGTGCAAAAAAAGGCCGTGACAGGCGGCGGAATGGAGTAAAAAAATGAAACAGGTTAAATTTGGTGTAGTAGGTTGCGGCAGCTTTGCTCATATGCATATTCCGGGTTTGAAGACGCAGAAAAAAGCTGTTATAAATGCTATCTGTGATCTATCGGAAGAAGCTATGAAAGAAGTCAGCGAAAAATTTGAGCTTGAAGCAGAATGTTATACAGACTGTGACGAGATGCTTAAAAAAGCCGATATTGACGCTGTTATAGTCGCAACAAACGACCAGGCACACAGAGAGGTTACCGTAAAAGCGCTCCTTGCAGGCAAGCATGTTTTATGCGAAAAGCCGATGGCTTTGACAGTGGAGGACTGCGAAGCTATGGTTGAGGCACAGAAAAAAAGCGGCAAGCAGCTTATGATAGGTCAGATTTGCCGCATGACACCGGGATTTGTTGAGGCAAAAAGATTGCTTGATGAAGGCGTAATAGGCGAGCTTTTCTATGTTGAAAGCGAATATGCTCACGATTATTCCACATTTACGGATAAGACTACATGGAGAGCCGACCCTCTCCGCCATATAGTAATCGGCGGTGCGTGCCACGCTATTGACCTTCTTCGCTGGATTGCCGGAAACCCGTCGGAAACAACAGCGTACAGCAACAAAAAAATATTGACGGATTTGCCCACCGATGACTGTGTAATAGCTATTTTCAGATTCCCGAACGACGTTATAGGAAAAGTTTTCACATCTTCGGGCTGCAAAAGACCTTATACAATGCGTACACAGCTTTTCGGAACAAAAGGAACTATTCTTGTAAACAATACGGACGCTTTTATAACCGTGTACAGAAATCACATTGTTGAAGGAAGTGAAATTTTAGACGGAGTTTTAGACAGAAAGAACGATAACGAAATAGAAATAAAATATCCGCTTGCGCTTGACAATCACAATGTAACGGGAGAGCACACCGCTTTCATAAACGCTATATTGGACGGAACCGATGTTGCAACAAACGGCTATGAGGGCATGGCAACGGTTAAAGTATGCCGCGCTGTTATTGAAGCCGCAGATGCAAGAAAGACCGTTAAAATTGAATATTAATTTTCGGTTTCATGTTGCTTGATGAGGCAAAAAATAAAAAATACACTCTCTAAAAAAGGGTGTATTTTTTTATTTTTTCTAATGTTATTTTAATCTTTCGGTATTATCATTTAATTAAATTAAAGCATAGGAGGCTTAATTATGGCTATTGAAGTATTTAACAGATATGAACATAAGTACATTTTGACTCCGGGGGAATATGAAAAAGCACTGCGTGTTATGGATGCGCACATGGAGCTTGATCCGCACAGCGCAGGCTATAAGCCGTATACAATTGCAAATATTTATCCATGGAGGAGGGTACAGACGAAAAGGCATTTATAAATGAACTCAAAACAAGAAACGGCAATCTCACGATAATGCTTTTCGAAATGCCGCTGATTATTAAATATGGAAGAGGGGTCAACTCTTCAGTACAAATAAAATGAAGATTACAGCTATGCCGAGTTAAAATCGGGCAGTGATGATGATCTCAGCAGTTTTAAAGAATTTGTAAAAGAATTAAACAGCGTTGAACCGGAAATGAAAAATACAGCGTAATTGCAAAAAAGCACCTTGCAACCACGGTGAAATACATATTGCGTGAAGACGGGTCAAGTTTTCATAGATATATATTTGATTACGATACCGGCAAGCCGCTTTACGGAGCTACCGCACAGGGAGCTTCCGACGATTCGTGCTGGGCAAGAGGGCAGGCGTGGGGAATAGACGGTTTCGCTTTGAATTATAAAGATACAAAAAACGAAGATGACGCCGATATGATTCGCTATAAGAAAGCTGCCGGTGTTGTATGCTATAAAAGACTTATTTATCTGTATAAGTCAAAACGAGAAAAAGAAAGGAGTTGTGCATAATGAAAAGCACAAAAATCACGCCTTTGTATGAGCGTCTTTCCCGTGATGACGAACTGCAAGGCGAAAGCAACAGTATCACAAACCAAAAGAAACTGCTTGAAGATTATGCAAAGCGGAACGGCTACACCAATATAGTCCATTTTACCGACGACGGTGTGTCGGGACTTCGTTTTGACCGCCCCGGTTTTACTGCTATGATGAAAGAGGTAGAGAAAGGCAATGTCGATACGATTATTCTTAAAGATTTAAGCCGCTTGGGGCGAGATTATCTTAAAGTCGGGCAGTATATGGAAATCCTGCGCCAAAAAGGAGTGCGGCTTATTGCCGTAAATGACGGAGTTGACAGTTTTAACGGCGATGATGATTTTACACCGTTCCGCAACATTATGAACGAGTGGTACGCACGGGACACAAGCAAGAAAATTAAATCCGTATTCAAGGCAAAGGGCAATTCGGGCAAGCACGTTTCAAGCTGTCCGCCCTATGGCTATCTCAAAAGTGCGGAGGATAAAAACAAGTGGATAGTTGACGAGGAAGCCGCCGAAGTGGTACGGCGGATTTTCCGAATGACCGTTGAGGGCAAAGGTCCGTATCAGATTTCGCAAATTCTGCAAAAAGAAAAGGTCGATATGCCTGCGGTACATCTGCAAAAGCATAATGCAGGCCTTCATCAGAAAGTCGTATTTGAAAATCCGTACCGTTGGGGTTCGTCAACCATTGCGGAGATTTTGAAAAAATATGAGTATCTGGGGCATACGGTGAATTTCAAAACAAGAAAGCACTTCAAAGACAAAAAGAGCCATTATGTTGACGAGAGCGAATGGGTAATCTTTGAAAATACACAAGAGCCGCTTATAGACCGGCAGACATTTGACACCGTGCAGAAAATCAGAAAAAATGTGCGGAGATACCCTAACGGCTGGGGCGAGGTTGCGCCGCTTACGGGACTTTTATTCTGTGCCGACTGCGGAGGTAAAATGTATGTTCACAGAACGAATAACGGCAAGCGTGAATCGCAATATACCTGTTCTCAATATTCAAAAGTGCCTGTCGGAAAGCTCTGCAAAACACAGCACAGAATTAAAGAGGCGTCTGTTTTGCAGCTTATATCCGAAATGCTGAAAGAAATATATAATTACGCAAACGAAGATAAAAAACGGTTTGCAATGATTATACAAGAGGCACAGTCGCAGCAAAATCAAGAGGATATTAAAAAGAGCCACACAAGGCTGGCGGTAATCAAGCAAAGGCTTGCGGAGCTTGAAAAACTTATTTGCAAGATTTATGAGGACAACGCTCTCGGCAAGCTGTCCGATGAAAGATACGAAACTCTTGACGGGCAATACGCAAAGGAGCAAAAGTCATTAAAGGTGGAAATGTGCGAGCTTGAAACAAGTATAGACGGATATGCAAAAAATGAAAAGTCGGCTGATAAATTTCTTGCATTGCTTGAAAAATATCAGAATTTTGATAACCTCACCATAGCTATGCTGAACGAATTTATTGAAAAAATCCTTGTTCACGAAAGAGCAAGAAAAGGCAGCTCGGACACCACGCAGGAGGTTGAAATATATTTTAACTTTATCGGTCGGTTTGTTCCGCTCGACTTTGCGCAGGAGCCTACGCCGGAGGAAATCGAAGAAATGCGTAAAAAAGAGGAATTAAGGGACAGACTTCACCGAATTTATTTGCGCCGAAAGGAAAACGGCAAGCAAAAAGAATATGAGGAACGCACAAAAGCAAAGAAAAAAGCTGAGATTGACGAGAAGAAAAACGCTCTGCGTGCGGAGGATATTCAAAAAGGCGTATTTATCCGCATAGTCGATATGGCGAAAAAAGAGCCGACATTCAGAAAAGCGGCAATTTGACGGAGGTTTTGAAAATGAGCAATAAAATCAAATACACAAAACACGGCGATTATTATTTACCCGACTTGACTGTTTCGACAGACAAAAAATACAATATCGGCAAATACGGCAGACTTCACGGAAAATTTATCAAGGAAAATAGACCTTGCTTTTATACTGCAAGAATGATTGACGGCACTTGGCTTGATTATCTTGCAGAAGTTGATAATGCGGCAAAATCGGAGGTTGAAAGGCTTGTAAAAAACTTTGCGGACAATTTAAGCATATCCGAAGAATTAAAGGCAACAGACCACATGCAATGGGTAGGCTTGATGAGCAATGTGAAAGCACAGGCAGAGGAATTTGTGCTGAAAAATATCGTTTTCGGAGGTGTTGAGAGATGAAAAAAGTCAAGACAATGCTAATAACAATAACGGCTATAACGGTAATGACACAAAGCACATTTGCCGCCGACATTCCCGTTGAAAGCTATCCCGACAATGCCACAGAGGAAAGC
>ENA-OUQH01001006-OUQH01001006.1-human-gut-metagenome-genome-assembly--contig:-NODE-1006-length-19472-cov-7.906474_pt1 | contig 19472 bp, 12 predicted proteins | sample MGYA00237948_ERZ548828 | MGnify/ENA primary metagenome ERZ548828 (study PRJEB26490, sample SAMN05194711) | human gut metagenome | biome: terrestrial biome; feature: human-associated habitat; material...
GCACCTGCAATGCTTTCCTCGATTTTTCCATCTGCTTAATGGTATAACGCTCCCCATTGTCTCTTTTTGCCTGATCAATAGCAAGCTCAATCTCATCAATCTGTCTTTCGATTGTAGCCGCCTGCCTTTCCTGTGATAATGGGATTTTTTCAAACTGACTATGCCCGATGATTACAGCATCATAATCACCTGTTGCAATACGGGAACAGAACTTTTTACGGTTGGCAGGTTCAAAATCCTTTTTCGTTGCTGCAAGGATATTTGCTCCGGGATATAACCGAAGGAAATCACTTGCCCATTGTTCAGTCAGGTGGTTCGGCACTACAAATAATGACTTCTGGCATAGTCCCAGACGCTTGCTTTCCATTGCCGCCGCTGTCATTTCAAAGGTCTTTCCGGCACCAACGCAGTGTGCAAGCAGGGTATTATCCCCATACAGCACATGGGCAACCGCATTTTTCTGATGCGGCTTTAATTCAATATCCGGTGTCATGCCTGGAAATTTCAGATGCGAACCGTCATATTCTCTTGGTCTGATGGAATTGAAAAGCTCATTATATTTTGCCACAAGTGTCTGCCTGCGTTCCGGATCACGGAATACCCAGTCCTTAAATGCCTCCCTTATTGCTTCCTGCTTCTGGCTTGCAATCATGGTTTCCTTTTTATTGAGGACTCTCTTTTCCTTTCCATCCTCCTCAATGGTGTCATATACTCTCGTATCTTTGAGGTTCAGGGAATCTTCCAGTATCTTATAGGCATTTACCCGGCTTGTACCATAGGTCATGTTGACAAGCGTATTTCCAAAATCAGCGTTTTTCCCTTTAATGTTCCACTCCCCGGTCACACCCGAAAACTGCACCCCAATCGTATCTCTGCGGAATAAATGCTCCGGTGTCTGGAACGTATCACGCATGAAATCATTGATATATTTTGGATCAATCCATGTGGCACCAATACGCACCTCAATCTCCGATGCGTCCAGCTCCCTCGGCTGTACCTGCGTAAGAGCCTGCACATTTGGAGCATATTCCGGATGATTTTCCGCATAAGTGGCTGCTATGGCAAGTTTCTCACGCACATTGCCGCTGAGATACTGGTCTGCTGTCTCCCACACATCCGTAAGCGGATTCTGGAAAATAACACCACGAAGTTCCTCGGTAAGTGTATCCTTATCTCTTCCGGTAAGCTCTCCCATATAATCAAGGTCGATTTTGGCTTTCTCTGCTAAAGATACTGCCAGCGCTTCACTTGCGGTATCCACACTTGTGACAACCTCTGCCCTTTTAATGGTACGCTTCGTGAACATATCCGCCTTGCCTTTGAAATTGCCCTCATCATCAAGTTTTTCCAAAGAACACAACAGGCAATAACTGCTGTCCTGATTAAAGGCTCTCTTATTCGCCTGTGAATTGATCAGACCATATTTCTTAGAGAAATTATCATACAGGCTATTAAGTTCTGTCTGCTTTTCCTTAATTGTTACATCGGAGTATTCCTCAAGCTGCATATCAATCAGTTCCTGCGTACAGTTACGGATTGCCACCATTCCCTTGATACGTTCTTTTGCGGTGTCTGATACTTCCACCGGCTTCATGACAGAGTTTTCACGGTAATATACCTCATTATCGACTACGGTATAACTGAAATTCTTGACGGACGGATCAGCAGGAATACTCTGCCTGCTCATTTCATCCGCAAGCTCCTCATCCAGATCAATCGTATCAATCTGTCCTGTAATGTTTTGAAGTGCTTTCGCTAACTGCTCCGCAAAAGGTCTGCTGTCATCTGCCCTGCAGGTGCTTTCCATGCCATAGGGACCGGATAACATTTCCATCTTTCCTACGATCTGCTCCGGATGCTCTGCAAAGTAAGCGTTCATTGCAATGCCATTTGCATCTTCTCCCAGATGTACCCAGTCCGGCTCACGCTCCACCATGCGGTCACGCTTCTGGAAAAATAATATATCCGAAGTGACCTCGGTTCCCGCATTCGCCTTAAATGCGGTGTTTGGAAGTCGGACTGCACCAAGCAGGTCTGCCCGCTGTGCAAGGTATCTTCTGACCTCCGGACTTGCCTTATCCATGGTTCCCTTGCTTGTGATAAAAGCAACCACACCACCGGGACGCACTTTATCCAACGTCTTTGCAAAGAAATAATCATGGATCAGGAAATTGTTTTTATCATACTGCTTATCTGCCACCTTATACTGACCAAAAGGAACATTTCCGATTGCCACATCAAAGAAATCATTCGGATAATCGGTCTTTTCAAAGCCTTTGATCTGTACATCTGCCTGCGGATAAAGCTGTTTTGCAATCCGTCCGGTAATGCTGTCAAGCTCCACTCCGTACAGCCTGCTTTCTTTCATGGAATCCGGCATCATACCGAAAAAGTTGCCGATACCCATGGAAGGCTCCAGTACATTTCCTTTGGAAAATCCCATTTTCTCCAATGTTTCGTACATCTGGCGGATAATAACCGGACTTGTATAATGGGCATTCAAGGTACTCTCCCTTGCCATGCGGTACTCCTCCGGCGATAGCAGTTCCTTTAACTGGTGATATTCTGCTGACCAGTTTGATTTGCTCTCGTCAAACGCATCGGCAAGACCGCCCCAGCCGACATACTGGGATAAAATCTGCTGTTCTTCCGGTGTAGCATATCTGTTTTCGCCCTCAATCTGCTCCAACAGCTTGATTGCTGCAATATTTGTCTGGAATTTTTCTTTTGGAGAGCCTTCACCCAATCGGTCATCGCTGATATGGAAATTGACAGCGTTACTTTTATCTGGTGCTGATACCGACCTTTCTTGTGCTGATTGCCTTTCTGATGCAGGCTGTTTTTCCTCTGACGAAGGTGTAAGCGGCTCCCAATCTCCGGTAAGCACCTGCGACAACATTTCCTCTGTCTGTCGGTCTGCTTCTCCATTCTCCAGACGCTCACGGGCAGACTGCGTATCTATGCTGTCCAGTTCATCGGCTTCCTGCTCAGCCTGTTCCCTTTCACCAGAAAACTCCGCCTCTGCTTCCATGCCACTTTCTGCAAGTTCATTGCCCCAGTCCATTGCTTCCTGCAAAGTCGAAAATGTCTCCAATGCCGGACGGGTAATGTCTGCCGTATCATAAATCGCATATCCATCCGCTTCCTTATCAATCCAAAGGAATACTCCCTCTGATAAGGTGGCACTCCATTGTGTCGGATTGCCATATTCATCATCTGCATCATGTACCACATGCCATGATAATTTCTGCGATTTCTCTTGTGAAAATTCTTGTTGTGGCTCAGTTTCATCCGGCTCAGCGATACCATCCGTCCCATCAAAGCGTGAAAACACTTCTGCTTCGTGCCTGTCAATATCTTCCTCTGCCAAAGCATTGATATAATCATCTTCTACCTCGCCACGCTCCGGCTTATGGTCGTATTCAAAGGATTTCCCATTGACCTGTGCATAATAAAAACTGCTGTCCTCTATGTTATTTCCAAGCAGGTATTTCTCTTTTTCACTGCCCCACTCATCAACCAGAACACACTCATATCCATCAATCGTGATCTTTTGCTGTGCTTCCTTTTCTTTTTCCCGAATCACATTGATATATCTTCTCGCCTGATTGGTAAATCCGTCCAGCACTGCCGGATGTGAGCTTAGAATCAGATCGTTGTTCTCCCACTCATTTTCCGCAACAATGTCCTTTGCCCAGTCCTTATTGTTCCGTAAAAAACGACCATCATAATCAAAATGCGTAACCGTATTTGCAAGAACAAATTCCACACAGTCAATGCCATATTTATCTATGATCTCATCTGCGGTATTCCTCGGAAGAACAAAACCATTGAATTTCTCAGCAATCAGTGCATCAATGTCTTTCTTACACTCTAACCGCTGTCCATGCTCCAGACGAGAAAGCTCACGCTGTCTTGCTTTTTCTGCCTGTTCTTCCTTGTAAGCCTTATAGTTTTCCTTTCCCTGTGGAGATAAGTATTTGTCCTCTTTGATCAGCTCACGAAGCCTTTTCTCTACAACATTCCAGTTCAGAAGCACTTTTGCATACGGATTGCCATAACTGCCTTTCTCCAGACGGATACCTTTTCCATCATGTTCATTATGGGAATCATCATTACCCGGCAGTCCGCCGGAACCACCACCAATGCCATATTCATTTTTCAGAAAAGCAACTGTTTCTTTCTGGTCATGTCCTTCCATGAAATACTCATAAATGCGGAAAGCTCCATGCTCATAGCCGCTTCCCCTGCCTAGTGCATAGTCAATCTCATCCTGTGTAATAAAATCTTCCTGTGCTACTTCCACAGTATCTGGCAATGGAAATTCCAGCCTTTCTCTGTCAAGGTCTGCTATCTCCGATAACAGATATTCCGGTGATTTCACATGCCGCCATTTTAATTCTGCTTCTCCAGAAGCAAGGCGGTTTGCCGCATCTTCCAAAATATTTTTAAGCTGTTCCCTGCCCTCATGGGTGGAAAGAAACTCCATGAGTTTTGCTTCACTTTCCGGATAATTTCCTGCTTTTAAGCCAAGCTCCTCCGGCATTTCATCCATGCCATCCCGCAGAAAGAAATAGATCTGGTTGGCAACACGATTTCTCTCCTGTGTATCCACAAGAAATGCTTCACTGGCACTCATATAAGTACCATTTTCGATCATAGAACGGATATGGCTCTCCACATCTTCCCAATCCATCGTAACAATCGGTGTTTCCCTTGCCTGTGTTCCATAGCCGACACTCATGCCATGCTCATCGAACCACACCGATACCGGATTCCCATTGATTTCAAAGCCTTTTCCGGTCTGACCGTATTCATTTTTCAGAAAATCAACCATCTGCTCGGCATTTCTGCCCTCTGTATACTTTGCAAAAATACGCTTCCTGCTGTGCTGTTTTCCTCCGCCACTCCTTAAAATGGTTTCAAGCTCATTCTGTGGCAAAGAAAAAGCAGCGGGCATGGTATATTTCATACTTGCTTCCGCTGCTGCGACTGTTCCGACCTGCTCCTCAAAAGAAGGAAACATGCTGAGTTGTGTAAAGGTAGATTCCGGTGCTTCTCCCCGGAGAAGATCATCTGTGTCTGTTACAGACTGTAAACCAGTTCTCCCAGAACCACTTCCTCTGCTCGGTTCCGAATGCTGTTCATCTTCGCTACCCAGAGCATCTGATCGGTTTCCTTGAGCTGTTCTGTCACTCCCTCGGTTGCCGCCATCTGGCTTGTCAGCTTCTCCATTCTCTCCTCTGCCTGCTTCTGAATGGTCAGCAGGTGTTCTTTCAATGTCCCTTTCAGAAGAAACGCTGAGTACACGCCCCTGTGGTTCTCCTTCAGATAAGTCTCTCTCATCATTCCGTACTTCGTTACGGTTCCCTCCGGCTGAATGTCCGCCTGTAATGTCGGTATCAGATAATCCCCGTTCTTTTCGTATGTCAGATTCATCGCTATTGCCCCTTTCTACGCTGTTTTGATTGTTGTCAATATATTCCTCATGTCCGCTCTCGCTTTCACGCTTTAACGCATTGTAGTCTATTTCAGAAGTATTTGCAAGTCCTTTCTGCGTTAAATTTTCTGTTTGTTCCTGTTCGTGGCTTCTGTTATATGCCCTTATGGTTCTTCCAATCTCTAAAAGTACCGGTTTTGCAAGCTCATTGGCTGCATCTCCAAGTACTGCAAGGGTGTCCATGGAATTAAATTCATGGATAAAATCGAAAGAAAATTCCGAACCATACTCCTGCATATCTGCACCACAGGCAGATAAAAGTGTAAAGGAAATGCTGTCCGATAATGTCTCCCTCAAGCGGATACCTACATTCTGCTCGTCCAGTCCTTCTAAAAAACTGCCCTCGATCATGTACTGCAAATCCGGCAGCAATTCCTCATAATAATCTGCCGCAATCCTCTCAGCTATCTCCATAAGTCTTTCTTCAAACAGCTTCTTATCATCGGTAGCACCATAAGTCTGCTCCAGACGCTTAATTACATCTTCCTTATGTTCCTCATGTAATTCCCAGAGTTCCGGATACCGTCCGATTCTCCTTGCCGCATGGACATCTGAAACATCAAATACATATTTCAGACGCTTTCCATGTGCATCATCCTCGTCCAAAAGTGCGATACCTTTTGCCCCTTTGTTTACCCAGCAGTGCATACGCTCATTCCACAGCTCTATGGAAGCACACGCTGTTGCATCCGGTCTTTGTGCATAGATTAAAAGCTGTTCCCGGAACGGATACTTGTATAATCTCGCCGCTGTAGTAAGGTATTTCATCCATTCCTCACGATTTTTGACAACCTCGGCTGCTGTCTCTTTTGCCAGAGCCGATATAAAATCATATTTTCTCACGCAGTTCTCCTTCCTGTCATAGATACGACAAAAAGGCAGCCACATACACTACATGACTGCCTTTCCTTTATTTCCCGCTACTTTCCTATTCCGTTGTACCGAAGCTGAAAGTCTTACTCTCAGCCGCTTTCTTAGGCATAAACCTTGCCTTAACTTCCACAACCCTCCCCTCTAATGCCTGAAACATAGCGTCTACCTGTTCCTGTGTGTATTCATAGGAACTGCGATTTGCAAGATTTTCCAGTCTGCCAATGGCATCCACCGCCTTATTCATGCGGTACTCGCCAATACGGATAAACTTCTCCGCCTTTGTCTCATTTTCCTTTGCTGCAGGCTCTCCCTGCGTTTCCTCTGTTGTCATTGTTACATTTGTTTCTTCCATGTGTTTTTCCTCCATTTTTGATAAAAAAAGAGAGCGTACAGGTTTTCCCATACGCTCTGACGCTGTGTTGATATTAAGTTTTGTGTGGTATTAGTGTTTCTCCGACAAACTTGAAGTTACAGCAAAACAAGTTCTTTTCTGATGTTTTACTTAGTCCCACACAATGGCAAAGCAACGGAATCCTTCTGGAACAGGAGGTCTACAAGAAAACAAAGAGTCCAGCGAAGATATATCCCATTCCTCTGTCCCCCCTGAATGTAACCATTCACATTTTGCAAGGCGTTCCAATTCCGTTGCCGAGAGAGATGTACAGATGATAGGTGATTCTCCCGCAAGAACTAATACCTCGTTCCCATCATACTCTGCAATTTCTGTGTCATTGTGCAGTTCAATGCGAATCCATGCAATATCGGGTCTTTTTTCAAGATTTCTCATCAGTTCCCAAATTTCGGCAATCGAAGGACGTCCAAAGTCACAATCATTTGGTGCAATGGAGTCCTCGGCTGTATTTCCCTCAAAAAATTCATCAAGTGTCAAAAGAGGGAGGCGGTCATTATTTTCTACCATCAGCTTTTTGAATGTATCTAATTCTATCATATTTGTGTTACCTCCAAATTCCGATTTGCAAATTTCTTTCTCTCATAATACCACACTTTTTTCATCATAGATACAGCTATTTCTGCTTCCGAAATTCTTCTAGTATTTTTTCCTCCCTTTCTCGTTCCTCGCAATATTTCCAGAAATCGTCCAAAAATTCATCGACAGATTTTTCCGGTGCTTCTGTCGTTTCAAGTTCTTCCAGCCTTTTTACAATTTTTATAACTTCCTCGGCATCAAATTCCTCATCGGTTGCTACCAACGTATAATAGTCAAGTTTTTCTTTCAGCATATCTATTTCTTTTTCCTTATTCATGCCAAAGTCCTCCCTTCACTATATACATGACAGTTTTCGACAAAATCTTACAAATTATTTTGGAATTGTTTTCTTCTATTTGTCCTTTTTCGGTGGAAATTCCATCTTAAATTTATACTGTAATCCCTTGATTTCTTTACCGTCCTTCGTGTAAGAAAACTCCTCTATCCTCTCTGGAATCAAATAAGCATCGTAGCTGCCTTTCTTGCCCTTCAGACCTTTTACAAGTATCTTTTTCCCTTGAAGCAGGCTCTTGACCTGTGTATCGGAAAGTGTTACCCCAAGTGCCTTGCCGACATTCATGCCACATTTCCCGGTACAATACGCTCCGAATTTTCCCTTGACTACATCAGCACCACACTTCGGGCATTTGCCTAGCACTTCTTGTCCACCCTTGCCTGTTCCAAACATGGCTTTATGTTCATCACTAACGCTGTGATAGGTCTTTACAAGATCAGTTACCATTGCTTCAATACCTGACATAAACTGTTCTGCAGCAACTTCTCCTTTGGATACAAGTGTAAGCTCATTTTCCCAGTCAGCAGTCAGTTTCGGAGATTTTACTACATCCGGAAGTATCGTGATCAGCTTCATTCCGTCCTCTGTCGGAATCATCTGCTTTTTCTCACGCTTTACGAATCCGTCTTTTACCAGTTTTTCAATAATGTCAGCTCTGGTGGCAGGTGTGCCAAGTCCTTTTCTCTCCACTTCATCGCCCATATCCTCTGCTCCGGCTCTCTCCATGGCGGACAGCAGGCTGTCCTCAGTGTAATGTTTTGGCGGCTGTGTGAAATGCTCGGAAACCTTTGTCTGCTCCACTGCAATCATCATGCCCTCACGAAGCTCCGGCAGCTTCTTTTCTTCCTCTGCATCCGATTTATCCTCTGCGGTTTTATAGGAATTTTTGAAGAAATCCTCAAATTCCTTCCATCCATTTTTCCACACTTCCTTGCCAGATACCTTAAATACAGTATTGTTGCAGGTAATCACTGCCTTTGTGGAATTATAAATGTGCTTCTCCCCGGTCGCACACAGCAGACGGTTTGCACAAAGGGAAAGTATCTTCATTTCGCTCTCCGGGATTGCCTTTAAGTCCTGCTTGATGATCTCCATGGTAGGAATGATTGCGTGGTGGTCCGTCACTTTCTTGCTGTTCAAAATTCTTTTAATATCTGGATTGAACATGATATTCTGCTCAAATAACAGAGAATTGAAAATCGCTTCGATCACATTTTTTGCAGTACCTTCCATGTCATCGGAAAGATACTGGCTGTCTGTTCTTGGATAAGTCACTAACTTTTTCTCATAAAGGCTCTGCGTATATTCCAATGTCTGCTTGGCAGTAAAACCAAACAGACGGTTTGCATCCCTCTGGAGTGTTGTAAGGTCATAGAGTTTCGGCGGTGCTACCCACTTTTCTTCCTTTACCACGGAAGTGACAAGAGCCTGTCCGTTTTCACAGGCTCCTGCAATCCTCTCTGCTTCCGTTTTATCACTGATATGCTCTGATACCGCATCCAGACCATTTCCAATGATGTGAGCCATATAATAGGCTTCTTTCTTGAAATTCATGATTTTACTTTCACGATCCACCAGCATGGCAAGTGTCGGTGTCTGCACTCTGCCAACCTTCAATGCCTTACCGCCATATAATACCGTAAAAAGTCTTGTCCCATTGATACCCACAAGCCAGTCTGCTTCCTGCCTGCATAATGCTGAATGATACAAGTTATCATAGTCGCTGCCTGGGCGAAGATTATGGAAGCCGTCACGGATAGCACTTTCCTCCATGGAAGAAATCCATAACCGCTTCATCGGTTTTCTGCACCCTGCCATGTTGTAGGTCAGGCGGAAAATCAATTCTCCCTCCCTTCCGGCATCGGTTGCACACACAACAGCATCTACCCTGTCATCATGCATGAGCTTTTTCAAAATCTGATACTGTGCTTTTGTATCACTTTTCACTTCATGCTGCCATTCCTGCGGAATGATTGGAAGGCTCTCATAGCTCCATTTCTTCCATGCTTCCTCATAGCTTTCCGGCTGTGCCAGTTCTACCAGATGTCCCACACACCATGATACCAGATACTCATTGCCTTCCAAATATCCGTCCTTACGCTGTGTGGCACCAAGAACTGCCGCAATGCTCTGTGCCACACTCGGCTTCTCTGCAATTACAAGCTCCATCTCTATTCCTCCCCATTTTCTTCATCATTCTCGTTGTTGTTATCTTCATTGTCATTCTCGTCTGTGTCTACTGATTCTGTATCATCACCACCATTTATGAATGCTTCGTCGGAATCCTGCTCGGTTTCTTCCTCGTCATCATAATCGTAGTCCTCGTCAAGCTCGTCCTCATCTTCATCCTCATCAATGAAGTTTTCCTTTTTCTTCTTGGATTTCACAACATATACCACTCCGATCACAGCTACCGCAGCAATGCCCATTAAAATATATGTAAAGCCGGAACCATCTGCTTTTGCGGTATCCTCTTTCGGCTCACTTGTATCCTCCGTGCTATCTTCGGTGCTGTCCTCAACACTTTCTGTTCCCTGTGTTTTCTCTCCTGTGGTATCAGCATTATTGTTTGATAATGCGCTGTCTTTGGTAGGGATTGCAGATTCCAATGCCGCTGAATTTTTCGGAAGTGTCTCGCTGTTATCCGTTGTGGTATTCAGCAGGTCGTTTTCACTGACTTCTGTAAGGAAATACACCTTTTCATCTTCCCCATCACGATCAATTACCAGATAAAATACTTTCTCGGATGCAGTCTGGATTGTGTAAAATTCCTTGCCTTTTTCTGTGGTCTGGCTGTCACTGCTCTGGTCTGCATCCTTGGAAGTATCTCCCGTACTTGGAGATTGCTTTGCTGTTGCGGAACTGCTGGAAGTTGTTCCACTGCCTGTCTGGGAAACTGTATTTCCATTCACATCCGTTTTCGTATGCTCTGTGACCTGTGCGGTTGCAGAGTTTGGCTTGGTTGCAGACGCATCCACCGGAAGCTGCTGTGCCGGATCTTTTTCATTGCTGTCCTTATTCTCCGGATCGGTGTAATACGGATTGGCTGTTTTATAGATTTCAGAGGTATTTCCTGCATTATCCATGGCAGAAATCGTGAAATACTGATACCCTGCATCGAACTGTTGCAGACGGATATTCAAGGCTCCATTCGTATGGTCGGTAAATTCATATCCATTGACATAGATTGCCTTGATACCGGAATCCGTATCATGTGCCTGAATGCTCAAAAGACCGTCGCTGACTGCCGCATTTAAGGTAGGCTTCGTAAAATCAAAGCACTTGATATAGCGATTTTTCTCATAGGTCTTGCCCTTCTGGTCTGTGACCTGCACATAAATAGTGCTGTTTTCGGAAATCTCTATGTACATATCCTCGGTAATATCTGTCCAGCTTCCATTCTGTCCGACTTTTGCCTTTACTGTCTGAATGGTAAAATTGCCGGATACAATAGTATCCTCCACCTTGACTGTTACTTTCGTGGTATCGTTATGCCACCCAGAAGGTGTATTGATTGTAATTTTTACGCTCGGATTGATATAAGCACATTCCTTGTAATCCTTTGCACACACCTCACAATCCTCATCCACCGCATACTGACTGCATTTTTCCTTGCAGGTGCATTTTGCGGCAGGCTGTGTCTCCTCAGTTGTGCCTTCTGTGGAATTTTCCGTTGCATTCTCTGTGGACTGCTCTGTGTGATTTTCTCCACTACCGGAACTGTCCTTGTTATCATTACCGGACGCTGTGCTTTCTGCACTGCTTTCCTCTGCCGCACTTTCTGTTTTCTGCTCTGCGGTATCCTCTGCATGAACCTCCACAGTATTTGCCCTGTTTGCAAAAAATGCCCCGACCGGCATACAAAAAAGTATTGCCGACAGTATCAGGGACATTAGTGCCTTAACGGATAACTTCTTCATTTTCATTGGTCGAATCCTCCTTTTCCTGTTCCCGTTTCTGTAATAAATTTCTGACTTCATCCTCACTGAGCTTATTAAGCATCTGCAATCGCTCGGATGAGATTTTATATTTTCGTATGATCTTCATGGCTTCGGCATCCTCCGCCATCTGTTTCTGTTCTGCAAGGTCTTTTTCCTTTGCCTGTAGCTGTGCTATCTGCTCTCTGACCTTTTTAAGCTGTGAATTGATTCGTTCTACTGACAAAAATAATTCCTCCCTTCGCTAATTCAATCTTCCAAAACCATAGAAATGGCTCTGCCAGTAAGAAGTATTGATTGATGTGTACTGAATTGGATCACCGCAATGCACCATCGTACCGTTTCCACAGTAGATACCAACGTGTGTAACCGGACGTCCTGCATTATAGGTTCCTGTAAAAAATATAATGTCCCCTGCCTTTGCATCTGCCGCTGATACCGGAGTACACTGGTCATAAATGCCCTGTGCGGTGGTTCTTGGCAGGTTATGTACGCCGCTGTTTGTAAATACCCAACATACAAAGCCTGAACAATCAAAACTTGCCGGAGCTGTTCCTCCAAAGGTGTATGGCATTCCCAGATATCTGTTTGCTTCCCGCATAAGCGTCTGCACCGTTGCATCGTCATAGGACTCCGGTGGTATCACATTGCCGGTTCCTCCTCCGGTGCCGCCCGTTGTTTCCCCATAAATGGTCTGTTCTCCTGCTTCAAAATAAAATAACGGGTTATAATACACCCCGTTATACAGACATTCAATATGAAGGTGGCTTCCGGTACTGCTTCCTGTATTTCCGCTTTTGCCTATATTGTCACCTTTTTTTACACTCTGCCCTGCGGACACATTTAAGCTGTCCATGTGGGCATATTTTGTGGTATATCCCTTACTGTCCGTAATCACCACATAATTTCCATAATAGGAATCGTAAGTTGCTTCTGTTACCGTTCCATCATGTGCCGCATATACAAACGTTCCTGTCGGCACCGCTATATCCACACCCCTGTGAAGCTCCTCGGCTCCGGTGTTTGGATTTTTCCGGTAGCCATAATAACTGCTGATATAGTAATACCAGTAATAATCAACCGGAGAAGCAAAGACCTGTAAGCCGCCTTTTGTCTCCGTATAGGCTCCAAAAATTTCCGTCTGTTCGCTGTCCATGCGTCCGGCTACAATGCTCTCAAGCGGTGTGACCGTAAGTGTGACACGAAGAATTGTTACGGTATATTCTTCTTCCTCCTCATACTCGTATTCCTCGGTACGGGTAGTCCCGTCCGGATTTGTTACTATTCTGGTTCCGGTCTTTGTGACTGTCCTTGTCCGTGTCTCCTCCACTTCCTCAGTAGTAAGGGAATACATGGCATCAAATAATTCCTGAATCTCACTCTCCATCCCCTCGGCAGTAAATTCCGTATGGACTGCGGAAAGATAACTGATCAGTGTATATGGATCATGCCCGATTGCACCAAGGTTATAATCGTATTCATCATATCCCGGATAATCAGTTTCAATCCGGTCAATCTTGTTTTGCAGCTCCATTTCCTTTTCTGTAAAAGATAAATCTGCTGCATCAATCTCTGCCGGAAGGCTAAGATATGTGCTTGCCATCGTTGTTGTCACAGTTCCGGTAAACATGGAACCGCAGCTTGATAATGCCGACATGATCATAATAAGCAGAAGAGCAAAAATACCCACTGTGATAATCAGTGTTTTATTTTTTGTGGCAATCTCCTGTAACTTCTTTGCAATGCCGGTTGCAGCATTGGCTGTCTTTGTAAATGTTTCCTTTGCAGTCTTGGCTTCTGCTCCTGCCCGCCTTGCCTTGGCATACTCACGCTTGATACGCTGTTTCTGTAGCTGCCTTTGCAACTGCTTCTTTGGACTGTTGCCCTTTAGATGTGGATTTTCACTGATGAATTTCTCATACTCCAGCTTCATATCCACTGTAACCTGTTTTTTGTGCAATCGCTCTAAGCGGTCACGCTTTCTCTGTGCCTTGCTCTTGCGGTGATACTTTATATAGTGGTAAATATCCTCGGCTCGCTGTTCCGTCTTGTGTGCGCCCTCCACAGCAGAATTATCCTTTTCTGTCTCTGCAATCTTTCGATGCACAAAATACATATTTTCGGTCTGGAGTTTGTGAACCGCAGCTTTTCCAAGTCCGTCAGGCTTGAATGGCTTCTCCACTTCCACCGGAACCACCACATACTTTGCTTTTCCGGTCTGTTCATCAAAGACACGCTTCATCTCATACTGCCGCTTTGTCGGCATCTTGTCCTTTGCTTTCTGCAACTTTCGGCGGTTCTTTTCCGACTTATCAAAAGCCTTCTGTACTTTTTTGTCGGTAAATTCTTCCGCCTGTCCCTGCGAAAATGTGGCATCCTTTGTCTGGAAATCTCCATAATCGGACTGCTTTGTATTTTCTGACTTCGCACGCTCTCTGTGTGCGTGTTCCCTCTGCACACGCCCTTTGTGATATTTTCCTTTTTCCTCAGACCGTTGGTAGGTGTCCCTGACATGAACCTCATTTTCCATCGTGCTGTCAGAATCCCCCGGCTGTTCCTCCTGCATGAAACTGTTTTCCTTTAAGAATGCCTTTTCCGCATCGGCTTCTGACTTCTGGACATTGTGACCAGAAGTGCCTTGCTGAAATTCTGTCCCGGCACTAAATTCTGACTTCTGGACGCTGTGACCAGAAGTTGCTTTTCCTGTACGACTGCCATGGTTCGCATCCCTTGGCAGATTGCTCACAGGCTTCTCGCTGGCACTAAACTGGTTTTCCACAGAAAAGGTGTTGTCCTGCCTGTGTTCTATATGTTTTACTCCAGTCACTTCCTTATCTTTGGAAAATGTCTCTTTTTCAAATGCCTTTGCCGCCTGCTTCTTCTGTCTTTTTTCTGCCATTTACACTGCGTCCTCCTTCTGCACCGATTCCTCCGGCTTGGTATTCATAATTCTGTAAGTCTTGGTGTCTGTCGGATATTTGTCTACAAATGGAATTACCACATTGTCAAACAGTATCAGACCACTTCCCGGCTCGGAGTTGGTGACATAGGAAAGCTGCTTATCAGAAAGTCCCAGCTTATCAGCGAGAATTGCCTGATCTTTGGCATTCTGATTTAACAGATACACAAAATCGCTGTTACCCAAAATACCTTCAATCTCCTCAGAACGAAGAAAATCGCCCACGTTCTGCGTCAAACCTGTCGGAATACCGCCCCATTTTCTGAAACGCTTCCAGATTTCCACGGAATAAATAGCTGTCTGCTTCTCCTTCAGAAGAAGGTGGAACTCATCACAGTAATAACGGGTAGCAATCTTTCGCTCCCTGTTCTGCGATACCCTGTTCCAAACCGCATCCTGCACGATTAACATACCCAGCTCTTTCAACTGGTTTCCCAAATCTCTGATGTCAAAGCACATGATACGATTGCCGCTGTCTACGTTGGTATGGTGGTTGAAGTAATTCTGGGAACCATGCACATACAGCACAAGGCTGTTTGCGATACGCTCCGCCTTTGGATTTTTGTGTGCTAACAGGGCATCATATAAATCTTCCAGCAGCGGCATATTTTCCGGCACCGGATTTTCAAAATACTTGTCATAAATATGACGGATACATTCGTCGATGATACCTTTCTCATCGTTCTCCAGACCGTCCTTGCCACCTGCGATCAGGTCACATAATGTTATGATAAAATCAGATTTCAGTTTTAATGCTTCCTTATCCCCCTTATGGCTCAATTGAATATCCATAGGGTTCAGATAGTCTTTGGAATTGGTGGCAAGTTTTACCACCTGTCCATGTAGTGCTGCCACAAGAGCAAAATACTCTCCCTCCGGATCGCAGATGATAATATCGTCCTTTGTGATAAGAAAACAGCTTAAAATCTCACGCTTTGCACTAAAACTCTTACCACTTCCGGGAGTACCTAAGATAACTCCGTTTGGTGTACGGAGCCTTTTTCTGTCTGCCATAATCATGTTGTTGCTAAGTGCATTTAATCCGTAATAGATTGCCGGTGCAGGCATAAATAACTCCTGTGTGCAGAATGGTACTAAGATTGCGGTGCTTTTTGTGGAAAGAGTACGCTCAATGCCTGTCTCATTGCATCCAATCGGTGCGGATGCCATAAGTCCCTGTTCCTGCAAATACTGTAAACATCTGAGGTCACAGTTTGCCTGCTGAATGATACCGGACACCCTCTGCATTAAGCTCTCCAGTTCCCGCTTGGTTCTGCCATAACAGGTAATAAGGAATGTCATGTTGATCATCTTCTGGTTGCTCGTATTCAAATCATCGAGAAATTCCAGCGTGTCCTTTTCATAAGTCACGATGTCTGTTGGAAGAATATCCATATCATAGCCGCTTCGGACTGCCTTTTTCTGCTCTTCAATCTTCATTTTCTGGATATTGGAAATAACCGCTTTTAACTTCTTGATTGCCTTTACCGGATCTTCCGTCTGCATGTGCATGGAAATCGTAAGATTAGCATCAATATCCAGAAGATGCTTGATCAGCTCGTCCGTAAACTTCGGTGCGATAATATCCAGATAGGACACACAGCCATACATATTCCCCGACTTAAAGCGGTTCGGATAGCGGAAATCAAATCCCGGCGGTGCAATATAGTCCTTGACCGACTTACCGGATTCTGCCAAATCCTTAAATGAAAAACGGAAAGGCTCCATCGTATCCTGATTAAAATATTCATGCAGGATGCGCAGTCTTTCCTTTCCGTCCAGTCCCCTCGCAAGGGTTCCTATGTTGTTTAAGTTCCGTATGACATCTTTTTCAATGTTGTTAAGGCGGCTCTTGGCTTCCTTGTAGCCGTTGCTTTCTACACCAAAAATCAGATATTTTGATTTGATGATACCGTTGTTGCCCTTTGCCGCCTGCTTCTTTAACATCTCCGTGTATTCCTCACGGATGTCGTTAAAATCATCCTCCTGCCACGGAATGTCAAACTGTTCTGTAAGCATCTGCTCGTTGACCTGCCTGTTGAAAAGCACCAGTTCAAACTTCACAGACGGATCAAAATAATTGATAAGCTTGCTGTACTGTGCCAGTATGTCCGCCTGGTCATCCACTTCCAGAAGCTCATAGTTTATATCAAAAAATTCCACCATCTTTGTATAATAACGGTGGCTGACCTGACAGATACCGTCACGGAACATCTTTTCAAAAGTGATCGTCCTTTGTGCGGTAGTCGGCTTTTCTTTCTCAATGCTCTTTCCCGATAAAATATGCTTTAACTGTATAAGACGCTTTTTTTCTGAAAAGGTAAGACCGCCACTTTTACTGTTGTTCCTGCTATTGCCTTTATAACTGCTTTTTCTGCGGCTTTCCGGTTCTGCCTTTTGCTTTTTCTTCAAGATAACGAACCTCCCTTCGTAATTTTTCTTTTTCTTCCAACTGCTTGTATAAGTTCTCTGACCGGTATGGTCTTATGCCCGGTGTGAGTATCTTCTGCCGGAGCATAAAATACAAAATCTTCTCCGCCGGAAACCCGTTTTTCTCATACATCGCAAAAAAGAAGAACGGAAGCATTGCTCCCATCATAAGAAGTGATGCGGCTGATGTTCCGATCAGTCCCTTGGTTAAAAAATACAAGGGTATACCGGCTACTGCCGCACCGCTGAAACAAATGATCTGTCTCTTTGTCAAGTTCAGTGCCACTTTTGTCTTGATACCGGACAAATCCTTTGGCACCTGCACGGATATTGCCATATCGTTCCTCCCTTAGTGCGCATTCCAGATAGATTTCGATAATGAACCAGTCTTAAAGAGTGAAAAGCATAAAATAACGGTATATGCTGCCACCGACCAGAGTGCCGTATGCAGGTTGTCGGACACTGCCACACCAGCCACAAGCACCGCATAGATTGCAACGCATACCATCATAAAAAATCCCTGAAATGCAAGGGCACAAAGCCCCTTAAAATAATTCGTTCCTATCGTTCCCCATTCCCGGTTGGTTACGGTTGCACAGGGAACAGGTGCTACTGATACATAAAGGTATATTTCAATCATTCGCCCATAAAGAATGACGGTGATAAGGACTGACATGATTTTCATACATAAACTGACGATCATGGTCTCCATCCCCAGTCCTAACAGCTCGCCTATGCTCATCTCCGAAAACTGCTCATTGAACATCGTTTGCAGCGTACTTGAAACATCAATACTGGTTTCCCCGCTGATTGTTGCCGCTGCTGAATTGACTATGTGGCTTCCCACATCAAAGACAGCCATGACAATGTCAAAAGTCTTGCTTAACAGCATGACTGCAATACACGCTTTCATAAAAAAGCGGATAAAAATTGCCGTATTGAAGTCATGCAGATTATTCTTGTCAATAACCATGGAAATAAGCTCGTAGACGAGTACAAAACTGATGATCATGCCCGCTATGGGAATCATCACGTTATCGGACAGGGTTTTTATCATGTCAAAAATACCGGAGTTCCAAGTGCTGGGAGTTTTGCTGACCTCCCCTGCAATCGTGCCTACCTTGTCATTAACATCGGTAAACATGGTTTCAAAGTTGGTCAGAACCCACCCCTGCAACAGTTCCTTTATGAATTCAGTAATCTTATCAATGATCCCACCCATGAATTATGAAAACAGAGTGGTAAGCTGTGGAATTACCGTCTGTGCCACAATGATGATGCCACCGCCACTCATAAGCTGCTTGATGCCCTGTGATTTTGCACCGGGATTATCGTTTCCATATCCTTCGAGAAGATTGATAACTCCCCACACGCCGACACCTGCTCCGATTGCGGTTACTACTGTTTTAAGTCCTGTTACTGATGTTGTAAAAAAGCCCATTTGTTTGTCTCCTTTTTCTTGAAAAATGAAATAAAAAAGGGAGCTGTTCTGATTTGTGATTTTTCAGAAAAACTCCCATAACAATAGTTCCAATATTTAGTTGTAAAGTCACTTCTGGACATTGTGACCAGAAGTTAAGCCGTGATCTCTCCGACATCGCATACCTCGTCCACCACATCATTCTGCTTGAACCGCAGCTTGTTAAGGTTTTTAACGTATTTTTCAATGTCAAATTCATTCTTTTTGTCATAATCGGATAACAGTGGGTACTGCTTATGCTTCGTTATATCAAATTTATCTGAGAAAAATGGTCTCACACCTCTAAGCTGCATGATACATTTGCTGCCATCCATGACTGCAATCTCGTCCTGACTCATTAACTCCTTTCCAGTCTTTTGATAATTCAGACCGTAGGACTGGCTCGTACCTCTTGTATCCGAGATATTGTAAAGGTCAATCGTTTCTTTTCCAAGGATTTCTGCCAGATCTTTCAGAGTATCTTTCTCTTTTCCTCCCAGAAACAGGGTTGTGTCGCAGTTTCCTTCAATCGTGGAAGCGTTGTCCCGGTACAGAGCCTTTAGCTGTGACTTTGACTGCAAAATAATAGAAGCTGATATTTCCCGGCTACGGATAGTAGCAATCAGCTTCTCAAACTGTGGAATCTGCCCAATGTTCGCAAACTCGTCCAGTAAACACCGGACGTGAATCGGCAGTCTCCCATTATATACATCATCTGCCTTGTCACAAAGCAGATTGAATAACTGCGAATACATGATACTTACAATGAAATTGAATGTTGCATCGGTATCCGAGATAATGACAAACAATGCTGTCTTTTTCTCTCCCAACGTATCAAGCTCCAGTTCATCATAAGAAGTCAGGTCACGCAGCTCCTTAATATCAAATGGTGCCAACCTCGCACCACAGCTAATCAGAATTGATTTTGCTGTCTTTCCAGAGACGAAAAGTCAAGGACTTTTTCATCAAATTCACAAAGAAGTCACATTTTGCGGACTTCCTCACGGAGCAGACGCTTGATTTTGTCCTC
>ENA-OUQH01001011-OUQH01001011.1-human-gut-metagenome-genome-assembly--contig:-NODE-1011-length-19447-cov-6.067090_pt1 | contig 19447 bp, 9 predicted proteins | sample MGYA00237948_ERZ548828 | MGnify/ENA primary metagenome ERZ548828 (study PRJEB26490, sample SAMN05194711) | human gut metagenome | biome: terrestrial biome; feature: human-associated habitat; material...
TACTGCCTCGAGAATACTTTCAACCTCGAGAATATGAAGCAGGGACAGACCACTCGCGTCATTTTCAAGGCTAGCTATACTCCAAATGGCTTTACTGAAGAAGATGGTAAGACCTTCTTCAAGGTCGGTACAAGCGTCGCTCTTTGGAAGAAGAAGGATCTTGAGGATCACATCAAGGCTGCTGTTACTAAGGTTATTTCAGACGCAACAACAGATAATACAACCATCAACCTGGCCGCAGAAGGTAATGATATAACAGCTGCAGGAAATCACGAAATTAAAGCAGCAAACATTACAGTAACAGGACATGTTGTTACACCTGAAGAAGAAAAAGCTGTCAACGATAAGGTGGGTCTCACCAAAGACGCTGGTATCAGCACTTACGCAAATGGAGAGTCTTACTATATCGCTCGTATCAAGCACTTCGGTGATGACCTGACTCCTTGGAATTCAGGTGAACTCTACAATGACAACAACCTCAAATACTTGGGTCGTTATGGTATGCTCCGTAACAACTGGTATGAGTTGGATGTACAAAACGTTAGCGGTCCTGGTTATCCTGACGTTCCAGATGTTAAGCCTAACACTCCAGATGATGAGGATGACATGTACATCAAGGTTAGCGTGAAGATCCTCGACTGGGCTAAGCGTTCACAGAGCGTAGATTTGTAATCGAGTATAACAACGAAAGGCGGAGCTTAGGCTCCCGCCTTCGTTAAAACATACGAGTTGTGTTTTCAGCTTCACCATAGTGGAAGCTAGAAACACAACCTGAATTTTGAAACATTATTTATAATAACCCAAAAAGCATCATGGCAAACAATAAGTTACATAGTTGGATCAAGAATATACGCATGGAATGGGGATTCGACAGCTTGGCAGCTATCAGCCGAACCGCTGCTTTCGGAACCATCGTCGCTCTCGGCAGCATGCTCAGCAGCTGCCACGACTTGATGCACGACGCCCTCCCTCCTTGCGATATGGGAGTTGACTTGCAGTTCAAGTACGACTACAACGTCCAGCGCGCTGATATGTTCAACGATCATGTAGGCGGCGTCTGCGTGTTCGTCTTCGATGAGCAGGGCAACCTAGTGGCTCGCCAGGATGCAGCCAACGAGGGAAAATCCCAACCCCTCAAAGACCCTAACTATGCCATGCGCATAGACTTGCAACCTGGCAAATACCGCTTCGCCACCTTCGCCTTCCAGAAGAAATACGAAGAGGCGCTGTCGCAGGCTGGTGCCAAATTCCACATCGAAGCTCCAGCAGCAGGAGAAAGCATCGAAAAACTCCGTGCCCGACTCGACAGAAATGCCGGAAAGGTAGAAAACCAGGATCTTCCGCTCGATACCCTCTGGCAGGGATTGGGCAACGAAACCGTAGAGGTGAAGGATCTTCAGATTACCCACCATACCATCAGTCTCATCAGAGACACCAAGCAGCTCACCATCAGTCTGCATCAGCTGGACGCTCCAGCCGACATCCACGCCGATGACTTCAGTTATCAGATAACTGATGCCAATGGCTACATCAATTACGACAATTCTCTCCTCCCAGACGAGGAGTTGACATACACCCCATACAAGACCTGGACCACCGAGTTCACCACTCCGGAGGGTACCGTACAGGAGCGTACCGCTCACGCCGCCCTGATGTTCTCCCGCCTCGTGTTGCATCCAGCAACCGAGAACGACAAGAATGCGATACTGAGCATCTGGAACAAGAAGACAGGCGAAGAAGTGGTCCGCATCAATCTAGCCGATTTTCTGGCACAGGGTCGTGGAGCATTCGAAGCATTGAATTATTCGGCACAGGAGTTTCTGGACAGAGAATACGACTATAAGCTGGACTTTTTCCTGAAAGGCGACAAGTGGCAATACGTTAAGTTGGGCATCTCCATCCTCGATTGGAGCAAGCGCATACAGCGAGCCGACTTATAATCTGATTCCACTTTGTCGAAATTAAACCATTGATATTAGTAAAGTAAAAGACAAAGTTATCATGAGAAGATTTCATATCTATATAGGTTTCATAGTTTGGTTGTTGACTAGTTTATTTGCAGTTAGTTGTACCGACGAGTTGGAGGGTAACGGATACTCCTTCAACTCGTCTAGCAACCTGCAAGTCCTCGTGCCATTGGTACACAGCAACGGCACTCGTGCAGGAGAATCAGACCCGGCAGAAAACTTAACTTATAATGCCACAGAAGAAGAGTGCCGCATCAACAGCCTCCGACTTTTCGCTTTCCCTATAGACAGCAAAGGCACATTGCTCAATGAGTATCTCGGTGCTCCCGGTACCTCGTTCTATGAGCCTGGCAATTTTGAAGGAGGTGTGGATGTAGCCACATATACGCTGCGAATCGACCCCGGCACTTACCGCATCTATGTTGTGGCCAACATGGAGGATGTATTGAATGAGCAGACCATCGACACAGAGGACAAACTCAAAAAGGTAGTACTGAATTACCTCCCCGAAGGTAAGCCCGGCATGCCTGCCTGTGGCAATATCCCTATGATTTATGAACCCTTAAAGGATACCAACATCACTAGTGATAGCAAGACCACCGACATTGTTGCCAACTTGAAGTTCACCTGTGTCAAGGTAAAACTCAACCTGCTCTTCGACCCTGCTGACTCTGAGATGCAGGAGGCTCTGAAGACCAACGGTCTGAAGATAAATGATATTACAGCAAATAATCTCTCTCAATCCACCAGCTTGGTATGGGGAGGAAAGTTCTACGCTTCTGACAAAGAGGACGTAAGCGGAATTATCGGTCCCAAAATAATGTATAAGCAATCTTCTGAAGCCAGCGCCGCAGGATCATTCTTCTCTGATTGGACACGCGACGACACCAACAAGAACAAGAGCAATGCGGATGTAATCACTGCTGTGGGTACTGCCGCAGCGGCTCCCTTAAAAATAAAGGACAAATGGCTCTTCCAGGGTACATACTATCTGCCTGAGCGCTATATCAAAACCAACGACCAGCAGTCGTTCCTCACACTGAGCAGCATGATTGGCGCCAATGACAACAGCTACAACATCCCATTGGGCCACACCGACAATCCAGAGGCAGGGTCATGCCGCACATTCCCTCGTGGCACCTATTATGAAATTATCGGCAAGATCAAGAGTCTGGGAAACATGACTCTCAACTGTAATGTGAGCGTAGAGGACTGGACTCCTGTAACGATAGATGCAGACTTCAGCCATACCACACTGTGGGTAAACAAGACAAGCGCTCAAATAACCTCCATAGAGGAAGACTCTATTTCCTACAAGTCAAATTGGGTGAATGTGGAGTTTGGTTGCGATGCGATTGTTGATGGTAAGCCCCTCGTCGTTGAAGATAAAAAAGATGAGGACAATCATATTATCACCTTTAGGATTAATCCCGAGATTCCCATGAGTGCTTATGGAAATGGGGAAGGTAAATTTCCTCCGAAAGGAAAGACCAAGATATGGCTGAAGGCTAACAACCTGAAGAAATATCTGGATGTAGACTACAATGTAGAACCTCTGTTTGAGGTTGATCCATTGGAGGTAATCATCTATTATGAGGCAAGTGCAAAAACCAACACAAAGGTATTCACTTGGGTTACAAACTTGGGAGGTATCGTGCTTCCTAACGAGCTGACTTCCACCATTGGTAAATCAACTATCAATATATCGAAGCCATCCGATGAAAACGCTCCCAAGGGAACATTCCAGGTGGAGGCTACAACCGACCCTGGAACAACTACAGTGCATACATTCCGAGTACACTCGAAAGACTCGTATAATAGCAACTATAAGTACAGAGATATTAAAGTAACAGTAAGACCTCCGGTTGACAATTACCGTATCTATTTCCGTGCCATTAATGACAGGTCGTCAAATAAAGACAAGTTTAATACTAACCAATTCCAAGGTATTTTGGGTGAATACTATGGAACAGGTGATAACAATAACAACTGGAACGATTCTTGGAGTTGGGACAATAAGATGCAAGAAAGTAGACATAATGTATATATTTATTCTCAAAAGGGTGAAACGACAGGAACAGCAATACCTAAAGAAAATGTGTGGTACTTTAATAATAGATATAATAATCCAAGCGGTATGACTGGGGACACGAATAATCCAGGATGGTACTACAAGGACATGGATTTTAATGCTAAAGGATATAGATGGGATAAAGGCGACGGTCAAGAAACTACACCGATCAAGCCTGGCGAGACATTGATGATATTCTACAGCTTCATCAACGATGGTGCGGACCTTCACCGCTGCCCTCATCACATGGCGCCTGGTATCCCCCTTTTTAACTATGAGGATAGAGAAGGTTGGATACTTTACGACCCGACAACAGACCCTTATTATCGTATTTTCGATGAGAAGCCGATAGTTAAGGATATCAATTATGTTGTCTATACCAAGAATAAAGTATTAGGCTGGGCGTTTAAGTTCGGTGTCGCAACAGACAATCCGACATCCTCAGGAAGTAATAACCAATATACACATTGGGACAACACTTGGGATGGTCACAGCGCCAATAGTTTTAATAGCGAACAAGTATCAGGAGGCTGGTGGAAGACAACGATAAGGTTGAAAGCGGTTGACGGATATCATGAGAAAGGTATAGTCCTTCAACTTACGAAGGATGCCTATGATGAGAAATATACCCTTTTCGGAGGTAGAAGTTATGAGAAGTATAACGATACAGGATATTATGACAATAATAGCTGGCATCCAGGTAAACCATCAGGTGTATAAACAAGTAAAGTAAGTAAGGAAATGAAAAAGATAATATCTCTTTTAGTGGCACTGCTGACATTGGCAGCATGTAGCGACACTTTGAACGAAGGTTCCAACCCAAGCAACAAGAATGGGGTGGAAGATGGGGGCATCACGCTCACCATCAACCTTCCCGACTTTTCAAAAGAGGAGCTGACAAGAGCTGGCGAGAAGGGATTGACAAGTCTGAACGCCGTGGCTTACGATAATGACAAGAACTTCCTTTTCAACCAAAAAATCGCAAGCTGGGAGGTTGTTTCTAATGGTTATAAAGTGAAAGTGCCAGTCAGGAACAAGGCTACAATGATTCATCTGGTTGCCAATGCCGGCGATTTGTCAGAAACTCAATGTCGGAGTGGTTTGGACAAGGCTGCCATTTCGGGAACAATCAACACAGAGAATCCTGTCTGCTGGGGAATGATCAGCGTGTCAGACTTGATGAAGGAAAATCCGGAAATCAGTCTGCTGCGCCAGTTTGCCAAGGTAAACGTCAAGTATGAGAAGACTACATCCAGTGATTTTAACGACGACAATACGTTTGAATTGGAAAGCTTCCAGTTGTATGAAGCTGCAGACAAGGGAACCATAGCTCCCAAGGATTTTGACTATAATGCAGCAGCAGTCAATGTGCCAGATGATGCAGTCAAAGCTAATAGCGGATGGCAGACAGGCGAAACACCTTTCTATGAGACTGCCGCCGGTCAAGCCTATCTCATCGTGAAGGGTAAATATAATAGTGTGGAGTCTTTCTATAAAGTATCCTTCCTTACCGACAACGATATGACAAAACCGATGGCACTGCTGCGCAACCATGCTTATACGGTGACTATCAAGCACGTCAATACCGACGGATGGCCCACAGTGGATGGGGCTATTGCAGACCCATATCCCGAGAACCGAATGATGGTAGACGTGAAAGATGATAATCCTTTGGTTAACGATATGATAGCCTGCAAGGACTACCATCTGGGAGTAAGCGACCAAGTAAGCGGCGCATGGGATAATGAGAATATTATCGCCACTGTCGTTACAACTATCAAAAACGGCGAGACGCCGACTTTCTCTACGTCCGATGACTGGATAAAAAAAGATGTTACGATCAATAAGACTAGCACTGTGACGGATACTGACGGTTCAAACTCTACTACAGGTAAGAAATATGAGATTTCGATTGCGGTAGAAAAAAATGAATACTCTGAGGAACCACGCACAGAAAAGGTAATCGTGAAGTCGGGCGACTTGACCCGCACCATAACCGTGACCCAGAAAGGTAAGGACTTCAAGCGTTCTGGCAGAATCGTAAAGCTTGTGACATCAAGCAATGTGGGCACATCGGATGAATATGATGACTATTTCAACAAATTCCTGCCAGGTACTCAAGGTATCAGCCCGAAGGATATGCAGAACGATATTGTCAGAAACGATGGTCTGCACTTCGGGGTGGGAACTAACGAGTTCAGTTATTTGATTCCAAAGAAAACGGGTGATGATGTGACTTATGGCGCAAACAGCAACTTGTTTAAGGTAACGGATAATGGAGACGGCAACTGGAAAGTGACGCTGAACAGCGGTGCTGACAACTATGACATCTGGATCGGCGACTTCACCATCACCTATCAGGAGAATGGACACGACATTGCTATCACGTATCCCGTTTATCATTGTGGACTCTTCCACAAGATAGATGCCAGCAACCAGCAACCGCCTGTTGATCAATCTCGTGTCAGCGGCCGTTTCTACTACGGTGTAGTGAAGGTGAAAGGAAAGAGTAAAACATACGTCATGCTCGACCGCAACCTCGGAGCCTCCAGCGACAGATGCTATGCTCCGGGCACCAAGGCGTTGGAAGCTAACAAGGGTGCTATTGGCGGATACTTCCATATTGCTAAAGCGAAACAGGATCAGGCAAATGCAGGTAATCTTATCGGCAATCTGCCTCAAGGTTTCACTATTCCCGAGAATAGTGTGTTCCAAGACATCATAGACGGCGGTAATCTGAAAGAGGAGACCCGCTACACCTTGTCGGGCGAGGCGTACAACAGTGTTGAGATAACAACAGACAATTCGGAGCTGCCCGTAATCTATTTGCCAGCCACAGGATATGTGGAGGGTGATGCTTTCAGAAATGTCACCCATGTCAGCCTATGGACCCGCACGCTACTCTCAGGAAATCAGGGTTTCGACACCACCAGTCCTGAGTATGGCTTCTGGTATCGCTATTTAGATGTGTATGGTAAGATTTGCACCATGTCGAATCTCCGCTTCGTAAGCGGTAGTGCAGGTAAAAACACCGAGACTTACAGGGCCATGCCAATCCGCCTGGTACATGTTCTGTAATAAACATAAGATAAGTGATAAATACAATAACATCTTTTACTTATAATAAAGTTCAAAAACAGCTGTTTTAAAAAGAAGGGTTGGGTTTTCGTGAGAAAGTCCAGCCCTTCTTTTTGTCAGGATACTCCTGACAAGGAGTCAAGACGTCACTGAGAGGTCGTCATGATAGTCCTGACGAGTGGTAAAGACGCTTCCATCGCTTATTGCCTCACTACGGCATTATATTGCCCTTTACCAGGGCAATATCTTGCCATTGCCAGGCACAAAACGATACATCGGGAGAGAAAATCCCCACTCTCTTTTTTACTCTTCACTCTTCACCAAATCGGCTGAAACCCCGATAAACACTGGGGTTCCGAGAGGTGAAGAGTGGCGCACCACTCTTCACCACTCTTCACCCACTCTTCACCTGGATATTTTTTCATCGGATTACGCTGAGTTAACAGAGCATTCTTGCTCCACGGATTACACACGGATTCCGTCAGGCGTCTGTCTTCCGTGAGGCGTCCCAGCGGATTTGCAATCCGCTGTAAAAAAACGTTCGACCTATGAAACCGGGGGATTTGCAATCCCCCCTCAATCTATAAACAGCTAGCGAAAAAATCTGGGGTGAAGAGAGGTGAAGAGTCGAGCGCACTCTTCACCCTACCAAAACAACTCATACACAAATACTTACACCATTCCGGTGAAGGGTGAAGAGTATTTTTGAAAGTGGCGGATAATCGTTACAAGTTACAGCGGATTACAAATCCGCAAAGAAAAGGTCGAACATTTTTTAACGGCGGATTGCAAATCCGCCGGGACGCCTAGCGGAAGACAACCACCTCACGCATTGCAAATCCGCTGGGACGCCTCACGGAAGACAGCCACCTCACGCATTGCAAATCCGCTGGGACGCCTCACGGAAGAAAGGAAGATTTAAAATAAATATCCGCCCGCCAGCTGATTTCCACTTGCACAACAGGTGTTGGGCGAGCGCATATCAGCTGTTATGCAAGCGCACAACAGCTGTTGTGCGGCTGGAGAGATAGGCTTTTCCGGCTTATACTATTAGTCCTTCTGGCAACAAGTAAAGGTTACTCCGAAGACTATTTACGTTAAAGCGATGCAGCAACGATAATACTTACAAGGCACAGCGATAGTACTTACAAGATGCAGCGATAGTACAGTTCGGTCTTGCAGTTTCGACGGATTTGCAATCCGTCGTATAAAAAGGTTCGACTTATCAAACCTGGGGATTTGCAATCCCCCTGTCGGAAACGATTTACATCTTTTTAATTGCCAAAAACTTGCACAATCCAAAAAAATGCCGTATCTTTGCGCATAAAGAAAGGAATAGGAGAAATGATTATGGCAAACAATGAATACAGAAAGCTGCCGGTAGGCATACAATCTTTCAATGTTATCAGAGAGGAAGGATACCTCTATGTTGATAAAACTGACATGATTTGGAAATTGGCGAACCAAGGTTTTAAGTATAATTACTTGAGCCGTCCTCGTCGATTCGGAAAATCTGTGCTTGTTGATACGCTCCAGGCTTACTTCGAAGGAAGAAAAGATCTCTTCGAAGGACTGAAAATCATGGAACTGGAAAAAGATTGGAAACAGTACCCGGTAATTCGACTTGATATGAGCCGAGGGGGAGCAACCGCAGATGAAGTTAAGGCATATCTGGATCAAACGTTTGATGTTTATGAGCAATTATATGGCATCCATATTAAACCAACAGATTCACTGGGAAACCGCTTCGACCTCATCATCAAAACCGCCTATAAGCAAACAGGGCTCAAAGTCGCCATTCTCATCGATGAATACGACTCTCCTCTCCAGCACTCCTGGAAAACTCCCGAGCATGAGGGTTGCACAGACGTATATAGAAGCGTTTTTGCCATTCTGAAGGCTGACGATGCCTACCAGCGTTTCGTCTTCATCACGGGCATTACCAAGTTTACGCAGATTTCTCTCTTCTCGGTTCTCAACAACCTGACCAATATCAGTTTCCTTCCAGAATATGCTGCCATCTGCGGCATCACAGAAGAAGAAATCGGACAGAACTTCAAGCCGGAACTGGAAAGAATGGCAGAAGTGAACGGCTGGACTTTGCAGCAAACCCATGATAATCTGAAGGATTACTACGACGGCTACCATTTCAGTCGCAGAAATATGCTGGACATCTACAATCCTTTCAGTCTCCTCAATGCGCTTGATACACAAGACCTGAGCTGTTTCTGGGTTTCATCTGGAGCTACTTCCATGCTGCCGAAGTTTGTGGATAACATGGAGCTTCGCTTACGCAATTTCGAACATTGTCCAATCTTACGCAAGACGCTTGAGAGTTCTGATGTAATCAATGGTGGTGCCGAGCTTTTCCTCTATCAGACGGGCTACCTTACCATCAAAAGCAGCGATGAATTTGGTTACTTCCTCGGTTTCCCAAACCAGGAGGTGAAACAGGCTCTCTACGAGGTGGTGCTGCCCACGCTGACGATGCAATCTGAAAGCGATATCATCAGTCTGCAGAGTAGTCTGTTCCGTCAATTGGGTACTGGTGAAATCGCAGATGCTATGAAAACATTGAAAGCATTGGTTGCCGACGTGCCTTACAGCAACAAGAAGCTTGCCTCAATGGATATGGACGAGCGCTATAGACTCATCATCAGTACCATTCTGAATGCCATCGGACTGCAAGTTGAAGTGGAGCATATGCTTGCTACAGGAAGAATCGACCTCATAGCCCAGACTTCCCGCTACATCTACGTGATAGAACTGAAGCTGAGAAACAATGGCGGCAAGAAGGCTGCCATCCAGCAGATTCTAGACAACCAATACCTGGAACCTTTCAAGGCTGACAAGCGAAAGGTGATAGGCCTCGGCATAGAACTGGACGAGGAAGGAAAAGGCATATTGGATTGGGGGATTACTTCATAGATTTTCCGTGCGTAATCCGATGAATAATGACACACCCTCACAGAGGATAAAAAGGTGGATTTTCAGCAGAAAATCCACCTTTTACACTATATTCTCCGTTTTGTCCACCTCTTTTCCGTGTATTTTGTGTACTTTTGCGGCTGTGTATGAATCGCAGCAGGGAGCAAATTCCAAAAGCTGCGGCTTCATGCTACCAGCAAATAACAAGCAACAAAATAAAAACAAGCCTAAAGAATAAACAATGAATAAGAAAAGACATTTTTTACTCTCGGCTGTGCTCGCCACAACATTGGCAGCCAACGCCCAAGTAAACATCCATGTAGATGCCTCTACCCCAGGCGTCAAGGTTTCACCTAATTTATATGGTATCTTCTTCGAGGATATCAACCATGCTGCTGACGGCGGACTCTATGCCGAACTCATCAGCAACCGCTCCTTCGAAGATGATGACAAGAACATCCCTACCTGGAAAACTTCCGCACAGGAAGGTGCAAAGATCCAGGCACAACTCATCAACAAGGGTCTGCTCAACAAAGCACAGGGCAAGGCTCTCCAGCTTACCATCGCGGCAAAGCCTGCTGCCACAGCCTCTCTCATCAACGAGGGCTTCTGGGGTATCAACGCCGTTCAGGGCAGAACCTACAAGCTCTCTTTCTGGGCAAAGGGTAGCTACAAGGGCGGATTGAAGGCTCGCCTCACCAACGCAAAGGGCGACAAGGTGTATGCAGAAACATCCCTCAATGCCAAGGTAGGCAAGAAGTGGACCAAATATACCGCTGAACTCACAGCCAATGCCAACGATGCGAAAGCACAGTTTGAACTCGTAGCCGACGGCAAGGGTACCATCGTTCTTGACGTGGTAAGCCTCTTCCCTCCTACTTTCAAGAATCGCGAGAACGGCTTGCGCCCTGATTTGGCTCAGCTTCTCTATAACATCCATCCTAAGTTCGTCCGCTTCCCAGGCGGCTGCTACGTAGAGGGACAGGAGTCTCCTGAGAATGCATTCCACTGGGAGAAGACTATCGGTCCTATCGAGGAGCGTCCGGGACATAAGAACGTAAACTGGCGCTACCGCACCAGCGACGGTATGGGATTCGATGAGTATCTGCAGCTTGCCGAGGATCTGAATGCCAAACCGCTCTATGTAGTAAACGTAGGTTTGTGGCACGGCGGCATGACTCCTGTGGATAGCATCCAGCCTTGGATTGACGAGTGCATGAATGCCCTGGAGTATGCCAACGGTCCTGTTACCTCCAAATATGGTGCGCTGCGTGCCAAGAACGGTCATCCGGAACCATACAACATCGAGTATCTGGAGATTGGTAATGAGAACAACCAGCCGGATCCTGCGGCTCAGAGCGACCATTACTACGAGCGCTTCAAGAAGTTCAAGGATGCCGTATTGGCGAAATATCCTAAGATGCACCTCATCGGCAACGTGGTAGCCTGGGGCGATGACAACCCTAAGTGGGAAAGCAACGAGAGCGTAGAGCTGCTCGATGAGCACTACTACAGAAACCCAGCCTGGTTTGCAGAGAACTTCAACAAGTATGACAACTACAACCGCAAGGGCAGCGAGATTTATGTAGGCGAATATGCTGTAACCCAGGGCTTCGGCAATATGGGTTCGCTCGATGCAGCACTCGGTGAGGCTGTCTATATGATGGGCATCGAGAACAATTCTGACATCGTGACCATGGCATCCTACGCTCCTATCTTCGCCAACCTCAACAACCGTATGTGGGCACCGGATATGATTCAATATACATCTGATAAGGTATTCGGAACTCCATCCTACTACGTTCAGAACGTGATGGCGAACAACATCGGTACCCGTGTACTGAAGGTGAACCAGGAGAATCCATACAAGTATGAGCAGACCCAGGTGAAGCCAGCCATCTGCCGTGTGGGAATGGGAACATGGGGCACCCAGGTATCTTTCGAGGACAAGGGCTACAGCGATGAAAACGGCAAGGCGCTGCCAATGACCTTGCAGGAACTGCCTACCGACATCCATGGACAGTGGAAGACTGAGGGCAGCCTCATCAAGCAGACCAGCAACGAGGAGAGCTGCATCCGTCTGAACCCAGGCGAGATTACCAGCAACGGTTATATATATAAGGTACGCGCGAAGAAGGATGCTGGCAACGAGGGTTTCCTCATCATCTTCAACTACGTGGATAAGAACAACTACTGCTGGTTGAACCTTGGTGGCTGGAACAATACCCAGCATGGTGTGGAGTCTATCGTGAATGGTGCCAAGAGCCAGATTGCTACCTGCCCAGGCAAGATTGAAACCGGCAAGTGGTACGATATCGAGCTGAAGGTGGTAGGCGACAGCATCTTCGCCAAGTTGGATGGCAAGGAGATATTCGCCACCAAGCTGAAGGCAAACACCCTTCCTGGCATCTTCTCAACAGCAACGCTTGATGAGAAGACAGGCGAGGTAATCCTGAAGATTGCCAACACCAGCAACGAGCATACCACAGCGAAGATCAATCTTCAGGGCAAGGAGATTAAGGCTGGCAAGCTCATCCGCCTTTCAGCCAAGAACGGTCTGGAGGAGAACACCATCGACAATCCTACCAACATCTATCCTGTAGAAAACTACGTAACTACAGAGAAGAATGGTGCCACAGTAGAGATTCCAGCCAGCTCGCTGAACATCATCAGATTGAAATAGAAAGATTGAAACAAGCTACATCCAGGGCATCAGCCCTGGATATACCCAATATATTGATACATTTTTTGAATAGTTGATAAGAAAGTTAGTTAGAAAAGAAGAAGGCGGCAATCTGCGTGATGCAGGTTGCCGCCTCGTTTTTATCTATCGCTTCATTTAGCTGAAAACATAATTGAAGAGCAGGAAGATGCTCAGAATATAGAGCGTAAGATTCAGATCCTTGAACTTACCCACCATCATCTTGATGAGCACATAACTCAGGATGCCGAGGCAGATGCCATCGGCGATGCTGTAGCAGAGCACCATCGTAATCATCGTGATGAAGGCTGGGAACGACTCGGAAATATCCTCCAGCTCAATCTTCTTGAACGAATCTATCATCAATACACCCACCATAACCAGGGCGCCACTGGTGGCTGCACTCGGAATCAGCAGGAAGATAGGAGCCAGGAAAATGCTCAGGATAAACATCAAACCCACAAAGAAAGAAGTCAAGCCCGACTTTCCGCCCTCGGCAACACCCGAAGCACTCTCCACATAAGTGGTAATAGTAGAGCTTCCCAGCAAGGCTCCCGCCGTGGTACCGATGGCATCACTCATCATCGCCTCCTTCACACCAGGAATCTCACCCTTCTCATTCTCCTTGATACCCAACTTGGAAACCAATCCCAGCACCGTTCCGATGGTATCGAAGATGTTGACAAGCAACAGGGAGAAAACCACCATAAACATCTTTGGTGTAAAGAAGCCGGTGAAATCGAACTGGCAGAAGATAGGTGCGATACTGTGAGGGGTAGATACCGGCATCCAGTTGTCAGAGAACTGGGTTACGCCCATCGGAATACCTATCAATGTAGAGATGATGATAGCGATAAACAGGGAGCCCTTCACTCTTCTCGCCATCAGACAGCCACAGAGCAGGATGCTGATGAGACCCAGGATGCTGACTGGTGTAAACTTGCCGAGCTGCACGAAGGTATCCGCATTGGCAGTAATGATGCCCGCATTCTTCAAACCGATAAAGGCGATGAACATACCGATACCTGCCGAAATGGCGAATCGGAGGTTCTTCGGAATACACTCCAATATCTTGTCACGGATATTGAGGAAGGTGATGGCAAGGAAGATGATACCCTCTACGAGCAACACTGCCAAAGCCTGCTGCCAGGTCAAGCCCATCGCCTGACAAAGGGTGAAGGCGAAGAAGGCGTTCAGTCCCATGCTGGGAGCCTGGGCAAAAGGCAGTTTTGCCATGAAAGCCAGCAGGAAGGTGGCGATGGCTGAAGCGATGGCTGTGGCAGTAAAGAGAGCGCCCTTGTCCATGCCTGTGGTGGCAAGGATGGTAGGGTTCACTGCCAGGATGTAACACATGGTCAAGAAGGTAGTCATACCAGCTATCAATTCCGTCTTGACCGTAGTAGTCTTCGGGTCGAAGCCCAATAATGCTTTTAATTTATTCATTTCTTATATAACGATTGATTTTCTCTATTTTTCTTTATATTTTCTCTATTTTTCTCTTCCCCATTTCCACAACCCAATCCCATTGTTTTTTCGGGGCGAACAAAGATAAGAAAAAATAATGAGATTTGCGAAAGAAAATAGCGTTTATTTCGCTACGAAACCGATTTTTTGCCGTTCGTAGCGGAATAAACGCTATTTTAACTCAGTTTTAACACTTATCTGATATCTCTTACTCCAGCGTCAACCAGCCATCTTTTGTCCAGTTGATTTTCTTCTGAACCAGGATGCTGGCACCATTCTTCGGCACGCTGTAACCATGGCAGAAGAAGAAATCGCCATCTGGGAAAGAGTAGGCAGAACAATGACCCATCGCCTCATATTCCTTCTTGTCGCCTTCCAGCAGCAGGGTGCCACCGCCTTCTCGCATATCCTTTCCATCCTTATCCAGATAAGGACCAGCCACCTTCCTGCTTCTACCCACGGCAACACGATAGGTACTCTTCATACCCTGGCAGCAGTAATCCCAACTGACGAAGAGATAGTAATAACCACCATGCTTCATGATGAAAGGAGCCTCGATGGCATTGGTGCCGGCATCACGGGAGGTAGGATTGGTTGGCACATCCATCTGATGGAGTGCATAACGGCGGGCAATGGTCTGAGGCTTGGCACCCTTCTTCACATGCATCGTCTTCTTGTCTAAAGGAATAAGCTGGATACCATCCCAGAAAGAACCCCAGGTAAGCCAAGGCTTTCCCTTCTCATCAATCACAAAATTCGGATCAATGGCATTCCAGTTGTCTCTACCACCCTTTGAAGATATGAGGCAGCCCTCATCCTTCCATCCATCAGTATCGGCGAGCGAAGAATTGCTCAGCAATCCGATGGCAGAAGTATTCTTGCCAAAGGTAGAACAGGAATAAGCCATATACCACTTATTCTTATACCTGATGACATCAGGTGCCCAGGTATGACTCTCATAACCCGGCACACTATCATGGGTCCATGCCGGAAAAGCACCACGAGCCTCATCCTTCAATACACCCTGCGGATTCAGAGTCCAGTGCTGGCGGTCGGTAGAAGTCATCTGAGCCACTCCATGACCCGTGCAATAGAGATAGTACTTACCATTCTCGTAAGCCATCACGGGATCATGAACCATTGGTGTATCCACAACAACCGGCTGTGGAAGAGCCGTTTGCGCTTTTGCGGAAACGGCGGAAACGGCACAAGCTGCCATTAAGGGTATGGAGAGAGCCCATACTCTTATATCTTTAATCAAAAAATTATTCATACGTCTTTTTGTTACTGTTTATAGGATTACTTACTAAGTTGAGTTATTAAAAAAGGGAGCTGAAGGCTTCACAGCTTAGCTCCCCTTATCAAACCAGAAACCGCTGATGCGGTTATTTTTAAAACTAACTAAAGATCTTAATTCTTCTTTCCCCAATAGCTTCTGTTGCCACTCACTCCCGAGTAAACGATGGTAACCTTGCGAGGACTTGCCTCCCAATCTACCTCACGCTGAACCTTCAGCTTGGTAGTACCGATGGTCAATGTGTTGGAAGAAGCATCGAAGCTCCATGCCTTGACATTGCTCCAGGCAGAACCACCCTCCATCACTCCATTACTGCTGAGCTTGAAGGTCTTGCTGGTCTTCTGCTTGCCATACTCATAAGAGAGTTCGATACCTTCCCAGGTTCCCTCCAGTTCGCTGGCGGTGATGGCAGCCTGAGGTACTGCTCCATAACGTTCTGGCATCACGACTGGCCATCCGTTGCTATCCCACTGAATAGAACGCACGCCACCCATCATGATGGCATTGCTGGCAGCAATACCTGCAACATTAGCAGGCATACGCTGCTGGGAAACATAATACCAGTTGCCTGCACCATCATCAAATACGGCACAGTGGCTGATACCTACCCAACCGCTTCCTGCGCTGAACTTGTAAGGATGAGTCAGCACGGTAGGTTCCTCATTGGCACCCTTGGCAGCATCGGTAATCTTACCATTCATGGTCTCATACGGACCATCCACGTTCTTGGAACGGAGCACACGGGTATTGTAAGGAACTTCCAGGGCATCGTAAGCAACGAAAAGATAATAATAGCCATCATGATATACAATCTCCGGAGCCTCGGAACCCTGCCAACGGTTATTCAACGTACGGGTAAAGATGGTCTTTCCGTAAGCAGCGATATCATCGGCTGTACCCCATGGGTTAGGCAAGGTAGCCTTGGTCTTACCCGTATTGGCATCAAGCTCCACAGCAGCGAAACCACTGTGCCAGGAACCATATATCAGCCAATGCTTTCCTTCTGGAGTGATGACGTAAGTAGGGTCGATGGCATTATACTTGAAATAGCAGTTTGCCCAATCATCTGATCTTACCTTGAAATTCAATCCCTTGTCAGAAGCGTTGGTGATGACATATCCCTTATCTTCCCATTTGTTGGAAGCCGGATCGCTGGTCTCCATCAGTCCGATGAAGGCACGTTCACTCCAGGTTCCGTCACCATTGATGGTGCCAGGACAGGTGATGGCATAATACATGCGGTAGAGATGGTCGTTGACCTTGCGCACGCATGGAGCCCAGAAACCGAAGTCCAGGTCATTGGCGAAATAGCTGTCAGGACGTTCAGCCACTCCCATGCCCTTGCGGAATTCATTGAGTTTTGTCTTTACCCAGGAAGGCAAGCCCACCATAGTGGCTCCTACAAATTCCCAATCTACGAGATTCTTGGAGCGGCGGCAGAAGAAGTGCCCGTGCTTGTTGCTGTTGCGGATATCCTTCTGATGTGCATTACCATAGCTGGCATCGGTCTGATACATATAATAATATCCATCAGAAGCCTTTACCACCGTAGGATCATGCATATTGGCGAGATTCCACTTCGAGCGCTGTGTCCAGGCAGCCACCGATGTATAATTATCATTATAGGTAGGACATTTGTAATTAGCCAGTTCCTCTGCTGTCTGGTCACCAGGGGTTGGTGTAGGGGTTGGAGTTGGTGTAGGAGTTGGAGTTGGATTCACAGGAATCTCCGGATCATCACTGCTACTGCTGCATCCTACCGCCAGCGTACAAGCCAGCAAAAGGGCAAATATATGAAGCTTTTTCATTTTTCTTTTCGTTTAGTTAGTTTTATTATCTTCTTTTTCTGAAAAAAGGCAGACCTATGGGAATGTGTTTCCGCATAGGTCATACCTTATCATACTATTTCAAAAATCTCTTATCTGCGATGTGCACGTGAGTAATGCTTACGTGCTGATGCAAATGAAGAATTGGCAAATGGTAAATCGAATACCAGATGAGCCTTCTCCATGGTGAGCTTGAACGCCAGGTCATTGGCATCGATATTGTTGATGCCATTATAGGTCTGGGTGTAGGTTACACCATTGTTGCCTATCATGGTTGCCTTGATGTTGGCTGTACCATTACCTACATTGGTTACAGAGAGCTGAACCTTGGCACCATCCATGGCGGCAAGCCAAGCACCCCAGTCTTCCCATGAGCAGGCATGAGTACATGCATCATATCCAGGACCCCAACCGAAGTTGTCGGCACGAACGGCAGCATACTCCTTATCGTTTGCCTTGTTGACAAGAACTGCTACAAAGTTGTGATAGTTTTCACCACCAGCTGTATAGTTGACAAACTGAGTAGAAACGGTCTTTCCTGCAGGAACATCAAACACTTTAGAGAGAGCTCCGAAGAAAGCAGAAGTATTGTCCTCATTACCGATGACGGTATCAAACTCCAGGTGAGCCTTCTCGAGAGAGAGCTTGACAAAGAAATCGTTGGCATTTACGCCAGAGATTCCAGTGTAGCCCATGTGATACTTATGACCATTGGCTGCAACGATATCGTACTTGACATCTACAGTGCCATCACCATTGTTGGTTGTATAGAGAGTAACCTTGGCGCCATCCATGTCAGCGAGCCATGTAGCCCAATTTTCAGGAGCACCGAAAGGAGTTGCCTTGCCATCGTAAGCAGTACCCCAACCGTAGCAGTCGGCACGGGTAACACCATATTCTGTTCCGGCACCGTTGACCATCACAACGAGGAAGTTTTCCCAGTTATTACCACCATTGGTATAGTTGGTAAACTGCATCACCTGAGTCTCATGAGGAGCTACCTTCACTGCCTCAGTCTGAGCACCGAAGAATGGAGTTGAGTTGTCTGTAGCACCCAGGCAGTTGAACATCTTATCTACCACGTTGAACTGAGCCTGACCTGCGATAGGAGTACTGCAGTTCTCGTTCTTGAATGTCTTGTTGTAGATAGCAACGAGTGTCTTCACACCTACCTGATCCATATTAGGAACAGCCACGAATCCGAGTTCAGCAGCAGGAACCTCCTTGGTGATACCTGTTTCGAATGTAATGGTAGCAGAAACGTTGGCCATTGCATCCTCAAGAGATGTACCTACCAGCACCTTCTTTGGAACAGAGTGCAACTCCATAGAAAGAGGCTGCTTATCCTCTGCAGAAGTGAAACCACCGATTGGCTCGATGTTTGACTGGAGGAAGTTGATGTATGAACCTTCCGGTACAAGGAATGCACGGATATTGGTATCACTTGCATCAGGATTGAGATTTGGGAGAGGAGTAGCCTGCTTGTATGTCTTGGTTACAGTTCCATTGGTAATCTTGACGCTGAAGGCATTAGGGTCTGAGCGGTCAACAGTAACAACTACTGTACCACCGAGCTTCTGTACACCTTCATCGGTATCAGTTTCAAAAGTAAGATCACTTACTACACCATTTCTATCAATATAATCACCCCACTCAGAGTTACCGCTAGGCTGATTATCGAAACGGATAGCTCCATACTCCTTATAGTTAGCGCCACCACGATCATCATCACTAGCAAGGACGAGGGCGAAGTTCTTAAAGGTATTAGGAGCCGATGGGTTGATGTTCAGATTGAACACGGCATTCCAGGTCTTGCCCTCAGGTACAACATAATACTTAGAGAAGGCTGTCCACCAACCTGTAGAATAATCAGTAGCACCGATGGTGTAAACATCCTCCTCGCCTTCAGGCAATGCATTGTCATTGCCCTTAGCAGCATTGATGGAGTCAATCTTCTCTGAAATCCAATCAGGAGAGTTAACACTGAACATGTCACTTCCCTCGCATCCTGTCAATGCTGTCAAAGCCATTGCTGCCACGCAGAAGACAGATGCTATTTTATTTAGGTGTTTCATATTTTATATATTCTATATTGTAAATATATGATTTTCAGGT
>ENA-OUQH01001015-OUQH01001015.1-human-gut-metagenome-genome-assembly--contig:-NODE-1015-length-19422-cov-4.778386_pt1 | contig 19422 bp, 18 predicted proteins | sample MGYA00237948_ERZ548828 | MGnify/ENA primary metagenome ERZ548828 (study PRJEB26490, sample SAMN05194711) | human gut metagenome | biome: terrestrial biome; feature: human-associated habitat; material...
ATTTCTGCCTGTCTCGTGGGCTCGGAGATGTGTATAAGAGACAGCGCCTTGTCCGTATCGTGGTCGTGCTGCTCATCGCCGTCTGCGTGTTCTATATGGCAACGCCGACGCTTTCGGTCATCCTGTTCGCGCCTATCTCGGAGTTTCTCCCCGAGGGATTCCAGCAAGGCATGTACACGACGCCCTTCGACGCGTTCGCAACGCGTTTCAAGCTGTCCTTCTGGGCATCGGTCGTCGCGTGCTCGCCTGTCATCCTCTGGCAGATTCTCGCGTTCTTCCTGCCGGCGCTCAAGCCTAAGGAGCGCAAGTGGTTCATCCCGACGTTCGCGATCGCGGTGTTCCTGTTCATCTTCGGCACGCTGTTCTGCTATTTCATCATCCTGGATCCGGCGTTCCAGTGGCTCACCGACCAGGCGTACGGCATGAGCGCGCAAGTGCTTCCGCAGGCATCGTCCTACCTTGACATCATCATCAAGTTCGAAATTGGCTTTGGCTTCGCCTTTGAGCTGCCGGTCGTCGTGTTCTACCTGGTCATCTTCGACATCATTCCCTATAAGAAGATGCGCGGGCAGTGGCGCACCATCTACGTCGTGCTCATGGTGCTCTGCGCGATGATCACTCCGGACGCGAGTCCTATCACGATGCTGCTCATGTTCGCTGCGCTTATCGTGCTCTACGAGGTGTCGCTTCTGCTGGCGCGCATCGTGCTTTCGAAGCGCATTAAGAAGCAGAACGCCGAGCTTGCCGCGGAGGAAGCGGAGGACTAGCTCGCTTCGCTTTGGTGATTCGGTTAAGGCCACTCGTCTAGGGTGGCCTTACGTGTATATCTGCGTTCTACTACCATAGAAGGCGGATGGACGGCGCGTCTGGGAAGACGCCTTTTGCGATGGGGGTTTCATGCACGAACTGGGAATCATGACGGGCGTCATCGAGGCTGCCGAGAAAGCTGCGCGCGATTCAGGCGCGACCCGTCTTCTGAAGGTTAACCTGTCGATCGGCGAGATGACCGAGGCGATCGAGGATGCGCTCGTGTTCGCGTGGGAGGCCCTCACCGAAGACGACCCGTATGCGAAGGGCGCCGAGCTTGCCATTAACATGATCAAGCCGAAGAGCCGCTGCCTCGAATGCGGCGCCGTCTTCGAGCACGATAGATTCCATATGTTCTGCCCGGAATGCGATGGGTTCGCAACCGAGCTTCTGTGCGGGCGGGAGCTGCAGATCGATTCGATCGAAGTCGACCTGCCCGACGATGAGGAAGGAGATTCCCATGAAGATTGATATGAAGCAGCCTATTCTCGATAAGAACGACGCTATCGCGCGCGAGCTGCGCGAACGGTTCGCCGAGCACCACGTGTACGTGGTTGACCTTTTGGCGAGCCCGGGGTCGGGCAAGACCTCGACCATCTTGGCCACGATTGACGCCCTACGCGATGAGTTCAACATCGCCGTCATCGAGGGCGATATCGCGAGCAGCGTCGACGCCGAGAAGATCAAGGCGCAGGGGATTGCCGCCGTGCAGATCAACACTGGCGGGGCGTGCCATCTGGAAAGCGCCATGATCAAGCGCGCCATTGACGTGCTCGACCTTGAGCGCCTCGATTTGATCATCGTGGAGAACGTTGGCAACCTCGTGTGCCCGACTGACTTTGATTTGGGCGAGAATGCCAAGGTCATGATCTTGTCGGTGCCGGAAGGCGACGACAAACCGCTCAAATACCCGGGCGTCTTCCAGGTTTCTGAGGCAGTCATCTTGAACAAGGTTGACACGATGCCGGTGTTCAACTTCAACCAGGAGGCTTTCGAGGAAAGCGTGAACCAGCTGAACCCGCAGGCTCCTATCTTCCCTCTCTCCGCGACGACGGGCGAAGGCTTGAAGGCGTGGACGAGCTGGCTCGCTGAGCGCATCCGTAAGGCGTAATTCGACCTGCGAGTGGGCAACCCGCGAGGTTGAGGCAGTAGTTCAACCTGCGGGTGGCCAGCCTGCAAGGTTGTGGTCGTAGTTCAACCTGCGAGATTATGGCCGCGGCCAGGGGTCCCGTGCTCAGACAGTCCTCGCTGCGCTGCGGAACTGCGCGCGGGACCCCCGCCCGCGGCCTTTCGGGCCGAAGGCGGAGTTCAACCTATGAGGCTTGAGGTTGCAACGCATCTGAAACAATGAGATGGCATACTTAGTCGCATCACGCGGATTGTTGCGCAAGGAGGCTCTATGAAAGCTGGGGACAAGTATCAGGCATGCGTCGACGCACTCGCGGCGTACGCGAAGGGCGTCGGCTTCTCGCAAGTCGTCATCGGTCTTTCGGGCGGCATTGACTCGTCGGTGACGGCGGTCATGGCTGTCGACGCGTTCGGCGCCAAGAACGTGCACGGTGTGCTTCTTCCCGGTCCCTACTCGACTGGTCATTCCATCGATGATGCCCTCACCTTGGCGGAAAACCTCGGCATCGAGAGCCATACGGTGTCGATCTGCGAGCCGTTTGAGGCATTCGAGCAGGTCATTCGCAAGTCCTACAAGGAAAAGCTCGAGGGTTTGGCTTCCGAGAACACGCAGGCCCGCTGCCGCATGGTGATTCTCATGGCCCTTTCGAATGCGAATCGCTGGATGCTCGTGAACACTGGCAACAAGTCCGAGGCGGCGATGGGCTACTCCACGCTCTACGGCGATACGGCGGGCGCGTTTGCCCCGCTCGGCGGCTTGTACAAGACCGATGTGTACGAGGTGGGCCGTTGGCGCAACGAGCAGGCGCGCTCGGCGGGTGACGTCGAGCCCATTCCCGAGAACGTGTTCGTGAAGCCACCGAGCGCCGAGCTCGCTCCCGGACAGAAGGATGAGGCTTCCATGGGCATCGACTACGAGACGCTCGACAAGCTGCTGATTGCCGTGCAAGAACAGGGGCAGTCGGTCGAGGACGCGTGCGATGCGCTGGGCTTCGACATCATGCAGGCGACAGGCCTTCTCGCGCGAGTGGACTCCTACGCGTTCAAGCGCGCTCAGGAACCCCCCTTCCCCGACGTGAAGTTCTATGGGTAACTTCACGTGCGCTCCTTTGCGCGTGATAAAATAACTGCTTGCCCGCATGGCGTTCGACGACGCGCGGGTGACGTGAATTCGGCACGAGGGCACCATTCGCCTGACCTGCCACGATGCAAAGGAACACATGATGTCAAAGGGAACCTATTCGTTCACCACACCGATTTATTACGTGAATGCCGCACCTCATCTGGGCACGGCGTACACCACCGTCGCAGCCGACACCGTTGCGCGCTACCAGCGCATGAACGGCTACGACGTGGCGTTCGTCACCGGCATGGACGAGCATGGCCAGAAGGTCGCCGACACGGCCGCCTCGAAGGGCATGACGCCGCAGGAATGGTGCGACTCCATGGAGCCGGCTTTCCGCGATGTGTGGGATCTTCTCGACATCACCTACACCGATTTCGTGCGCACGACCGAGCCGCGCCATGCCCGCACCGTGCAGAAGTTCTGGCAGGACCTTTACGACAAGGGCTACTGCTATAAGGGCAGCTACGAGGGCTGGTACTGCGTGCACGAGGAAACCTACTACGCCGAGTCCGACCTCGAGAAGAACGAGGACGGCGAGTTCGTCTGCCCCGACTGCAAGCGCCCGGTGCAGAAGGCCGGCGGCGAGGAGAACTGGTTCTTCAAGCTGTCCGAGTTCCAGGAGCCGCTGCTCAAGTTCTACGATGAGCATCCCGACTTTATCCGCCCGGAAACCCGTCGCAACGAGATCGTCTCGTTCGTGAAGAGCGGCTTGAAAGACCTCTCCATCAGCCGTTCCACGTTCGACTGGGGCGTGCCCATGCCGTTTGACGAGGGGCATGTTGCCTACGTGTGGGCCGACGCGCTGCTCGCGTACCTCACCGGCATCGGCTATGGCGACGAGGGCCGCGAAGGCGAGTTCGAAGCCCGCTGGCCCATGCAGTACCACTTCGTCGGCAAGGACATCACGCGTTTTCACTGCGTGATCTGGCCGGCTATGCTCATGGCGGCGGGGCTGCCCGTCACACACACCGTGTTCGGCCACGGCTTCCTGCTCACCAAGGGCGAGAAGATGTCGAAGTCGAAGGGCAACGGCATGAAGCCCGCCGACCTCGTGAAGATCTTCGGCGTGGACGCGTACCGCTACTACTTCATGAGCGACGTGCAGTTTGGCCATGACGGCAACATCTCGATGGAGCGCATGGTGCAGGTGTACAACGCCGATTTGGCGAACACCTGGGGAAACCTGTGCAGCCGCGTTTTTAATATGACGAAGAAGTACTTCGATGGTAAGGTACCTGAAGTTCCCGCCGACGCCGCTGCGCGTGTGGCGAACCCGATGCTGCCGATCGCCGAGGGACTTTACGCGAAGTACGACGCGTGCCTGGGGCGGGTCGACTTCACCGGTGCCGCCGCCGCGGTGCAGGAGCTTGCGGGCCGTGTGAACCTCTACGTGGAGGAAAGCGCTCCGTGGAACCTGGCGAAGAAGGAGGAGACGGCGGGCGATCTGGCTGCCGTCATCTACAACTCGCTCGAGGCGATTCGCATCATCGCGCTCTACATGGCGCCGTTCATGCCGTCCACGTCGGCTGAGGTCTTCTCCCGTCTTGGGCTGGGCGAAATCGCTGCCTGCACCGACATCGAAGCGGCCACCAAGTGGGGCCAGCTGCCTGCCGGCAACGCCGTCACCGTGGGCGACCCGCTGTTCCCGCGCCTGAACATGGACGAGATCGACCTCGACGCGGAATAGCGCATCGGGTTCGTGATTTTGGAGATGAGCGACATGGGTATGACCGCACCTGAAACGTCGACGCGCGAGGCGGCTGGCGCGCAAGCGGCCGTCGAGCCGACTGCGATGGACGAGCCGACCGAGGCCGTCGAGCAGACCGAGCCTGAGTTCTTCGACAGCTTGTTCCGCAAGCGGAAGAAGAACGGGGAATGGAAGATTGTGGAAACGCCTGACCTGGGCGTTTTGGCGGTCGATGCCCATTGTCATCTGCAGTATCAGAAAAACCCCGGGCTCGCGCTCGCCCGCGCGGGCCTGCATGGGGTTGGCTTTATGTGCACGGTGGTCGACGTCTACGAGGACGGCACGACCACCTACGACAGCCTCTCGAAGTGGAACCACGAGGCCGCGCTTTCCATGCAGCGGCTTTTCTCACGCTGTTGAGGCCAGCCGTCTCCGCGCGTGCCGCGGATGCGCATCGCAGCCGGTCTTCACCCGCATAACGCGAAGCACTGGGGTCCTGAAATCGAGGAGCGCCTGCGCGCGCTGCTGCACGATAAGCGCACGTCGTGTTTGGGCGAGATTGGGCTGGACTATCACTACGACCTCTCGCCGCGCGAGGATCAGGAGCGTGCATTCCGCGCGCAGGTTCGCATCGCGAAAGAGGCGGGGTTGCCCGTAATGCTGCACATTCGGGAGGCGCACGATGACGCGCTCGCTATCATGCGCGATGAGGGATGGCCCGAGGCGGGTTGCATCCTGCATTGCTTCACGAACGATTGGGGCACGCTAGAACCGTGGATTGAGGCGGGCTGCTCGGTCACGTTCGGCGGCGCGCTCACCTTCAACAACGGCGACGCTATCCGCGATGCTGCGGCGCGCGTGCCGGAGATGCAGCTCATGGTGGAGACCGACTCCCCATATATGGCGCCGAAGCCGTTGCGCGGCGAGGTGTGCGAACCCGCCATGGTAGTGTTCACTGAGAGCGCGCTCGCGGATGTGCGCGGTGCGGAGGGGGAGGAGCGCCTGGCCTTGTTTCGCCGTGTGCTCACGAACGCAGAGAGCATGCTGAACCGTCCGCCTACCGCATGGCAGATGGGGAAATAGCCCGCTGCGCCGCGCGGCCATAGTACAATGCGCACTGATATCGCTGCGCTCGGGAGGGAAATTTTGAATCGTCTTATCATCGTCGGATCGCCGCGCACGGACGGTAGAAGCGCGCACCTGGCTAACATGCTGTTTGAGACCTGCATCGAGGAATGCCCCGATGACGAGCTTGCGCTTGCGCCGGTTTCTACGCTTGACGTGGGAGGGTGCACAGGTTGCGATGCATGCCGCGACAACATCGCGAAGCTTGCCGAGCTCGGCGAGGAGGCAATTGACGACGATTTCGCCCCGTGCGTCATCGACGACGACATGCAGGAAATCTATGAGCTCATCGATTCGGCGGACGAGATCACCGTGGTGAGCCCTGTGTATTTCGCGGGCCCTCCGTCGCAGTTGAAGGCGCTGCTCGATCGTTTGCAGCCTTACTATTGGACGAATGCGCGCGTCGAGGAAAAGCGCCCTGCCGTGCTGCATGTGGTGGGCGAGGGCGGCGATCCGCATGGGTTTTCCGCGCTTGTGTCCATCATCCGCTCGGCGCTCGCTGTTGCGGGGTTCCGTCTGGAAACCGTGTTCGACTGGGTGGGGAAGATCGACGAGAACGGCGAGATCACGGCTGACGCTGAGGTTCGCTCGGTCGAGGACCTCTTCGCAGCTGCTGACTCTGCTATGGCGCCCGCGCAGGGTGCAGAAGGTGACGGGGCTGCGATTATAGCGTCCCCCCAGATGGAAGAGCCTTCGAGTTCGAGCGAAGAGGATTCGCCCGAACCTGGATCGTCGCGCGGCCCGCGCGGTGGTGCACGCACGAAGCTTTCGCTCGACGATGCGGGTGGTACGAAAGCGCCCCATGCGAAGAGCGCGTCGCGTCAGGGCGGCGGCAAGAAGTCCGCGGGCGCGAACGGCAAGCCAAAGGGGTCGCATGCAGGCGGCGGCTCGCGCAAATCCGGCGGCGCTCAGGGCAAAAGAGGCGGCCAGCAGGGCGGCGCGCGAGCGAAGGGCGCCGCAAAGAAAGGTAACTCGAAGAAGGGCAACGGCCGTGGCTAACATGCTCTCCCCCTTGGCAACTCCTGCGGCAACGCGCGATGTCCTGGAGGAGCATGGCCTTTCGACGAAGCATGCGCTCGGCCAGAACTTCCTGGTTAACGATGCAATTCTGCAGAAGATCGTCGAGCTTGCGCAGCTTGACGCCTCCGATGACGTGCTTGAAGTGGGTCCTGGAATTGGGACGCTCACTATTGCGCTGTTGAAATGCGCGGGCCGCGTGGTGTCGGTCGAGCGCGATGCCGATTTGCCTGCAGTGCTCGAAGATACGCTCGAGCCGTGGGCCGATCGCTTTGCCCTCATCTCGAAAGACGCGCTCGAATTGACCGAGGAAGAAGTGCGTCTTGCATTGGCGAAGTGTGTTGTCCCGAGCGAGGGCGAGGGGCGTGCTTCGCGCGCAGTTCCGCACGACGCGAACAGCCCAGTGAACTGTTCGCCAAAGCAGGACTGTTCGAGCGCGAAGTATGCCCCTCGTCCTCTTGGGCCCGGGGATGGTGCTCGCCACCCTTTCCCCAACAAGTTCGTGGCCAACCTGCCCTATGCGGTGGCGGCCACGCTCGTGCTCGATTTCTTCCAGAAGTTTTCCCAGCTCGAGAGCGCGACGGTGATGGTCCAAAAGGAGGTGGCCGACCGCATGTGCGCTGAGCCGGGCTCGAAGAACTATGGTGCCTACACGGTGAAGCTGCGCCTGCACGCCGAGCCCGCGGGCCGATTCCTGGTGAGCCCCAACAATTTCTTCCCGCCGCCGCATGTCGACTCGTCGGTTTTGCGCCTCAATCGCAGGCCCGTTTACGATGTCGACGGTGCTCCGCTCGATGACGCGCTTCTCAAGGCGACGTGCGCTATGGCCGACGCCGCTTTCGCGAGTCGCCGCAAGACCATTTCCAATTCGTTCAAGACGTATTTTGCAAGCAGGGGAAATGCCGGCAAAGCTTTCATCGGGTGCATTCCCGACTTGCTCGATGAGTGCGGAATTGATGCGAAACGACGCGGTGAGACGCTCTCACTTGACGAGTTCATTGCGTTGGGAAAAGCATATTTACGAAGGGAATCTAACCCATTATAGCGGTTTTTGTGCCGTTTATCGCGAGATTTCGCATGAAAATTGACGTCCGTGATACAATGCGCAATCGAGATAACTATATATGCGGGAGAAAGAGCCAGCATGGATTTAGCACAGCAAGCAAAAATCGTCGACTCCATTCATGACACGCTGCATGATTTCGTGGGTCAACGCCTGAAGGTGCGCGCGAATATGGGGCGCTCCAAGATCGTTGAAAGCGAAGGTGTTCTTACCCAGGTTCATCCGCAGCTGTTCATCATGGAAGTCGATCGCAAGCGCGGTCGCACGGCGCGTCAGTCTTACCAGTATGTCGATGTTCTGACGGGCATGGTCGAGCTGTCCCAGAACGGCGAGCCGCTGTTCGAGCCGTTCGAGATCGAAAACCCCAACGCTATTCCCGAGAAGACTGAAGTCGTTCTCGAGGAAAAAGTTCTCTCCTAAACCCAGCCGCATGGTACAAGGAGGTATGCCCCGACTCGTTCGGGGCATACTTGTTTTTGGGCGATGATTGCTGCCTGCTTGCACTCTCGGCTGCGGTATTGTGTGGACGATTTGAGCATCCCGGGATTTGATTTGACAATCTGTGCAACATCCGTCATTATTTATCGACGCGCCAAGAGCGCAAAACCCGTGGGGATGTAGCTCAGCTGGGAGAGCATCACGTTCGCAACGTGGGGGCCGAGGGTTCGAATCCCTTCATCTCCACCATGGGAACTTAGGCAGGTCGGAAGCAATTTCGGCCTGCTTTTTTCTTGCCCCATCTGAGACCAAGCGGCCTACAGGACAGGACGCGCATCCTCTAGTGCGGCCTTGCATTCCAATTGCCCTGCCATCGGAAAACCGACTCTTCGCAGGCTTCTTCTCTTCCCTCTGTTCGCATTATGCGACGCGTGAAGTTTTTGGCGGGAGCGTTTTCCAATCGTGAAATGCCGCTCGTGATGCTGTCGCTTAGCGGGGCGAGATGCGACAGGTCCTCCCTTCTTTGCTGAAAACTCCGTATCGTGGACAGAAATCGTCGATATGTGAGTCTGGAAAGGGCGCCGGGGGAGGACGGCCCAGCGAGGCTTCTTGTTTGCCCAGGTCAGTTTTCTCGAAGTCAAGTTTTCCAAAACTAACTCTTCACATATCGGATGATTTTTGTCCACGACGAGCCGATTCTGAAGAAGAAGACATTCTCATCGCCGCGCCTCAAAAAGTTTCGGCGAGGCAGCGGGGGAAGGGCTCCGGCGATAGCCCTCGATACGCCGCGGACCGGGACGCGACCTTCCAGCGAGGGCCCTCGATGCACCGTAAATCGGGACGCTACCCCTCCTGGGGGTCTTCCGGGAGAAGCGTGGCAAGTTGGTGGTCAACTGGACGAGTTGTGCATTCTCGTTTTTACTCATGCTCTCGAATGGAATAATCGTGACCAGGTACTTTGCTAGCAATGATGTCCCAGTCGGTATCCCGGAGATCGAAAACGCGGGTTATCGGCGATTCGAATGTCTCTATTACCAGGGCCGCGCGAAGCTGACCGAGGGCACTGACTATACCTACGTCGTGGAGGGCAACGACGCTCCCGGCACTGGTCGCGTGGTGCTCACCGGCATGGGCGATTACCGTGGCACCGTCGAGAAGACGTTTAAGGTGAAGTCGAACGAGGTCGAGCCCGATCCCTCCGAGGGCAAGATCGGCATGAGCTCAGCGAAATTCATCGGGCTTGCTGCGAGCTACGTGTACATGGGTCAGCCGGTCATTCCGGTGGCGAACCTCATGCTGGGCGATACGCTGCTCGTCACGGGCGTCGATGGTAAGGGCGAGATGCAGCCCAACCGCGAGATTATGCGCGAAGAGCTTGCCGTCGTCATGATGCGCTATGCCAAGAGCTGCGGCATTGCCGGGGCCGACGCCGAGCCGAGCGAGGAGGGGATCACCGACTGGGCCGATGTTTCCAGTTTTGCGATGAGCTCGATCAAATGGGCGCTTGCCAACGGCGTGATTTCGGGCGTCGATAATCTCGACGGTACCAGGTCGCTTTGCCCGCACGACAGCGCAAGCCGCGCCCAGATGGCGAAGATCATCCTGAATGCCGAAGCGATGAGGGGCTAAAAGAAGCTGACGAGCTGCTTCGGCTAATTCCCGGCCCGGTTCCCCTCCTCTGAGGTGGGAAGCGGGCCGGTTCACGTTTGGGCTTTGTGACCTTCGGGTCGCGTTTGCCGGCGCCGCGGGCAGCGCAATTGCCCCGTGCTACAATCTGTCCCGTGAGTTTCCGGAAAGCGCTGAGCGGGCGCTTTCCTTGTATGTTGCCTCGCGAAGAAAGGTTTCCTATGAAGGCACTTATTCCCGCTGCCGGTTTGGGCACGCGCTTCCTTCCCGCCACGAAGGCGCAGCCGAAAGAGATGCTGCTCGTGGTCGACCGTCCCGTCATCCAGTACGTGGTGGAGGAGGGCTTGGCGTCGAAGGCCGACGAGGTCGTCATCGTGAACAGCCGCTCCAAGAAGGCGATCGAGGACCACTTCACGCCCGACCCCGACCTGGTCTCCACGCTGCGCGCGCGCGGCAAGGATGCTTACGCCGACGAGGTGGAGCGCGTGGGCAACTATAACGTGAGCTACGTGTACCAGGAGGAGCCGCTCGGGCTGGGGCATGCCATCTGGTTCGCGCACGAGAAGACGGCGGGCGAGCCGTTCTACGTGCTTCTAGGCGACGTGATCGTGCCCGACAACCAGATGCTTCCCGCGATGCAGAAGGTGTCGGACGAGCACGGCGGGGCGAGCGTGATCGCGGTCATGCCCGTGCCCGATGACCAGGTGCATCGCTTCGGGATCATCGCTGGCGAGAAACTTTCCGATGATGTGTGGAAAGTCGATTCGCTCGTGGAGAAGCCGGCGCTCGAGGACGCGCCGTCGAACCTGGCCGTGTTCGGGCGCTACCTGCTGAGCCCGCGTGTCATGGAGCTTCTGGCCGACGTGAAGCCTGGCGTGGGTGGCGAGATTCAGCTGACCGACGCGCTCGACGAAGTGCTGCGCGAGGAAGAGATGTACGCGCTCGTGGTCGACCCCGAAGATGGCTTCGACACTGGCACGGTCGAGAGCTGGCTGCACACCAACAACGTGCTCTTCGAGCGCAAGCAAGGGTAAGCGTACGCGCGCGGCGATAGCCTTTCCAAGTGAGGTGCGCCTGCGGGCGCGGGCAAGCGTCCGCGGGCGTGGGCGACCTTCCCGAGCGAGATAAGTTTCCTGACCAGGGTGGACGGGCTTTCCCAAATAAGCGCTCGCACGTGCGGACGGCGCCAGAGGTGGTGCGGGAGCTTCCCCGGGCAAATAAGGCAAGGAAAGCGTTCGCAAAACTCAAGAACGAAAGCGCAGGCTGATCAGGCGACCTGCGCTTTTTTGTTGGTTGGGGGCGAAGCTGCAAGAAGGTGCCCAGCGACCGGACGCGCAGTGCGATCCCACGGTGGCCTTGGTTGGGGGATACGTCTGCGGTGGCCTTGGCTGGGGATAGTGACATCTTTTCGCGAGGATGACGTTTTCGAGGGGGAGACCTGCCAGAAATCGGGTGGTTTTCATCATCTCGGGAAGAATTCGAGCGAGGAGGGGAAAGTCGCTCGCAAGCGTCAATTCGCTGACCACTGTGCTTGCTTTGTGTAGGTCTTACGCGTATTGGGCGTGTTGGCAAGATCGCCAACGAAGGGGGTTGAAGTAGAAGGCCGCTCGTGCCTTCTGCTGGATTGTATTGTTGCTGCCCGTAGGTGCCTGGGGTATGTGGAAGCGATTGCTTGGTTGCCAACATGCTAGCGCTGCTGTTTAGAAGTCGCTCCCTCGCCGCTGCCAAAGAAACGAACTCGTAACAAAAGCCCTGGTTGATTCATAAGATGCCCACGTGTCGAACATAAGGGATTCAAGGGTGGTTGTTATACTGCAAATAGCAGGTTAGAAGGTCCCCCCTTCCTTCGAGAATCCTGCAGTTGCCTTCTTTCGAAAGCAGCAGGCGGTCCTAACCCCGACCGTCTCATCCCCTCCTTGGGCCCGCCGGACCTCCCTTTCCGGCGGGCCGTTCTTTTCTCCTCCTTCGCCTCTGGGCAAACAAACGTTCGCATGGTATGATACGCGCCATGGAAACCTTATTCACAGCAATGGAAAACGAGCGTCGCGCGGAAGTGGCGCCTCTTGCGGTGCGCATGCGCCCGCGCACGCTCGACGAGGTCGTGGGGCAGATCGACGCGGTCGGTCCCGGCAGCTGGTTGCGCAGCGCCATCGAGGGAGACAGCTTAAGCTCGGTCATCCTCTTTGGGCCCGCGGGCACGGGGAAGACCTCGCTCGCGCACGTCATCGCCGAGCACACGAAAGCCACCTTTGTGGAAGTCTCCGCCATCGGCGGCACCGTGTCCGACCTGCGCCGCGAGATCAGCGCCGCGGAAAAGCGCCTGACGATGCAGGGCCTTCGAACCATCCTGTTCGTCGACGAGATCCACCGCTTCAACCGCAGCCAGCAAGACGCGCTGCTCCATGCGGTGGAGAACCGCGTGCTCGTGTTGGTGGGAGCCACCACGGAGAACCCGTTCTTCGAAGTGAACTCAGCGCTCATCAGCCGTTCCCGCGTGGTCGAGCTTCACTCGCTCACTGATGGGGAAATCGCGCAGCTCGTTCGCCGCGCGCTGGCCGACGAGCGCGGGCTTGCCGGGCGCTATGCGCTTGCCGACGACGCCCTTTCCGCAATCGTGCTGCTCGCCGGGGGCGACGGGCGCGCTTCGCTTACCACGCTCGAGCTCGCCTCGCAGATGGTGGCGCCTGGCACACCCAAAAAGCCCGCTCTCATCAGCGTCGATGTCGTGCGTCGCGCAACGCCTCACCGCGCGCTCGCCTACGACAAGAACAAGGACATGCACTACGACGTCATCTCCGCGTTCATTAAATCGATGCGCGGGAGCGACCCTGATGCTGCGCTCTATTGGCTCGCGCGCATGATTGACGGTGGGGAAGACCCGAAGTTCATTGCGCGCCGCATGATGATTCAAGCGTCGGAGGACGTGGGCAACGCCGACCCGCAAGCGTTCCTCATAGCAGAAGCCGCGTTCAAGTCCGCCGAGGTCATCGGCTATCCGGAATGCCGCATCAACCTGGCACAGGCGGCGATATACCTAGCGCTCGCTCCGAAAAGCAACGCCGCGGAGGCGGGAATCGATGCGGCGCTCGCCGAGGTGCGGCATGGGCCTGCGCGCAAGGTGCCCGACTACCTGCGCGATAGGCATCGCCCAGGATCCGAAAACTACGGAACCTACAAATATCCCCACGACTACCCCGAAGGATGGGTCGAGCAGCGCTACCTTCCCGATGGCTTGGAGCGCGGCTGCTTCTATCATCCGAGCGAGCGGGGTTGGGAAGCTTACCGCGCGGATGCCGCCGCCCGCGACCGCGCGGCGGTGCTCGGCCGCACGGCGGAAAACCGCGCGGCGGCAGGTGATCGCACCACGGCGGAAAGCCGCGCCGCGGCAGGCAATTCCTCGCGAGGGTCGAAGCGCAACGCGACTGCTGCTTCTGCTGAAAGGAAGCCCTCCTCCGAGGACAAGGCGCTTTCGGACGCCTCCGCGCAGGCGGCGCATCCGGCAGACGCCCCTGCCCCCGCCGGCGAAGTCGGCGCCATCTGATTGCAGCAAGGCGGCGGCAATCACCGCCCGCGCGCTTGACGGTGACGTAGCGTCACGCGCGATAATAGGGTGTTGGATTATCCGATGATCACACGTGCGAGAAGGATGCGGCATGCCTACAAATGAAGACGACCTGATGACCGTTGGCGAGCTCGCCCGCCGCGTGGGCGTGACCGTGCGCACCATCCAGTACTACGACCAAAAGGGCCTGCTCCACCCAGCTCCAAAAGCGAGCAGAACCAGCGCCTGTACTCCCGCGACGACGAGGAGCGCCTCTACCGCATCCTCACCCTCAAGTACCTCGGCTTCTCGCTCGCGCAGATTAAGGAGGCGGAGGCGCTTGACGACCGCCAAGAGCTCTCCGGTGCGCTCGAGCACCGCATGCACGAGCTCGAGCGCGAGAGCGTCAAGGTCCTGCGCAACATCAGCACCGTCAACAGCCTCCGAGAGCAGCTCGCTGCAAGCGAGCACGTGCGCTGGAGCGACTTTGCCCAGGCCATCAGCGACATGCAGAACCGCGAGGACGTGCTGTGGCTGGCCATCAACGGCGAGGGCTGCGACGAGAGCAGCGTCCCGGAGCTCACCCACGAGGAGGTCAGCCGCTGGCACCAGCTCATGGGCGACACCATCGAGGCCATGCACGACGGCGTGCAGCCCGGCGACGAGCGCGGCCGGGAGCTCGCCTTGCGCTTCGAGCGCCTCGGCGGCATGTCCGGCGCGCTCGCCGGCCTCAAGCGCCTCGCCAACCAGCGCGCGCAAGGCCCCAAGCAGTACGACCGCGACTTCTACGCGGGCATCCAGCGTAGGACGCTCAGCTTCCTCAAAGACGCGCTCGAGGCGCTGCGCGGTTAGGGGCGCCAAGCCGTAACAACCACAGCCATCCCGTGCCGGCACCCGTCCCACTTGGACCGGGTGCTGCTTTGCATCGCCCGCCATTCGCCCAGCTCAACGCTTTAATCGGCAAATCCCGTCACTCGCCAACTTTTTCTCGCGCAGCGCTTGCCCATGACGCAACGTCGCCCGTTAGCATCCTCAATCGGTTACGAGAGAGGAGAGACGATGATCGTATCGTGGATGACAACCAACAGGTGCAACCTCAAGTGCGAGCACTGCTACCAGGACGCGGCGGAGTGTGACAGTCGCGAGCTGACGACGGCCGAGGGCAAGGCGATGATCGAGCAGATTGCGCGCGCCGGCTTCAAGATCATGATCTTCAGCGGCGGCGAGCCCCTTATGCGCGACGACATCTTCGAGCTTGTGGCGCACGCTGCAGCTCAAGGCCTGCGCCCCGTGTTCGGCAGCAACGGCACGCTGATCACCGACGAGGTCGCGCGAAAGCTCAAGGAAGCCGGCGCGTGCTCCATGGGCATCAGCATCGACAGCCTCGACGCGGCAAAGCACGACGCCTTCCGCGGCGTCGCAGGCGCCCACGCCGACACCCTCGCGGGCATCGAGGCATGCAAGCGCGCGGGCCTCGACTTCCAGATCCACACCACCGTGGTCGACTGGAACCGCGACGAGGTCTGTGACATCACGGACTTCGCGCAGAGCATCGGCGCGGTCAACCACTCGATCTTCTTCCTCATCCCCGTGGGGCGCGGCAAGTACATCGAGGAGACGAGCCTCAAGGTGCTGGAGAACGAGGCGCTGCTCCAAGACATCATGCGCAAGGCCGCAGAGGTCGACATCGACGTCAAGCCCACCTGCGCGCCGCAGTTCACGCGCGTCGCTGACCAGCTCGGCATCCCCACCCGCTACACGCGCGGCTGCCTGGCCGGCCTCACCTACTGCGTCGTCGGCAGCGAGGGCATCGTGCGCCCGTGCGCGTACATGACCGAGGACGCCGGCGACGTGCGCGAGCAGCCCTTCGACGAGATCTGGGCGACGAGCCCCGTGTTCGAGCGCCTGCGCACGCAGGCTTACGGCGGCAACTGCGGCGAGTGCGACCACAAGGAGCATTGCGGCGGCTGCAGGGCGCGCGCGGCGTACTACCACGACGGCGACTACATGGCCCAGGACGACTACTGCGCCTACGGGCAGAAACTCGGCTGCAAGGGCGCCTAGGCGAGAGCCCGACGGCCGTCCCCTGCCCCTGCCGCTGCGATGGCAGGGGCAGGGGCTGACAGCAAATGCGACGGATGCGACGGCCGCATGATCGGCCGCCCACATCAGATGAGGAGAACCACATGAAGAGGATTGCAACGAAGGTATGCGCGTGTGCGTGCGCCCTGGCGCTGGCGGCAAGCGGCAGCGCGATGATCGGCTGCTCTGGCGGCAACTCCGGCAACGACGGCGCACAGCAGGGCGCGACGAGCCAGCAGGCCGGCTACACCTTTACGGACGATTTGGGCAACCAGGTGACCGTGAGCACGCATGAGCGCGTCGTCGCGGGCATGGGCAGCTTCGCGAACATCTGGGAGCTGGCGGGCGGCACCCTCGTCGGCGCGTCCAGCGACGCGTTTTCCGATTACCACATTGAGTCAAAGGCGGAGAAGGTCGGCGACTTCTCCTCCCTCAATGCGGAGTCCATCATCGCGCTCAACCCGGACTTCGTGATCTTGACCGGCGCAAGCTCCGGTCGCGGCGGCGGCGTCGCCCAGACTGACCTCAAGGACGCACTGCAGTCAGCGGGCATCCCTGTGGCGTACTTCAACGTCACCACCTTCGACGACTACCTGCGCATGCTCAAGACCTGCTGCGACATCACCGGCGACGCCGAGGCGTACAAGGACAACGGCACGGAAGTTGCCGAGGACATCGACGCCATCAAGAAGAAGGCCGAAGGCAAGAGCGCGGGCAGCGTCGCGGTGCTGACAACGTACTCCGGCGGCACGCGCGTCCAGGCGTCCTCGACGCAGACGGGCACCATGCTCGCCGAACTGGGCGCGAGCAACATCACCGACGCCGACAAGAGCCTGCTGTCCGACTACAGCCTGGAGTCCCTGGTCAAGGCCGACCCCGACTTCATCTTCCTGCTGCCCATGGGCGACTCGAGCGATGCTGCGCAAAAGGCGCTCAAGGATCAGACCACGGCCAACCCGGCTTGGAAGGAGCTGACTGCCGTCAAGGAGGGCCGCGTCATCACGCTCAACCCCAAGCTGTTCCTCTACAAGCCCAATGACAACTGGGATGACGCATACGAAGAGCTGTACGAGGCCCTGTACGAGACGCCGCGCGAGCAGAAGTAGCGCCTGATCTTGAAGGAGATGCAGACGACAGAATCACGCGGCAAGCGCGGGCGCGCCTTGCAGGCGGACGGACGATTCGCAGTGGCCATGGTTGCCGCAATAGCGCTGCTGGGATGCGCGGCGGTGCTCGGCATCGTCATCGGCTCGACCTCCGTCGGTCTGCCCGACGTGCTCGCCCTCGCCTTTGGGGCGGGCGCCGGAGCGGGCGCTGATCAGACGGCGGCAAACGTCATCTGGAACATCCGCCTGCCGCGCGTGCTCGCAGCGCTTCTGGCCGGCGCCGCGCTCGCACAGGCGGGCGCGCTCATCCAGGCGGCACTCGACAACCCCCTGGCCAGCCCCAACGTCATCGGCGTGAACGCGGGCTCGGGTTTCTTCGTGCTGCTGGCGGCGTGCGCCTTCCCCAACGCCTTTGGGCTCGCTCCCGTGGCGGCCTTCCTCGGCGCGTTGTGCGTGGCGGGGCTTATCTTTGCCGTGGCGGGCCTTGGGGGCTCGTCGCGCCTCACCGTCGTGCTCGCCGGCATGGCGTTCACGGCGATCTTCACCGCCAGCATGAACACGATCCTCATCGTGAACCCGGACGCCTACGTAGGCGCCTCGGGCTTTCTGGTCGGCGGGCTGTCCGGCGTCAAGCTGAGCGAGGTCATCGTCCCCGGCTGCGCGATCTGCGTGGTGCTGGCGCTCGGCCTGTTGCAGGGCACGCGGCTCAACCTGCTCTCGCTGGGCGAGCACCAGGCACACTCCCTGGGCCTCAACGTCCGCCGCACGCGCCTTACCGCGCTGGTGTCCGCCGCTGCGCTCGCGGGTTGTGCGGTGAGCTTTGCGGGCCTCGTCGGATTCGTGGGGCTCATCGTCCCGCACGCGGTCCGCGCTCTGGTGGGCCACGACAACCGCCGCGTTCTCGCGATGGCGCCGCTGCTGGGTGGGCTGCTGGTGTGCCTGTGCGACCTGCTCGCCCGCACCATGTTCGCCCCGTACGAGATCCCCGTCGGCATCGCCTTGTCCCTGCTGGGCGGGCCGTTTTTCGTCTACCTGATCTTGCGCCGTGGGAAGGGAGGCCTCAATGGCTAGCGTGCAGCTGAGCGACGTCAGCTTTGGCTACGGCGAGCGCGCCTTGTTCTGCGGGCTGGACCTCGAGCTCGCGCAAGGCAAGGTGACGAGCATCATCGGCCCCAACGGCTGCGGCAAGTCGTCGCTGCTCAAGCTGGCAAGCGGCATCTGCAAGCCCTGGGAGGGCAGCATCCGCGTGCTGGGACACGATGCCAGTGCGCTTTCCTCCAAAGAGCGCGCACGGCTGCTGAGCTTGCTGGCGCAGGAGCACGCGGCACCGCCCATGAGCGTGCGGCGGCTTGTGGAGTGCGGGAGGTTTCCGCACCATGGGATGTTCGCGACGATGGACGCAGCGGATTACGAGGTAGTTGACCGGGCGCTTGCGACATGCGGGCTTGCAGAGCTCGCCGAGCACCCCGTGGCCGAGCTCTCCGGCGGGCAGCGTCAGCGTGCCTTCATCGCCATGGTCCTGGCGCAGGATGCGCCCGTGGTGCTCTTCGACGAGCCGACCTCGTTTCTCGACGTGTCGGCGTGCTACGAGGTGATGGAGCTGATGCGCTCGCTCAAGGAGGAGCACGGCAAGACCGTCGTCGCGGTGATCCACGACATCAACCTGGCGCTCAAGTACTCCGACGAGGTCTGCGTCATGCGCGCCGGAAAGCTGCTGTCGCAAGGGTCGCCACATGAGGCCGAGGTACTCGCAGCTGTCGAAGACGCCTTCGACGTGCGCATCGAGCTGCTGCATGGCGAGCTGGGGAGCTCGTATGCGCTGTGGCGGCGCACAAAGCGCTGACGCTCGCAAGCCAGGCGGCAGGCTACCGGCACGGGTACGGCGAATTGGGCGATATAGGGAAAAGCCTGAACGATTCATCGTTCAGGCTTTTTGGCTCTTGAGGATCTAACCGCGCTTGCGACCGTGGAAGACGCAAGCGCGTTGCATGCAATCGAGATGTAGAGGATTGCGTTCTCGCCGTGGCGATCCATCAACTTGCCGGTAATCGGACATGTCCGGATGAGTTCGAGAACGAAACCTAAGTGTTCGGATGAACTTGCGAATCAACCCCCGTCGGCGAAGCCTATGAACAGCAGGTGAAAACACCGCGGAAAGAGCCTGATGGAACGGGTGAAGTGTTATAATTAAGGCTTCGAAACGAAGGAGGCGCGGATGGATTTCTTCAGCGTGATAAACGTTGCTTTGCCGGTGATATATGTGCTGGTCGGCATCGTTTTGGTGTGGTTTGTCATCGAGCTTGTCATGACGGTTCGCAAGACTCGCGAAACGGTGACGAGCGTGCAGAAGCAACTTGAGCCCACGCTCGAGCACGTGGAGAAAATTACGGCATCGCTTGAACCCGTGTGCGACAAGATCGATCCCCTGGTCGATCGCGTGTCCCTCACGGTCGACGCCGCGAATTTGGAGGTCATGCGCCTCGATCAGATTCTCGAGGACGTGGGGGAAATCACCAGCTCGGCATCGAGTGCCGTGAACGCGGTCGATACGGTGGCCAATGCGCCCCTCGAGCTCGTCAACTCCGTCACCAAGAAGGTCCGTCGGAAATTCACGCCGAAAAAGGCGTCCGACGAGTCTGTCGCCTTAGGGCAGGGTGCACCTGATGAGCCTAATCC
>ENA-OUQH01001016-OUQH01001016.1-human-gut-metagenome-genome-assembly--contig:-NODE-1016-length-19394-cov-5.828068_pt1 | contig 19394 bp, 18 predicted proteins | sample MGYA00237948_ERZ548828 | MGnify/ENA primary metagenome ERZ548828 (study PRJEB26490, sample SAMN05194711) | human gut metagenome | biome: terrestrial biome; feature: human-associated habitat; material...
AGCATACGATGGACAAAGGCGAGCTGACCGAGATTTTTGATAAATACTGCAAAAAGCTGCGGATCGTTCCGGCGTGGGACGTGAAGCTGGAATTTGTGGAGGACCCGTCCTGGCGCAAGACCGGCGATTTCAAGGTGGACTGCGAGGATAAAAAGGCCGTTTTCCTGCTGAATGCGGTCAATCCAAAGCAGGAGAATCTGGAAGAGATCATCGTGCACGAGCTGATGCATCTCAAAATGTACCCGCTCGATCAGGTGACGGAATCTCTTATCGCAAGCACTTTTGAAGAGGGTACTCCGGCGAGCAATTTTGCTTACCGCCAGTTTTTCAGCACGCTGGAGCAGACGGTGGAGGAGCTGTCGAAGTGCTTCCTTCTGGAATTTGGCGACGATCGAGAGTTCTCCTTTGGCCGGTGCAAGGACATGAAGTCCTTCAACGAGCTGTACGACGGACTTAAAGCCATCGATTGACAAACGCCGTGCGCTCTTTCCGAACGCGGGACAATTTTTGCAGCGGTTACAGGATAATATCGCAAATATAAGTTAAAATTTTAATTAAGGAGTATTTTTTGAAACTTATCACCTTATCACCGGAGTGTGTGGCCTGACCGGGAGGTCTGGCAAATCTACACACGCCATTCCTCCCGAAGAGGCTGAAACACATCTTCCGGAGGAGTTATTATGAACCGCGAAAACAAACGCAGATCCTTTGAAAAAGGTTACTATAAGACCCACGCCTGCACCAACGCTTTCACCTGCAAGGTATGCGGCAGGCTCTGCACACCGGAGAACGCCGGCAGCGATCACCGCACCATTGTCCAAACTGTCTGAGCAGCCTGCATGTGGACATCGAGCCCGGCGACCGGGAAACCGACTGCGGCAGCATCATGGAGCCGATCGCCGTATGGGTGCGCAAGGGCGGCGAGTGGGCAATCATCCATCGCTGCCGCCGCTGCGGCGCGCTCAGCTCCAACCGCGTGGCGGCGAACGACAACCCTATGAAGCTGATGAGCATCGCCATGCGCCCGCTTTGCGAGCCGCCATTCCCGCTTGAGCGTATCGAGGAGATGACCGCGCTCATGGGCGGCGACGGGAGTTTAAAGTAACCGAAAAAGACACAGCAGCGCGGGGATATGCCGCACGGTATCGCCCTGCGCTCTTTTCAAATCAAAAAAGCAAAACAGCAAGAACTGTCGAGACGGGAGATCGTCCGCTTCCTCCCGCTGACACAGGGTATTGCCATGATGAAGAACGCCTTTCTCGGCATCAATGCGGAAAACGTCCTGCTGCCGGTGCGCGTGATACCCGGTCTCACAGCGCTTTGCACCGTTCTTTCCGTCCGCTTTTTCCGCCGGGAATAACGTTTTGATCCCGACCGCATAACGCCGTTTTCTTTGACAGATCGGAAAGAAATCTTTATAATTTACAATAGCGCTGCATCAATGAATATTCAATTCATACGGAGGATAACGCTATGGGAATGTCGTTTACAACACTGAGTCTGTACGGTGCGGAGCGCTCCGCTCTCGAAGCGGCGCTTGCGCCGGGCGATCTGCTCCGCGACCGGAATCTGCCGTGGCTGACCCTTGTGCCGGCGCAGGAGGAAGAGGGCGATTTCCCGCTGCGGCTGGAAAAGGCCGCCCGCCGTCTGACGAAGGGCTCCGACGCGGTTGCACTGCTCTTTTTTTATTACGACGATGACGCTTTTGTCTGCCGACTGTATCGAAACGGTCGGCGGGCCGCCTCCTGTCACAGCGACGAATCCTGGGCAAAGCTGGGAAAACAGCTCGACGAGCTGTTCGGCGACACATCCGCCTCCAAAGCGTTCCGCTATGCTTCGCGCTGCAACTCTCTGGAAGAGAAGCTCGCGCTGCTGGAGGAGACCGTCGGCGCGGCACTGTACGATGTGCCGGAAGAGGACGCGCCGCGCGTCGTTCCGCGCTGCGATGCCACGCTGCGCGCGGTAAAGGCGCGGGAGTCGATGCTGCGGAAGCGGCCCAAGCAGTTCGTTCTCACGGAGCTCGCGGAAGAAAGCTGGCCGGAGGAAATGAAGATCATGCAGACAGTCTTCCGGCTGCTGCGGCCGCAATGGAGGCACTGTGAGCTCAGCACGCTGCTGTATCACCCCGACCCGCGGCCATACATGATGCCGGGCGACACGGGGCTCTTTGCCTACCCCTATATAGATTTTAAGCCGCCCTATAACGTAGATCAGTCATGCGAGCCGTTTCCGGAATTTCTTTTTTTGTACAACGCAGAAACCGGAGCGCAGCAGACACTGGGGCCGTTTGCCAATCATGTCCGGCGCATTATCCGGCGAACAAAAAGCGGCGATCCCGTAATGCTTTCCGACGGTCTGCCGAAAGTGTATCGGGTGAGAAGCCGTGAGCTTGGGCTTCCCGTTCTGCCCGCAGTCACTTGTTTGGGGGAAGACGGCACGGTGCGGTGGAGCTTCAGCACGGAGGTCAGTATCGGTTCCTTTCATGCCGCCCCTGACGGGGTCATCACGCTTTTCGGAAGGGCCGCCAACGACAGCGCGGCGATAATACAGATCGACGGCGAGACCGGAGAGCTGCTTCGCACAAGGCATTTTCCTCCCGAGGAGGGTATGCGCGAAATGATCTATGCCGAGCCCATCGGCGCTCTGGTCTGCCGCAGCGACGCCTCCGGAGAGCTTGTCGTTCTGGACGAAGCGCTCGAAGAAGTGCGGCGCATGCCGGACAGCGGCTTTTCCTGTGTTTCCGAATTTCACGGGAATTGCCTTTGGGATTTCTACTATAGTCCCTCGTCGATACGTTTTCTCGATCTTTCCAACGGTTCCGTGCACAGCACGCCGCTGGAGATACCGGATTTTCCGACCAACGTTCTGCCGGACGGGCGCATACTCGGCGTGAACGGAAAGCAGGATCGGCTCACCGTGTTCGACCAAAACGGCACCATGGTCTCCCGCTGCTCCGTTCCCGGAAGGCTCTGCTTTTCTTTCATCTCCGGCGGAGAGGTCTTTCTGGCGGAAATGCGCGGGCTGGATAAATACGGATGGCTCTGCGACGAGCTGTTCGACGAGGCCTCGGCTCATGAGTGGCGGCTTGACCCCGCGCCGAAAAAATAAACATATTCCCCGCGCACGTCGGGCGAACCGCCGTACGCGGGGATAAACCGTTTTCGGGCATTGCTTGACAGTCTGCCGGTCGGCAAGTATACTCCGGGGCGATTTTTTTATGCAAGGACGGACGGAAATGAAAAAGAAATCCGTTCTCTTTTGTCTGCTGGCAGTGCTCACCGCCGGGCTTTCCGTATTCCTCCTTGTGCGCGGCAACCGGGGCTCCGGCGCCTTTCGCGGCTCGTTCGTGAAGAATTCCGATTCCTATTTGCTAAATGCGGAGCGCATGACCGCCACAGACACCCATACACTTGCGCTGCAAAAGGGTGATGTGCTGCAGATCCATTTTGCCGTGGAAAAAGGCTCTCTCAAGCTGACGATCACCGCGCCGGACGGCACGGAGCTGTACGCAGGCAACGGCACGGAGGCGGAAGATTTCACGGTGAACATCCCGGCGGACGGCGTCTACATCATCTTTGTCGATGGCCGGCAGGCAGCGGGAACGCTGCATATCCAGAGAACTGCCGAGTAAATCTTTTCAGCCGAGCTCTGTTATGGTAATCGCGCTTCCATGACGGCGAAAGACTGTTTTTCGCGGAAAAACGTATTTGCAAACGGCGGGTCGTGCTTTATAATGGCAGACGGAAAGTGAGGTCATCTCCATGCTGCTCGGTTCTCTTGTCAATGGCGCCGCCATTCTCGCCGGTTCTGCCGTAGGACTGTTTCTCCGCTTTATTCTCCGCCGTTCCTCCCGCCGAAACGAGAGCGAAAACGGGATCGGAGATCGTTTGCAGAAGATCGTCATGCAGGGGCTCGCGCTGTGCACAATGTATATCGGCATCAGCGGCTCGCTCAAGGGGCAGAATACGCTCCTTGCGATCCTATCGCTCGTGATCGGCGCCGTGATCGGAGAAATTCTCGATCTGGACGGGGCAATGAATCGCGCCGGGAACTGGGTGCAGAAAAAAGTGACGCACCCCGGCGAGGAGGGCGCAGCCTCGACCGTGGCAGAGGGTTTCGTTACCGCATCGCTTCTCTTCGGCGTCGGCGCGATGTCGATCGTCGGCTCGCTCAACAGCGGGCTGCTGGGCGACCACACCATGCTCTTTGCCAAATCGCTTCTCGACGGCGTTTCCTCCGTCGTGTTCAGCGTATCCTTCGGCATCGGCGTGCCTCTCTCGGCCATTGCCGTGTTTGTGTATGAGGCGCTCATCACACTCGCTGCCAGCGTCCTCGCTCCCCTGCTCAGCGACGCCGTGATCGCCGAAATGACCTGCGTCGGCTCACTGATGATCATCGGTCTCGCGCTCAACATGCTGGGGCTTACGAAAATCAAGGTAACGAACTTCATCCCCGCCGTTTTTCTTCCGATCCTGCTTTGCCGGTTTATGTGACGGACGCTCTTGTATATGAAGTGCCCCCAAAAAATTAGACATAAAATAGGAAGAAAAATTATCCAAGCCACCGAAAGGGCTTGCGATTCCGCAAACCATTGATACCACTATGATTTTTTACTTGCCTGTAACTTGCAACTTGGTATCAACTTGCAACCAACTTGCGACTATCTTAAAACTAAATGGCATAGAAAAAGCACCGTGCGGATGCATGGTGCTTTGAGATTTATATTGCTGTGGACTTTAACTGCTCCTTATATCTTTCATAGCTTACCTTGGCTTCTATCGGAGCGTCTTCCTTGACTGTCGGAATATGGTTCTTCAGCTCCCACCAATCGCGGTTGCTCATCCAATACATATCCAGTTTTTTCATTTTTTACGCCCTTTCCTTTAGCAACCGCATAACTCTTTCTGGGCATCCCTCGACCGGTCAATATCAAGGGACAGCAGCACGACATCTTCGGATTTCGCATTGTCATTGCTATCGATAAACTCAATGATTTCGCCGCGCTCTTCGTCATCCTTTAAATGCGAAAGAACACCGATGACAAATTCTTTGTCATCCCAGATGTCACGGAGCTTTTTGACAAGTTCTTTTTCCGTTTTTGTCAGTTTTCTCATAAGCAGTCACCACGCCTCATTAAAATGTCCGGCATCGAGCATTGCTTTGCAAACATTATATCCTCCGGCCGTGCCGGTTTCAAGTATTTTCCGCAAGCAGGTAAACACGCCCTGCATCCCCCGCCGCATCTGCGCAGCGTTCCCTAAACAAACAGCGGCGCCGGTCTCCGAACAGAGACCGGCGCCGGTTTTTTACGCACCGAAGCACGTGAACATAATGACAAGATACGCGATATAGAGCGCGCCGATGAAAAAGCCGACCCAGCGCTTGAACTTGCCCTGCACGAGCGCCGGAACGATCGCCGCCGCACTCACGACAAGGCACGCCGGAATGTCGAGCAGCAGTCCCTGACGCTCGACCGGCAGGGGCTTGCCGAGGATGAGCGCGCACAGCGGCATAATGAGCGTGAGGTCCATGATGTTCGCGCCGATGATGTTGCCCACCGACAGCGAGGACTGCTTCTTGCGGATGGCCGTGATGGTCGTCACAAGCTCCGGCAGCGACGTGCCGATGGCGATCATGGTCGCACCGATGACGGCATCCGGCACACCAAGCATCTGTGCGAGCGCGGTGCCGTTGTCGATCAGCAGCTGCGCGCCGAGCACGATGGCCGCAGCGCCGAGCACAAACTTGCCGATATTGAGCGCGACCGTCCGGCCGTCCGTCTTGGGGCGGGCATCCTGCTCCGTGGCCTCAAGCGACTGCTCACGCCGCGCAGAGACAAGGCTCTCGGCAATAAAGCACACAAAAATGACAAGGATCAAAACGCTCTCAAGGATGGACAGCTGCCCGTCGCGCGTGAAGCCGAACAGAACCGCGATCGCCGCGAGCAGCAGCACCGCCTTGACCGCATACTGCCGCCGCGGCATGGTGCACTCCATGCAGATCAGCGACAGGCACATGATCAGGCCGGTATTGGCCGTCACCGAGCCGACGGCGTTGCCGATGGCGATGTCCGCATTGCCCTCCAGCGCGGAAAAGATGGACACAAGCATCTCCGGCATCGTCGTGGCAAAGCTCACAACGGTCGCGCCGATGATGAATTTGGGAATACCGGAGGCCTCGGCGATCCATGTGGCGGCATCGACAAACAGGTCGCCGCCCTTGATGATGCAGATCAGCCCCACCGCAAACAGCAGCAGGACAAGAAAGAGGGTACTGCCGGTAAAATCGAGGTTCATAACGCATTCTCCTTTGTGACCGCGCGCAAAAAATGAGACTTCCCGCACGATCATAGCATATGATGTGCTAAAAGTCTCATTACCTATCATCATAGGCGCATGACCACCGGCGGCTGCCGGGAGATTGTTGACCATGCATTCGCAACTACTCCCTTTTAACGAGAAAGCATCTTAGCACACCGCGCAGGGCTTGTCAAGCAATGCCATATCAAAACCCGCCGTTTTTGCACACCGGGCAAAAACGGTTTTATACGGAAGGAGATCACGGCCGCCGGTATTGTCTTTGCCGGGCAAAAACCTCACAGCGTTTGCCGGCGTATCGAAAAGGAAGCAGCGACAAAACGCTGCTTCCTTTTTACATTTTGTCCGGGTTTGTCAGGCCGCCGGAAATGACAATCCGGCAGATCTCCGACGTGCCCTCAGCGACGGTCAGCATGTGCGCATCACGGAAAAGGCGGTCAACGCCAGACTGCGCGCTCAGACCGTGCGCACCATGTATCTGGCAGGCGGCCTTGCACGTCGCAAATGCGCTTTCCGTGGCAAACAGCTTGAGCGCAGCAACGTCCCGCGTGTGCGGCATTCCGTCGGCCATCATGGAGGCGACTGTGTAGAGCGAATTTCTTGCCATCAGCGTTTTCGTGTACATATCCGCGATCGGGAATGACACGCCCTGATAGGAGGCCAGGCTGCGGCCGTACAGCCCGACACGTCCGGCAAAGCTCACGGAATCATCGAGCGCTGCCTGCGAAATGCCGACCGCCACAGCGGCCATATCGAGTCTGCCTTCGTTCAGAAGCGGCTTTATCAGCGGATAGCCCACATTTTCCTCACCGACAAGACAGTAATCGGGTATCGAGCACTCATCGAGGATGATATGTCCCATCGGCGAGTTGTTGAGCCCGATCATGCTGCGGTTTTCAACGACCGTCAGCCCCGGGGCGTCTTTGGGAATGAAAAACATGCTCATACTGCGGCTGCGCTCGGCAGACGGGCTTTTTGCCGTGACGACATAGCCATCGGCGACTCCGGCATTCGTGACCCAGCATTTTTCCCCAGTCAGTATCCAGCGGCTGCCGTCCTTTACGGCAATGGTGTCCACGCCCAGCGCATCGGATCCGCCGCGCTCCTCAGATATGGCAAAGGCAAAGAGCTGCTCGCCGCGGCGCGCCGGCTCGATGACCTTTTTTTTCAGCGTCTCCGTGCCGCAGCAGGCGATCAGCTCCGTGCACTGATAGTGCGGGCTTACGATCAGCCCCAGTGAGGCCAGTCCACGCGACAGCTCCTCAATGATGATCGCGCCCTCAAGACTGCCGTATTTTGCGCCGCTGCCGATGTATTCAAACTCCGCATCCAAATAGCCCATTTTGCCAATGCGTGCGTATAAATCGTGCGGAAAGCCGCCTCGGTTATCCAGCTCTGTGGCCACTGGACACACCTCGTGGTCGACAAACTCCCTGAGCTCGGCTCTGAGCTTTTGCTGTTCCTTCGTCAATAAAAACATAGCTTTGTTCCCTTATCGTTCCGTAAAAATGAGCATGGCCTTTGCAAACGTTGCCGTTTCGGTATAGACCTCCGCTTCGACCGAAAAGCCCGCCTTGCCGTTTGATGTGAGCGCCGTGCAGAGCATAAGCCCTCCGACCTGCGTTATCTGCTCAGGATAGAAAAACGAGCTGCTGCTCAAAGTGCAGTCAAGGCAGCCCTGCTGCGCAAGATGCTTATCGGCGGCGACGAGCATCAACGCCGTCGGCAGAATGTCCATATTCGCAAGCTCCGCCTCCGGGACGCGCAGCTCATACACCCTGCGGTCCTCGTTGGAATACTCCGGAGCCGGCACCAGAAACGACGCATAGTCAGACATGCTCTCCGTGCCCAGATACATGAAATAGCGGATCAGATCCGAGGCATAGAACACGCCCTCCATCTTATCATCGCGCAGAACCGCCGCAAACGAACTGCCGGAGAGCATCATCTTCCTTGCCGCTTCGCGCACGGAGCTTTGTGCATCGACCGTCAGGAGCCTGGCGTCCTGCGACACGAGCGTCGAGAGCTTCTGCGTGTGCCCGGCTGCAAAGGTGCGCGGGATATCGATCCCGCCGCACAGGTGCAGCTCCTCATCGACAACGGGAAAGGATCTCATGCCGGGAAACTGCTCGTCATAGTACCGCTGCCAGTCGGCGACATAATCGTTGCGGTAGAGGTAGTTCGGCGCCTGCATCCACTCGGACACAGGGGCATCCTCGTCCGCGAGCCTTGCCGAGGAAAACTGGCTGTCAAACAGCTTCATGATCGCATAGGTGTTCTGCAGTGCCGTGAGAATGCAGACGCCGTTTTTTTCAGCCTTGACGATATGATAATCGCTCGGGCGGCCGCCGCCGGTGATCAGCATATGCGCACGGGACTGTATGATCAGGGTCTGGAAATCGGGGCGTTTGCCGACGATGCACAGCGTGCGGCTCGGATCCGCATATTCCAGGCGGCTCAGAAGCTGCGCCTCATCGCTGTCGCAGATCACGATATTATCAATGGTACAGCCGAGCGATTTTCTGCCCGCTGCACAGCTTACCCCGAGCGCCGACACGAGCTCGGAAAGCGTCACGGCGCAGCTGTCCGAGTCAACGTCAGACTCTATGCGGAACGTGCCGGATTTCGGCTTTGTGATGACAAGGCCGCGCTGCTCGGCCTCCTTTATGGCCTTATAGACCGTCCCCTCACTGACATCGAGTTCGGAGGCAAGGCCCCTTACAGAAATTTTCGTTCCCGGTTCTGTCGCCTCGATGCGCGACAAAACGATATCATTTTTAATGGAAATGGTACTCCCCCCAAGCAAACTGTATCACCAAGTGATACTGATTATACATTCCGTGGGGAAGAAATACAAGAAAAATGATGAATGATAAAAGATTGTCGAGGTGTTGTATAACAATTTCGGCATCCGGAAGCGAAAACGCGGCGCCGGCCGTGTAACTGTTATACAAAAACCGGTGCATACTGTTGTTGTCATGAAACACACTTTGTTGCAAGCGCCAAAAAGCAAGTAAGTTCGCTAAAAACTGTTGACTAGCTGTGTTTTTGATGTTAAATTGTTCACATAGAAACCCAATAGCAAGACCAAGCTTCGAAAAACAGTTTGGAGACTGTTGTAGTACAGAATTAGGTAAAAGCAGTTAACAGTCGCAATCTGTTGTACAACACTCGGAAGTAAGCAGAAACGAACACTTTCTTAACGGAGGAATGCACAATGTACAAATTCACAGAAGAGCAGATCATGATCAGAGACATGGTCCGGGAGTTCACCAAGAACGAAGTCGCCCCCTATGACAAGGCAATGGACGAAACCTTCTCGTTCAACATGGAGGTCTACCAGCAGATCTACTCCAAGCTTGTCGAGACCGGTCTGATGGGCATCCACATCCCCGAGCAGTACGGCGGCGGCGGCGGCGACGCCATCACCTCTCAGATCGTTGTTAACGAGCTTGCAAAGGGCAGTGCGAGCATCGCGCTTTATCTCGACGCAAACTGGCTGGCTTCCGACATGATCCTCGTTCACGGCAGTGACGAGCAGAAGCAGAAGTACCTCCCCCTCGCAGCCGCAGGCAAGGTCTTCGCCTTCGGCCTGACCGAGGCCTCCGCGGGCTCGGATGCAGCGGGCATCAAGTCCATCGCCGCAAAGCAGGACGACGGCTCGTACATCCTCAACGGCGGCAAGGCCTGGATCACGAACTCCGGTGTTGCCGACTACTATCTCATCATGGCAAAGACCGATCCCGATGCAGGCGCAAGGGGCATCTCCGTTTTCATCGTCCCCAAGGATGCAGAAGGTCTGACCATCGGCAAGTTCGAGCACAAAATGGGCATGAGAGGCTCGGCCACCTGCGAGCTGAGCTTTGACAACATCCGTATTCCCGAGTGTGACCGCGTCGGCAGAGAGGGCTTGGGCTTCAAGGTCGCCATGATGGCGCTCGACGGTGCCCGCATCTCCATCGGCTCCATTGCTTCCGGCCTCTCCCAGCACGCGATGGAAATCGCCAAGGCATATGCCAACGAGCGCACCACCTTCGGCAAACCCATCAAGGCGTATCAGGGCATTTCCTTCAAATTTGCCGATATGGCGGCAAAGGTCCGCGCCATGGATCTGATGGTCTGGGATACTGCCGAAATGAAGGCGAATGGCCAGCGTCATTCGGCAGAGGCGGCGATGCTCAAGCTCATGAGCTCCAAATGGTGCAAGGAGATCTGCGATGAGTGCATTCAGGTGCTCGGCGGCAACGGCTACAGCGCAGAGTTCCATGTCGAGCGTCTGTACCGCGACGCGAAGCTGCTCGAGATCGGTGAGGGCACGAGTGAGATCCAGCGCATGGTCATCAGCGGCTCCGTCCTTGGATGACCGGTACACAGCACAGAGCAAATGGAGAGATAGAGATGAAAATACTTGTCTTCGTAAAGCAGGTGCCCGACACGGACGATGTCAAGCTTGACGAGCGCGGTAATCTGAAGCGCGACGGCGTTGCCAGCATGATCAACCCCCTCGACACAAACGCAGTCGAGGCCGCCATCCAGCTCAAGGAAAAATACGGCGCAACGGTCGTTGCGATCAGCATGGGGCCTCCTCAGGCAGAGGACGTGCTCAAAAAGGCGCTTGCGCTCGGCTGCGACGAGGCATACCTGCTGTCCGACCGTGCTTTCGGCGGCGCAGACACCCTCGCCACCGCTTACACCCTTGCCAAAGGCGCCGAAAAGATCGGCGACTACGACCTGCTGCTGTTCGGGCGCCACGCCGTTGACGGCGACACCGCTCAGACAGGTCCGGCGACCGCAGCCTTTCTCGGCATCCCGCAGGTTACCCTTGCATCGAGCATCGATGTAAAAGACGGCTGGGTCTACTGCGACCGCGTGCTCGAGGACAGCACCGAGAAGGTGCGCGCAAAGCTCCCGGCACTTGTGACGGTAACAGCGGAGATCAACACGCCCCGTTATCCCACGCCGATCAACATTATGAAAGCGCTCAAAAAGCCCCGTGCCGTCTGGAACGCACAGGATCTCGGCGCAGACACGGCGCAGACCGGCATCCCCGGCTCCCCGTCGTCTACCAAGGTCGTGTTCGAGCCGCCCAAGCGCAATACTGACACCACCTACTTTACGGGCAGTGCCGAAGAGATCGCAGCAAAATTCGTTGACATGCTCGAAACAGAGCACCTGGTCTGAGGAGGTTTGGCAAATGGCTAAGGAAGATTACAAAGGCATATGGGTATTTGCCGAACAGCAGAACGGAACGCTCAATCCTGTGACCTATGAGCTGCTCGCAAAGGCGCAGGAGCTCAAGGCGCATAACAGTGAAGCGATCACCGCCGTCCTTCTCGGCAGCAAGGTCGCACATCTGGCAGCCGGTCTCATCGCCGGCGGTGCCGATCAGGTCATCGTCGCAGAGCACGAAAACCTTGCATCCTACAGCGCAAGGCCCTATCAGCAGGCGCTCACCGAGCTTGCGGAGAAGTACAAGCCCTCGATCATCATGTATCCGGCGACCAGCCTCGGCCGCGATTTTGCGCCGCGCATGATGATCTCCCTCAAGACCGGCCTCACCGCCGACGCCATCGACCTCGGCTACGATGAAGATGACGTGTTTTATCAGACCACACCCGCATACGGCGGCAGCATCCTTGCGCACATCGTCATCCTCGAGTGCCGGCCGCAGATGGTGACCGTTCGTCCGAAGATCTTCACGCCCCTGGAGCCGGACGAGAGCCGCAAGGGCGAGGTCATCACGGAGCACGTCACGGTCGACAAGGAGGCGTGCTACGAGGTGCTGAAGGTCGAGCCGAAGGTCGTTACCGGCGTGCCCATCGATCACGCAGACGTTCTCGTTGCCGGCGGCAGAGGCGTAAAGGACGAGCCAGAGCTCGCGCTTCTCAAGGAGCTTGCAGACCTCCTCGGCGGTCAGCTTGCCGCCTCCCGCCCCCTGGTCGACAACGGATTTCTGCCGCACGATGCTCAGATCGGGCAGTCCGGCACCGCCGTCAAGCCCGACATGATCATCAACGTCGCCATCTCCGGCTCCGTGCAGTATCAGGTCGGCATGCAGAACGCCAAATGCATCGTCAGCATCAACCACAACGCAGCCTCTCCGATCTTTGACATCTCCCACTACGGCGCAGTGGCCGACTTCAAGGCCGTCCTGCCTGCCGTCATCGCAGAGATCAAAAACCGCAGAGCATAACAGGCACACGCTGCGGTCACCGCACCCCCCGGCGGCCGCAGCATATCACGAGACTATTTTGTTAAAAAAATATTATTACAAAAGGAGATTATTCAAAATGAGCGAACGTAAACAGATCATCCCTCAGTACGGTCCTTTTGCAGGCATGCGCGTGATCGATTCCGGCTCTCTGATCGCAATGCCTTACGCAGCCACACTGCTTGCCGACTTCGGCGCAGAGGTCATCCACATCGAACGCCCCGGCGTCGGCGACACGCTCCGCGTCCTCGCTCCTTTTGCAAAAGAGGACGGCAAGACCGTCAGCACCTCCTGGGCGCAGGACGGCCGCAACAAGCTCTCGCTTTCCCTTGAGCTGAACCTGAAGCATCCCGAGGTCAAGGAGCTGTTCTTCGGCCTGATCAAGGAAGCCGACGTGTTCATGGAGAACATGGTTTGGCTCGAAAAGCTTGGCATCCGTGACGAGGAGCTGCTCGAGGTGAACCCCAAGCTCATCATCGCCCACATCAGCGGCTATGGCAACCCGAGATTCGGCGGCCTGCCCGAGTACTGCGACCGCGCATCCTACGACATGATCGGTCAGGCGTTCTCCGGCTGGATGGGCCTCAACGGCGAAAAGGGCGGTGAGCCCGTCGTCGGCAAGCCCTGGCTCAACGACTTCACCTCCGCATACGCCACCGTGTTTGCGGTTCTGGCTGCATACATCAACGTCCTCAAGGGCGGCGACGGCCAGATCGTTGACATCGCGCAGTTCGAGGTTCAGGCGAGCTACTGCTGCGACCTGTACACCTCCTACACCATGGCCGGCCGCGAGAACACCCGCTCTGGCAACAAGTCCGCAGCCTTCCAGCCCTACGGCCTGTTCAAGTCCAAGGACGGCTACGATGTCGCGCTCGGCGCGTTCGGCCCCGGCGTCTACAAGAGAGCCATTCAGGCAATGAATCTCGACCTTGAGTACTTCAACTACAAGGATTGCTCTTCCGGTATCGAAGCCGTCGCCTCCGAGAAGGGCAGAGAACTCGACGCAAAGACCATCGAATGGTGCGCAGCCCGCACCGCACAGGAGATCGAGGACGCAATGGCGCAGTTCAAGGTCCCGTGCAGCCGTGTCATGGGCGCAAAGGACTGCCTCGCAAACGAGCATTATCAGAAGCGCAACGACTTCATCAAGTACGAGGATCAGACGCTCGGCAAGGAAGTCACCGCATTCGGCATCGTCCCCAAGATGTCCGGCACCCCGGGTCAGGTCTGGCGCGGCGCTCCGAGCCTCGGTCAGGACACGAACACGATCCTCAAGGAGCTGCTCGGCTATGATGACGCCAAGATCGCAGACCTGAAGGAAAAGAATCTTATTTAAGTCATTTTCTTCTTCCCGTCTCCCCCTCGCTCCACAGGGCATCCGCCCTGTGGAGCACCATCCCGTGAGGTATGCCGCTTCCATGCGAGGACAAATCCCATACCGCTCAGAGCATCAACCAATCACGCCCACACATGAGCCTTTCATATACGCTGCACGCACCCTTTCATCCACAATTCCCCTTCCCCCATTCACACTCCTTCACCGGTTTGGTCTGCGTTTTCATGTGGCGCAGACAGCCAAATACCCCGACGATCTGCTATCGTCGGGGTATTTCTTTCTCCTGTGTGTGCCGCGCCGTCCGCCGTTCAGCGCACAAGCTTCATGAGCAGGCGCTCAAACTCGCCGAGCATACCCACGGAATCGGCAAAGAGGATGCTCTTTTCATACATCCGGCGGTAAGCGTCCACGTTCTCGTCCGTGCGCGCGGTGTAGATGATCGGAATCACAAGCAGTCCCCGGCGGCGCGCCGCCTGCACGGCCGTGCGCACGTCGTCAATCGCCTCCGCCTCGCTGAAATATCCGGACGGCAGGCCGTCGGAGAGCACCACGAGGATCTTGCGGCGCTCGGTGCGCTTGGCGAGATCGAGCGCGGCGGCGCGGATGGAATAGCCGTCCTTGTTGCCGTTTCCGGCGGCGATCTGGGTCATGGCGTCGATGCAGCGGCTGCCGATCTCTTTCTGGTCAAAATCCTTGATGACGCAGTGCTCCACAGCGTTCGTGCCGCCGTCAAAGGCGACGATCTTCGTATAGGCGATGCCCTTGAGCGCCTCCTCCAGGATCGCGGCCGTTGCCAACGCCGTGAAGAGCTTGGACTGCCCGCCGCCGACGCCGGAGCCCATGCTGCCGCTGCGGTCGATGAGCAGGTAAAACGCCGTCTCGCGCTGCGACGGCGGCGCCTTGCGGCGGAACACGTCCTTGGCGTCGAGCGGAACTTTCCACAGCTCCCGCTGTGAGAGCGCACCGGTGCGCTGACCGGCACTGCGCTCACGCTGCTGACGCAGGAGCTTGTCAAGCCGGTGATGCAGCGCCTTGGCACGCTCGGAAAACGCCGGCGGCAGCCGACCGCCGGACGGCGTGATATACGTCTCGGTGAAGGTCAGACCGGTGTAGCGCGCGGCAAGCTCCTGCCGCTCGCCTGCGTCCAGGCGCGCGGCGTGCGGCGCGGCAACGCTCAGCTGCCGCTCGATCTCTCTCTCGCGTGTGAGCTCCTGCGCGGCGTTTGAGAGCATGGCGTCCAGCTCAGCCGCGCTGAGCGCAAAGCCGCGGTGCGCGCTCCAGCCCGTGCCGAGCACCTCGCGCAGGCTCTCCGGCCCGGCGGAGGCGGCCTTCTGTGCGGCGGACACGCCGTCTGACGTGGTAGCGCTTGCTCCGCTCTGCCCGTGGTTTCCGCTGCGGCCGACACTCGACGAGCGCCCGCGGTCCTCCCTGCCGTTCGTACCGGCAGAGCCGCTCGACTTGACCTCCTGACTCGCAAGGCTGCCGCTCATGTCGCCATAGCGCTCGGAATTATCCCCGCTGCCGCCGCCCGCGCTGTCGCCTTTATCCAACTCGGCGTCCTCTCCGTCGGCGGAGGGGCCGCTGCGCGCCGCGTCCTGCGCCTCGCTGTGCAGGCGGAGGCTGCTGTCGCAGCCGTCACCGAGGGCTTCCGCGCGCTCTGCTTCACTGAAAGCGTAATCCACGCACTGCGATGCGATGCGCGCGCGGGCATCATCGTCCGCCTCGCGGCACAGGCGCGCAAGCTCCGGCGCGAGCGTCGTGAGCGTTTGGCGGCAATGCTGCGCGCACGCGGAGGCAGAGGGCGCAAGGATCGCCGCCTCCACCTGCGCGCACACGGACTGCAGCGCCGGCGTCCGGCACGGGATGCCCGTGAGGGCAAACGCCTCCAACTCGTCAAGCAGCGCCTCGAGCGCGCTGCCGGGCGCGGCGGCGTCCAGCTGCGCATAGCACACGAAGCGCAGCAGCGGCAGGTAGCCGGGAAAGCGGCGGCAGAGGATGTTATCCGTGCGTGCCTGCTCCAGAATGTTCAGAATACGCTGACCGAGCAGTGCGCCGAGCTCCGGCGTGAGGGCGTAGTGCCCATGAAAATACGCGCCGGAAAATGCACGCACCGCCGCGCACACGTCGCGGTCGGAGCTGCCGTCGTGCTGGAGCTCGCGCGCGAGCAGCACGCGCAGCGCAGCCGTCCAGTGGCGGGCGTCAAAATCCGCGCGCAGCAGATATGCAGCCCCGCCGACGGTGACGGACGTGCCGTCCGTCGTGCAGCGCAGGCTGTCGTCCGGCGTGACCGTGTCGATGCGGATGTTGTCCGGCACAAGCAGCGCGAGGCTGCGCCGGAGCAGCGGCGCGATGGGTTCACTCGCCAGAAACGCCCGGTAGCGCGCCAGCGCAGCGTCAAACCCGTCCATCCTGCGGTACCATGCTCTCGATGAGCTCCGTCAGCTGCAGGCGGGTGTAGGCGTCCTGCGGCTTGGAGGCCACGTTGTCCAGCAGACCCCAGCGCAGACCGAGCAGCGGCTCTGCGCGCAGGGCGTCGATAAAGCCGCGGATCGTCATCGCGTCCGGCTCAAGGCCGCCGGCGCTGCGGATGCGGTCGCGGATGGCACAGTAGACATAGTCGCAGATGTTCAGGCTCGCGCCGCTCGCCTCGGGCACGACGCGGCGCAGCACGTCCACAATGGTCTCCGGCTCTGCGATGTGGATGGGCGTGAAGCGATCGATCGTCGCCTCGTTCATAAAGTTCGTACCGGCGTAGTCCTCATTCATCGTGATCGTGAACGCCGAGTGCGGGTGCATCTGCACGAGACCGTAGCCGGGCACCTGGATCTGACGCGCGGCGTCGGTCAGCGAGTGGAGCACATCGGCACATTCGGGCTTGATGGTGTTGCCCTCGTCGAGCACGACATCCGCGCCCGCGGCCAGATAGCGCAGCATATCGCTCAGGCGATAGCGCATGGTGCCGTTTTCGATCGTCGGCCCGCCGAGCAGGTCGAGCTTGTCGAGCTCGGCATTGCCCTGCATGCGGTACTGCGGCACATTGAGCAGCCAGTCCACCGTCTGGATGAGCGTGTTTTTGCCGCAGCCCTTGCTGCCGACCAGCCGCAGATGCAGCCCCGACAGGCGGTAGGCCAGCGCGCGCGTGAGCGCCCCGAAGCTGTCGGCCTGCACATAGCGCACCGGCGGGTCGGGCACCATCTCGGGATACTCCGGCAAAGAGAACATTCCGGCGAACACGCGCAGGATGATCGTCTCCGGCACAGCCTGCTCGAGCAGGTACTCGGCGCGTGCAGTCAGCGCCTCCTTGCTCGCACAGCCGCGCGCCGCCGCATCATCGATCGCCGCGCGCACCGCCGCGCTGAGTGCGTCGCCGCAGCGGTATTCGGCGAGAAAGCCCCACACCTCCGGTGCATCGCCGTCGCACGGCTCGCCCGCAGAATCGCACAGTGCCGTGATCCGCGCCCGCACGGGCGCGGTGCGCAGCAGCGCCGTGAGCGCCTCCGACGGCGCGGACACGATGCCCACACGCGAGAACAGGTCCCCCGCCGCCGCCTCGCTCAGGCAGCACACGGGCAGCGGCTCGCCCTCGACCCGGCAGAGCACGACCTCCGGCCACGCATGGCGCTCCTGCGCGCAGAGGGAGCGCAGGAAGTCGAGCTTCATCGGTGCTTTCAGATTGCTGCCGCCGCAGACGGCGGTCTCATATTGCAGCGTATGCATATCTCATTCCGCCTTTCTCAGTTGCCGCGCACGGCGCCCCACGGAAATCCCTTCGCGCCGCCGTGGTAAATGACGCGCCGCACATTCAAAAACGCGCAGCGGCCGATGCGCTCCACGCCGTCGGGGATGACGACCGTGTCCAGATTGCTGCACTGGTAAAATGCCTCGTCGTGGATCTCGCGGACGCTGTCCGGGATGACGATGCCCGTCAGACCGATGCAGCGCGAGAACACGCCCTCCGGGATAACGGTGAGCCCCTGCGGAAGATTGACCCGGCGCAGGTGCACCTTATCATAAAACGCATATGGCTCGATCGTCTCGACACTGTCCGGAATGACGAGCGTATTTAAATATGTGTACGACACCATGGCATAGGCAGCGAGCGTGCGCACGCGCACCCCGTCGACCGACGAGGGCAGCTCGAGCACCGTGCCGGCGTTGAAGCAGCCGTCCGTACCGATGCGGCCGGTCGCGGCGTCAAAGACAAAATTCTGCGCCGCAGCCTGTGCTGCCGTGACCGGATGGGTATCCCACGGGCGCTCGCGCAGCCAGACGGCAATATCCGCCTGCGTTTGCCGGCGCTTTTGCGCGAGGTAGTCCTGCATCTGCCGCAGCGAGCACTGCTGCGAGAAAAAGACCGCCAGATCCTCAGCCTCCAACGGGATGGAAAAGCCCTTCGGCAGCTCGAGACCGAGCTGCATGGCAAGGATCCGGCGGACATCACTGCACGCGTCATCATAGCGCGAGAGCACCTTCTGATCGCAGACGAAGGGCACGTCCAGCCGCGATGCCTCGATGCCGCCGGACGTCAAAAGGCCCGCGAAGCCGTGCGCGCGGTCCAAGATCTTTTTTACGTCGCGAAACTGCGTGCTCTGGTAAAGAAGCATCTCCATCGCGTGATCCCTCCCGTCGGTTCGGAACGCTTTTTGTTATTAAACTATCATACAGGTGCAAGGTGTATTCTTCCGTAACATTTGCTGCACAGATCCCGGTTTCCTTGTCTCTTTACCGGCGGATCGGGTATTTTTTGTACATGCTGTACACAGTTTATTCACTGGACAGGCGTTTCCGGTTGTGGTAAACTAAAGTTACGTTACACGAGTCCGGAAAACGCACACGCAGTACACATATATTTTGAATAAAGGAAGCATACGCATGAATGAAGTAAAAAGCCCGAAAAAGCCGATGCTGTATTACTACGCCATGGCGCTGCTCGTGCTGCTGCTCATCAACTTCCTCGCCGTGCCGTGGCTGAGCCAGCGGCAGGTCAAGGAGGTCGACTACGGCACGTTCATGACCATGACGGAGAACAAAGAGATCGGCCGCGTGGAGGTGCAGGACAACCAGATCCTCTTCACAAACAAAGACGACACCCAGATCTACAAGACCGGCCCGATGGACGATCCCGACCTGATCTACCGCCTGAAGGACTCCGGCGCGGAGTTCTCGAGCGAGATCGTCGAGCAGATGTCGCCGTTTCTGTCGTTTCTGCTGACGTGGCTGCTGCCGATCGTGGTGTTTGTCGCCCTCGGCCAGTTTATGCTCAAGCGCATGACGAACAAGGCCGGCGGGCCGAACTCCATGATGTTCGGGCTCGGCGGCTCGAACGCGAAGGTCTATGTCAAGTCCGCCGAGGGCATCAAATTTTCCGACGTCGCCGGTGAGGACGAGGCCAAGGAGAACCTGACCGAGATTGTCGACTACCTGCACGACCCGTCGAAGTATCAGGAGATCGGCGCGTCCATGCCCAAGGGCATCCTGCTCGTCGGCCCTCCGGGAACCGGCAAGACGATGCTGGCCAAGGCCGTTGCGG
>ENA-OUQH01001017-OUQH01001017.1-human-gut-metagenome-genome-assembly--contig:-NODE-1017-length-19386-cov-14.566913_pt1 | contig 19386 bp, 19 predicted proteins | sample MGYA00237948_ERZ548828 | MGnify/ENA primary metagenome ERZ548828 (study PRJEB26490, sample SAMN05194711) | human gut metagenome | biome: terrestrial biome; feature: human-associated habitat...
TCAACATAGCACGCTATACCGCTAGCATGCCCCTATTGCCTTCGGCACTTCCCCCAAAGGGGGAAGCAAGACGTTACGTAGCTAACGATTTCCTTAACTTAATGGCATTACCCCTCTAGGGGAAGGTGCCCCGAAGGGGCGGATAGGGCACCGGCGGTATGAAAGACCGGTGAAATTAGTCACCAGTTACTAGCCACCATCAAATATCCGTCTCGAAGGTATGCGGCGCTTCTTCGATCCAGCCGACCTCTACCGCACGGTCGAAGGCGGACTTGACGCGGCGGGCGAGTTCATTTCTGGCGGCGGCGACTTTCTTTCGGTTCGGCGCAAATCCGGTGATAAGGATGAGAACGTCTTCGGTCGCCGGGGTGATCTTTCCTGCCTTTTGATCTTCGGCCAGCCAGCCGGTGGTGCAGAGGTCGTCCCCGAGAGAAACGGTGACATCATCCTCTGTTTTCCGGATGGAGAGTGTCCGGCTGCGGTCGCCCATGTCGTAGGCGTGGATATCGACGTGGAATTTCAGCATGCCGGCACGCACCATGTCGAGGATCGGATTCTGGCGCGGCAGCACATCGGAGCCGGCGAGTTCATCCAGTGTCGCCGTCTTGGGGGCAGGAAGGATCTCCATGGGAGTCTCTGCCGCCTCTTCCTTTTCGAAGAGCCCCAGGTCTTTCTTGTATTCCGCAAAGGTCTTTGCCAGACCTGACTCACCGGTGATGGAGAGCTTTTTAAGGACGTTCTGATAGCGCTCGATCTCTTGGTCGGCGATATGGGGATTCATCTTGAGGAGCAGGTTCGCCTCGGTGCAGCAGCGGCGGCGGAAGGCTTCTGCTTCCAGATTCACATCGCGGTTGTCAGCGGCGCGCAGGGCTACGACGCCGATGCAAAGGCCGGGGATGGTATCGAATAACTGATCGTCTACAGTGATTTTCATGATTGCCTCCAAATGGGGAAAAATGTGTCTTCACTATTATAGCATAGATAAAGGGCTTAGGTTGATGGGGGCGGGGTTAGCCCGCGGAGCGGGTCGCCTTTTGATTCCGTTTGAAAGCAAGGGTGAGTAGCTAGGGATTAGGGATTGGTGACTAGTGACTGGGATTCTCTGGCATCGTCATCCCGAGCGCAGCCCTCAATCTTTACTGCACTGCGGGAATCAGCGTGTATGCGCCGAGGGAAAACGATGTCCTGGTGCTGTCTCACATCAGGTGATGAGCGTTCTGCAATAAAGATTAAGGGCTGCGCTCGAAATGACGACGACGCGAAGCGCTATCAAAATTCTGCGGCGCATTTCGTCATCCTGAGCGGAGTGAAATGTCGGATGTTCGATCATGTAAAGGTGGAACAGTGAGAACTGAGTCGAAGGATCTGGCGCCGCACCAGCACTCCTCACTCCTCACTGGCGAGCAAAGCTTTCATCCCTGATTAAGGGGCGCCCCGCCCCCGGGCTAACCCGGAACCCTTTTTGTTATCCAATGTGCCAAGGAACCTCATTTATGGATATGATCAAGAAACTGCACCGACAATTCATACTTCTGGCCACGCTGGCGGTGTTCATCATCATAGCGGTCGCGCTCTCTATCATCAATGGGATGATGTACCTCATTGTGCGGGGGGACATTCATGATGTGCTTGAGACCATCGCAGACAATGGCGGCGTCATCACCACGCGGCGCATAAGCAGGGAAGGCTGGCTTCCGGATGGCAGCTGGGTCGAGGATACGCCGGAATTCACGTACCAGACCCGTTATTTTTCCGTACTGCTGGACAGTGATGGCACGGCCAAGGTGACGAATATCAATCACATCGCTGCCTTTTCGGCGGAAAGTGCGGTAGAGGCAGCGGTGGCTGCGGTGAAGACCGGGGAGAGCGAAGGCTATTTCCAAAAGCAGAAGGGGACCTATGCATACCATGTGAGCCGTACCACGGATGGCGATCTGCTGGTCGTCATTCTGGACTGCACGCGGGATCTGTCGGCGGTGAAGGCCTTCCTGAAATATTCTTCCCTCTTCGGGCTGCTCTGCCTTCTGCTTTTCGTCGGTATCGTGACGGTGCTTTCAGGGATCGCGATCCGACCCTTCGTCAGAAATATGGAGAACCAGAAGCGATTCATTACGAATGCCAGCCATGAGCTAAAGACGCCGATCGCGATCATTTCCGCGAATGCGGAGGCGATGGAGCTGATCAACGGCAAGAATGAGTGGACGGGCAATATCATTTCGCAGGTGAAGCGCCTCTCGCTCCTCATCAATGACCTTGTGCTGCTGTCCAAGATCGGGGAGACGTCGGCCAAGGATCTGACGCTTGTCGATGTGGATCTTTCGGAAGCGGTAAAGAGCAACGCAGGCGGTTTCCGTCAGATGATCGAGGACGCGGGGAAGACGCTCTCTGTGGAGGCAGGAAGCGGCATCCGCGCGAAGGTCGAGCCGCGGCTCTTCTCGGAGATCGTGAGCATCCTTCTGGACAATGCGGTCAAGTACTGTGATGAGAAGGGGACGATCACCGCCCGCCTTGAGAAACATAAAAAGGGCGTGATCCTCTCTGTCTCCAATCCGTATCAGGAGGGAGCGTCAGAGGACTATGAGCGCTTCTTTGAGCGATTCTACCGCGGAGATACCTCGCACAACAGCAAAAGGTCCGGCTATGGCATCGGCCTTGCCATGGCGCGCGACATGGCAAGGCTCATGAAGGGAAGCCTTGCTGTGTCATACAAGGATGGGGTCATCACGTTTAGCCTGAGCCTCGCTTGAATGAGAAATGAGGAATGAGGAATGAAGGTGGCGGCTTCGCCGAGATCGATGAAGAGGTCGTAGTTGTTCTGGCATTCGTTATCTCAAGTGCGACGTTTCTCGCCGCTCAGGATGACGAAACGGGGCGATGCCCGAAAGTCGTATTCAAGTCATCAGTCACTCGAAGCTCCTAATCCCTAGCCACTAGTCCCTAGCTACTAGCATGCAAGTCACCAGTCACTCCTGATTCTAACCAATAATCAACAACCAACAAGGAGAAACCATATGGGAAAAACATTATACCTTGAAACTTCCTCCGGCATCAGCGGAGATATGTTCGTCGCAGCGATGATCGACCTCGGCGCAGACCCGGAGGCGCTGGAACGCGCGCTGAATTCCATCCCCGCAGACGGTTTCATGGTGGAGATCTCCAGCGTCAAGAAATCCGGCATTGCGTGCTGTGATTTCAATGTCATTCTGGATGCAGCCCATGAGAATCATGACCATGATATGGCCTACCTCTATGGCCCGGCGCAGGTCAGCTCGGCAGCTCCGCAGGAAGAAGCACATCACTGCCACGGATGTGAGGAAGAGGAAGAGCATCACTGCCACTGTCATGAGGAAGAGGAAGAGCATCACTGCCACTGTCATGAGGAAGAGGAAGTGCCTCATTGCCATGAGGAAGAAGCACATCACTGCCACTGTCACGAGGACGAGGAAGCGCCTCATTGCCATTGCCATGAGGACGAGGAAGCACATCACTGCCACTGCCATGAAGAGGAAGAGGCACATCATTGCCACGGACACGGAGGCGAAGAGCTTCATCATCACCATGAGCATGGGCATCACCACCACCACGGACGCCATCTGGCAGAGATCTTAGATATCATCGACGCGACAGACATGACAGACTCGGCGAAAGCACTGGCGGGCAAGATGTTCCACATCGTAGCGGAAGCAGAGTCTCTCGCCCATCACATGCCGCTGGAAGAGGTGCATTTCCATGAAGTCGGTGCCATCGACTCCATCGTAGATATCATTGCCGCGGCGGTCACCTTTGACAGCCTGGGGATCACGGATGTCATCATCCCCTGTCTCACCGAGGGCAGAGGCACCGTTCGCTGCCAGCACGGCGTGCTGCCCGTCCCCGTCCCGGCGACCATGAATATCATCGAAGCCTACGATATGCCGCTCACCATCATGGAGGCGAAGGGGGAATACGTCACGCCGACCGGCGCAGCCATCGCGGCTGCCATCTGCACGACGCACCAGCTGCCGAAAGCCTTCCGCATCGTGCGTACAGGCCTTGGCGCGGGCAAGAGAGCCTACACCGAGCGCACGAATATCCTTCGCGCATACCTTATCGAAGGGAATGCCATGGAAGAGGGCAAGGATGAGATCGTGAAGCTCGAGACCGACATCGACGACAGCACCGGCGAAGCACTCGGCTATACCATCGACCGCCTCATGCGGGCCGGCGCGCTCGACGTCCATTACAGCCCGGTCTACATGAAGAAGAACCGCCCCGCGTGGGAGCTCACCGTGATCTGCAAGAAGAGCAGGATGGAAGAGCTTGAGGACATCATCTTCAAAGAAACGACGACCATCGGTATCCGCGAATTTCCGAGCGTCATGCGCTCCATTCTTCACCGCAACCAGAAGCAGGTGGAAACGCCCTTCGGCATCGCGGAGGTGAAGGAAGTCGCCCTTCCCGGGGAGAGACGCTTCTACCCCGAGTATGAATCGGTGAAGGCCATCGCAGAAAAAGAACACCTGCCCTTTGCGGAGGTATATCATCTCGTGAAGGCACTGGCGGAACAAAACGAGTAGTGGCTGGGGACGAGTGACTAGTGACTAGTGACTGGTGACTGGTAGCTAGGGATTAGGTTTGCGATACGAGAAAGCCGCTAGTTTTCAAACCTCCGCGGCGCTTCCTCATTTTATGCGCCGTACCTTCACTCCTCACTCCTCACTCCTAACTTGATTTGGATGTTGACTTAAATGCCAGTTGTTTAGAAAACGCAATACTAGGGGGACTCTCGTATCGTCATTTCGAGCGAAGCGAGAAATCTTTTGCCATTTTTAAGGAAACACTGATTAAATCGTTATCAGATTTCATTCTTGGATTTTTATACAGAGCGAGGAGACATTCGACGCGAATAGCGAGCTATTTAAGGAGGATGTCGACGACGCTATGTATAAAAATCCATATGAAATCTGATTCTGTGATTTAATCAGCGTTTCCTTAATACGATTTTGCAATAACGCTTACAGAAGGCGGGGAAAGTGGCTGCTTTGAGCAGTCGCCTTTCCCGTTTCTGTCAAGGAGAATGATCCATGGTCCCGATTTTTGAAAAAGGAGTCAATATGGAGGGCAGCGGTACGAACCAGCATATGTTCCGAAGAGAATACTTTGGCAAAAGCCTCTCGACTCTCTGCGGCGGATTCCTGGTCGTCCTGACGATCGCTATCGGCTGCTTCCTCTTGGCGAAAGGCATGCTTTCGTTTACACAGTTTCATCACTCTGTGAGTGAGTTTCTCTTCTCTCCGGTTTGGAAACCGACGGATACCGAAGTCGGCGGCGGACAGATCGGTGCGGCGATCTACATCTGGGGCTCTATCCTGACCTGCGCGGTCGCACTGGTCATTGCCATCCCTTTTAGCCTTTCCACGGCGATCTTCATGACACAGATTTCTCCTAAAATCGGGGAAAAGATCATTCGTCCGGCGGTAGAGATCTTCGTCGGGATCCCGTCTGTTGTTTACGGCTGGGTCGGGCTGGTCGTTTTGGTACCGCTCATCCAGAAGGTATTTGACCGCTCTCACGGGCAGTCGGTGCTGGCGGCAGCGATCGTGCTTTCCGTCATGATCTATCCGACGATCACTTCCGTCTCGGCAGATGCCATCCGCAGCGTGAATCAGAAGTATATCGAAGGCGCCTATGGTCTTGGCTCTACCCGCTGGCAGATGATTTATAAAGTGCTTCTTCCCGCTGCGATGTCGGGCATCCTGACTGCTATCGTGCTCGGCTTGGCCAGAGCTTTTGGCGAAGCACTCGCTGTTTCCATGGTCATCGGGAAGATGCGCGCATTCCCGAAGAGCCTGCTTGACCCGACGAACAACCTGACGTCTGCGATCGCCTCCGATATGGGCGGCGCTATGGACGGCGGTGAATTCAATGCAGCCCTGTGGTCCATGGCACTCCTGCTCTTTATCGTTTCCCTTCTTTTCATTCTGATCATTCATCTGATCGCTGCCAGAAAGGAGAAAATCTGATGAACCCGAATTCTTCACTTTCGGCGGACGAGCTTCGCCATGTGAGCGGCTCACTGAAGAGGGCGCATATGTCCGATCATCTCGCGACGACTGTCTTCTATGTGGTGTCCGGTGCCTTCGTCCTGCTTCTCATTGCCTTCACGATGTATGTGGTCTGGGGCGGTATCAAAGCCTTCCGTCCGGAGATCTTCTCTTTTGAAGCAAGCGGTATTGGAAATCAGTTTTTTAACACCGTTTATCTTGTTTTCCTCTCTCTTGTGATTTCTGTACCGATCGGTATTTTTGCTGGCGTTTACATGGCGGAATATGCACCGGAAGGTCGCATCATCCATGCGCTTCGCATCGCCATCGAGACATTATCCTCTCTCCCTTCGATCGTAGTCGGCCTTTTTGGCTACCTGGTCTTTATCATCATGGTCGGATCCCAGTGGAACCTCTTCGCAGGCGCTTTGGCGGTGTCCGTCCTGTCTCTGCCGCTTATCACTGCGACCACCTATGATGCGCTGAAAGCACTGCCGCATGGCTTCAAAGAAGGCAGCCTTGCACTGGGGGCGACCCACTTCGAGACCATCTGGAAGGTCATGCTGCCGGCGGCCATCGGACCAATCGTGACCGGCATCATCCTTGCAGCCGGCCGAGGCTTCGGCGAAGCTGCCGCGCTCCTTTACACCGCAGGCATGAGTACGGATATCAGCTGGCAGGTGTGGGATATCACCTCGCCGGTCTGCCCGCTGAATCCATTCCGCCCGGGTGAGACGTTGTCCCTGCAGGTCTGGGCGTCCCGCACCGAGGGCGTCGGCGGATCTGCTGCTGATACGGCAGCAGCAGCTTCTGCCGTCCTGATGCTCATGGTACTGGCCTTCAGTATCGGAGCCCGCCTTATCAGTCACTACATTACTAAGAAAACAGAAGGAGAACATGCATAATGTACTATAATGGAAATTCAGTGGCGGTCCCGGCTCCTGCCGATGCACCGGCCATCTCGGTCTATAACAATATCAGCTTCGATTGCAAGAGCGTTGATCTTTACTATGGCGCATTTCAGGCCCTGAAGGGCATCAATCTTCGCATTGAAAAGAATCAGATCACCGCACTCATCGGGCCGTCCGGCTGCGGGAAATCGACCTTCCTGCGCTCGCTGAACCGCATGAATGATCTCATCCCGTCCTGCCGCGTAGAAGGGGAGATTCTTCTTGCCGGTGTTGATGCGTACAAAGATATCGATCCGATCGTTCTTCGCCGTCATGTCGGCATGGTTTTTCAGCAGCCGAATCCATTCCCGAAGAGCGTCTATGACAATGTTGCTTATGGTCCACGCCTGAAAGGAATCACTAAGAAAGCAGATCTGGATGAGATCGTAGAAAGCAGCCTGCGTCAGGCTGCCATCTGGGACGAACTGAAAGACCGCCTGCATAAGTCTGCCCTCGGTCTCTCCGGCGGTCAGCAGCAGCGTCTCTGCATCGCCAGAGCCCTTGCCGTAGAGCCGGATGTTCTCCTGATGGATGAAGCGACCTCTGCCCTCGACCCGATCTCCACCGCTCATATCGAAGAACTCGCTGTCAAGCTCAAGGAACGCTACACGGTCATCATGGTCACCCATAACATGCAGCAGGCACAGCGTATCGCTGACAAGACAGCCTTCTTCTATCTTGGTGAAATGGTCGAATACGGCGAAACCGGACAGATTTTCGAGAATCCGCAGAAAGAACGAACGATTCGTTACATTTCCGGTAACTTTGGTTGATTTCATATGATAAAATAAAAAGGAATACTTCACCGGCGGGTCAGAGACGATCAAGGTCTCTGGCGTGCCGGCTTTTGGATAGGATGGATAATCGGGAATGAGAAATGAAGGTACGGCGTGAAAATCATAGAGCGCCGCAGCACTATTTCTCATCTTGCATTTTTGATTTCTTGATCGGTTCGAATCGATGCAAGTGAAATTTGACTTTTTCGGTGATCAAGAGGAGGATCTCATGCCTTTAATTTACTGTGTAGAAGATGATGAAAGTATTCGTGAGCTGGTGAGCTATGCACTCCGGGGACAGGGGTACAGGGTCGAAGGCTTTGGCGATGCCAATGCGCTGTATGATGCGCTGCAGAAAAATATACCTGACATGCTGCTCCTCGATATCATGCTTCCGGGCGAGGATGGGCTGACCATTCTGAAGAAAATGAGAGCGCCGGGGAGCGGAGCCATGCAGACGGTCCCGATCATCATGATGACAGCGAAAACAAGTGAGTTCGATATCGTAAAAGGGCTTGACTGCGGAGCGGATGACTATGTGACGAAGCCTTTCGGCATCATGGAGCTGCTCTCTCGGATCCGTTCGGTCCTTCGCCGAGCCAAAAAAGCGACGGAGCCGAATAAGAAGCTGCTTTCTTACGGTCATATCGTCGTGGATCAAGAGCAGCACGTCGTCACAGCAGGCGGAAAAGAGATCCAGCTGACTCTCAAAGAATTCGACCTGCTCTGTTATCTCCTGCTGAACAAGGGCATCGTCCTGTCCCGCGATCAGATCATGCAGTCGGTATGGGATTCTCCTTTTGAAATGGAAAGCCGTACCATCGATATGCACATCATGAGCCTTCGTCAGAAGCTTGGGGAGGAAGGCTCTCTCATTCGCACGGTCCGTGGCGTGGGCTACAGGCTGGGGGATAGAAAATAGGGAAGAGGCTTGGAGTTAGCCCTTGGGGCGGAGCGCCCTTGGATTGCGGATGAAAGCCTCGATTGAATGAGAAATTAGAAATGAGAAATGCGAAATGGTGGTGCGGCGCATAAAAATATGGAAGCGCCGCGAAGTATAAATCATGGCGATGCCATGAGCTGGCATTCCAGTCACTAGTCACCAGTCACAAGTCACTCAAGGCCCCTAATCCCTGATTTATAACCTATTACCTATGGAGTCATGCATAGGCGGCTATGCTGCTCTATTTTATATTTCTACTAATACAACTCACGTAGGAGAAACACATGAGAGGAAGAATTTATAAAAGCCTGCTCTTTATGGGCATCATATCCGTGGTCGTGACATTCATACTCTCGGCCATCTTATATTATCAGGGCATGCAGGAGCAGATCAGTGCGGAGCTCGGGCGCACGGCGCGTGTCGTTTCCGGTGCTGTCTCCAAGGACAAGGAAGAGAGCAGCATCGAGTATCTGGACTGGGTCTTCAAAGACAATGAACGTGCCATTCACATCGTCTGGCTCGATACCGATGGCTCTGTCATCTATGACAGTGACCAAAAGGAGGAGGATTACAAGGCAAGCGGCGAAGTGAAGGCGGCATTTGCGACGGGCAGTGGACACGAAGTGCATAAGGATTCCTTTGACAAGCCGAAGAGCTATTATGCCGTCAGAGCAGATGACGGCACGGTACTCCGGCTTTCAAGCGGACGCATGGTGAATTACAAAGGCTACTCCTCCTACTTACCGGAGATCTTCATCTTCCTCCTGGTCTTCACCGTGGGCTGTCTGGCTGCTGCGGAACGGGAGACAGAAAGCATTTTGAAACCCTTCCATCTCTTGGGAGACCTCGTGCAGCGTATCATGAAGGGGGAGAAGGTGGACGAGCTACCGCCGGAATATAAGGAGCTGCGTCCTCTCATCCGCAAGGTCGAAGAGCAGCACAATGATATCGAAAACTATATGGAGGATATCGAAGAGGAAAGAAATACGATCCGCATCGTGGTCGATACCATCACAGACGGCATCATCCTTCTGAATGGCAGCCGGGAGATCATCGATTACAATAAGACGATCGAAGATATTTTCCATCCGAACGAAAACAAGCGCTTCCGCCGTATAGCGAGCCTTTATCATGATGAGGACTGGCTTCGCGTCATCGGCAAAGCCTACCACAGCGAGGGGAAGCAGGAGTACACCATGTACCTTTTTGATAAGCCCTTCCGTATGGTCATGAATCGGATCGTACTCACCGACGGAGAATCCGGTCTTCTCATCGTACTTCGTGATATGACGGCTTCTTATATGGCTGAAAAAATGCGCCGCGAATTCTCTGCCAATGTTTCGCATGAGCTGAAGACACCGCTGACCTCTATCAGCGGGTTCGCAGAAATGATTGCCAATGGCATGTACCAGAAGCCCGAGGAAGTGCGGCTCTTCGGCAGCCGCATCGTGAATGAATCCCAGCGAATGCTGACACTGATCGATACCATCATGCATCTTTCTAAGATCGAGGAGACAGAGACCACCATCACATGGAAGACCGTCTCTGTGGACAGCTTGGTGCGGTATGCAGCTGATCTCATTTCTCCACAGGCAGATGCCAAGCATGTCAAGGTGCACGTGGATACAGACCCGCTTTATACCTATGGCAATGCAGCACTTCTCTCTGAGCTTATCATGAATCTCCTGGATAATGCGGTGAAATACAACCATGAAGGCGGGGATGTATACGCACGCCTTTCACCGGAGGGGGCAGATAAGATGATCCTTACGGTATCGGATACAGGCATCGGCATCCCGAAGGATAAGCAGGGACGCGTCTTTGAGCGCTTCTACCGTGCCGAAGAGAGCCGGAACAAAGCGACCGGCGGCAGCGGACTGGGACTTGCTATCTGCAAGCATATCGTAGAAAAGCACAAAGGCATGCTCTCTATCGAAAGTACCGAAGGGGAAGGCACGACCGTCACTGTCGTCCTGCCCAGAATGAGCGAAGGCGACGTGGATCGGGAGCACGCTGAAGCGATGACGGCCAAGCAGGAAGCAGCAGAGGCAGAGTCTGGTCGTCTCGCCGCCAAAGAAGCCGAAGAAGACAGAAAGGCCATCGAAGATGCGGGTGATGCCAAAGGCGAAAAGGCGGGAAAAGACGTACACCATAAGGTCAAGAAGCCGAAGAAAGAAAAAGAAAAGAAAGAGAAGGGACGGAAGAAGGAGGAGAAGAAGAAGAAGTGACTGGCGGCTGGGGACTAGTATTGCGTTTTCTAAATAACTGGCATGTAAGTCAACTTCCGAATCAAGTGAGGAGTTAGGAGTTAGGAGTGAGGAGTGAAGGTACGGCGCATAAAATGAGGAAGCGCCGCAGAGTTTTATATAAATGATGGAAAAACTGTTTTATATAATGACGGGGTATTGGTGCACTATATGAATTGTGTGACCCTTCCAGCACTTCTCACTTCTAACGAAGTCCGGCAGTCATACGGCTCATATTTTTCTCAAAATCTCTTGACACAGTCCCATTTCTGTAGTATCATATCTCTTGTAATTGATTGCAAGCAGAAGTCATCCGCTTCTCACCTTACACGGCGCAGGCTACTAAGGTTTACGTATGAACTCAAGGCGGACGGCAGATGCTGTCCGCCTTTACACTTGCAATGATTTCTATTTCGGAGGTGAAAAGAATAGGTAAGGAACTTCGCATCAATGAACAGATCCGCGCCAGAGAGGTGCGTGTTGTCAGCGATGCAAATGAACAATTGGGGATCATGACGCTCCATGAAGCGATTCGCATGGCGGAAGAAAAAGGACTTGATCTCGTCGAGGTGGCACCCAATGGCCGTCCACCCGTATGCCGTATCATGAACTATGGCAAATACAGATATGAACAGCAGAAACGTGATAAAGAAGCCAAGAAGAAACAGAAGGTATTCCAGATCAAAGAAGTCAAGCTTCGTCCAAATATCGAAGACCATGATTTCTTTGTCAAACTGAAGAATGCGCAGCGTTTCTTAGGTGATGGAAACAAAGTCAAAGTGACCATCATGTTCCGTGGCAGAGAAATGACCCATCCAGAACTTGGACAGGATGTTCTCGACCGTTTCGCTAAAGAACTGGGTGATACCGTTGTTCGCGAAAAGCCACCGAAATTAGAAGGGCGCAACATGACAATGATCGTTGCCCCAAAAGCATAACAAAGGAGAGTACAAAATGCCGAAAATGAAAACCCGTCGCGCTGCGGCAAAACGTTTTACTGAAACCGGATCCGGTCAGTTCAAGAGAAACAAAGCATTCAAGAGCCACATTCTCGAAAAGAAGTCCCCGAAGAGAAAGAGAAACTTCAGAAAAGCAGCACTGGTTTCCAAGTCTGATTACAAACGTGTAGCAAGATTGCTTCCAAACGGCTAATAAGGAGGATATAAGAGAATGGCAAGAGTAAAAAGCGGCGTTACCGCTCATGCAAGACATAAGAAGATTCTGAAACTGGCTAAGGGCTACAGAGGTGCTCGTCACACCCAGTTCAGAAAAGCAAACGAACTGGTCATGAAGGCTCTCTACTATGCTAGAAGAGACCGTAGATCCAAGAAGAGAGAATTCCGTAAGCTCTGGATCGTTCGTATCAATGCAGCAGCTCGTCAGAACGGCCTGACCTACAGCAAGCTCATCGCTGGCCTGACCCGTGCTGGTATCGAAGTGAACCGTAAGATGCTCTCCGAACTCGCTATCAGCGATCCGGCTGGCTTCACCCAGATCTGCGAAGCAGCTAAAAACGCTTAATCCATAAAAATCCGTCTATGACGATCTGTCACGGACGGATTTTTATTTTGGGTGAAGGGCGCTTGACCGGGAAAATAAAAAGTGACGGGATCCCTGTGAAGCCTCTTCTGTGATCCACCCCCATAGAGCCGGTCATTTTATGCTATAATGACAGCAAAGATCCAAGCGAGGTGATGCCAATGACTATACAACAAATACTCACGTTTCTTTCTGCGAAGGGGCTGCTTCATGAGGATGAAGCGTTCACCATAGCAGGCGGGGAAGAGGCAGCATCGATCTCTCTTATGCTGCCGCATCTTCTCATCTTAAAGGATGTGACAGAAGAGGAGAAGGCCATTCTGTCATCGAGGCTTTCTATGCTGTATGAGAAGGAGAGCGCCCTCATCCTTCTCTCTTCGGAAGGCCGTATTCATAGGCTTACCATGGATGAATTCCGGCATGACCTTGGCAAGGAGCCATTTCTCTTCCTTTTCGACAGCCGCAAAGCAAGAGGGAAGGAACCTACGCCGTTCACACTGTCTCCGCTCGAGGAGACGATGGATATGCTGCTGGCACCCGGCGGCTGCCCCTGGGATCGCGCGCAGGATCATAGATCGCTTCGTACCTATTTCCTGCAGGAGGTCTATGAAGTGATCAATGCGATCGACAAGGATGATATGGTGAACCTGAAAGAGGAGCTGGGCGATGTGCTGCTGCAGATCGTCTTTCATGCGCGCCTCGCGGAGAAGGAAGGCTTCTTCACCATGCAGGGTGTCGTGGACGGTATCAATGAGAAAATGATCCGCCGGCACCCCTTCGTTTTCGAGAAAATCACGGTGGAGGAGACGAAAAAGCTCCTTGGAGATTGGGAAACACGGAAAAGATTGGAAAAAAACCGAAAATATCTGCTTTCCGGCGTCTCAAAAGACTTGCCAAGTCTGCTTTTAGCATGTATAATTCAAAGGAAAGTTGGTTCCCATGGACTGACAGAAGCCCTCGAGGATGGCGTACTTTCTGCGTCTTGTGCTGAAGAGATCAAGGCAGCCATAGACGGGAAGGGAGCTGTTGATAAAGAGCTTTCGGTGGGGCGTTTCCTTTTTGCGTTAGACCGTGTAATACATGCAGAAGGGGTAGAACCTGAACTGGCTCTCCATCGCTACGCCAGATATGTCATGGATCAGCTGAGAGCCTTTGAAAAGGGCCTTTTCCAGAGAGGGAAGAGCCTGATGGACATCTCGCCCGAGGAGGCTCAGGTCTTGTGGCAGGATTTCTGCCGAAAGACGGATACATCAGTGCTCCCCTAGCCCATTGGAGCTGAGAAGCGGTGTGCCCTGTGCACCACTCTTCTTTGTTGGCAAAAGCCATCATTATTAAAGGAGGATGTTTAGTTATGAACAAAACAGAACTCATCACTGCTGTCGCTCAGGAAGCAGAAATGACCAAGAAAGATGCCGAAAAAGCAGTCAAGGCTGTCATCGATGTCGTATCCGGTGCTCTTGCCAAAGGTGAAAAGGTCCAGCTGATCGGCTTTGGTACTTTCGAAGTCCGTGAACGTAAAGCTCGTGAAGGCCATAATCCGTCCACACAGGAAGTCATCAAGATCCCGGCTTCCAAGACTCCGGCTTTCCGCGTTTCCAAACAGCTGAAAGAAAAAGTCAATGTAAAACCGGCTAAAAAGACCAGAGCTAAGAAAGCAGCTAAGAAATAAGATGGTACAGAAAAAGGGGCTGTGAAGAAATGAATCCTCATTTCTTCACAGCCTCTTTTTACTTTGCTTTCATTTGGTTCAGGGTTCAGGGTTCAGGGTTCAAGGTTCAAGGTTCAAGGTTCAAGGTTCAAGGTTCAAGGTTCAAGGTTCAGGGTTCAGGGTTCAGGGTTCAAGGGTTCAGGGTTCAGGGTTTAGGTGGCGGCTTCGCCGCCTTTTTTTGAAGATGGTATTCTCGTATCGTAGCCTTCCCCTCTAGGGTAATGCTATCAGACAGCATTTTGGGAACTCTTACATATTGTAAAATTTTTTTCCCTCTCTTTTTTCTTTAAAGGCTTTATGCTAAAATAATACGGTTATGTAGAAAGAAAAAAGCGTTATGTAGATACTTTTTTATTGAATCGAATATTTCGCTAGGAATCATGGGACTGTCCTGTTTCTTCGGCGTATTTGTAAAAAGTAAAGGAAGATGGAGGCTTATGGGTCATATTTCTGTAATAGGCAGCTGTAATATGGACATTACCGTGGAGGCGGACAGAAGACCGCAGGCGGGCGAGACCGTGATGGGCAGCCGCCTGATCGTTTCTCCCGGAGGCAAGGGCGCCAATCAGGCTGTCGCGGCGGCGCGCCTCGGTGCTACCGTATACATGATCGGCTGTGTGGGGGATGATGCTTACGGGACACTCATGAAAAAGGCGCTGGAAGAGAGCGGCGTGAAGACGGGCTATGTGGAGACGCTCTCCGGCATCACGACAGGCACGGCACACATCACGCTTGCGGAAGGGGATAACAGTATCATCGTCATCAAGGGGGCGAATGACAAGGTCAGCCGCGAGATGATCGATAAGGACTGGGATGTGATCTCTTCCTCTGATCTCGTCATGCTGCAGCATGAGATCCCGATGGACACGATCGGCTATATCATCGATCGCTGCTTTGAAGCAGGCGTCCCTGTGATGCTGAATCCGGCACCGTACATGGATATCTCGAAGGACTGGGTCAGGAAAGTGACCTATCTCACGCCGAATGAACATGAAGCGGCGCTGATGTTTGACGGGATGGATCGGGATGAGATCCTGATTTCTGAAGCCGGCAAGGTCATCATGACCGTCGGTAAAGACGGCGTGGTCTATGGCGAAGCGGGCAAGGTCGTCAAGGTCGCCGGCTTCACGGTGCCGGTCGTCGATACGACCGGGGCAGGCGATACCTTCAATGGGGCTTTTGCGGCAGCGCGCTGCGAAGGCCTGGCGATCAAAGAAGCCATTCGTTTTGCCAATGCGGCGGCAGCACTGTCTGTCGGAAAGATCGGTGCACAGGGTGGTATGCCATGGCGCAAAGAAGTGGAGGAGATGCTCTCATGCAGAAAATAGGGATTTTAAACAGCAATATCGCCAAGGTTTTAGCAGACCTCGGTCATACAGATAAGATCTGTGTCGGAGACTGCGGCCTTCCGGTGCCAGCCGGTACGCCGAAGATCGATCTCGCGCTCCGTCTTGGTGAACCGAAATTCATCGAAGTCGTGAAGGAAATGGCGAAATACATGGAGATCCAGAAGGTCTATATCGCACCGGAAACGGAAAAGGAAAATCCGGAGCAGTGGAAAGCGCTCCACGAAGTGTTCCCAGAAGATGCTGTGGAATGGGTCATGCTGGATAGCCATGAAGAGCTGAAGGCGTGGGAAAAAGATTGCAAAGCCGTCATCCGTACGGGCGAAATCACTCCGTATTCGAATATCATTCTCGAGTCCGGTGTCATCTTCTAAGAGAGGTAGTACATGGATATCAATATGATCGGGATTTGCAAAGCCTTCGGGACGAATAAGGTCTTGGGCGGAGTCAATCTCCACATCCGTCCTGGCGAAGTCCACGCACTGATGGGGGAGAATGGCGCAGGCAAATCCACATTAATGAATATTTTGACGGGCATCCACAAGGCGGATGCCGGCACCATTCTGGTGGATGGCAAGGAAGTGACTTTCCGCAATAATAAAGATGCGGAAGAGCACGGGATCGCTTTCATTCATCAGGAGCTGAATATCTGGCCGAATCTGTCTATCCTGGAGAATCTTTTCCTGATGAATCAGCCGAAAACGGCCTTTGGATTCATTGATTTCAAAAAGATGCGCCAGATGGCGGAAGAAAAGTGCCGTGAAATGGGCATCACGCTGCCGCTCGATGAGATCGCAGGGGAATGCTCTGTCGGTCAGCAGCAGATGACAGAGATCACACGAAATCTGATGCTCGATGCCAAGACGGTCATCATGGATGAACCGACCGCCGCTTTGACGGAGCGTGAGACCGACAGCCTTTTCGAAGTCATGAGAAAGCTGAAGGCGAAGGGTGTCTCCATCATCTATATTTCTCATCGTATGGAAGAGGTATTCAATAACTGTGATACTATCACAGTCATGCGTGACGGGCAGACCATCAGCAGCCGCCCGACAGAAGAAACGAATATGGATCAGATCGTAGGCGATATGGTCGGCCGCGTGATGAGCGAGTACTATCCGGCGCGTACGAATGTACCCGGTGATGAAGTATTCAAGGTCGAAGATTTCTCGCAGCCGGGCGTCTTCGAGCACATCTCCTTCTCGGTCAGAAAAGGAGAGATCCTGGGTGTAGCCGGTCTCATGGGCGCTGGCCGTACAGAGATCATGAGAGCGATCTTCGGTGTGGATCCACACAAGGAAGGCAAGCTCTACCTCTCCGGCAAGGAGATCAAGATCAAAAAGCCGCTGGATGCCATCAAGCTCGGCTTCGGCTTCATTACAGAGAACCGTAAGACGGAAGGGCTCATTCTGGATTTTTCGATCAAGAAAAATATTGCACTCCCAAGCGTGAATGCCCTCGCCAAGAGCGGCGTCATCAATGACAAGGAAGAATTCGGTTTCGCAGATACGTTATCGCACAAGCTCGGCGTCAAGACACAGACCATCGAGCTTCCTGCGAGTGCGCTTTCCGGCGGCAACCAGCAGAAGGTCGTCATCGCGAAGTGGGTGGGCATGCATCCGAAGCTGCTCATCCTGGATGAACCGACCCGCGGCATCGACATCGGCGCGAAAAAGGATATCTATGACCTGATGAATGAACTGACCGCCCAAGGCGTATCGATCATCATGGTTTCTTCTGAACTGCCGGAAGTCATCGGCATGAGCGACCGTATCATGGTCATCCACGAAGGACATCTGGCTGGCATCATCGATCATAAAGATGCGACACAGACACGTATTATGACATTGGCTACCGGAGGAGAGTAAGCATGAATTCCGAAAAAGTTAAAAATCTTGTGAGAGAAATGGGGCCGCTCATTGGTCTCATTGTACTCTTTATCGTTATCGCGGCTTTGAATGACAGCTTCATCGATCCGTCGAACCTGAAAAATCTGGCTCGTCAGATCTCCATCAATGCGCTCATCGCCTTCGGTATGACCTTCGTCATACTGACCGGCGGCATCGACCTTTCCGTCGGTTCGATCCTCGCGCTGTCTTCCGCACTCATGGCGAGCATGATCGCCAAAGGGACGAATCCGGAGCTCGCGATCCTTTTCTCTGCTTTCATCGGTATCCTGCTCGGCGCTGTGAATGGTGTCATCATTTCCTACGGAAAGGTCGCTCCTTTCATTGCAACGCTCGCTACAATGACCATCTATCGCGGCGCGACGCTCGTTTATACGAATGGTAATCCGATCTCCGGCCTTTCGGATGATCCTTTCTTCACCGGCTTCGGTCAGGGCTTCATCATGGAAGTCCCGGTCCCGGCCATCGTGATGCTCATCGCCTTCCTGATCCTTTTCTTTATCCTGAAGAAGACGCCGCTTGGCCGTCAGACCTATGCGGTCGGCGGGAATGAAAAAGTTTCCTATATTTCCGGGATTAAGATTGACAGAATCAAGATTTTTGCGTATGCTTTGACTGGATGCCTTTGCGCTATCGCCGGCGCTATCCTGACTGCACGCCTGAACAGTGCGCAGCCGACGGCCGGCATGGGCTATGAACTGGATGCTATCGCAGCTGTCGTTTTGGGCGGTACTTCGCTCGCAGGCGGCAAAGGCCGTATTTCCGGCACGCTCATCGGTGCTCTTATCATCGGTACGTTGAATAATGGTCTGAACATTTTGAATGTGTCCAGCTTCTATCAGCAGGTTGTCAAAGGCGTAGTTATTTTGCTTGCCGTCCTGATGGATCGCAAGAAGAACTAAGGAGGAAAACATTTTGTTTAAGAAAATCGCATTAACAGCTCTCATTGGCGCAGCACTCATCTCTGCTGCTGGTTGTGGCGGCTCTGATAAGAAAGCCGACTCTTCTGCTGCTTCTGGCGCGAAGAAAGTCACCATCGGCTTCTCTGTCTCCACGCAGAACAACCCATTCTTCGTCACCATGGCAAACAGCGTCAAAGCAGCTGCTGAAAAGGCTGGCGTGAATGTCAAGATCGTCGATGCACAGAATGATCCGGCAAAACAGTCCAATGATATCGCTGACCTGCTCCAGGGCAACATCAGCGTGCTCATCGTGAATCCGGTAGACTCCGCAGCAGTATCCAACTCTGTCCTTGCAGCCAATAAAGCCAAGATCCCGGTCATCACCATCGACCGTGCTTCTGACAAGGGCGAAGTCGCTGTACACATCGCTTCCAACAACATCAAGGGCGGCGAAATGGCAGCAGAATACATCGTTTCCAAACTCGGCGAAGGCACTCCGGTCGCTGAACTCGAAGGTATCCCGGGCGCATCTGCTTCCCGTGAACGCGGCCAGGGCTTCCATAACATCGCTGACAAGAAACTGAAAGTCCTCGCAAAGCAGAGTGCAAACTTTGATCGCAGCCAGGGCCTGACCGTTTCTGAAAATATCCTCCAGGCAAACCCGGATGTCAAAGCCATCTTCGCACAGAACGATGAAATGGCTCTCGGCGCTATCTCCGCTGCCAAAGCTGCCAACAAGCAGATCTTCATCATCGGCTTCGACGGCACGGATGACGGCGTGAAAGCAGTCAAAGACGGCACCATGGCAGCTACCATCGCTCAGCAGCCAGACAAGATGGGCGAGATCGGCGTCGATGCTGCTCTGAAGCTCGCTAAGGGTGAAAACGTTGAAAAGAATATCGCTGTCGATCTGAAACTGATCGAAAACAAATAATTTATTTCATCTGACAACCTGAACAAAAGGGGCTGTGAAGAAATGAATCCTCATTTTTTCACAGCTCCTTTTTACTTTGCTTTCATTTGGTTCAGGGTTCAGGGTTCAAGGT
>ENA-OUQH01001018-OUQH01001018.1-human-gut-metagenome-genome-assembly--contig:-NODE-1018-length-19317-cov-5.961323_pt1 | contig 19317 bp, 21 predicted proteins | sample MGYA00237948_ERZ548828 | MGnify/ENA primary metagenome ERZ548828 (study PRJEB26490, sample SAMN05194711) | human gut metagenome | biome: terrestrial biome; feature: human-associated habitat; material...
GTTCCAGGTAGGCATCAAAAATATCTCGATTGATCAATACGGTTCCATCTATTCTGTAAATCGCACCTGCATCACTGGCAAGTTCAAAAAGTTTTTTATGAGAGATGCTGTAAATAATCTCTGCCTGTTGATAGCGCAGATACTGTCTGCGTAATTTTCTAAGCTGCTCTGGTACTTCCTTCATACTTGCAATTGGTTTATAACTTTCACCCATGATGTTTTCCTCCAAAATTAGATTTACTGTTTTACAGAAGCTGACTGCCGGAATATAACTTTCCAGGGACGAAAAAAAGCACCTCTTAGATTAACTCTAAGAAGTGCTCATACTTCATTGCCCAAACCTGTGCCCTTTCACCTGAAATTCGTCATGCTTCATAACGATTCATTATTATCCCAAATTTTGTTGTCAAATTGTTGTCAAAAAGAATTTTTGTTGTCAAATTGTGAAGATTTCTTACTTTCTTAGTACAACTTCGCTCCTGCCGGAATCTTATCATCCAGAATCAGAACATTGAGTCCTTCTCTTCCTTCTACAAGGTGTGTAGCGGAGATAATCATACCGCAAGAATCAATTCCCATCATCTTACGTGGAGGAAGATTTGTGATTGCAAGTAATGTCTTTCCTACTAAGAATTCTGGCTCATAGTAATCGTGAATTCCGCTTAAAATCACACGATCTACGCCACTTCCGTCATCTAATACGAACTTCAGAAGTTTCTTAGATTTTGGAACTGCTTCACATTCTTTTACCTTTACAGCTCGGAAATCTGACTTGCTGAATGTTTCGAAATCAACCATGTCTTTGAATAATGGTTCCACTTCTACGTTGGAGAAATCGTATGTTTCTTTCACTTCAGCAATCGCTTTTTCCACTGTTTTTTCAGCCGGAGCAGACTGTGCAGCATTGTTAGCTTCATTCTTTGCAGCCCCCATGCTCTTCATTGTCGGGAAGAGCAGCACGTCTCTGATTGCCTCAGCTCCTGTCAGAAGCATACACATACGGTCAATGCCGAATCCAATACCACCGGTCGGCGGCATACCGATCTCCAATGCGTTCATGAAGTCTTCATCTGTTGTATTGGCTTCATCATCGCCCTGTGCAAGCAGTTCTTCCTGGGCTTTAAAACGTTCTCTCTGGTCGATCGGATCGTTCAGCTCAGAATAAGCATTTGCCATCTCCCAACCATTCATGAAGAACTCGAAGCGCTCTACATATTCCGGATTTTCTGGCTTTTTCTTCGTCAGCGGCGAGATCTCAACCGGGTGGTCCATAACGAACGTCGGCTGAAGCAGATGCTCCTCTACGAACTCCTCGAAGAAGAGGTTGAGGATGTCACCTTTCTTATGTCTCTCTTCAAATTCTACATTATGCTCTTTTGCAAGTTCTCTTGCCTGCTCCAGAGTCTCAACTTCATTCCAGTCAACTCCGGCATATTTTTTAACTGCGTCTACCATCGTGATACGCTCGAATGGTTCTCCGAGATCCATCTCGATTCCCTTGTAAACAATTTTCGTTGTTCCAAGTACTTCCTGTGCAACGTGACGGTACAGATTCTCTGTCAGATCCATCATTCCGTTGTAATCTGTATATGCCTGATATAACTCCATCAAAGTGAATTCTGGATTGTGTCTTGTGTCAAGACCTTCGTTACGGAATACACGTCCAATTTCGTAAACTCTCTCAAGTCCACCAACAATCAGTCTTTTTAAGTAAAGTTCCAGAGAAATACGAAGCTTCAAATCCTCATTCAGTGCATTAAAATGAGTCTCAAAAGGTCTTGCTGCAGCTCCACCAGCATTTGCAACCAGCATCGGAGTCTCAACTTCCATAAATCCCTGTCCGTCCAGATAACGGCGAACTGCACTGATAATTCTGGAACGTTTAATAAATGTGTCACGAACCTCCGGGTTCACAATCAAATCTACATATCTCTGGCGGTAACGTGTATCTGTGTTTGTCAGTCCGTGGAACTTCTCTGGAAGAATCTGCAGACTCTTAGACAGAAGTTTTACTGCAGATGCATGGATAGAAATCTCACCGGTCTTAGTCTTGAATACTTCACCTTCAATACCGATGATATCTCCGATATCCAGTTTCTTGAAATCCTTATATGACTCTTCTCCGATACTGTCTCTTGCAACATAAGACTGAATATTTCCACTGAGGTCTAAAATGTTACAGAAAGAAGCTTTTCCCATAACACGCTTCTGCATCACACGTCCTGCTACGGATACGTGTTTTCCTTCCATCTCCTCAAAATTTTCTTTAATATCTGTTGCATGACAAGTCACATCATACTTTGTGATCTCAAATGGATTCTTTCCGTTTGCCTGTAAATCTGCAAGTTTCTCACGACGAACCTTTCTAAGCTGATTTACGTCAGGTTCCTGTGTATTCTTCTGCTGATCTCCCACTGCGATTCTCCTCTCTTCCTTTTCTTATACTGTACGTGTAATATCCAGTACTTTGTACTGCATAACTCCAGCCTGTGTCTCCACTTCTACAACATCTCCAATCGTCTTGCCGATCAGGGCATGTCCAACTGGTGACTCGTTTGAAATCTTTCCTTCCAGACTGTTAGCCTCTGTTGAACCTACCAATTTGAATTCGATTTCTTCGTCAAATGTGATGTCATATGCCTTTACTGTACATCCTACGTTAATCTTATCAAAATCAACTTCATCTTCTACAACGACTTCAGCGTTCTTGAGAATTGCTTCCAGCTCCTCGATACGAGCCTCAATATCACGCTGCTCATCTTTTGCAGCATCATACTCCGCATTCTCTGATAAATCTCCCTGTTCTCTAGCTTCTTTTATCTTTGCAGCAACTTCCTTACGCTTAACAACTTTCAGATTCTCTAACTCCTCTTCAAGTGCTTTTAATCCTGCATAAGTAAGTAATTTCTTCTTTGCTTCCATGGTATTCTTTTGCTCCCTTTCTTGAAAATAAAGATACTTTCACAATTTCATTATTATACAAAACCAGCCGACTATTGTCAATCATTTTGCACGATAAAGTATACGCAGTCTATAGTCTTTTTATGATGTTGCAATTACAAATTCTTTCTATTTTATTAACATCTTCAACAATTCTTCCAGCTCTTCGTAAGATTCTACCTGATTGATCTGTGCGCGGAACTTCGCTGCACCTTTCATTCCTTTTACATACCATGCCACATGCTTACGCATTTCCCGGATTCCAAGGTACTCTCCTTTGAATTCCAACTGCATTCTTGCATGCCGAAGCATCATATTCCGAATTTCTTCTTGTGTCGGTCTTGGTGGAATTGTTCCGGTTCTGTCATACTCAGCCAGCTCTCGGAAAATCCATGGATTTCCCTGAACACCACGTCCTATCATCACGCCGTCACAGCCTGTGATCTTCCGCATTTCCGCTGCCTTTTCGGCAGACGTCACATCTCCATTTCCAATAACCGGAATATGCACTGCCTCTTTCACCTGACGGATAATATCCCAATCCGCCTCGCCGGAATAATACTGTTCTCTTGTTCTTCCATGAACTGCAACCGCTGATGCCCCAGCTTCCTCTGCAATCTTCGCGATTTCCACCGCATTTATATGATCATCATCAAAACCTTTTCGAATCTTAACCGTCACTGGTTTTTCAATCGCTTTCACAAGCTGTGATACGATTTCAAACACCAGCTTCGGATTCTTCATGAGCGCAGACCCCTCTCCATTCTTCACGACTTTTGGAACCGGACACCCCATATTAATGTCCAGAATCTGAAACGGCAGGTCTTCAATTCTCTTCGCCTGCTCGCTGATAATCTTAGGATCTGAACCAAATAACTGTAATGATACCGGATACTCCTGCGGGTGGATCGCAAGTAGCACTTTTGTATTTTTATTCTTATATTGCAGTGCTTTCGCACTGATCATTTCCATACATAAAAGCCCCGCCCCCTGTTCTTTACAGAGCAAACGAAAAGGCAGGTCTGTCACGCCTGCCATAGGAGCCAGAATGTACGGATTCTCTAATTTTAAATTTCCAATTTCCAATTTGAGACACCTCTTTAATTAATTAGGGACACCCCTTTTACTAATTGGGGACGTAGTACTTTGGCATTTTACTACGTCCCCCGTTATTATTTTAACGTTTATTTTTATCGTAAATCATCCGTAATCCTTTTAATGTAAGCTGTGGATCGTATACGTCGATGATATCTGTCTCATTTGCAATGATCTTACCGAGACCGCCGCTTGCTACAACTTTTGCATCTACATATCCGGACTCTTCTTTTATCTTCTTGACGATATACTCTGTCTGCCCAATCTGTCCGAATACAATTCCGGCCTGCATACAGGAAATGGTCTCTTTTGCTAAAATTGATTCTGGTTTCTTAATCTCGACTGCCGGGAGCATTGCTGCCTGATTCCACATTGCCTGTGCAGAGGTGCGGATTCCCGGAGCGATAACTGCTGCCTCAAATGTTCCATCCGCTCCTACTACATCGTAAGTTGTAGCAGTTCCATAATCAATCACGATGACTGGTCCGCCGTGAAGTGTATATGCTGCCACTGCATCAACAATACGGTCTGCTCCGACCTGTTTTGGATTTTCAGTCTTTATCTTCAGCCCGGTCTTGATTCCGGCGGAAACTACGATTGGCTTGATTCCGAAATATTTGATCATGGCACTTCCAAGAGAATGCATAATGTCCGGCACAACGGATGCTACAATACAGGCATCAATATCTGACTTTTCAAATCCCTGATGCCAGATCAGTTCATTTAGCGCAATTCCATACTCATCAGAGGTTCTCTGTATCTTCGTAGTCATGCGAAATGTTGCTGACAAATTCTCACCGTTAAATACTCCTAATGTAATGTTTGTATTTCCAACATCGATAACTAACAGCATCTATTCAATCTCCTCTCCCAGAAAAAATACTCGGTAATACAACTGCAGTGCTTCTAACAGATCCTGCTTTTCTCTCTGGATCTGCTTGATTTTCAGATGGCTTCCAATATCATCAAATGTTGGATCAAAGTCCTCGGAAGTCACTTCGAAACACAGTTCTCCGTCTTCTTCAAATACGAGTGTCAGAATTCCGCCTACATCATTTACATACAGTACGCACATGATCTTCAGCTCATCCTTTACATGATCCGGAAGTCTGTCAAAATCCGGGTTCAGATAATATTTTTCTTCATATGAATTCGCGCCACAAAGCACGACCTTATCTTGATACATAAACTACTCCTTTTTTATAATTTCTAAGCCGTGTAACACCAGGCAAAATCCTGTCAGGCTTCTCACGTCACACAAGCTTATGTCCTGGGATTATACGTACCCATAAATTCCTCTTACAGATACTTCTCCTGCAAATATATGTTTTTCTTCGCCTTTTTGTGTGCGTACGATTAATTCTCCTGTCTCGTTGATTCCATATGCATGGGCATTATATTCATTTCCCGGCTCCAGAATCCGTACTTCTTTTCCCCGGTTTACAAGCATCTCATTATAACTCTCCTGTAATCCGGACAAATCACCATTTTCCATAAAAAGTGCATAATTTTTTTCAAAATGCTTCATGACAGCTGCAATCAGTGCAGAACGTTTTACCGGTGCCCCTGTCTCAATCATAAGGGAGGTGGCTTTCTCTTTCAGTTCCTCGTCAAATACTTTCTGATTGACATTGATTCCTACACCGATGACCACATAGTTGATATAATCAATCTCCGTGCTCATCTCTGTCAAAATTCCGCAGACCTTCTTTTTATTCATAACAATATCGTTCGGCCATTTGATTCCAGTCTCCATGCCGGTCACTTCCCGGATACCTTCTGCCACACTCTGTGCCATAACTAATGTCAGCATCGGTGCCTTTGTCGGTATCAGATCTGGTCGGAGCAGAATTGTCATATAAATGCTGATTCCTTTTGGGGATTCCCACACACGGCCTCTTCTCCCTTTTCCAGCCACCTGACGATCTGCCACAAAAAGTGTTCCATGAACACCGTCTTTCTCCCCCAGCTCTTTTGCCCGATTATTCGTAGAATCAATCTCATCAAAATAAACGATATTCTTTCCTGCCCATTCTGTATCCATAAGGCTTCGGATCTCCGCCTCCGACATAATATCCGGACTTTCGAGAAGGCGGTACCCTCTATTGCGCACCGCCTCTATCTCGTAACCTTCTTTTTTTAATTGTTCTATCGCTTTCCATACAGCCGTTCTGGACACATGGAATCTGTCGCACATCTGCTGCCCGGAGATGTAATCATCACTTTCTTTTAATAAGCGTAATATTTCTGATTTCATCTTTTATCTCTTCTTATCTTTTTCTATATTCAGACATTTCTCGAATGCCTTGTCATTTCATTGATCGTATGCTTATCTCTCGCCGAGTGTCGCTACCATAACTGCTTTGATCGTATGCATACGGTTCTCTGCCTCATCAAATACTTTTGACTGGGAAGACTCGAATACTTCGTCTGTAACTTCCATATCTGTCAGACCATATTTCTCGTAAATCTGTTTGCCGATCTTTGTCTTCAGATCATGGAATGCCGGCAGGCAGTGAAGGAAGATTGCTTTCTCTCCTGCATTCTCCATAACTTTCTTTGTTACTTTATATGGTGACAGCTCGCGGATACGCTCCTCCCAGACTTCGTCAGGCTCTCCCATAGATACCCATACATCTGTGTAGATAACATCTGCGTCTTTTGTTCCGCTCTCTACATCTTCTGTCAGAGTGATGGTTGCTCCGCTTTCCTTTGCATATCCCTGGCAAGTTTCAACAAGCTCTGCATTTGGGAAATAATTCTTAGAGGTACATGCTACAAAATGCATTCCCAGTTTCGCACATGCGATCATAAGAGAGTTACCCATATTGTATCTTGCATCACCCATGTACACCAGTTTTATTCCTTTTAAATGTCCGAAATGCTCACGGATCGTCAGCATATCTGCCAGCATCTGTGTCGGGTGATACTCATTTGTCAGTCCGTTCCATACTGGAACTCCTGCATATTTTGCAAGGTCTTCTACAATCTCCTGACCAAATCCACGGTACTCAATTCCATCGAACATTCTTCCGAGAACTCTTGCTGTGTCTTCAATACTTTCTTTCTTGCCGATCTGTGATCCTGTCGGATCAAGATAAGTTGTTCCCATGCCCATGTCATGTGCTGCCACTTCAAATGCACAACGTGTTCTTGTACTTGTCTTTTCAAAAATCAGCGCTACATTCATGCCTCTGTATTTATCGACCGGAATACCTTTTTTCTTCTTATCCTTGAGATCTGCCGCAAGATCCAACATGTATGTGATCTCCTCTGGTGTAAAATCTTTCAGTGTCAGAAAATTTCTTCCCTTTAAATCCATCTCTCTTATGTCCTTCTTTCTGTATATTTACAAGCCGTCTCTTATCCGGCTTGCTGTCATTCTGTCATATTTATTATTTCTGTGTATCATCAACTGCGACTTCTTTGATGCTCTTCACCAGTCCTGCGATTCCCTGGATCTCAGATGGAATAATAATCTTTGTAGCCTTTCCATCTGCAGCTTTTTCAAATGCTTCCAGGCTCTTCATTGTAAGAACTGCCTCGTCTGCTCCTGCTTCTTTCAGGAAGCGGATACCGTCTGCATTTGCCTGCTGTACTTTCATAATCGCCTCAGCCTGACCTTCTGCCTCACGGATCATAGCCTCCTTCTGCGCCTCTGCACGTAAGATTGCAGCCTGCTTCTCAGCCTCAGCATCCAGAATTGCAGATTCTTTATGTCCCTCTGCAACAAGAATCGTAGATTTTTTCTCTCCCTCTGCACGTAAGATTGCTTCACGTCTCTCGCGCTCTGCTTTCATCTGCTTTTCCATGGCATCCTGGATAGCTGCCGGAGGAATGATATTCTTAAGCTCTACACGGTTCACTTTGATTCCCCATGGATCTGTTGCCACATCCAGAGATGCACGCATCTTCGTATTGATCGTTTCGCGGGAAGTCAGTGTCTGATCCAGCTCCAGATCTCCGATAATATTACGAAGAGTTGTCGCTGTCAGGTTCTCGATCGCCATGATCGGATTCGCCACTCCATAACAGAACATCTTCGGATCTGTAATCTGGTAAAATACAACGGTATCGATTCTCATTGTTACATTATCTTTTGTGATAACCGGCTGTGGCGCAAAATCTACAACCTGCTCTTTCATATCCACTCTTCTTGCAACACGATCCACGATCGGAAGTTTAAAGTGACGTCCGGTTCCCCACGTTGCCTGGTATGCTCCCAGTCTCTCAATTACAAGTGCCTGCGCCTGTCTTACGATCTTCACACAGGAAATCAGTAATACCATAACAATAATTAAAATAATCACTAAAAATGTTCCCATTACTGCTGCCATCATATCTTCGTCTCCTCTCCATTCCTTACAATCAGTTTCACTCCCTGAATACCTTCAACTACTACAATTGCATTCTTTGGGATCTTTCCTTCCGGGGCATCTGTCTTCGCAGCCCACTCCTGCCCGCGCACCTCCACACGTCCTTTTGACGAAAGTGTGTCAATCTCTTCAATTACAAGTGCTTTCTGTCCGATCAGAAGCTCTGCTCCGGTCTTTTGTCTCTCTTGGTTAAAGTACTTCATGGCAAGCGGTCTTGTCACTGCCAGAAGTGCCAAAGATACAATTGCAAATATTATGATCTGCACTCCTAGTCCCAACCCCAGTACTGCCACAAGAAATGCAACTAATGCTCCTCCTGCGAACCAGATAGTCGTAAGCCCCATCGTAATGATCTCGATAACCAGAAACAGTACAAATAAGCTTAACCAGATAACCGTCGTCTGCATAATCTGACCCTCCTTCATTCAAAATTCACAGCACATAGTACTGACACAAATCCTTCTATCACTCTATGCTTTCCAAAGCTGTCCTTTTCCATATCATTTTCCATGTCATTTTGAGGAAAATCCCAGCTTAACGGCTTAGTATCATATTACTATACTTTGCATAATAAAGCAACGAATCCCTCTCGGCATTCGTTGCTTTTTTTCTCATCATTTATTTATCTTATCGTCTCTGTCTTGCTGCCTCGAATGTCAGAATTGCCGTAGCCACTGCCGCATTCAGAGACTCTACCTGTCCCTTCATCGGAATACGGATATACACCTGTGCCTGATCTGCCACCTCATCACGGAGACCATTTCCTTCATTTCCTATCAGAAATGCACTGGCTTTGCGATAATCTTCTTCATCGTAGGAATTTTTCCCTTCCAAATGGGCCGCATATGTGCAGATTCCTGCTTCTTTCATCTGCTTTACTTCCTCTGCCAGATCATCCACATAGCAGAATGGTACACGATAAGCCGCCCCCATCGTAGAACGGACTACCTTCGGATTGTACATATCTACACAGTCCTGACTCATTACAATCCCCGTCACTCCTGCGCCCTCTGCTGTCCGTACAATAGTTCCCAGATTTCCAGGATCCTGAATCTGATCCAATACAAGAAGAAGTGGTAATTCCCCACCTTTTTCCTTCACAATCTCAGTGATGCTGTATTGTTTCTGACGCACCAGGCAAAGAATCCCCTGCGGCGTCTTCGTGTCAGACACATATTCAAAAACAAAATCTGCCAGAATCTCCGGCTGCACTTTCGTTCCTGCCAATACCTGTTCTACAGCCTTACGCTCCCGATGCCAGAACTCTTCCGATGCATAAACTTCCACCAGACGGTCTTTTGGCACTTCCCGGAACATGCGGATACCTTCTACAAGGAAGACACCTTCTTCATCTCTGAGCTTTTTCTTCTTTTTTAAATTCACCAGTCGTTTGACTTTCGCATTCGACGTACTCGTAATCATATCATTTCCCTCTTAATTCAGGATACTCTGAACCGCTTCATCATTCAGATTCTGCTTTGTTACCCACACATATCCTGTATTGACAAATGCTTCATTTCCCATATTCAGCGCTGCTCTTGCAGAAGCAATCGTTGCCGCATACCCCATACCGAACGGATTCTGTACAACAAGTCCGTCAATCTTTCCTGCTTTCAATGCTTCCATCGAATCATCATTCACATCATATCCGACTATGAATGGTGATACATTCTTTCTCTCCATCTCATCGAGCACCAGTTCCATAGCGTCACTGTTACTTGCAAAACATCCCTTTACATTCGGGTGTTTTTCAAACAAATAATCAATCACTTCCTCTTCCGTAATATCCGCTGCCTGCTTGTCCGTTGCTAACTCCTGTATCATCTGGTTTTTGTAAGTGTCAATCTGATCCATATGGTATGTCTCTACAACCGTGATATTCGGATATGTGCTCTGAATCTGGCTTACAAATGCATTTTCCCTTGTCTGGGCTACCTGCGATTTCGAGTCCTGCATAAAAAGCATGACTTCTCCGGATTCCCCCATTGCCTCCGCCAGTCGGTTTGCTGCTTCTGTTGCACTTGCACTGTTATCTGTTGAGACAAATGCACTGATTCCCGGATAATCACTGCTTGAATCAAATGTTACAATTGGTGTTCCATTCCAACCGGCTTGATCGAACTGCACTTCGCATGCTTTGGCGTCTGCAATAGAAATTGCCAAAGCTGCCGGATAACGGGATAACTCCTCATCCAGAATATTAACTTGCTCATCCACATTGTCCTTATCAGATGGACCGCTATACACGACCTTGACTGCTTTTTTCCCTTTGTAGCCAAGCTGCTCATTGATATCTTTACCTGCCTGCTCGGCACCTTTTTTTACCTGCACCCAGAAATCGTCATTTGTCCCTTTTCCAATAATGGAAATGTAAGCGCCTTCTTCAAGCGATAATCCGCTGGCATCTCTGTATGCAGAAGGTTCGATCATATCCAGCTTTGCCTGATATTCTTTCGTCTTTTCTGTCTCCGTATCATCTTGTGCCACATCTTTTGAAGTATCCTGCGTCTTTGTCTCATTTGCCTTATTGCTATCTGTGTCTGATGTATTTTGCGCACATGCAGTCAGCACCATAGCTGCACTAAGCAGTGCGATGATCATCTTGCATCTTTTCTTCATAATACCAATCCCCTTAACAATTTTCATGCATCTTATTTTCCACTTAAACACTATACACCATATTCGTGAAAAAAGCTTGAATTTTTTTTTAAAGAATTTCTTAAATATTTCTCTCACATGTCTTATTGATTATTTTTTTCACAATATACTGCTTGTATAATTGATTTTTTTGTATTATGATAGTAGCAGACGAAAATGTCTATGTCTATTCAACATATTTATGAAAAAGGAGGTAATTACCCATGGCACACGTAATTGGAGACGATTGTATTTCATGTGGAAGCTGCGAAGCAGAATGTCCAGTAAGCGCTATTTCTGAAGGAGATGGCAAATACGAGATCAACGCTGATGCTTGTATCGACTGTGGTGCATGTGCAGCACAGTGCCCAGTAGGAGCAATTTCCGAGGCATAAGATTCCACACATATAAGATTTAAACCTAAAAAGAATGTTCCGGTTCAGGAACATTCTTTTTTCTTGCCCCACGTTTTGACTTTTTTTGCACTTTTCATATGCTATTCTTGGGACAGGCAAAGGGAATCTATCCCTTTGCAAAGAAATCTTAATTGAATAAGGGGGTTTTATTATGGGCAATGCTCTGGAACAACTAAGAAAAGAGACCCGGGACGATGCCAGGCTTTACGGCTGTATTAGAGAACTCTATGAACAAGGAGTCCCTTTTGAAGAACTAAAAGCCGTCATTCCTGATATCCGGCGCACTCGTGAGCAGTTACATATGAAAAGAATGCTGGAAAACAATAACGAAGTCTTGATGCAGATGTTCAGTCGGGAAATGTCTTTTCTGTTGGATGCAAAGGAACGGCAAGAGGAAGAACAGTTCAAAAAAATAGACCAGCTCATCAGACAACAGCAATCCTATCGGAAAGCTGCAGCTGAAGCTGGTCCAATCGGCAAATTAAAACGGCTATTCCTGCCTGCTTAAATTTGCAAACTTCGTGTATTCACCAAGCCAAGCCAGATTAACGGTCCCTACCGGACCGTTTCTCTGTTTTGCTATAATAATCTCGGCCTGTTTCTTAAATTCGGAATCTTTATTATAATACTCATCACGATAAATAAACATTACAACGTCGGCGTCCTGCTCGATAGCTCCGGACTCACGGAGGTCAGAAAGCATCGGGCGTTTATCCGGTCTTGACTCTACCGCACGGCTGAGCTGTGACAATGCAATGACCGGTACATTTAACTCTCTTGCAAGAGCCTTTAGTGAACGTGAGATTTCAGAAATCTCCTGCTGTCTGGACTCGGATTTCCCACCTACACTTCCACTCATCAACTGCAAGTAGTCAATGATGACAAGCTGAAGATCCTGCTCCAGTTTATATTTCCTACATTTTGAACGAAGTTCGGATACGGAAATACCTGGTGTATCGTCAATCACAAGGTGTGACTTTCCGATAATTCCGGCTCCTTCGATTAGCTTCTCCCACTCGGAATCTTTTAGATTACCGGTTCTGAGTGCCTGTGCATCTACCTGAGATTCCAGAGAAAACATACGGTTCACCAACTGTTCCTTTGACATCTCAAGACTGAAAATGGCAACACCTTTATTTTTCTTAAATGCAACATACTGGGCAATATTCAGTACGAACGCTGTCTTACCCATAGACGGACGGGCCGCTACAAGAACAAGATCTGACGGCTGAAGGCCGGATAATTTGTAATCTAAATCAATAAATCCTGTCGGGATTCCTGTAACAGTTCCTTTATTCTTTGAAGCTTTCTCGATTCGTTCCAGCGCATTTAATACAACATCTTTGATTGGAACATAATCTCCGGTATTGCGGTGCTGTAATAATTCAAATACCGATTTCTCCGTCTGTTCCATAATTACCGGAAGAGATTCTTTCCCGACATAACAAGTATTTGCAATTGACTCGGTCAGCTTGATAAGTTTTCGCATCATTGCCTTATCTGCCACGATCTCCGCATAATATTTTACATTTGCAGAGGTCGGTACTGCATTGACCAGATCCCTTACAAATTCCAGACTGGAAATCTCCGGCGGTACATCTTTTTCTTTCAGACGTTCCTGAAGTGTGACCAGATCGACCGGCTTTCCTTCATTAAAAAGTTCCACCATGGAATCAAATACCACTCCGTAAGATGTCTGATAAAAATCCTGACCACTGATGATCTCTGATGCAGTTGTAATCGCATCCTTGTCCATCAGCATCGCTCCGACTACTGACTGTTCCGCTTCGACACTGTGGGGCATGACCCGCTTAATGAGTGCCTCTTCCATGTACGGTTTCCTCCTAAGCTTCCTCTGTAACTACAACTTTCAGCTCTGTAGTTACTTTTGGATGTAATTTAATCGGCACATTGTGTGTTCCAAGAGATTTGATCGGATCTTTTAACTGCACTTTCTTTTTATCTACTTCCAGCCCAAGCTGAGATTTTACCTCTGCTGCAATTTCTTTGGAGGATACAGAGCCAAATACTTTCCCGCCTTCTCCGGTTTTGATGGAAACCTGGATCTTACCTGCCTCGATCTTCTTTCCTAATTCTACAGCAGCCTCATAGTGTTCCTGTGCTACTTTATCATCATTCGCCTTCTTAAGTTTCAAATCATTTAAATTCTTACCGTTAGCTTCTACACCTTTTCCTGTCTTCAGGATAAAGTTTCTTGCGTATCCGTCACTTACCTCTACTACATCCCCTTTTTTCCCAAGGGCTTTTACGTCTTCTTTCAAAATAACCTTCATGTCTATATATCTCCTTCTTTTATCATATTATCCAGAACCTGCTTCAGACATGCAACAGCCTCGTCCATATCCGTATGATTGAACTGCGCTCCCGAAGCATTCATATGACCGCCGCCGCCTAACTTTTCCATAATGACCTGAACATTGACCTCATCGATGGAACGGGCACTCACATAAATCTTTCCATTATATTCTGTCAATACAAAGGACGCTTTAATCTCACTGATATCCAGAAGTTCATTTGCCGCCTGTGCTCCGATGATCGTCGGACTCTCCACCTGAAGATCTGTACCTGTCGCAATGGCAAATTTTTTCTGATATACCTCTGCACTGCTGATAATTGCAGCTTTTGCGCGGTATCCTTCCATGTCATCCCTGAACATCTTACGCACAAGTGTGATATCTGCTCCGGATCTTCTGAGAAATGCTGCCGCTTCAAATGTACGCACTCCGGTACGATTCATAAAACTGTTCGTATCGATCATGATACCGGCATACATACTGCTTGCCTCCAGATTCGGAATCTGAATATCATCTACAATGTACTGCAGGATCTCAGATACCATCTCACATGCTGACGAAGCATAAGGTTCAATATAAGACAATAATGCATTATCAATACTATCACTGCTCTGACGGTGATGATCCAGTACGACAATCGTCTTTGCCAGATACAAAAGTTCTTCACATTCTACCATCTTCGGGCGGTTCGTATCCACAACTACGACCATGGAATTCTCATCCGCCAGGTTCAATGCCTGTTCTGATGTCAGGAACAGATCGTCCGGGTAAGACGGACTATTAATATACATATTATAGAGTGGTCTAAGAGATGCTGACACCTCATTGATCACCACATTTGCCTTTTTCCCAAGAGCATTTGCCGCTCTGCAGATACCGATAGCTGCACCAAAAGAATCTACATCTGTCAGTGTATGTCCCATGACAAATATCTTGTCATTGACTGTAATATACTCTCGCAATGCTTCTGCTTTAACACGGGCTTTGACACGCGTATTCTTTGCAGTCATCTCACGCTTGCCGCCATAATATGTAATACCATGGCAGTCTTTGATAACAGCCTGATCGCCGCCTCTGGCAAGAGCCAGATCAATGGCAACACGGGCATAATTATAACTTTGGGAATAATTACCCGCACTGAGTCCCAGACCAATACTCAGTGTCAATGGAATCTGATTACCGATATTGACTGTTTTTACATCCTCGAGAAGAGAGAATTTGTCATCCTCCAGTCTCTTGAACTCTTGCTTCTTCAAAGCAATAAAATATTTGTCCGTCTCGGTTTTCTTTACAATTCCATCTGCTTTTGCAATATACTGATTGATCTTGCGATCCACCAGCGCAACTAAAAGTGACTGTCTGACTTCTTCTACACTATTCATGACTTCATCATAATTATCAATATAGATCAAGCCTGCAACCAGCCGCTGCTCTTCATTTTCCTTAATATACCGGTTCAGTTCCGTCACATCCTGAAGGTAAACCGCAATAAAATACTCTCGCTCTGCCGGCAATTCCAGGAGCTGCTCTGTCTCGCTGAATCCTTCCACAGACACACGTCTTAATTCCGCCTTATACTCACGGTCCTCATAGTAGACATCCATCTCTACCACGTCATTTTCTTCTTTTGGGAAAATGCTCCGGTTCAGCTCTGGTATATATCTGCTCAGATACTTATCTTTCTGCGCTGTATCTCCAAACAACCGTTCAAACTGATCATTCATCCACAAAAGCTGTCCGTCCTCCAGAAGAATTGCATATGGAACAGACAATTCCTTTAAAAGCGTATTCTGTACAACACCATACTGAGCTGCAAATTCAATCAAATCTTTCATGATCAGTGATCGGCTGTATACATACAGAATCCCAATGCCGACTATATAAATCAGCATAAATATCAACATGACTGTACCGGCTTTGATATCAATGCAATAGATCCACAAATTCAATAGGAGAAGCATGATCGCCATCGCGATCGGCCAACGCATGTAGTTCTTCAGCCTGCCACTGATATGCGCCCCTCGCTTCTTGCTCAAGCCTTCATCCATAGTCTTTATCCTCTATAACCCTCCGGGTTCTGTGACTGCCAGCGCCATGCATCTTCGCACATCTGTTCCAGACCTCTCTCAGCCTTCCAGCCAAGTACTTTCGCAGCTTTTGAAGGATCCGCATAGCACATTGCAATATCTCCTTCACGTCTCGGTTTGATTTCATATGGAATTTCTTTTCCACATGCCTTGCTAAATGCTTTTACCATATCCAATACAGAATAACCAACACCTGTTCCCAGATTGATGATATCCAGTCCCGGATTCGAGAAAATGTATTTGATTGCTTTTACATGACCAACTGCCAGATCCACAACGTGAATGTAATCACGTACTCCTGTGCCGTCCGGTGTATCATAGTCATCACCAAATACTCCTAATTTTTCAAGTTTTCCAACTGCCACCTGAGAAATGTATGGCATCAGATTGTTCGGGATTCCTTTCGGATCTTCCCCGATCCGTCCGCTCTCATGTGCTCCGACCGGATTAAAGTAACGGAGTAATACTACATTCCATTCCGGATCAGCAGCCTGAACATCTGTCATGATCTGCTCCATCATAGATTTTGTCCAGCCATATGGATTCGTACACTGTCCTTTCGGGCAGTCCTCTGTAATCGGCATTGTCTCCGGATTACCATATACAGTTGCAGAAGAACTAAATACAATATTCTTCACGCCAACTTCGCGCATGACTTTCATAAGTGTCAGTGTTCCTGTAATATTATTTTGATAATATTCCAGAGGCTTTCTTACAGATTCTCCGACTGCTTTAAGCGCTGCACAGTGAATTACTGCATCTACCTGTTCTTTTTCAAACATGGCTTTTAAAGTTTCAGCGTTCAGAATATCTCCCTCGTAAAATGTGATTGTCTTACCTGTAAGCTCTTCTACGCGCTTCATAGACTCCTGGGAGGAGTTGCAGAGATTATCATATACAACTACCTCGTAACCCTCCTTCAAAAGTTCCAATGCAGTATGACTTCCAATATATCCTGCTCCACCTGTAATTAATATTTTTGCCATCTTAATCTCCTCCATATAAGAATTGATATCTTACCTTCCATTACTTTGTAATGATTTTTCCACTTAATATCAATGCCTGCTTTCTGAACTGATATCAAGAAGTTTCATTTTTGTCTTATTATAGCACTTCCCAATTGCTTCGGCAACTTTACATATTTTAAGCCGGGTACAGTCCTTCTTCTTCCATCTTGCGGATTGCTTCCATAACAACCGGTTTGTCTTCTTTGTATGTAACTCCATACCATTTGTCTGCTGATTTCAGAACTGCAACTGTCGCACGATTCTCTCCTAATAGGTCGCTGACTACTCCCGGCAGATAATATTCACATTTCATAGGGTTCTCTTTCAGTCCCTTCTCAAGAAATGCCGGGAATCCTTTCTCGATCTCATCAAGAATACTTTTTGAGAATCCCCACATATTCATAGAAACCGTTGTGTCATCGTCTAGATGTGTCCATGTAGCACCGTCATCTTCTGTAAATGCTATTCCGTTCTCATGATGCTCAATACGTGTTCTTTCACGAATTCCGATCAGTTCCCCAGCCTCGTTCATCTCACACACACCACGGGATACATATCCATTTTCTGTAACAGTGTTGCAAAGCTTGTAGCCTACCATAGTGTAACGGAACTTATCATCATCTTCATGGCTATTCAGATAATCATAAATGAGCTGGAATGCCTCTCTTCCATAATAATCATCTGCATTGATAACTGCAAACGGGCCATCGATCATGTCCTTACAGCTATAAACTGCGTGTGCTGTTCCCCATGGTTTCACACGTCCTTCCGGCACCTGAAAACCTGCCGGAATATTATTGATTTCCTGATATGCATAAGACACTTCCATGTATTCTGACACGCGGTCGCCAACTGCCTCGCGGAATAAGTCTTCCTGCTCTTTCTTAATGATAAAAATTACCTTCTCAAATCCAGCGCGTTTTGCATCAAAGATGGAAAAATCCATAATGATGCGTCCTTTCGCATCCACCGGATCAATCTGTTTCAGTCCACCGTAACGGCTTCCCATTCCTGCCGCCATAATTACTAATACTGGTTTCTTCATAATTTATTACATACCTCCTGTTTGAACTTTCGTAATTACGATATTCTTTTTGACATAACAATACCCACTTACAGAAATCATACCATACTTTTGAAGTCACGTCTATTTGTATATATTTCTGTCAGAAGCTTTTTGTATAATACTTTTTTGCATAGTAAAAAATAAAATTTTCTACTATGCAAAAACCGCCACATCCTTATGGATGTGACGGCAAATATTAACTACTGATTAATCCTGCACGTATGGCATTAATGCAACGTGACGAGCTCTCTTGATTGCTACTGTAAGAGCTCTCTGATGTTTTGCACAGTTTCCTGTAATTCTTCTTGGAAGGATTTTTCCTCTCTCAGAAACATACTTTCTTAACTTTGCTACATCTTTGTAATCGATCTCGTTATTCTCTTTACCACAGAATACGCATACTTTTTTTCTTCTGCGTCCTGGATTTCTTCTTTTGAATCCGCCCTCTGGACGAGCTGCTTTATCGTAAGCCATTTTATTTGCCTCCTAATACTTTGAATCTTCTAAATTCAACGAACCTTAGTTAAATGGGAGTTCTTCATCAATTCCATCTGGAATATTCATGAAGCCGTCACCTGCATCAGCTGCCGGCGTCGGAGCCGGTGCCTGCTGGAAACCACCTGCATGGGAAAAACTTCCCGCGTTGGCATCACTTGTAGCTTTGCTCTCAGCAAATTCCTGTTCTTCCACTACAACGTCTGTTGTATATACCTTCTGTCCATCTTTGTTCGTGTAGCTTCCTGTCTGGATACGTCCGGTCACAACAACCTTTAAACCCTGTCGAAAATACTTTTCAGTAAACTCAGCACCTTTTCCGAATGCAACGCAATTTATAAAATCTGCTGTCGGGTCCCCGTCTCTTTTAAATCGTCTATCTACGGCCAGTGTGTATCTTGCAATTGCCATAGAATCTCCACCCTGTGCGTATTTGATTTCTGGATCGCGTGTGAGGCGCCCCATAAGAATTACTTTATTAATAAGTCATTCCACCTTTCTCTATATCAAGCGTAAAATCGCTAATAATGCCAATAAAATTGAAGCTGTTAAAAACAAGCCTTTAGTTACTTTTTCTCTCGCCATTCTAAAAAAAGCAAATTCCATTACTGCACATGCAGCATATATGATTACTGTAATCAATCACAATTCCCTCCTAAAACGGCGTTAGCCGAAATTCTTTCTCAGTACCTTTTTCTGCAACCCACACGTCCACATCACAGTCAACCAGTTCACTTATCTCGTTTCTGAAACGCCGTGGATTGCCATTTCCAGCGCTTAAATGTATCAAGCCTATGCTTCTTAGGCTATTACTGTTAATGCTCTGTACGAGCTGTCTCTTATACACATCTCCGAGCCCACGAGACAGGCAGAAATCTCGTAT
>ENA-OUQH01001024-OUQH01001024.1-human-gut-metagenome-genome-assembly--contig:-NODE-1024-length-19282-cov-8.277058_pt1 | contig 19282 bp, 20 predicted proteins | sample MGYA00237948_ERZ548828 | MGnify/ENA primary metagenome ERZ548828 (study PRJEB26490, sample SAMN05194711) | human gut metagenome | biome: terrestrial biome; feature: human-associated habitat; material...
TCATGCGCCGTCACACCAACGGCGGCTACCAGAACGTGGTGGACGAGCTGTGGCGCCAGTGCGAGGCGTGGAACACCAACATCATCATCATGTACCAGAACGTGGCCTGCAAAAACATGGCCACCGTGCAGGGCATTCTGGACGAGCAGGGCCGCGAGCGCGGCTATCACATGATCTGGATCGAGCATGACCTGATGGATCCCCGCACCGTCTCCCGCAAGACCATGCGCGACAAGGTCAACGAGTACATGCGCACGGTCATGCGCGCCGAGCCGATCGACCCCTCCCTCTGCGATTTCGACGACGAAAACTGCATGTAATATTCTCAACTACTACATATATAAAGGAGTTTACGACTATGAAATACTACGGCGGCTGTGATGTGGGTTCCACTTATACCAAGGCGGTCATTCTGGATGAGAACGGCAAGATCTGCGCCGACACCACCATCCGCAGCAAGATCAATTCCGAAGTCTCCGCAAAGCTGGCTATGGAGGAGGTTCTGAACAAGGTGGGACTGAAGTCCTCCGAGGAACTGGGCTATCTGATCGGCACCGGCTATGGCCGCAACAAGGTTCCCTTCGCCGATGAGAACATCTCCGAGATCTCCTGTCACGCCATGGGCGTGCATGTCACCGATCCCACCGTCAAGGCCATCATCGATATCGGCGGTCAGGACGTAAAGGGCATCTCCATCGACACCGACGGCACCGTGAAGAACTTTGCCATGAACGACAAGTGCGCCGCCGGCACCGGCCGCTTCTACGAGGCCATGGCGCGCTCCTTCGAGATGAGTCTGCCCGAATTCTCCAACCTGTCCCTGACGGCCAAGAACGTCATCCCCATCACCGCCCAGTGCACCGTGTTCGCCGAGTCCGAGGTCATCACGCTGGTGGGCGAAGGCAAGCCCATGGACGAGATCGCCGCCGGCATCCAGATGGCCGTGGCCAAGCGCTGCTTCGTCATGAGCAAGAAGGCCGGCGCCACCGACGCCATCACCCTCACCGGCGGCTGCGCCAAGAACGCCGGTCTGAAGCAGGCCATCGAGCACGTTCTGAAGCTGAAGGTCATCGACCTGAAGACCGATCCTCAGCTGATGGGCGCGCTGGGCGCCGCCGAGTACGCGCGGCAGAAGGGCATGGCCCGCGCCTGAACTTCCACCACATAAGGAGGCTACGTTATGTGCAAGGTTTTCAAATTCATCTTCAAGCTCATCCGTATTCTGGCGGTGGCGGTGGGCGCGCTGTTCGCCGTATACTTCTGGAATCTGGATCAGAAGCTGCTGGGTTGGGCATACGTGCAGGTCAACAGGATCTTTGACCGCAAGAAAGTGGACATCAAATTCTAATGGAACTCTATAATCCCATCATCCGCGGTGTGGAGGAGCTGGTCGGCTCCTCCACGCCCCAGAAATACCCCTACGACCCGGCCGACGCCTGGGAGGACACCGGCGCTTTCGAGCTGGTCATGCTGCGGGACGCCGCCTTCGAGCTGGGCGGCAGCGGCAAGAGCGCCGTGAATTTCACCTGTGTCACCACCTCCCCGGAGCTGGTGCCCCAGGACGAGATACTGGTCTACGGCTCCGACCTGAGCCAGCTGAAGGGTGACAGCAGCTACGCCCGCATCGCCCTCCTGCGGGTGGGCGACATCGAGTCCGACGACGAGGAGGACACCGAGCAGGCGTTCCGCGCCATTCAGGACATGGATTTCGTCAAGTACCATGTGTTCCCCAGGGGCTACATGATCCGCACCAGCTCCGAATCCAGTCGGGAGCAGGTTCGCATCAGCCGCGACGCGCTGAAAAGCGGCATGAGCTTCCGGCGCATCGGCGCTGACTTCATCCGCCAGTACAAGCGTAACCCCCACATTCTGGCGGTGAAGCTGCTGTTCATCACCGCGCCCGACGCAAATTACGACGGGCTGGCGAAAAGTGCCAAAACCGTCAAGGACATCACCATGAGCCTGACGAAAATTCTGGAGGGCATGCCCACCGACTGCGGCTCCTGCAACCTGAAGGCCATCTGTGACGAGGTGGAGGGCATGCGCGAGCTGCACTTCGGCAAGGAGCACCACACCACGGAGTGACCTTCGGTTCCCTCCGTTCACCGGCGCACACCGGTCATTTTGCCGAAAAAACGGGGCTTTCACGGCTCTGCACCGCACCGATCTGTAAAAGTTCCCTTTTCCGGCTTTTTTACCGTTGACTTTTGGCTTTTCCGGGTGTATATTCTCCACCATCAAGAGGCAATGGCGTCTCAAAGGTTTAGTCCTTTGCGGCGTTATTGCCTCTTTTTCGTTTTTCTTCAGGAGACATACGCAAAGTCAATACGGTATAAAAGCGTTTGAGAAAAGAGAAGTAGCGCAGGGGCTCACCCCCAGAGAGTGCGGGAGGCTGGGAACCGCACGGCAGAGCCTGCGTGAATAACACTTTTCGAGCTGCGATCCGAAAGGAGCGATCCCAGTAGGTGCGCCGGAACGCCGCCCGTTATGCGGCAGAGCTTTATCGGAAGCTTGGAAATGAGAACAAATACAGGTGGCACCGCGAGAACAGCACTTGCCCTGTAGGATGCTGATAACTTTTACGGAGGTTTTTATCATGTGTTCTATTATGGGTTACTGTTCAGGCGATGCCGATTTTTCTCTTTTTAAGGCGGGCTTTGACAAGACGCTGTCCCGCGGCCCCGACGACAGCCGGATCGTTGACACCGGTCACGGGCTGCTGGGCTTCCACCGGCTGTCCATCATGGGTCTGGAGCCGTCCGGCATGCAGCCCTTTGCACTGGACGGCAGCTATGTGGTCTGCAACGGCGAGATCTACGGCTTTGAGGCGCTGAAGCGGGAGCTGCTGGCAAAGGGCTATTCCTTCCGCAGCGAATCCGACTGCGAGGTTCTGCTTCCCCTCTACCGAGAGCACGGCACCAACATGTTCCGCATGCTGGACGCCGAGTTCGCCCTGATCCTGTACGACGCGCAGAAGCAGTCCTTTATCGCCGCCCGCGACCCCATCGGCATCCGTCCGCTCTACTACGGCTACGACGATGCCGGCGCCATCGTTTTCGCCAGTGAGCCGAAAAACCTTGTGGGCATCTGCGGCAAAATCATGCCGTTCCCTCCCGGGCACTACTACGCGGACGGAAAGTTCGTCTGTTATCGGGACATCACCGCCGTGAAGGAGGTGTGCCGCGATGATGTGGACACCGTGTGCGCCAACATTCACAAGAAGCTGGTCGCCGGCATCAGGAAGCGACTGGTGGCCGATGCCAAGGTGGGCTTCCTCCTCAGCGGCGGACTGGATTCCTCTCTGGTGTGCGCTGTGGCGCAGCGCTGCTCCGATACACCCATCCGCACCTTCGCCATCGGCATGCGCGAGGACGCCATCGACCTGAAATACGCCCGGGAGGTGGCCGACTATATCGGCAGCGACCACACCGAGGTGTATATGACGCCGGATGAGGTGCGCTCCTCGCTGGAGACGGTGATCGAGCTGCTGGGCACCTATGACATCACCACCATCCGCGCCAGCATGGGCATGTATCTGGTCTGCAAGGCCATCCACCAGCAGACCGACATCCGCGTCCTGCTGACCGGTGAGATCAGCGACGAGCTGTTCGGCTACAAATACACCGACTTCGCCCCCTCCGCGGAGGAATTCCAGAAGGAAGCCGTCAAGCGCATCCGGGAGCTGCACATGTACGATGTGCTGCGCGCCGACCGCTGCATCTCGGTGAACTCTCTGGAGGCGCGGGTGCCCTTCGGCGACCTGGACTTTGTGGAGTACGTCATGAGCATCGATCCGGAGAAGAAGCTGAACAAATACGGCATAGGCAAGTACCTGCTGCGCCACGCCTTCGAGGGCGACTACCTGCCGCATGACATCCTCTACCGGGAAAAGGCCGCCTTCTCCGACGCCGTGGGACACTCCATGGTGGACTATCTGAAGGAGTACGCCCAGAGTCTGTACACAGACGAGGAGTACGAGCGCAAGCGGCTCGCCTACACCCACGCCCAGCCGTTCACCAAGGAGTCCCTGCTGTACCGGGAGATCTTCGAAAAGTACTATCCCGGCCAGAGCGACATGGTCGTGGACTTCTGGATGCCCAACAAGGCCTGGAAGGGCTGCGACGTAAACGACCCCTCCGCGCGCGTGCTGTCCAACTACGGTGCCAGCGGAAAATAAGCGCGAAAAAGCACCGCCTTAGGTCATTTGGCCTAAGGCGGTGCTTTTGTTACTGCCACAGGGAGCACAGCAAGTCGGTGTACGCCGTGGGATCGTCGATGGGCAGGCCGGCGATGAGCTGCGCCTGGTTGTAAAAAATCTCCGCGTACTTCTTCGCCCGCTCCGGGTCGGTGAGCCGCGCCGCTTCGAAGGCCAGGAACGCCGGATGATCCACGTTGATCTCCAGAATGCGCTTGGCCTTCAGCCCCAGCTCCGGCTGCGCCGCCTTGAAATACTTCTCCATCTCGAAGGTCACGCCCTCACCGCTGCTGAGACACACCGGGTGGGTCTTGAGCCGGGCGGAGGCCTTCACCTCGTCCACCTTCCCCGCCAGCGTCTCCTTGAGGAAGGCGAACGCCTCCTTGTACTGCTGCTCGTCCTTTTCCTTCTTCTCCTCCTCGCCGGGCAGCTCCAGATCGCCGTCGGTGGCGGAGCGGAAGGGCTTGTCCTGATACGTCCGCAGCACGTCGGGCAGGAACTCGTCCGCCTTGTCGGTGAAGTACAGGATCTCCATGCCCCGCTCCTTCAGAAGCTCGGTCTGGGGGATGTGATCCACGCCGTCCACCGTATCGCCGGAGGCGAAGTAGATGTACTTCTGCCCCTCCTTCATGCGCTCCACGTACTCCTTCAGCGTCACCAGCTTCTTCTCTGTGGAGGAGTAGAACAGCATCAGATCCTGCAGAAGCTCCTTCTTCTCCCCGTAGTTGTCCATGGCGCTAAGCTTGATCTGCCGCCCGAAGGACTGCCAGAAGGACTCGTATTTCTCCCTGTCATCCCGCAGCAGGCGTTCCAGCTCGCCCTTGACCTTCTTTTCCAGATTGGCGCCGATGAGCTTCAGCTGCCGGTCATGCTGCAAAAGCTCGCGGGAGATGTTCAGGTTCAGATCGGGGGATTCCACCACGCCCCGGACAAAGTTGAAGCACTCCGGCAGCAGCTCCTTGCACTTGTCCATGATCATCACGCCGGCGGAATACAGCTGCAGCCCGCCCTCGAACTCCTCGGAGTAGTAGCGCAGCGGCGCCTTCTCCGGGATGAACAGCAGTGCCTTGTACGTCACCGCGCCCTCGGCGGACACGGTAATGACGCTCAGCGGCGGCTCGGTGTCCGCGAAGCGCTGCTGATAGAACTCGTTGTACTCCTCCTGCGTCACGTCGGTCTTCTTCCGCTGCCACAGGGGCACCATGCTGTTCAGCGTCTCCCACTCGAATACTTCCTCGTACTCCGGCTTGTCCTCCGGGCAGCCCTCCTTCAGCTTGGGATGGGGCATCCGCATACGGATGGGGAACCGGATGTAGTCGGAATACTTCTTCACCAGCTTGTACAGGGGATACTCCCGCAGATACTGGCTGTACTCGTCCTTTTCCTCCTCGGTGTCGGGCTTGATGTGCATGATGACGTCGGTGCCCACCGTCTCCTTATCGCACGGCTCCACGGTGTAGCCCTCCACGCCGGAGGACTGCCACTTCCAGCCCTGCTCCTCACCGTATTTCCGGGTGATGACGGTGATCTCGTCGGCCACCATGAAGGCGGAGTAAAAGCCCACGCCGAACTGCCCGATGATGTCGGTGTCCGCGCTCTCGTCGCCCTCCACCTGCTGGCGGAACTTCAGGCTGCCGGAGGAGGCGATCACGCCCAGATTGTTCTCCAGCTCCTCCTGGCTCATGCCGATGCCGTTGTCGCTGACGGTCAGCAGCCGGTTCTCCTTATCCAGAATCAGCTTGATCTCGAACTCGTCCCGCTTGATGCCCACCTTGTCGTCGGTGAGGCTCAGGTAGCACAGCTTGTCAATGGCGTCCGAGGCGTTGGAGATGATCTCCCGCAGGAAGATCTCCTTGTGGGTGTAGATGGAGTTGATCATCAGATCCAGCAGCCGCTTGCTCTCCGCCTTGAATTCTTTTTTCATCATGTTTGCTCAGATCTCCTTTGTTTGAAGGGAGATGCGCCGGGGCGCATCTCCCTGTGGTATACGTTTTCGCCTTACGCGAACTTCTTCCGGCTGATGAGCCAGCCCACGCAGGACAGCACCGCCACCGCGCCGGACACGATCATCATGACCTTGCAGAAGGGCGGAATGATCTTCTGCACCCTTTTGCCCACGCCGCAGGCCGCCTTGCCCAGCAGCTTCGTCGCCGCCTTGCCCACCGCGGCCGCCGCGGATACCGCAGCCTCCGCCGCCATGTGCGCCAGCTTTTTGGCCAGCTTGACGGCCGCCGCCGTCACCTTCCGGGCGATGCCGCCCGCCTGATGTAAAAACTTCTTCACGCTCAGCCCTCCTTTGCTGTATGCCAGTCGATGACCGCCGCCGGAGGTTTCTTCCGCCCGGCATCAACGGTCATTTTGCCGTTTACTCTATTATAGTCCCGCCGGGCGCCGCTGTCAACGCGCCGCCCCGCCAATTCGGGCAGTCTGCCGCCGGTGCCTGAGGCTCACCGCATGAAGCGGTCGATGGCGTCGTTCAGGGACTGTATGGCCTCCTGATCTCCCGCCTCCACCGCATCCACGATGCAGTGGCTGATGTGATCCTTCAGGATGGCGCGCCCCGTGCCGTTCAGCGCGGAGATCACCGCGCTGAGCTGCACCAGCACCTGGGAGCAGTCCTCGCCCCGCTCCACCATCTTCCGCACGGCGTCCAGATGCCCCTGCGCCCGGCTCAGCCGGTTCAGCACGGCCTTTGTCTGCTCATGGGAGTGGTGGTGGGTATGGGTGTGGACGTTTCCGTTCTCGTCCACATGGGTATGGGTATGCTCGTTCAAGGGTCTTTCCTCACTTGTTGTACTCGTAGGTGGGTTTGTTCATGTCGTATTTCTGCTTCAGCGGGTCGCGGCGCTCCATGCGGTCATAGTGCCGGCACAGGAACGGCTCCACGCCGTAGAACAGCGCCTTGCCGTCCAGATCGAAGAAAAACACGGCGAACAGCGCGGCGTACACGCCCAGTCCGATCAGCACGATCTTTTTCAGGATTTTGAACACAGTTTTCATTTTCCGCTCCTCCTCTTACCAGCTCATGGAATCGTCGAACTCCAGCAGGGACGGATCCAGCGGCTCCTCCTGCATGACGGTGGTCATGTAGTCGTTGATGATGCTGCGGATCTCGGCGCGGGAGACGTTGCGCTTGTCGGGCAGCGCGTGGGGCATCCAGATGGCATGGATGTTGCGGGCGCGGAACTCGTCCTCGAACAGGCCGTGAACGCCCTGCATTCCCTTGCACAGCAGCTGGTCGTACATCATGACCATGTCGCAGTGGAAGCGCTCCATGTTCTCCCACAGCTCGAAGATGTGGTGCATGCCGCCCACCGCCATGCGGCGCATAGGCGCCCACTCGTGGTAGGTAGCCATGTCCTCCAGCGTGTTCTCGTAGCCGTCGGTGCGCAGCGTCATGTCGAACATCAGGGAGTCCATGTTCATGACGGTGTTCAGACCCCAGCAGTTATACGCCCATGTGCACCAGTTGGAGTAGTACAGCGGCGCGCAGCTCCACGCGATGACACGGTGGCGCGTCAGCGGGAAGTTGTTGATGCGCTGCTCCACACACTTCTCCATGATCCTGCGCACCTTCTTGTCCGTCTCGTGCCAGATGGGAAGGTCGCCGTACTGGGACTGGTAGATGCGGTACAGCGCCTGCGCCACGCCGTTGATGGGATAGTAGCTGGTATTGGCCGCCACGTCCCACTTCTCCCACTCGAAGCGCTGCAGCTCGTTCTGGCTTTCCAGCTTTTTGCACAGCTGTTGGTAGTCGAAGGGCACGCCCGTCTGCTCCTCGATGAATTTCCACGCCTCCTCGATCTCCTTCATACAGTGCTTGTGCACCAGCGGATCGTCGAACTGCATGGGCTGGGGCATGGCGAACAGGGGCTTGTCGATGAGCCAGTCCTGAATGATGGATGTGGCCACGGAGCCGTCGCAGGCCTCGTTGGAGGTGATGACCGCCTTGTAATAATCCGGCACATCGTCCAGCACGAACAGTCCGGCCTCCGCCTGACACATGGGGCACGGATCTCCGGGCAGACCCAGGGACTGCACCGCGTCGATATAGTTGAGCACCGTGTGGTTGTTCACGTGGCAGGTGACGAAATACGGGATCATCTGCAGGGGGATGTTCTCCACCTCCTTGCTGAAGGGGTAGAAGATGCCGCCCCACACCGTCTCGTCGTGGGCGATGGTCTTGTCGTGTCTGGCCTGCACCTTTTTGCTGCCCTTGTTGGTGTTCAGGTCGTTACGGAACATGCCCATGAACTGATAGATGGTGGCGTTGGTCATGGCGCGGTAGTGCAGCGGACAGGCGCGCAGCGCCTCGCCCCGCAGGCCCTCCATGCCGCGGTCGAACCAGTGCAGCACCGGCAGATAGGTCTGACCCATCCAGCGATAGCGCCAGCAGCCCTTGGCAAACGTCCAGACGCCGCCGTAGCGCATGACGTCGTATACCAGCATGCCGTAGTTATACAGCCACACCTTGTTGAAATAGTAGAACGTGTCCTTCACGCCGCGCCATTCCCGGTGCTTGTACAGGCCGGTCTTGTCGCAGTACAGGTCGCCCAGACGCCGCTCGCCGTGGGGCTTGCCGTACCAGAAATCCCTGGCCAGCTTCTTATAGTCCGTGGCTTTGACCTTGTCCACCACGCTCTTCAGGTCAAACTTCTTCATTTCTTGGCGCCCTCCTGAATTTTCTTGATCTCCACGCTCTCGATAAAGGCCTGGAACCGGGTGCGCAGCTGGCCGCTGGCGGAATTGATGTACTCCTTCTCGATGGAACAGACGGGATAGCCGAAATCTCTCTGGAGCACGACGGTGTCGATAACGCGCTCATAGCTCCAGTACTCACAGAACTTGTTGGAGGCGACGATGATGCCGTCGGCCTTGTATTCCCCTGCCAGATCCGCAATATGCTGCTTGCGGCGGCGCATCTCCTGCTGCTCCATGAAGCGGGTACACTGGCTGGTCAGCAGATAGTGCCGGGCAATGGCGCGCAGGGGCGTTTCGCCCTCCCTGATCTCGATGGGCTGGCGGGACTCCATGGCGCCGTAGCAGTACCGGTCGGCCACCACCAGTGCGCCGCAGCTCTCGATCAGCTTGGTGAAGTCCGGGTCGTCGTTCTCGCTGCCGGCCAGCAGCACCTTGCAGCGGTAGGCGGGCTTGGTGTCCGGCTCGCGGGTACGCAGCTCCTCCAGCGTCTCCCGCAGCTTGTCGATGATGAGGTACTTGGGACAGGTCAGCGTCACCAGATTGATCACATGGAACTCGTACCCGGTGATGGTGGGGTCGTCCAGCTTGCGGTAGTCTCCGATCTCCTGCACGATGCGGCACAGCTCGTTGTGGCTCTCGATGGTCTTGAGAATGGCCTCGTCCGACGTGTCCACGCCGTAGTTATCGTGGAGGAAATCCACCACATGCGCCTTCAGCTGCGCCTCGTAGTGGTCGATGCTGTTGGCGGTCTTTTTGAAGGGCACGTCGGTGAACTCGCACTTGAACTTCTCGTTCTGGATGATATCCATCCGCTGCAGATGCTCCTGGAACCGGCAGGTGACAGTACACGTCTCCGTGGCCAGCTGCGCATCCAGGAAATTGAAGCCGCCCTCCAGCGCCCGCTCCAGCAAGCTGCGTCCGTAGTGACAGGTACGGGACGACATGTAGTAGGTTGCCATGTCCGGAGAGGTACAGCGGGGAGCGCGCAGACGCACAGAGAAGCAGCCGGGCAGATCCAGCAGCACCTCCGGCATAAAGTAGCAGGTATAGCCCAGCGCCAGCTTTCCGTCACTTTTCCCCTGCTTGACCAGATCGTTGTTGGCCTCCTGAAGCAGGTTCTCGAAGTAAATCAGGTGTTTCAGGTCCCTCATCTCTCGTCCTCCTTGCTGCGCGGTTCGCGCAGTTATATCCAGTAAAATTATACATAATTGCAGAAAATTTGTCAATAAAATTGTGCCGTTTGCACAGATTTTGGACACTTTACCCTCATTTGTCCGTTATCGTCGATTTTTTGACGATTTTCCCGGTAAAATTGACTTTCCCCTGCCGCCGTGGTACAATATTTTCAAAAATCCGGGAGGTACCACCATGAAACGTCTGCACCATCACGATCACGAGCACGCCCACGACCGCCACTCCCCCGAGGAGACGCTGGCGCTGCTGGGCTATATGGCCGACCACAACCGCCAGCACGCGCAGGAGCTGCACGAGCTGGCACACAGCGTGGACGGCGAGGCCGCCCAGCTGCTCCACGAAGCCGTGGTGGATCTCACCGTCAGCAGTGAAAAGCTGGCGGAGGCTCTGCGCATTCTGAAGGGAGAGGAATAACATGTGCCTGTCTACCGTTATGACCCGGCAGGGTCGGACGATCTGCAAAAATGTGGCCTCCGTCACCGAGAAGGACGGCCAGCTGGTGTTCACTGATATCATGGGCATCCCCACCGTGGTTCCCGGCGCTATCGAAAAGATCGACCTGCTGGAAAATATCATCACCATCCGTGAAAAATAGCGGACTGCGGCGGAACCGGCAAATATTCCCTTGTTCTCCCGCGTTGACAGTCCCTGTGAAATGTGTTACAATTTGGTTACAAAACAATCAGGAGGTTTATCATGGCTGATACCAAAAAGGCCGAAGGCCTTGTCTATAAGAACCACCCCCTGCGCCGGGTGGACAATTTCATCTACTACGGCAGCATGGCGGACAAATACATCGTTCTCCTGCAAATCCTCGACACCGTGAAGGAGCAGGACATGGACGTGGCCAAGCGCGTCTCCGTCCAGCTCCAGCTCACCGACCCCGACCTGAAGTCCCGGGATCGCGTGGTGAAGAAGTCCGAGAAGGACAGTCTCTATGCCGCTATGGACGTGGGCTGCATCTGGCTGGAGCGCGCCCTGGCCGGAAAGCTGTAAGGCCATCATGAAGCGACTCTTTTCTGCATTGGCGGTGGTGCTGGCCTCCCTGCTGGTGGTAGGCGGCGATGCGGTGCTCTCCGGCGGCGCCAGCGCCCACGCTGTCAGCGCGCCGCAGGCCATCCCCGTTACGCTGGCCTCCGTCCCCTCCCCGCTGTCGGTTCCCCTTGTCACGCCTGACGCGGCGCGGCTGTCCCTGTTGGCGGGCGCCGCAGTCCCCGCCACGGCGCAGAACGCCGAGACAGCCGAGGACGCCGCCATGAACAACAGCGACCTGTCCGTCAAGGCCGCGGCAGACGATGCCGAAGCGCCCGACGCCGACGACAGCGAGGTCAAGGAGGAGACGCCCGTCTCCACCCCCATTCAGGCGCTGGGCGTGGTGTCCGGCACGGATGTCCGCGTCCGCAGCGGTGCAGGCACCGGCTATGACATTCTCAAGACGCTGGACAAGGGTACACTTGTGGAGCTGACCGTCCAGGAGGGCGACTGGTACCGCATTTCCTACGACGGCGCCCGCGGCTACATCGCCTCCCAGTACGTCACCCGGTATGACTCCGCCACCGGCCTGTCCGGTGCCGGCAAGGTCACGGCGGACGTGCTGAACATCCGTTCCGCTCCTAAAAGCGGCAGCACCTCGCTGGGCACCGCGTCCCACGGTGCGGTGCTCACCGTCACCGGTATCGAGGGCAGCTGGTTCGCCGTCAGCTACAACGGCGTCAGCGGCTATGTGGCCTCCCAGTATGTGCTGATCTGCTCCCCCTCCACGGCGGACACCTCCGCCCCGGAGACACCGGAGGAAACGCCGGCCGAGACGCCCGACGAGACACCGGCGGACAACCCCGCCGCCACCGTTTCCGGCAGCGAGATCGTCTCGCTGGCGCAGCAGTATCTGGGCGTTCCCTATGTGTACGGCGGCTCCTCCCCCAGCGGCTTCGACTGCTCCGGCTTCACCATGTACATCTTCGCGCAGGTGGGCGTCAAGCTGCCCCACGGCGCTACCAGCCAGCTGAGCTACGGCGCTTCGGTGTCCCGCAGCGAGCTGCAGCCCGGCGATTTGGTGTTCTTCCAGGATTATGGCGCGGTGGCCTCCCATGTGGGCATCTACATCGGCGGCGACCAGTTCATCCACGCCTCGTCCTCCTCCGGCAACAGCCGGTGCGTGACCGTCTCCTCGCTGGCGGAGAGCTACTACGCCAACCACTACTACACCGCCCGGCGGCACTAAAGGTACATAAAAATTTCCCGGTACACATCCGGGAAATTTTTTTGCCCCGCCGTGAAACGTTTTGCCCGCCGGCGAGTCTTATAAGCAGGAGGTGAGAAAATGACGGATTTTGAGGAGATCTACGCCACCTACTTCGACAGCGTGTACCAGTACGTCCTGTCCCTGTGCCGGGATGTTCACACCGCCGAGGAGGTCACGCAGGAATCGTTCTGCAAGGCCATGACCCATCTGGATCGATTCGACGGCCGGTGCCGCCTGTATGTGTGGCTGTGTCAGATCGCCAAAAACACCTATCTCACCCATGTCAGAAAGCAGAAACGCCGCGCCGCCCCGCCGGAGGACGAGCCGTCCCATCCGGGCTTTGAGGGCGAGCTGCTGGACAGCGACAGCGCATGGCAGCTGCACAGACTCCTGCACGACCTGAACGAGCCGTACAAGGAGGTGTTCTCCCTGCGGGTGTTCGGAGAGCTGTCATTTTCCCGGATCGGTCAGCTGTTCGGCAAGTCGGACAGCTGGGCGCGGCTAATATTCTATCGGGCAAAAACGGAGTTAAGGAGGCAAGCCGATGAAAACGACCTGTAACGTCATTCAGGATCTTCTGCCGCTGTACTGCGACGACGCGTGCAGCGCGGAGAGCCGCCGGCTGGTGGAGGAGCACCTGAAGGAGTGCGATGACTGCCGGGAGACATACCAGCTGATGCAGGCAGCGCTGCCCGCCAAGGCCGCCCACACCCAGCAGCAGGCCACGGCGCAGGCAGCACAGGCGTGGAAAAAGCAGGGCAGCACCTCATTTTTCAAGGGCTGTCTGGTGGTGCTGGCGAGCGTGATCCTGCTGTTTCTGGGCATCGCCCTACAGCACTGGTGTACCACCGCGCCGCTGGTATGTTCCCATCTGGCGAAGAATGCGGAAGCCTATTTCGAGGCACAGGGCAGGGCGCTGAGCTTTTCCTATGAGGCCGATCATGTCCGGGGCGGCTATATGGCCTCGCTGCTATATGACTACAACAGCGAGACGTACTATATAGGGCTTTTCGAGCGGGACAGCCTGTTCCATGGCCGCTGGCGCTGCTGCGGCGGCGTGGTGGGCTTTGAAGCCGGGCAAATGACCAGCTATAATTACAGCGACCCGGAGGGCAACGCCATCCTGATCTTTGCCGGGGTCATGCTGCCCAAGGAGGCCAAGTGGTACACCTTTACCAACGGCGGTATCGTCTACACCTGCCCCATTGAGGGCGAGGGCTTTACGGATCTGTTCGTTATCGCCGATGGGCGGGGCGACATCAACGGCTATCCCACCCTGCTGGATGAAAACATGCAGCCCATCGCATAAAAAACCGGCGCTCAGTGAGCGCCGGTTTTTTTATGCGCCTTCGGCGGGCGTCTCGCCCTTTGTCTCCGCGGCGGCCTTTTTCGCCGCCGCCATGTTCACATACAGCTCCTCCGGCTTGTGGGGGTGCAGCCTGATGTTGTAAAACAGCATGAACGCCGCCACCAGCACCATCACCAGGCTCAGCGCCTGGCTGACCCGAATCGGCTCGCCGCCGATGGTCCAGTTGAACAGGTACAGGCTGTCCGTCCGCAGTCCCTCGATCCAGAACCGGCCGATGCCGTACCACAGGAAGTAGAACCATGTGTTCTCGCCGTCAAAGCGGCGTCCCTTCGCCACGATAAAGACGATCAGCAGCAGTCCGATCACGTTCCACAGGCTCTCGTACAGGAACGTAGGATGCACCTCCACCAGCGTCCCCGCGGTGGTGGTCAGCTGCATCCGCCACGGCAGCGTCGTCTCCGCGCCGAAGGCCTCCCGGTTCATGAAGTTGCCCCAGCGCCCAACGGCCTGCCCGATCAGCAGCCCCATCACCACCAGATCGGTCAGCGCCCCCAGCTTGAAGCCCCGCTTTTTGCTGAGCACAAGGCACACCAGCACCGCCGCGATCACGCCGCCGTAGATGGCCAGCCCGCCGTCCCATATTGCCACGGACTCCGCCCAGTCAAAGGAGCCGTCCTCTTTTTTGAATCTGTCCAGATAGAACAGCACATAGTACAGCCGCGCGCCCACGATGGCCAGCGGCACGCCCCACAGCACACCGTCCATGAGGTCGTCCTCTTTGATGCCGTACCTCTCCTTCTGCTTCACGCAGAAGGCCAGCGCCGCCAGCACTCCCAGTGCAATGAGGATACCGTACCAGTAGATGGCCTTGCCGCCGATATGGAACGCCGTGGACGAGGCGGTAAACGCCCAGTCCCCGAAAAGCCCCGGAAACCGAATGGGGCTGTCTGTCATGATGCTCATGCTTCCTCCTCCTTGGGCGCGATCACCGAAAGCGCCATGTGGCTCCGCGTCACGTTCTCCCGCAGGAACGCCAGCACGTCCGCCGCCGTGATACTGTCATAGATCTCCGGGAACCGGTAGGGATCGTACCCCTGGAACCGTCCCTCCGCCATGGACACGGCGATGGACTCGAAGGAGTTCAGCTCCCGCAGCGCCGCGCCGAAGTTGGCATTGACGATGCGCTTGTAGTAGTCCTCGTCCACGCCCTCGCGCACCAGCCGCTGCGCCTCGGCCAGTATCGCCTCCGCCACGGCCTTGGGATCCTTGCTGTCGCCGCCGGCGTAGGCGTAGGCCGCGCCGGGCAGGATGTCAAACGCCGCGCCGAAGGAGCCGTTGATCAGCCCCTGGCTGTACAGCCGGGCGTACAGCGGGCTGGACTCGCCCATGAGCACGTCGCAGGCCAGCTCACCGATGGCGGCGAACCGGTGCTGCTCCTCGCCTCCGTGCTGGGGCGGGCACTTGAAGCCCACCAAAAACGAGGGCATGGACACCTCCATGCGCTCCTCCGCATAGGCTCGCGCCGCCTCGGTGGGCTCCTCCGCGCCGTAGTCCCGCTCGATCAGCTCGCCGCTGTCCCCGGGCAGCACCCGCCGGGCAATGTCCAGCACCTGCTGCGGCTCCACATCGCCCACCACCACAAGGCACATGTTGGCCGGGGTGTAGAACGCCTTGTGGCAGTCATACAGCGTCTGCGCCGTGATCTCGCGGATGCTCTCCACGCTGCCGGCCACCGGCGTCCGGGCAGGGCTGGTGTGGTACAGGGACTGCATCAGCTGCTTGTACACCTGCCACTCCGGGTTGTCCTCGATCATGCCGATCTCCTGCCCGATGATGCCCTGCTCCTTCTCCACGCTCTCGTCGGTAAAATAGGGCACCGACACGAAGGACAGCAGGATCTCCAGATTCTCGTAAAACTTCTCCGTGGAGTCGAAATAATAGCACGTGATGGCGTTGGACGTAAAGGCGTTTGGCTCCGCGCCGTTCATGGCCAGCTCCTGCAGGGCGTTGCCGTCCTCCGTGTCGAACATTTTATGCTCCAGATAGTGGGCGATGCCCGCCGGCGTATCCAGCCACTGGCCGTTCAGCCGGAAGCGCATGTCCATGCCGCCGTACCGGGTGGCAAACAGCGCGTACTTCCGGGAAAAGCCCTTCTTGGGCACGATGCACACCGGCAGTCCGTTGTCCAGCGTCACCCAGATCACTTCCTCCCCGATGCGGGGGTACAGCTTCTTGTCCATTTACGCCTCCTCCTTTCCGCTCAGGAAGTACACCGTATCCGGCTTCACCGTCTGTGCCGCCGCCATGATGCGCTCCTTCGTCACCTGCTCCAGCGCGGCAGCCAGCTCCTCCGGCGTCTCCTCCACTCCGGAGGCGATCTGTCCCAGATAGAAATTCTCCAGCGCACCCTGGGAATCCGACAGGGACAGCAGCGACGCGCGGATGGCCTGCAATGCGCCCTCCTGCTCCCAGTCCTCCCAGTCGCCCTGCTGCACGGCTGCCAGCTGGCGGCCGATCTCCTCCTCCGCCCGGCGGAAGTCCTTCGTCTCCACGCCGCTGGACACCGTGAGGATGCCCTTGCTGCGGGCATAGCTGCTGGAGGCGTAGTAGCACAGGCTCAGCTTCTCCCGCACGTTCAGGAACAGCTTGGAATTGCTGGTGCCGCCGAAGATCAGGTTGGCCAGTACCATGGCGGGATAGTCGTCGCTGCCGCAGCGGTAGCCCATGGCCAGCTTGCCCTGCGTCACGTCCATGGTCTCCGTCACCAGCCGGGGCTGGGCGGGCGCCTGTACGCGCTCCACCGGCGGCAGCTCCGTCTGCGCCCCTCTGGGCAGCGCCGCCAGTGCCGCCAGCACCGCGTCCTCCACCCGCTTCTCCTCCGCGCTGCCGCAGTAGATCAGCTCCACACGGCTGCCGGACAGCAGCGCCTGCCCGTGGGTATACAGCGTTTGGTTGTGCAGCCGCGATGCCGTCTCCTCGTCGCCCAGCCGCAGCACGCTGTACGGTTCACCGGCGCACATCTCCTGCATCAGCCGGATGTCCGCCCAGTCCCGCTTGTCGTTCTTCAGTCCGCGGATGGCATCGATCAGGTTGGCCTTCTCGCTGTCCACATACTCGCTGAGGAACCGTCCCCGCTGGGTCACAGGCTCCAGCAGCAGCTCGCCCAGCAGCTCTGCCACCGGCTCCAGCAGCTTCTCGCCATGGGGCGTGAAGGCGTCGTCGATGAATCCGGCCGCAAAGCCCACGCACTGGCGCTCGCCCTTCTTGCGCACGGTATAGTCGATATTGGCGCCATACAGCGTGTCCAGCGCCGCAGACAGGCTCTCCATATCCGGGTACCGGACGGTGCCCCGCCGCATAACGGCGGGCAGCAGCGCGTTGGCCGATGCCGTCTCCCGGCGCAGCGGCGCGATGAGATTCAGCGTCAGACGGCTCGTCTTGAAATGTTGTGCGGGCAGATACGTCAGGAACATGTCCTGCATGATCTCCCGGCGGTTTTCAAACATAGTCCTACCTCCTGGTGCATACAAATATCAATTCACCGTATAGTATACACCATCACGCCCCAAAAGAAAAGAGGGCGAATAAAAGCAGCGTTTTATTTTAGGCAGCACCGCATAATGGGACAAAAGCAATTGTGCGGCGCTGCCTTTACTATTGCCCCTCTTTTGTGGTATGCTTGCAGAAGAAAGCGCCGGCACGCGGCGCAGCAGAGAACGCACACAGGCAGGTGACAGATATGTATTTTGCGTACGGAGAAAAAGAGCTGGCCTATCTGCGGCGGAAGGACAAGCGGCTGTGCGAGGTCATCGACCGCATCGGTCACATCGACCGCGCGGTGGATACGGACTTGTTTTCGTCCGTTGTCCACCACATCATCGGCCAGCAGATCTCCACCAAGGCGCAGGCCACCATCTGGCAGCGGATGCAGGACGCATTGGGTCAGGTGAACGCCGAAACCATTCTGGCGGCGGGCGTCCCCCGGCTGCAGGCTCTGGGCATAAGCTTCCGCAAGGCGGAGTACATCACGGATCTTGCTGAAAAAGTCCGCACCGGCGCATTTGATCTGGACGCCGTGGCGCACATGAGCGATGAGGACGCGATCCGGGCGCTAAGCAGTCTGAAGGGGATCGGCGTCTGGACAGCGGAGATGATCCTGCTGTTCTGCCTGCAGCGGCCGGATGTTTTCAGCTACGACGATCTGGCCATCCAGCGTGGGCTGCGCATGGTCTATCACCACCGCCGCATCGACCGCAAGCTGTTTGACCGGTACCGCCGCCGCTTCAGCCCCTATTGCAGCGTGGCAAGCCTGTATCTGTGGGCGGTGGCCGGCGGCGCGATCCCGGAGCTGCGGGAGATATAGGTCTCACCAGCAAAAGAAGAAATACTCCTGTGAGCAGATGATTTATTCACAGTGATTTCTTCTTTGCGATAGGCAGACGGATTGACTTTCCACCTGCTTTTTGATACAATCCGGTTAGATGGCGCTAACCGCGATTTATAATATAAAAAGCCCCGAGCAAATGCAGCGGATTGCTCTTTGCTTTGGCTGATTGCTGCATAAAAAAGGCTAATCGCTTCAAGGAGCAACCATGAACAGCGAGATACTTAAAATACAATACGCTCTAAACAGAAGGTAGTTTTACTCCGTTTTCGGCGCAGTGTCAACCTGTACATCCATGGGCGAAGAATAAGTCAGGCGAAGCATCTGCTCATCAATACCGATTTCACCATGGGACAGATTGCCCGGAAGGGACTATAATCGAACGCGGTGCCGCGCATTGGAAGGCAGCCTATGCGCAAGCGACGGTTAGCCGCGTCTAACTGTGCGATCTGCATATATGCGTTAGATAAATCTAACGCTCAAAGGAGTGATGACAATGCGCGAACGCAAGGATTTTTGGGACAGGAATGCCGGCCTATATGACCGCTTTATGCGAAAAGACGGGGCAGCATACGAAATGATGTATGAGATGATCCAGCCAGTCGTGCGGCACAAGACGGTACTGGAGCTGGCCACCGGCACGGGGCTGATCGCCAAGCACATCGTGAACGCGGCGGCTCTTGTTGAGGCGACGGACGCCTCTGCGGAGATGATCGCTGAGGCGAAACGGGACAATCACTCGGCGAAACTGCACTTTTCCGTGCAGGATATGTTCCGCCTGCCCTATGCGGACCAGTCCTTTGATGTAGTGATCGTGTCCAACGCGCTGCACATCGTGCCGCAGCCGGAAAAAGCCCTGCAAGAGATAAAACGGGTACTGAAAGACGACGGCACGCTCATCGCGCCGACCTTCACCCACGCGGGAAACTCGTTTTCCGGCAAGGTCAGGGCATTTTTCATGAAGCTGGCAGGCTTCCCTCTCCACAGCAGGTGGACGAGCGAGGAATACCTGCGGTTCCTAAGGCAGAACGGCTGGACGGTGCGGAAAAGCGCTGTGCTGAAAGCCTCGTTCCCGCTGACCTATGCCGAGTGTGTAAAAATGGAGGTGTGATATGTCATTCTTTGAAAACACCCGCAAGCCCGTGGGCTTTGGCGGGAAAATTATGGTCGCCATGATGAATGTCGGGCACAGCGCCGTGGCCCGGTGGGGGCTTCAATTTCTGAATGCTGCGCCGGACGCCAAGGTGCTGGACTGCG
>ENA-OUQH01001027-OUQH01001027.1-human-gut-metagenome-genome-assembly--contig:-NODE-1027-length-19250-cov-7.541443_pt1 | contig 19250 bp, 13 predicted proteins | sample MGYA00237948_ERZ548828 | MGnify/ENA primary metagenome ERZ548828 (study PRJEB26490, sample SAMN05194711) | human gut metagenome | biome: terrestrial biome; feature: human-associated habitat; material...
CACGGCTGGCTGCTGCTCGGCGGCGGCAAGATGTCGAAGTCGAAGGGCAACGTCGTCGACCCCGTCGTGCTCGCCGAGCGCTACGGTGTGGACGCGCTGCGCTACTACCTGCTGCGCGAGTTCCCGCTCGGCAGCGACGGCAACTTCTCCAACGAGCTGCTCATCTCCCGCATCAACACCGACCTTGCCAACGACCTCGGCAACCTCCTGAGCCGCACCGTCGCCATGGTCATCAAGTACTTCGGCGGCACGCTGCCGGCAGAGCGCGAGCATGATGCGCTCGATGACGAGCTCATCGCCATGGCATCCGCCCTGCGCGAAACGTACGCCGGCTATATGGATAACTTCGGCACGCAGCAGGCGCTCATTGAGGTGTTCAAGGTCATCTCCCGCGCCAACAAGTATATCGACGAGACCGCCCCCTGGGTGCTCGCCAAGGACGAGAGCAAGCGCGCGCGTCTGGCAACGGTGCTGTACAACCTGCTTGAGACGCTGCGCATCACCGTGACGCTCCTGCTGCCGTTCATGCCCGACAGCTGCGTGAAGGCCTTCGCGCAGATCGGCGCCGCTCCGGAGCAGACCACGTGGGACAATGCCGCCGTCTGGGGTGTGCTGCCGGCAGATGTCACCGTGCACAAGGGCGAGACGCTCTTCCCGCGCATCGACATGGCCAAGGAGCTCACCGAGCTCGAGGCGCTCAAGGCGGCGAAAGCAGCTGCCGCCGCGCCGAAGGCCGCGCCCGTGCTGCCGGATGTGACGATCGACGAATTTGCCAAGTGCGACATGCGCGTGTGCAAGGTCCTCAAGTGCGAGCCGGTGAAAAAGTCCGACAAGCTCCTGTGCTTCACGCTCGACGACGGCAGCGGCACCGACCGGCAGATCCTCTCCGGCATCGCCAAGTTCTACCGCCCCGAGGAGCTCGTGGGCAAGACGGTCGTCGCCATCCTGAACCTGCCGCCGCGCAAGATGATGGGTATGCCCTCCAACGGCATGCTCCTCTCGGCCGAGAAGGACGGCAAGCCGCATCTGCTCATGCTCGATGACAGTGTGCCCGTCGGCGCACAGCTCTGCTGAGCGATCCCGCACACGTTCGGGAAGGCTCGCAGTACGAGCCTTCCCGTTTTTCCGGCAGATGCGGAACTTTTTCCGCGCCCGGACGTCAAGCCCTTCGTAATCTCCCGCACATAAAGGAGGAATTGCCCCTTGAAGCTGTTTTCCTCGCCGCCGCGTCCAACGGGTGCCCAGCGGCCAGCTACCGATAACATGCAGCAGCGACCCGCTCAGCAGCGTCCCGCGCAGCAGCGTCCTGCCCAGCAAAGACCTGCACAACAGCGTCCTGCCCAGCAGAGACCTGCACAACAGCGTCCTGCCCAGCAGAGACCCGCGCAGCAGCGCCCTGCTCAGCAGCGTCCCGCACAACAGCGTCCCGCGCAAAGACCTGCCCAGCGGAAGCCGCAGGACGCCGGTATGTGGACGGAGGATGCCGCCGCACAGCCGCGCCGCAGCGCGCCGGATGACCGCCGGCGTGTGCAGCAGGCTGCCCCGGCCCCGACCGGCAAGCACGGCCGCAAGGCCGGAAATGCCAAAAAGCCGAAGAAGAAAAAAAGCGTCGGCCGCCGGCTGCTCATTCTCTTTCTCGTGCTGGCCATTCTCGCCGGGCTGTATCTGACGGCGGTCTATTCTGACATTCCGTTCATCGCCAAGTGGCGCACGGCCTATATCCAGACGGCTATGAACACGCTCAGCCACCAGTGGCTGGCAACGGCTTTCATACCGCGCAGCGTCATCGACAAGGTCGTCGCCGAAATGGAGGCCGCGCGAGAGGCGCAGATCGGCGTCAACAGTGAGTGGGACGAGGGAGAGATCGAGTCCCGCAACCCGACGCTCACCGACACCAAGGGCATGAGCAAGGAAGAGATCACGTTTTACAACCTCTTCTGGGAGGTAGACGTGCCGAGCATGCAGGCGTATGTCAAGGAGCATCCCGACGCGCTCGCCGCCGGGTGGAGCCGCATCAACATCGACCACTCCGCGCTTACGGATAACGGCACCAGCATCCGCACCATCCAGGGCGAGCAGGTGCTCGCGATCGATGCGCAAAACGAGATCCTCATCGTGCGCGAAAAGGGCAGCACCTATCGCGGCGTACTTGTCGTGATGAAGGATCCGTCGCGCCTGAGTCTGCACGCTGCGACCACGCTCGGCAGCATCGGCCAGTACTGCGGCCAGATCGCGCAGGCGCACGGCGGCGTCATCGGCATGACCGGCTCTGGCTTCATCGATCCGGGCGGCACCGGCAACGGCGGCACGCTCGCGGGCTACGCCATGTGCAACGGCAGGGCCTACGGTGATCACATGGGCTATGGCTACAAGCGGCTCGAGCTGCATGCGGACAACCGCATCTACATCCGTGACAGCACCTCCCCCGTCTCGTCCGACACGACGGACGCGGTCGAGTTCTCCCCCGCCATGATCATTGACGGGGAGACGGTCGTCAATGCCCGCAGCGGCTTTTCCGACCTGCAGCCGCGCGCCTGTCTCGGGCAGTCGAAGTACGGCGAGATCATCGCTCTGCTTGTCGAGGGCCGGCTCACGACGTCGGTCGGCATCAGCGTGCCGGACTGCGCGGCCATCATGGCCAAGCACGACTGTATGCAGGCCATGAACCTCGACGGCGGCACCAGCGCCATGATCTGGTACAAGGGCAAGTACATCATGCGCAGCTCCAACCCCGCGCTCACCGCCGGGCGGACGCTGCCGAACGCCTTCGTCTACGCCGGAAATTAACGGAATCCGAAACGTCCCTGACCGCCGGTCAGGGACGTTTGTTTGCCTTGCACAAATCTTTTTTTGCCGTGGCCGCGCAGTTTCGTGAAAATGGGGCTTGCAATCCGCTCCCGGACGTGGTAGAGTAGCACCATCGAGAAACCGATGACCGAGAGGAGTACCCATTTACGAAGCTTTCAGAGAGCAGCGGACGGTGGAAGCGCTGCAGCGGACGAATGGCGAATGGACTCGCGAGGGCAAACCGATTGCAGCAGCATGAGGGGCGACGGTGGCCGCGGCCGTTATCCGGCGGAGCGTATGATCGTACGTGCAAAGTGGGCGCATGAGCGCCAACATGGGTGGCACCGCAGGAGTTACAGTCTTGTCCCATGAAACGGAAGGAACCGTTTCGTGGACGAGGCTTTTTTTATTGCTCAAATCACCGCTGGAGGGATGCATATGACACGGAGGAACAGGCGATGGCGTGGCGGCCGGAGAATTTTTGCCGCGTCAGACCGTATCCGGACATCACAAACCAACCGTTTCATAAAATATAAGGAGAATTTGCTATGAATAAAACGTTCCGAAAGATCGTCGGCGGCGCACTCGCCGTCACCGCACTCATGGGCCTGGCTGCCTGCGGCAGCAAGACCGAAGGCGACAAGTCCGAGGGTAAGACCTACAAAGTCGGCATCGTGCAGTTTGTGGATGATGCGTCCCTCAACCAGATCGAGGCGGCCATCGAGGCCGAGCTCGACGCCAAGGCCAAGGAGCTGGGCGTGACCTTCGATTACACGCTCTACAACGGTCAGGGCGACGCCACGACCCTCAACCAGATCGGCGCAGAGCTCGTCGGCAAGGGCGTGGATCTGATCGTGCCGATCGCGACCCCGGCCGTGAAGATCATGCAGTCCGCCACCGAGGACACCGAGATCCCCATCGTGTTCTCCGCCGTGTCTGACCCCGTCGGCAGCGGCATCGTCGATGCGCTCGACGCGCCCGGCGGCCGCATCACCGGCACGAGCGACGCGCTCAACACCAAGGGCCTGCTCGATCTGATGCTCGCCCAGAACCCGGACACCAAGACCGTCGGCCTGCTCTACTCCAAGAGCGAGGACTCGTCCAAGCAGCCGATCGAAGATGCGAAGGCCTACCTTGAGAGCAAGGGCATCCGCTGCGTAGAGAAGACCGGCACGACCACCGACGAGATCACCTCCGCCGTTGACGCGCTCATCGCCGAAAAGGTCGACGCCGTCTTTACCCCGACCGACAACACCGTCATGACCGCAGAGCTTGCCATCTATGAGAAGTTCCTCAACGCCAAGATCCCGCAGTACTGCGGCGCGGACTCCTTCGCGCTCAACGGCGCGTTCGTCGGCTACGGTGTGGATTACACCGCGCTTGGCAAGATGACGGCCGACATGGTCGTGCAGGTGCTGGTCGACGGCAAGAGCCCCGCCACGCTGCCGGTCGCGACCTTTGACAACGGCATCGCCATGATCAACACCGACAGCTGCACCGCCCTCGGCTACGACCTTGCGGCTGTCAAGCAGGCGTTTGACGGCAAGTGCAGCTCCGTGCTCGAGACGACCACGCAGCAGAATTTTGACTGATATCTGATATCCCGAAGGAGGGGCGTTTATGCTGACAGTGTTGAAGACCGCGCTTGAGGTCGGCCTGATTTACGGCCTCGTCGCGCTGGCGCTGTTCATCAGCTTTTCCATCCTGAACATTGCAGACCTCTCGACCGACGGCTGCTTTACGCTCGGCTGCGCCGTGGGCGCGATGCTCACCATCGCGGGGCATCCGCTTCTGGCGCTGCCGGCGGCCATGGCTGCTGGTATGCTCTCGGGCTTCATCACCGCCTTTTTGCAGACGCGCCTCGGCGTGGAGAGCATCCTCGCCGGCATCATCTCGAACACCGGCCTGTATACGATCAACCTCGCGGTCATGGGCTTTTCGTCCAACGTGTCCATCACAGGGCGCGCCACGGTCTTTTCGCTCTTTAAGGCGCTCACCGGCGGCAGCCAGTGGAGTACGCTGGTGCTGCTCGCGCTGCTGCTGGGTGTGATCGCGGTCGTGCTCATCCGGTTTTTCGGCACGTCGCTCGGACTTTCCATCCGCGCGACGGGCGACAGTCTCGACATGGTCAGCGCCTCCTCCATCAACCCCAAGGTCACCATCACGATCGGCCTGTGCCTCGCCAACGCCCTCACGGCGCTCTCCGGCTGCCTGATCGGTGAGTACAACAAGTTCTGCGACATCAACCTCGGCACCGGCATGGTCACGATCGCGCTGGCGAGTCTGATCATCGGCGAGGTCTTTGCCGGCCGCCGCGGCGGTGTCGGCAAGCGCGTCGTCTGCGTCGTGCTCGGCAGCATCGTCTACCGCCTGATCATCGCGCTGGCGCTGCGGCTGAACATCTCGGCCGAGTACTTCAAGCTCGTCTCCGCCGTCATCGTCGCCGTCGCCATTGCCGCGCCGAATATGAAGGACTATGTCCATCTGGCAAAGATCCGCTCCAACGCGCGCAAGCTGCGCGCCCTGTCCGGAAAGGGGGATGAGACCGATGCTTGAGCTGTCCCACGTCAGCAAGACATTCAACGCCGGAACGGTGAACGAAAAGCGCGCCCTGTGCGACCTGTCGCTCACGCTCGCCGACGGAGAATTTGCCACCATCGTCGGCTCGAACGGCGCGGGCAAGAGCACGCTCTTCAACGCCATCGCCGGTATGTTCTATGTCGATGACGGCATCCTCCGGCTCGACGGGCGGGACATCACGTTCCTGCCGCCGCACAAGCGCAGCCGCCGCATCGGCCACCTGTTTCAGGACCCGCTCAAGGGCACCGCGCCGCACATGACCATTGAGGAAAACCTCGCCGTGGCCTATCTGCGCGCGCCGGAAAAGCACAAACAGCTGCGCCGCGTCAGCCGCAAGGACCGGGAATTCTTCCGCGATGCGCTCGCCCAGCTCGACATGGGGCTCGAGGAGCGCATGAACACGCCCGTCGGTCTGCTCTCCGGCGGTCAGCGGCAGGCGCTGACGCTGCTCATGGCCACCATGGTCACGCCCGAGCTGCTGCTGCTCGATGAGCACACGGCGGCGCTCGACCCCGTGACGGCCGACAAGGTGCTCGCGCTCACGCGCAGCATCGTCTCCGAGCGCAGCATCTCCTGCCTCATGATCACGCACAATATGCACCAGGCGCTCGAGCTCGGCTCGCGCACGCTCATGATGGACGCCGGGCGCATCGTGCTCGACGTCTCCGGGGCGCAGCGCGCGGACATGACCGTGCAGGGACTCATCGATGCCTTTGCCGCACAGGCGGGCACGGCGTTTGACAACGACCGCGTCCTGCTGTCCACGGCAGAGGGCACGGAAAACTGAATTCCGGAAAAGAAAAATCAGCCGCCCTGCGGGCGGCTGATTTTTTGTGTTTATGCACTTAATAGAACGTGGCCACCGGTTCCTCCGGCTTTTCGACCTCCTGCACGGACAGCACCGTGAACACGGGGCCCTTGCGGCCGTAGGCGCGGTGGAACTTGTAGTCCAGCCGGGCCGTGATGATGGCCCACTCGTCGTTGCGGATCTCATCGGCGTGCTCCCACACGCACACGACGCCCGCGAACTGAATGTCCTGCACGCAGCAGGTCATGATGTGCCGGCCGGCGATGAAGCAGCCCTTCGGCACGTTCTTGCGCACGAGGCAGCGGCACTTGACCTCGATGGTCTTGCCGTCGTATTTCTTTGGCTCCTCGGACATGTCGCGGTACCAGAGGGCGAAGTCGCGGTCCTCGATCTCGATGACCGGCGCATCGACGTCAAACGGCAGCGGGTCTTCGATGTCGTCATAGACGACCTTGCCGTCGGTGTACTCATACGCGATGTCGCAGCGGCGGGAGATGGCGCGGATGATGCGGTGCATCTCCATGCGATCCATGTTGTCGTTGTAGCGGTTGAGCACGACAAGCTCGGCGCTCTTGAGCTTGTCGACCGTGAGCTGGCGCATATTCGCATTGTAGCTCACGAACGTCGTCGCATCGCAGAAGAGAAACTCCTGTGCGACCGCCCAGTTTTCCGGCAGGCTGCCGTAGAGCGAGTCGAGCATCCACATACCGTTATACTCCACGAGCACGCGCTCGGGGTGCAGCTCGTCCTGCAGCGCGAGCAGATAGTCGCGCGTGAGCTCAGACTCCTCGTCGACATTGCGCACATAGACATTTCCGGCGCAGAATCTGTCCGGCTCATAGACCTCCTCGCCCTCTTCGCACAGCAGCAGCAGCGTGCGCTCACCCTTGTGGAAGCGGTCGTCCTCGAGCGTCTCCTGAATGAACTTCGTCTTGCCGGCCTCGAGGAAGCCGGTGAAGAGGTAGACCGGAACGTCCGGCGCCTGCTGTTTTTTATCAGCCAATGTGGAACAGCTCCTTCAGCGCATCCTCCGCCAGATGCGAACCGATCACGCACACGCGGCCGGTGACCTGCGCGCTGCCGCGGCGGACATCGGACTCGCCGGGCACATAGTCAAAGTGGATCCAGCCGCCGTCGGTCGCGGGCACGATGCCCTTGGCGCGCAGGACGACGCCGTAGCGGTGCTCGTTGATGAGCGCGTCGAGCGCGGTGCGGATCTCGTCATCGGTGTACTTGCGCGGCGTCTCCGTGCCCCAGCTCGTGAACACCTCGTCGGCGTGGTGGTGATGGTGGTGGTCATGATCGTGATCGCAGCAGTGGTCATGGTCGTGATGGTCATGGTCGTGATCGCAGCAGTGGTCATGGTCATCGTGGTCATGATGATGCTCATGCTCATGCTCATCGTCATCATCTTCGTCATGGTCATGATGATGGCCGCAGCAGCAGGCGTGATCGTCATCATCATCATCGTCGTGATGATGGTGATGGTGCTCGTGCTCGTCCTCATCCTCCTCGGCGGCCTCGGCCTTGAGGTGCTCGAGCTCGGCGGAGAGCGTGTCGCGGCGCTCCATCGTCTGGAGGATCTGCTTGCCGTCGAGCTCCGTCCAGGGCGTTGTCACGATGGTCGCGGTCGGGTTCTTCTCGCGCAGCAGCGCCACGGCGGCGTCGAGTTTCTCGGGGCGGATGCCCTCGGTGCGCGAGAGGATGATGGCACTCGCGTTCTCGACCTGGTTGTTGAAGAACTCACCGAAGTTTTTCATATACATCCTGCACTTGTTGGCATCGACCACAGTCGTGAAGCCGTTGAGCACCAGCTCATCGGACTGCACGCCCTGCACCGCGCGGATGACGTCGCTGAGCTTGCCGACGCCCGAGGGCTCGATGAGGATGCGGTCGGGGTGAAACTGTGCCAGCACCTTCTGCAGCGCGTCGGCAAAGTCCCCCACGAGGCTGCAGCAGATGCAGCCGGAGTTCATCTCGTTGATCTGCACGCCGGAGTCCTTGAGGAAGCCGCCGTCGATGGCGATCTCACCGAACTCGTTTTCGATCAGCACGATCTTTTCGCCCGTGTACGCCTCGGCAATCAGCTTTTTGATCAGCGTGGTCTTGCCGGCGCCGAGAAAACCGGAGAAAATATCAATTTTTGTCATAAGAATCGAACACTTCCTGTCTGGGGTCACACCCCAAAATTTTGTCCATTATTATAGCACATATTTGTGAACGAAACAAGTCCGGCACGTCGAGGAAACGGTGTTGTGTTTTTCCTGCCGCTGCGGTAAAATGACGGCATGAAACGAAATGATTTTTGGATAACTGCAAAACAAAATTGGCGCGCACTCGTCTACCTGCTCGTGCTCACGGTGCTGGCGGTCGTGCTCGTGGTCATATGCGTCCGGCGCGGACAGGATGCCGCGCAGCCCTCGCCCACGCCGCGTACCTCGGCCGAGGTGCGCAAGGATGCGGCGCAGACGCTGCTCGACGGCATGACCACGCAGGAGAAGATCTGCCAGCTGCTGATCGTACACCCGGAGGCGCTCACCGGCGGCGGCACCGTCACGGGCACGACGGACGAACTCGCCGCTGCGCTGCGTGCCTACCCCGTCGGCGGTCTGCTGCTCTCGGCGGGGAACATAACCTCCGGCGAACAGCTTGCAGCGCTCACCGGAGCGCTTGCGGACGGCTGCAAAACGGCGCCGCTCATCTCGGTCGACGAGGAGGGCGGCCGCGTCGCGCGGCTGATGAACACCGTCGGCACGACGAAGCTCGGCAGCATGTACAGCTACCGCGCACAGGGTACGCAGGGCGCGCACGACAATGCGCAGACCATCGCGCGCGACATCGCGGCCTACGGCTTCAACACGGACTTTGCGCCCGTGGCCGACGTCTGGACGAACAAGCGCAGCAACGCCATCGGCGACCGCGCCTACAGCGACGACTATGACGAGGCGGCAGAGCTTGTCGCCGCCGCCGTCAAGGGCTTTCACGACGGGGGCGTCATCTGCTGCCTGAAGCACTTCCCCGGCCACGGGAGCACAAAAACCGACTCACATGACGGCGCCGCCACAGTCGACAAGACGCTGCCGCAGCTGCGGCAGGAGGATCTCAAGCCGTTCGTCTCCGGCATCGCCGCCGGAGCGGACATGGTCATGGTCGGGCATCTGACCGTGCCGACGATGGACGATGCGCCCGCCTCCGTGTCGCACAAGATCGTCACGAATCTGCTGCGCTACGACCTCGGCTTTCGCGGCGTGATCGTCACGGACGGGCTGCAGATGCAGGCGCTCGCGCAGTACACAGACGGCGAAAAGGCCGTGCTTGCGCTCGCCGCCGGCAACGACATGCTGCTCGAGATCAGCGACGTACCCGGCACGGTCGCAGCCATCGAAAAGGCGCTCGCCGACGGGACGCTCACGCAGGCGGCGCTCGATGCGAGCGTGCTGCGTATTTTGCAGCTCAAGCTCGCGCACGGCATTGTGGACATGCCGGAAAGCGGCTGATCTCTCACAACATTTTAAGAAAGCTGTGCTACCGTCATTGGGACGTGATGACCGTTCGCGTCAGATGCCCCTTCTTTCTTCCCCCAAAAAAGATCAGAGCAGCCGCTGCTTCCGGCGCCGCTCTGATCTTTTTTGTTGTCGGGCGGCGCAAAACGTGGTATGCTAGACTATCACCTGCAAAGAGGAGAAGCCCATGCAATTCGTTGACATTGAAAAAAAAGACGGCGGCGCATACCTGCACCGCTATGACCTGCATTATATTGACCGCACCGGCTGCCCGCGCACCTATGAGATGGTCAGCCGTGACCGGAACATCGACTCGCTCGCGCACCTGCAGCAGCACCGCACGGACGCGGTCGTCATGGTGCTCACAGACGCAAAGCGCGAACGCATGGCGCTCAACCACGAGTTTCGCATGGAGCTCGGCCAGCGCATCTACGGGCTGCCCGGCGGGCTCATCGAGCCGGGCGAAACGCCCGAGGAGGCCGCGCGCCGCGAGCTGGGCGAGGAAACGGGGCTGCGGCTGGTCGCCATCACGCACGTGCTGCCGCCGGCGGCGTGCACGGTCGGCATCGGCGACGAGCGCACGGTGTGCCTGTTCGGCATCGCCGAGGGGACGTTCCGCCCGAGCAGTGACCCCATGGAGGAGATCGAATCCGGCTGGTACACGCGCGCACAGGTGCGCGCCCTGCACGAGACGGACCTGTTCGGCTCGTGGGCGCTGGCATACAGCTGGATGTTCGCAAACGGCTGTCTGCCGGAAGTCTGAGGGAGGTGCGCCATGTTTTACACCGAGACCTACTGCCCCGGCGTCGCCGATTTTGACCGCGACGGCAAGCTCGCCTATGAGGCGATCCTGCGCATTCTGGAAAACACCGCAAGCCGCCACTCCGATTCCTCCGGCGACGATGTGATCGACGGCAGCCGCCGCGGCATCACATGGGTGCTGACCGACTGGCGCGTCGAGATCGTGCGCCGGCCGCAGAGCAAAGCCCCCCTGCAGGTCGCGACTTGGGTGCGCGACAATGCCCCCGTGGGACGCGTTTTCCGCGATTACACGATCACAGACACGAGCGGAACGGAGCTCGTGCGCGCCGAATCGCGGCTGATCCTGTTCGACCTGCGCACGGAAAAGATCGTGCGCATCGACCGCGAGCGCTTCGCGTCCTACCGGCCGGAGGCACGCAGTGTCTTCCCCGACACTGCGCCGCGGCTGCGCGCGCCCGATGTCTTTGACACGCAGACGGTGCTGCCGCTGCGACGCTGCGACATCGATTTTAACGGTCATGTGCACAACACGAGATATCTCGAGTTCGCGCTTGAGGCGCTGCCGGAAACCATGCGCTGCGACGCGTTTCGCGGCTTTCGCATCGTCTATCCGAAGGCGGTCAAGGACACGAAGACCGTCACGCTCAAGTATACCGCCGCAGACGACGGCGCGTTTGTGTGTCTGTACAGTGCGGACACGCTGTGCACGATCGTCCGCTTTGAGACCTGAACAGAAATTCCCCGGAGCTGATCGCTCCGGGGAATCGTTTTATTGTCTCCACGGGTTCGCCGGGTCGGGATCGGTCGGATCCCAGCCGCGGTTCGGGCTCGTGATGTCCAGCCACGGAGCCGACGGCTTCGGCACGGGCAGGGACGAGGCATTGTAGATCTTCACCGTCGTACCGAGCGGGCAATTGTCATAGATCCACTTCGCATCCGCCACCGTCAGGCGCACGCAGCCGTGCGAGCAGACCGTGCCAAGCTGGTTATACAGCCGGTAGGACAGGTCATTCTTGTTCGGGCTGTTATACGGCGAGGAGTGGAAGAGATAGTTGCCGACGATCTGCGTGCAGTACTGCCCCCAGCAGCCCTGCAGCGGATGCCAGGCCGCCTTGAACGGCGTGCGGAACGTGCCGATCGGCGTGGTCTGGCCGGGGCCGCAGACGAAGGCGTGATGGAGGATGGAGTATTCTCCGCTCTTATCCAGACCATAGACCAGCACCGTGCACTGGTTGCGCACGACGTGGAGCTGATACGGGTACTGCGCGCTCTGCAGGCTTTGATACTCCGCGTCCGAATAGTTGTTGACCGGGACGACAAACGTCGTGCGGATCGCATCCGTGCCGCACAAGAACAGGATCTCCACCGTGTGCTGCGTGGGCATATCGCGCTTCCAGACCGACTCGGCAATGTGGAAGCCCGGCGTAATGGAGCTGCCGTCGAGCGTGTAGCTGCGCGTCGGCTGCTGCACGCCGTCAACATACCAGACGAGCGTCGCCTTGCCGGGGGCGGCTTTGTATTCCGCGGGGAAATAGCGATAGGTCACGTACAGGTCGATGGCGCGGCACTCCGGCGAGAGCGCGGGCACGGGATCGGTCACGACCGTGCCGACACCCTGAAGCATGATGTCATATTCCTGACTGGTCTTATCGGCTGCGAGCGTGACCGTGCAGCCGCGCATAAGCACGCGCACAAGGCCGGCATGGCCGCTGCCCGCGACCGTCGTGCCCTCGGCTGCAACGGTGAGCGCATCGACCGCGCCGCCGACGGTGACCGTGCCGTTCGGATCGGTGCGCACGACCAGCGTACCGGTGATGTTCAGAGCGCCGAGATCGCGCCCGGCGGCACCGCCGAGGTAGAGCGTGCCGGTAAAGGCATCCGCCGTCAGGGGCGCGGCGCCGGTATAGATCACGCGGCCGGAATCGGGCAGTGCATCGGCATCGCTACAAAACTGCAGGCCGAGCTCATAGAGCATCTGCGCGATCTCGGCGCGGGTGATGCTGGCCGTGGGGTTCAGATGGCCGGTATCATCGCCGTTGACGATGCCGGCCCTGACCAGACCGGCCACGGAGGCGACCGCCCAGCCGCTGACACCGGGGGCGTCCGGGAAAGACTGAAGGTCTGCAGCCGTGCCGTCAGAGACTGCAAAGGCGCGCGCGAAGACGGACATCGCCTCCTGGCGCGTGATGCTGCGGTTCGGGCCGATCGTGCCGTCACCGTAGCCGCTGAGGATATTCATCTGTACGGCGGTGCTCAGCTCCGGATAGTACCAGGCATCCCGGTTCACATCGGAAAAGAACGCAATGTCCTTCCCTGCCGTGCAGCCGAACACGCGCACGAGCATGGCGGCCATCTGCGCGCGCGAGGCATTGCCCATCGGCAGCAGATCACCGTGCTCGTCACCGAGCAGGATGCCGTGCGCACAGGCAAAATCCATCGCCGCCTGATACCAGGGGCCGGTAGGTGTAGGCTCGGGGCTGGGCTCCGGGCTGGGTTCGGTGCTGGGTTCGACCGGGGCTGTCGGCTCCGTCGTGGGGACGGCAGGCTCTGTCGTAGATGTCGGGGACTGCACAGCGTCCGGTTCTGCAGCGGCGACCGGCGCGGCGGCCAGCGTCAGCACGCAGACAAGCACGAGCAGCAGGGACAAAAAGCGTTTGCGCATGGTTTTCTCCTCCATTGTTTTCTGCGGATTTCGACTGTTTTCATTATAACGGAAGGCTGTGATTTTTCAACGGTTTTCGCAGAGATTTCAAATTATTTAAGTCTTTTGCCCGACCGGTGCAAAAAAAGCAGCGCAGCCTCACAAGACTGCGCTGCTCAGCTTGTCAAAGAACCTCGTAGAGTTTGCGCCCGCAGGCGCAAAGAAAGTTCAATCATTTTCTTCGGCGACATGTGCGGCGAAGAAAATACTTCTCAGGCTGCAAGTGTGGAATTTGTGCGCCGGCGGCGCACAAATGATGCGCGCGGCAGACTGCAATCCCCTTGTCAAAAGTAATACTTTTTGACAGTCTCAACCGGCGTCCCGTTTTCGGGACGCCGGTCTGGATCGGGTTCAGTTTACGCGAGGCTTGCGCAGAAGCCCTCGAACATCGTGGCGATCTGGTCGCGGGTCGCACTGCCCTGCGGCGCAAGGAAGACCTGATCGTCGACCTTGGTGCCGTTGATGATGCCGAGCGCGACGGCATCGGCCATCGCCTCGCGCGCCCAGGAGGAGACCTGATCTCCGTCCGGGAATCGGGACAGATCCGCCGGAGTCTCCGCTCCGCCGACCTCCAGCACCTTGTCGGCAAACTTGTACAGCAGCACCGCGACCTGCTCGCGCGTGACAGGGTCGTTCGGCGAGAAGGTCGTCTCGCTCGTGCCGGACGTTACGCCGGTCTGGTATGCCCAGAGCACCGCGTCCTTGTACCAGTTCGCCGTGAGGTCGGTAAACGGTGTCTCGCCGCTCACCTCGGGCCCGCCGACAAAGTTATACAGGATCTGCACGAGCTGCGCGCGGGTAGTCACGCCGCGCGGAGCAAAGACATGCGTGTCCATGCCGGACATGTAGCCCATCATGACACAGAACTGGATGCCCTCATACGACCACAGAGTGGGGTCGACATCGCCGAACTGCTCATAGGCCCAGATCTCGGGGTCGAGCACCTCATAGCCCGTGCCATTGCAGCGGCCGCAAGTATGCTCAACGATGCCGCAGCGCACACCTTCCGGCGCAGCGAGGAGCGTGCCCAAATCCCAGATGTGGCCGTATGCGGGCAGCACCGTGTCCATGCTATAGCCGCAGACGGTGCAGGTACCGGCGATGCGGCCGTCGTCCGTGCAGGTCGCGGGCGTATTCGTCAGCGGGTCAAAGACATGGTCCGGGTGCTCGTAGCAAATCTTTGCACCGTCGAACGGAATTGACGGTTTGGCTGTACTCGTATCCACCGAGATGGAGATGTTCTTCCACTGCTCCTCCGTGCCGGCATAGCAGACGACCTTGACATTGCTGGCGCCGGAGAATGTCAGATAGCCGATGCTCGTCAGTGAGGCAGGAAGCGAAATGCTCTCAAGTCCGGTGCAGTTGTAAAACAGATGGCTCTCGAGTCTTGTAATGCCTTCCGGGATGGACACGCTCTTGAGTGCGCGACACTCGCCGAAGCAAAGGCTGCCGATCTCCTGCAGCGTCGAGGGCAGCGTCAGACGCACGAGGCTCGTACACCAATCAAACACGCCTTCGCCAAGCGCCGTCACTCCCTCGGGGATCACGATCTCGGTCAGGCCCTCACAGCCAACAAAGCTGCCCGAAATGAACTTCAGTGTGTCCGGCAGCGCGATCGTCGTCAGGCTTTTGCACCCCGTGAAAGCGCCGACAAGCGACTCCAGCTTGGCCGGGAAACGCACGCTCGTCAGCTCCGGGCAGTTGCAGCACACGTTTTTCAGCAGGGTGATCGTATCCGGGAACGACACGCTGACCAGTGATGTGTAACCCGACATCCAGAGCTCGCCCATGTCCGTAATGCCCTCGCCGATGACGGCGGAGGTCACGTCGCTGCGATAGCTCAGTTGCCGGATCTGCATGGCGTCGGATGTGATCGCACCGGTACCGGTGACGGTCAGAACGCCGTTTTTGTCGATCATCCATGTGACATTGCTGCCGTCGCCCTCGGCACCGCAGGTGCCGCTGGCGGCAATGTCCGCCGCGAAGGCCGCCGGCACGAGCGCGAGCATCAGGCTCAGGACAAGCAGGATGCTCAGAAGTTTCTTTTTCATGTGCATAATTCCTTTCGTTTTCGGATGATTCAAATCTCCGGCATGGGCTCGTTCCAGACATTCAGCTCGCGGCAGAACTGCGCCAGCATGACCGCCATCTGCTCGCGCGTGGCATAGCCCTGCGGCTCAAGACGCAGGCCGCCCGGGGCCGGAATGCCTTTGATCACGCCCAGATTGCATGCCCAGTTCATGGCCGTGCGCGCATAGTAGGAGATGCTCTCACGATCCTGAAACGGGAAGAGCGCATCCCACATATAGGGGGTGTATCTGTCGAGCACCCGATCCGCAAACGCGGCCAGAAACACCGTGACCTGCTCGCGCGTGACAGGGTCGTCCGGCGCGAAGGTCGTCTCGCTCATGCCGGACGTTACACCGGTCTGGTACGCCCAGAGCACCGCGTTCTGATACCAATTCGCCGTGAGATCGGTAAACGGCGTCTCGCCGGTCACCGCGGGCTCACCCGCGATGTTATACAGCACCTGCACCATCTGCGCGCGGGTCATCACCATCTTGGGCGCAAATTTCCGATTGCCGACGCCGCGCATGAGCTCGTGATCCACGCAGTACTGAATGTCCTCATACGCCCAGCTGTTGGGGTCAACGTCGTTAAAGCGCTCGCTCACGGGCACCCGCGGGGGAAGCTTGGGGATCTCCTCGGTACGCGTGGCATTGCAGACGTAGTTCCTGCAGGTATAGGTGCGCACGCCGGTCGTGGTCTCCGTCGGCGGCGTCGTCACACGGCCGATGCCCCAGTAGTGGCCGCAGGCGGGGAGTGTCATTTCCTCCGTGTGACCGCAGCCTTCGTCGGTGCAGGTGCGGGTGCGCTGGCCCTCGGTCGTGCAGTTCGGGTCCGTGCCCGTCCAGGAACCGTAGTGGTGGATGGGCGCGTTGCAGTTCACGGTCACGCCCTCCGGCAGCGCGTTCTCGCCCTTGGTCAGCTGGGCCCACTCGGCCTCGGTGCCGCTGTAGTCGATGGCCGTGAGCGCGGTGCAGCCGGTGAAGGCGCCCGCGCCGATGCTCGTGACGCTCTTCGGGATGAGCACGCTCGTCAGCGCGGCGCAGCCGGCGAAAGCAAAGTCGCCGATCGTCTTCAGGCCGTCCGGCAGCGCGGCCGCCGTCAGGCTCAGGCAGCTGGTGAAGGTCTGCGCCTCAATGGTGGTAAGGCTCGCCGGGAACGTGACCGCCGTCAGGCCCTGACAGTAACGGAACGCGCCCGTCTTGACGGTCTGCACCAAGTCGGGAATTTCATAAGCCGTGCACTTGTTCGGTGCGGCCAGCATCTGTTCGCGGTCCATGGAGATGAGGCCGCCGTTGTAGGTCCGGAGATAACAGCCCTTGATGGCCTCAAAGGACACGAGGTTGACGCAGCGGGCCAGCACATCCTCGGCGACGCCGCGGATCTTATACCCGAGGTCAATGTGCGTGACGGCGGTCCAGTCGCCGTTCCAGCAGTCGGCCGTGGCAACGCCGCTGCCGGAGAAGTCGAGCGTTGTGCCGTCGATTTCCAGCTTGGCGCGCACAGCGTCCGTCGCGAAGGCCGCCGGCACAAGCGCGAGCATCAGGCTCAGCACGAGCAGGATGCTCAGAAGTTTCTTTCTCATACCATTTCTCCTTTTTCAACAAAGTGGGTATTAAAAAGGATACCATCCCCACCCCGGAAATGGCAAGCCTTTTTGCACAACTTTTTGTTTATTGTACAAGATTTTTTTGTGCAATGTAAGACCGGCGCTCCCATTTGGGAACGCCGGTCATCAGCTTGTCCAAAAACCTCGTAGCCTTTGCGCCCGCAGGCGCAAAGAAAGTTCAATCATTTTCTTCGGCGACATGTGCGGCGAAGAAAATACTTCTCAGGCTGCAAGTGTGGAATTTGTGCGCCGCCGGCGCACAAATTATGCGCGCGGCAGACTGCAATCCCCTTGTCAAAAAGGAATACTTTTTGACAGTCTCAGGGCCGGCGCTCCTAGATAGGAGCGCCGGCCCTGTAAAAAATATACGTATGTGCTTATGCCTCGAGCTGCTGCGTGACCCACGCGATCTGCGCCTCGACGCTCGGCACGGACGTGCCGCCGTAGGACACGCGCCGCGTGACGCAGTTTTTGAGGTCGATGGCGGCATACACGCCGTCGTCAAAGAGCGCGCTGAAGGTCTGAAACGTCTCGAGCGGCAGCTTTTCGAGCACGGTGTCATGCGCGATGCAGTAGGCCACGAGCTGGCCGGAAACCTTGTACGCGCTGCGGAAAGGCAGCCCCTTCGTGACGAGATAGTCGGCAAGGTCGGTCGCGTTGAGGAAGCCCGTCTGCGCCGCGTGGAGCATCTTGTCGGCGCGCACGGTCATGGTCGCGAGCATCGGCGCCATGACGCGCAGACACATCTTCACGGTGTCGACCGCGTCGAACACGGCCTCCTTATCCTCCTGCATGTCCTTATTATATGCCAGCGGCAGGCCCTTGAGCGCCGTGAGCATGGCGATGAGGTCGCCGTAGACGCGGCCGGTCTTGCCGCGCACGAGCTCGGCCATGTCGGGATTTTTCTTCTGCGGCATGATCGACGAGCCGGTCGTGTAGCTGTCCGAGAGCTGCACGAACTGAAACTCCCAGCTCGACCAGAGCACCAGCTCCTCGCTCAGACGCGAGAGGTGCATCATCTCGATGGCGTAGGCATCGAGCAGCTCGACGCAGAAGTCCCGGTCGGACACGCCGTCGAGACTGTTGCGCGCCACGTCGTCAAAGCCGAGCTGCTTGGCCTCAAAGAACCGGTCGGTGTCATACGTCGTGCCGGCGAGGGCGCAGCAGCCGATGGGCGAGACGTTCATGCGCCTGACCGCGTCCTGCATGCGGTCAATGTCGCGCAGGAGCATCATGGCATAGGCCATCAGGTGGTGGCCGAAGGTGATGGGCTGCGCGCGCTGCAGGTGCGTGTAGCCGGGCAGGATGTCACCCTTGTGCGCCTCGGCCTGCTCCACGAGCGCCGCGAGCACGTCCTTCGTCAGCGCGATGATCTCCTGCGTCTCACGGCGCAGGTACATGCGCAGGTCGAGCGCGACCTGATCGTTGCGCGAGCGGGCGGTGTGCAGCTTCTTGCCGAGGTCGCCGATGCGCGCGGTGAGCACCTGCTCGACAAACATATGGATGTCCTCGCACGCGGGGTCAATGGCGAGCGCGCCGCTGTCCAGATCGTCGAGGATGCCCTGCAGCGCGTCGATGATGGCATCGGCGTCCGCGGAAGGCAGGATGTGCTGCGCGCCGAGCATCGCCGCGTGCGCCATGCTGCCCGTGATGTCCTCACGGTACATGCGGCTGTCGAAGCGGATGGAGGAATTGAAATCGTCCGCGACCGGATCGGTCACGCCGGCCGTGCGGCCCGCCCACATTTTTGCCATGGTGATGGTCTCCCTTCATGCGTTGTCTCCACAGAGAACCGCTTCGCTGGGTTCTCTGTGGAAAAGCTGCGGCTCGCTGCAGCGCACGCGCCATGCGCGCACGTTTGCGAGCCGAACGGTATTTTCTCCGCCGTACACGCCGCCGGAGAAAATGATCGGAATTTCTTTGCGCCTGCGGGCGCAAACTCTGCGAGGCTTTTGGAACGATCTTCCCGCGCCGGGAGACCCGGCGCGGGGAGAAAATCTTACGATATATTTATTGTACCGCTTACATGCTCTTGCCGTCAACCTTTGCCTGCACGGCGATCGGCAGGCCGTAGAGCTGGATGAAGCCGGCGGCGTCCGCCTGATTGTAGTCGCTCGCGCCGAAGGTGGCGATCTCCTCGGAGTACAGGGAGTACGGGCTCCAGACGCCGGCGTTGATGATGTTGCCCTTGTAGAGCTTGAGCCGCACCGTGCCGGTGACGTGCTCCTGCGTCTTGGTCACGAACGCGCTGAGCGCCTCGCGCAGCGGCGTGAACCACTGGCCGTTGTACACCAGTTCGCCGAAGGTCACGGCGAGCTTCTGCTTTTCGTGCATGGTCATCTTGTCGAGACAGAGCGTCTCGAGCACGCTGTGCGCCTTGTAGAGGATCGTGCCGCCCGGCGTCTCATACACGCCGCGGCACTTCATGCCGAC
>ENA-OUQH01001036-OUQH01001036.1-human-gut-metagenome-genome-assembly--contig:-NODE-1036-length-19130-cov-4.030616_pt1 | contig 19130 bp, 10 predicted proteins | sample MGYA00237948_ERZ548828 | MGnify/ENA primary metagenome ERZ548828 (study PRJEB26490, sample SAMN05194711) | human gut metagenome | biome: terrestrial biome; feature: human-associated habitat; material...
TTTCCGTTTTGTCTTTTTACTTCTAACATAATTTAATACCTCCCAAAATTAATTCCACAACGCATGGGCAAGTTATTTTAATATTTCCAAATACTGTTTCATTCGTTCGATCACATACCTTGCTACAAGTTCTATCATAGGTTCGGTATTGCCATTTTTGTAAAACTCATCAAATGCGGTGTAATATGTTTTCCTGTCGGCAAATTTCACGTTGATTGCCGGATAGCCGTTTTGGATAAGGTCAAGGTTCAAGAGTAATCTTCCTGTTCTGCCGTTGCCGTCGATAAAGGGGTGAATGCCTTCAAATTCCAGGTGGAACCGTGCAATTCTCTCTATGGGGTGCATTTTCTTTTTACGTTTTTCGTTCTCGGCAAGAAGTTCCGTCATTTTCGGCTCAATCATATATGGCTGAACAGGCTCGGTATATGCGCCCATAATGGTTACGGGAATTTTGCGGAACACGCCTTTATCATCAGGTCTGTTCATCAGCACAAGCGAGTGAATATTTTTAATCACCGTTTCGCTGATTTTTGTGTCCTTTGCAATATCTTCGATATACAAAAATGCATCTCTGTGACCGACTGCTTCAAGGTGATCCTTCAGCGGTTTTTGGTCGATTGTCATACCTTCCAGAACCATTGCTGTCTCTTTTAATGTAAGAGTGTTTCCCTCGATTGCATTTGAATTATAGGTAAAGTCCACCATAAACTCGTCACGCAATCTTTCCGCCTCGCCTTGCGTAAGCGGACGTTTTTTGTCAAGTTCCGCCTTTAATGCGTCGATTTTCAATAGCAGGGGGGATAACTCCTTGGACATTTTTATTCCTTTTAGTGTTCTTGCGTCAACGGGCTTTGGTGCATTTTCGGGAATCATATATAATTTGCCCTTTTGAACAACGCCGTCTATTCTGTTTTGAGCGCATAAAAGCCTGACTCTGCGCGGTGAGAGTCCCCACTTTTCTGCCGCTTGCGAAACCTTAATATATTCCATAATCATACCTCTTTCAGGTTATTGTATATAGTATATCACATTTCGGGAATAAAATCAAGTTTTATCACGAAAATAATCATTCTGTATTATTCCTAAAATTATATCAGTTTTCTGTAGGCAGGCAACAGGATTTTTTCGTATCTTGTTGCAATATATGTTTTATAAAATTCCTTTTGCAGATCAGATATATACGGAACATTATCGATAAATTCACTTATAAGCTCAATGTCAATATCGGGCACAAGCCTTAAAATGGCTTTGCTGCAATCCGCATTTTGCATTGAAGAAATAAAATCATAGTAGTTGATTTTTCTGTCATTCAACTTAATTGCAGATGTGGGGAATTGAAATATACGGGCATTCAGCTCATTCTCATTTTCTAAAATGGTTTTCATTACCTTTTCATCGGCTTGAGGGAGCAGACAGCTGCCGCAGTCAAAGACCGGTGCAATTTCTGCCGTTTGAGTTTCATCATCAAATAGGAACCCCCAGTTGCCGTTGTGCCGGTCAAAGTTGCCGAGCAATGCATCCGCAATAAAGATATTCCAAAAATGCTCACATAGGATTTTAGGATTGACAAACTGTTGCTTTTCGATAGTTTCAAGCACATCTGCAAGTTCCGTTCCCGTCCCATTATGTTCAGAGTCAATAATTGTATTTTTGATTGAGCAGAAGTCATATAAATGTTTATCTTTATCGGTAAAGTCCTTGCATGCACATACAATTTTCACTTTGTCATTTACAGTGAACGTTCCAAGCTTGGTTTCCTGCGCTTTTATGCCTATCATATTGAATATATTGCTGGCGATATACTCGCTGATTGAACTGTTTGTATATGACAATTCGGTTGGTTTCTTATTTCCTGACGGCGGAAATTTAAGCATATATTTTTCGCCGTCATATTCTACTGCAATTTTCTTTCCGTTTGCGCCGTTATATGCTCTGCCGATAATGCGTGTACAGTTTGTAAAATCAATTTGCTTTGACATATTCTACCTCCACAAATACTTTTGTCTTAAATAATCCGCATGCTCCGGAGTTATCAGTCCATCATTTATTTCTGCTATATTTATGCTGCCGTAAAGTTCGCCCCAGTAACAATCTATCAATGTGGAGTTCTTTGACACAGCATCTTTGTATGCGTCTAAATCATGTTGCAGATACGATGGGAGACCGTGCTCGTAGGAACGCTCTCTTTCGATAGTTCTCATTCTGTCATCAAGCAGGCTCTCCATTGAAACATTTAATACCTTTGCAATTTTATATAATGTTTCAGAAGAACACTTTTCGATACTTGTTTTGCCGCTGCACAATTCGCTGAGTGTTGCGTTAGGAATTCCGGCAAGCTTTGCCAAGCGGTACTTTGTCATTCCGATATTATTTAAAATTTCGTTGATATTCATTTTCATCACCCTAATAATATTATATCGCTATACCGAAATAAAATCAAGTAATTTTAAAAATTTAGGTTGAAACATTAAAATTCCTTGCAAGTGCGGTTAATTTCCGCCCCACAAAAAAGCGTATAGCATCTGCTAAAATACAAATGCTATACGCAAGTAAAAATTCAATACAGATGTAACAATAACGAAACAGTAAAAATCCCGAAAGCCGCTTAAAATAAGGCTTTCGGGATTTTTTGTTATGTATTTTCTATTCGGTTGTTACAGAGAGATTTTGAATTGTGTAAAATCTCTGAAAGGCGCAATATTACGCCACTTCTATATAAAAAGTTTCCGTCTTGTTACAACTGTATGTACCGTCGATTTGGAAATACAGAACACAGCCGCCGCCTGTCTGACGGTACATCGTTTTTCGGCTATATATTCGGCAATTCTAACGGTTCTTTCCTCAATCTCACCTCTCATTCATACCACTCCCATATAATTGTCACTGTTAAATTATATGTTGTGAATTTTTATTTTAGTATTCTTTTAATTTTTTCAAATACTGTTTTAAAAAAACAAAGCAAAAAATCATCATTTCTTTGTTTTGCTTTACAATAATTCACCGTAAGGCTTTGCGGTTTCTCTGTTTCGGTATTCATGTTTTTCGTAATACCCTATCAGTTTTCCGGCATCATCACGCAGCGCCACCATATAAACATCTTTATTTTCCTTTTCATTGTAATACGTAAATACAATATTATTATCCGAGCTCTTCTTAAACCACGAAAGCACTTTGTCTATCATCTCGTTTGACTTTGCATTATGGCAATTCTTTAAGTTTCTTCCCGTAAGATCTCTGTGATAACGCTTTACGGCAGATGAATTCATATATACGATAACCGATTCTGTATCACACACAACGATGGCTGCTGTATCTTGATCTACTATGCTTTTAAATAATTTATTTAACACTTTTATCTTCCTTCCGTTTTGAACTGTTATTAATAAAAAATTCTGTCTTTTAAATATTGGGCAAAACTGATTTTGCATGTTTGTTTTTTATCATATTTTGTTCTTAAGCCTCTTATATACACGGTAAGAGTATTTGTATCAACAAATTTTTCGTTGCAGTCCCAAAGATTTGCAAGGATTGTTTCACCGGATAAAATAATATTTTTGTTTTCCTTCCCGTGCGTGTCAAAATTTTTATCCGAATTGGTTCGAAGGAGATACCGTCCCACTCAATGCTGTGGTCTATAATCTAAAGCTTATTCTGATTCTTTTTTATGTTTTTTATATATTCCCGCGGAGATATGCCCATTTTATCCTTAAAAACTTTTGAAAAATACAGAGGCTCCGTAAATCCGCATAAGAAAGCAATGTCCTTAACACTTGAAAAACCTTGTTCCATCAATGTACAGGCATGCTGTATTCTTATAATGGAAATATACTTTGATATACCTATTTTAAAATACTTTTTGTAAGCAGTTGAAATGTATTTTTTATTATATGAGCATTTTTTGCTTATTTGCTCCAATGAAAGATCCCGGTCTGAAAAATTCTCATCTATATACTTTTTTACTTGCAGCATTGTTTGAGAACTGTTATCTATTTCTTTCATTTGTTTTCCCAATACGGAAAAGCTGTACAATAAAATTCCTTCGCACCTTAACGGCAATATTGTTTGATCATCGGTTATCGAGTTCCTCCATAATTCAATCAACCGTTCCCGGCCGGGAAAATAAAAAGAATTTTTACTTATGTTTATCTTGTCCATTATTATATTAGCTCTTACACCGATATAACTTATATACATATATTTAAAATCCGAAATCGGTTCAATAGCATATGCCATGGCCGGAAAGGTAAAAAAAACATCTCCCTTTTCCACTTTGCATACATCGCCGCAAATGTGCAGCAGCCCCCTCCCGCTCAACACGATATGCATTTTATATACGGCTTCGCTCCTTAATTTTTTGTATTTCTGAGCTTTTGTTTCATAAACAAAATTTAAAATATTAATATCATTGACATCATTGTCATTAGATAAAAATTTGCATATATTATCCTTCACAGTATTTCACCCTCTCTGTGTCCATGTTTTTTATTATAATTAAAAATATAACTACTGTCAACAACATATGTAACTTTTTTATATATTTACATAGAATTTTTACATTTACTTTAATATGTTGACGTGATATAATCAAGTTAACATATTGTAAGAAAGGAATTATATATTGATGAAAAAAATAAAAGTCGGTGTCCTTGGAGGTTATCGCGGAACAAGTATGATCAATTATTGCAAGATTGCGGACAATGCAGATATTGTAGCCATTTGTGACAACAATAAAGATGTTCTGAACGAACAAAAGAAACATTGTAAAGATTATAATATAGCATTTTACGATAATTTTAAAGACTTTTTGTGCCACGAGACAGATGCCGTGGTTCTTGCCAACTACGCAAATGAACATGCACCGTTTGCCGTTGCTGCAATGCGCGCCGGAAAACATGTCTTTTCCGAAGTTCTGCCTGTTCAAACAATGAAAGAAGCTGTTGAATTGATTGAAACCGCGGAAGAAACAGGAATGATTTATGCTTACGGTGAAAATTATTGTTATATGCCGGCAACGTATGAAATGAAAAGACTTTACAAACTAAATAAAATAGGTGAATTTGAATATGGAGAATGTGAATATATACATAATTGCGAACCTATTTGGGCTGATATAACATACGGAAATAAAAATCACTGGCGAAACAATATGTATTCCACGTTCTACTGCACTCATTCATTAGGTCCCCTAATACATGCCACTTCTCTCCGTCCTGTTAAAGTAACAGGCTTTGAAAGCACTATGACAGAACGAAAGCTTCGAAACGGTGCAAAGGGCGGTCTTTTCGGAATAGAAATAGTGACATTGGAAAACGGCGGCATTATAAAAAGTATTCACGGAGATTTATATAAAAACTCAGTTTGGTATTCTATGTACGGAAGCAAGGGAAGAATGGAATGCCCGAGAGAAGATGCCGAGGCGGAACATATTTCACGCATATATGTCAATTGCGATGATTTTTCGGGCGAATATAAAGAACGTCCTATAGAAAACTACAAACCGGTGCGTGAGCACGACAGTAAATGCAACAACTTTGGTCATGGCGGTTCAGATTATTATGTTATGTATAATTTCATTGAAAAAATACTCGGACATGATGCCGATATCATTGATGTATATGAGGCAATGGATATGTTCTTGCCGGGCATGTTTGCTTATCGTTCAATATTAAACGGCGGAAAACCAATGGATATTCCGAATTTAAGAAATAAATCCGAGCGAAATGTCTATAGAAACGACACCGCTTGCACAGATGTAAACATCGCCAATAATATGCTTCTTCCAACATGTGTTAGCGGCACACCGAATATTGATGATAGCATTTACAATGCCGTAAAACAAAAATGGATTAAAAATCAAAGATCAGACGACGGATACAGAACACGGGCATTTAATCAAAATTCAAAAGAAAATGATAACCTATGACACACGTAATACTTTCAGTCGCCTCATATCGGTGAGAGTGTGAAAAAAATCTGTAAACAGCCAGAGAAGCGTATTTTCGAGCGATACCACGCTTTTGAAGGCACTGTATTTAGCGACATTTGAGGCAACAAAGAAATGGACAATGCCTCTCAGAAACTGGGGTAAAGTTTACGGAGAGTTGTCCATAATGTATGACGGGCGGCTTTTTTAGCACAAATTTTCTCCATATACAATAGTAAAATTCACGGTCTCTTGCGAGACCGCCCTTGACATGGCGTAAAATCCGTGCTATATTACAACTAAGGCAGGAAAGCCTAAACTTGGCTATCCTGCCCACTAAAAACAGATATTTTGTCATAGAAAAATCGAATTTACAGAAAAAATCTCACACTCCCTCTTTTGGGGCTTCTCTCAGCCTATAAAATCATTGGTTTCCGCACTTATTGCCGGATTTATTTTATTAAGCATTCTTTCCAGTATTGTCTCAAACAAAAATAAATCAAGATACTTCGAATAAAAATCCTCATTTTCGGAAAGAAATGCTTTAAACTCATCAAAGCGCTTTATCATGCCGCTGTCATTACCGCAGGCAAGCTCGTAAAAAAATGAGGAGAGCTTAATGCATAAGTCGCAGTGGAAGCCCAAAAGCTTCCACGAAACAGTCTGACACCGTTCATCGGTTTTGATATTATCATCGCAGACCGATTTAAATTCTTCCGCTGCTTTTTTTATTTCCTTCATGTTGTTTTGCATTCTTTTATCAACCGTATTATTGCCTTGAGCGAATGACCCGAGCATATACTCTTTTGAAAACGCATTACTTATTTTATTTAAAAAGTCATAAGCCTTCCTCCAGTTTTTGCCGAAAGCATTTGAAAAATAATCGGCTGCTATTTCTTCAAATTCTACTTTTTCATCGCACATTGCTCTTGCCCACGCGTATATCGCAAAACCTGTCGGATAGGCGTTTCTCTGCGACTGATCCTCTATCATTCCGCAAAGACGGTTCTTTTTCAGCCCTCTGACATCGTCAAATGCGCATCTTGCAAGCCAGATGCCTCCGAAATCAAAATATACAATTTTGTAAAAATGGTATTCATAGCAAAACACCTCACCCGAAAACTTTTCCCTCCATTTCCGGAGATATCCCAGGCAATCCTCCATGGTTTTCGGCAAAACGTTTTTGTTACGCTCGTATTTTTTTACGTTTGAAAGATTTGGCTTTACGCCGTAGCTGCTCAAATAATCCCTCGAAATCGGAGCAAAAAGAAGCATGAATCTGTCAGGATTTTCGATTTTGTTTTTTTCGGGCGCGAAAAACAAATCGGCATAACAAACAAAAACAATCTTCATTTCAATATTATTCCTTGTAAACTCCGTATCGATTTCATTCAAGACGCTCACATAAAGCTCCGAAGGCGAAAAATTCAGACAATTATCGCACTCGCAATGATTGTTGCTTCCGTCGGCAAGCCAAATATGAAGGTAGTTGACATTGTTGTGTCTCTTTGCATAATCAACAACATATTTTACAAATTTTTTTCTGCCATCTTCATTTGTCATACAAAAATTTGTATTTATGGCGCAATCATCATGAAACTGCTTTTTTCCGTTTATTTTGGCACGATATTTTGCATTGTCAACAGATATTTCGCCCGAATCCGGGTTGATGCCGAAAACAAGCGTTGTCCAGCCGTGACCCATATCATGAAATGACAGCCCTCTTTTTGCTATTTCGGCTTCGCAAAGTCTTTTCCATTGAATTGCCGTATCTTCCGAGATTTCCTCGCTTTTTTTGATGTTGTTTTTGGAATGGAGATACCATTTCAATAAATAACCGTAAGGCGAAAAGCATTCAAGCATATAAGAATTTAATCCGATTTTGGGCGCAAAATCAATTGCAGCAAGCAAGCTGTCAATCGATATTGCTCCTTCAATGCACTGACCTCTAACACCTGTCGGCATTTTCTTTATAAGCGAAACATCCGAGATTTTGTCAAGCTTTGGAATATATTCCCCGTCAATTCCCGGAAAAAGCCACCTGCACCCTTCTGCCTTCAAATACTCATAAACCGACAAAAGAACGCTTCCGGGATTATTGCCTGAAATCACGCCTTCAAAACCCTTTGTTTCAATATACAAAACGTCATCGCAATCCGAATAACTGCCAACTTGGGACTCTAAATTCAAATCGCCGAATAAGCCTATTTTTATCTCTCCGGCTTTAAATCCGATATCGAAATTATTATCGGTAAACATCATTTTCAGGTATTTTCGAAGCTCGCTTGCCGCAAAAAATACAGTTTCATTATTTGTTTCAACACTTATTTTCATTTTTACTCTCCATTTAGTTTTCTTTGATAGCTTGTTATTATCGGCGAAGCCTTGTCTGCATCGCTCCATATCATCGCTTTAATTGTTGTTGCCGAGTCGGGATAAGAAAGCGCCTTGATTATCTCCGAGGCTCCGCAAGAAATTATTTCATCAAATATCTTGACGGAAAGCAGCCTGTCGGAATCATAACAAGCGACAAAAAGCTTGCCGTTTATTTTCTCGCCTTCCGAATTGTTTAAATTCAGCTTCAACGTAAAGCGATTATTGTTTCCGAATGTGATTTCTCCTTTTTCAAGCCTTAATCCGCCGCCCTCAGTCACAAACAGGGCTACGGTTTTATTTTCACCGATAAAAACAGTCAATATATCTCCCTTCTTGATTTCATCGGGAAGCTCAATCACAACGGATTTATTTAAGCTTTTTTTAATTTTCGCCTTCGTCTTTTCATTTGAGTTTAAGCTGCAATATACGTTTCCTTTTTCAATTTCCGCTTCTTCATTAATAAAATCAATTTGAAGAGTATCTGCGTTTGAAGGAATTTCATTAACTGTCTTTTGCCCCTCCGTCCGGCAGTAATATGTTATACTCTTTAAATTTTCATAATATGTTTTTGATATTTTAAAGTTATCAAGCGTAATATGCGCCCAATAGTTTTTCGTAAAATAATTTGCGGCGCTCCAGTACTGCGGAGCAAAAACAAACTGCGACAGATTATTGTACTCGTCTTTTTCCAGACAGACCTTTTTGTCCCAGTATTGGACTCCGTTTATCCAAAGCGAGCAGGTGTTATCGCTGACATTATATTCATATTTATAGTTATTCCATACACCGTTTTTCGCCTTAAAAGCCGTATCGTATACATTGCAGCCGATTTCGGGAGTCATTTGACCTCCCGCAGCCAGAGGCAGCCCGTATATTCTTATGTTTGAGCCGTCGTTTTCGGACGCGGCAATTGCCAAATCAAACTCTATATTTATTGTTCCGTCCGTAATCTCATCGGTCCAGCCATTAAGCTTAAAGCGGGCATTCGTATTTCCCGATATTCCGTACGGAATTATTCTTACGGCATAATCCCCGTTTTTGCCGCTTGCTCCGCGTACTCTCTGAAGATATACGTCCTCCCCCGTAAGCGTCCAGCCGTAGTTTTCGGAAAAGCTTTGAAGCAGAGCCGAATCAGCCGTTGCCTTATCAAACGCAACCGTTACGTTGTCAAAGGTCTGAACATCCGTTGACAAGCCGCTGCCGATTGAATCCGAAATTTTTATTACCGGCTTTTGCAGCACGCTTTCGGCATCCGTGATGTTAAACGTAATAAAATATTGATTGTCTGCATTTAAATTAATTTTGTCGCCGCTTTTTGCTCCCGAAAACATATCAAAAGACAAAATATTATTGTCAATTAATACATTTTCCGCCTTCTGCATGTCATTGCCGTTTACGGCGTAACTGACGTTATCTGCGTTAACACCCGAGAGTTCTTTTCCGAATTCAACCAAAACCGAATCCGAATCCTCCGCTATATCTGAGACCGAATGCTTATAATTACCGTCGACGGAGTATTTTATATCGTTTAAAATCACCGTATCCGTCTTATACAATTCAATATTGTCGAGAGACATATACGCAAAATAATTTTTTGTATAATAGCTTGCGGCGCTCCAGAACATCGGAGCGAATACCAATTTCGACAAGTTATTGTAGGAGGATTCACCTTCCGCCGCTTTTTTATCCCAATACTGTGTCCCGTTTATCCAAAGCGAACAGGTATTTTTATCAACATCATATTCGTATCTCATATGCGTCCATGTACTGTCCGCCATTGCATATCCGGTATCGTATATGGTGCTGCCGTTCTCTGTAATTATATCTCCACCGGCCGCAACGGGCAGCCCGTACATTCTTGGGTTTGTGCCGTTTTGAGCCGGCGCGCTCAGCTTCCAATCATAATCGAGAATGATTTTTCCGTTTGTTACTTTTTCAGTCCAGCCGTTAAGCTTTAGTCTGGCATTAGCGTTTCCTCCGTTGCCGTAAGGAATCACCCTGACCGCGTAATCGCCTTCTGCTCCGCTTGCTCCCTCGGTTCTTTGAAGATATACATCCTCCCCCGTAAGCGTCCAGCCAAAATCCTCGGAGAATTTTGATATAAGACTTTTGTCTTTTGTACGTTCGGTATATTCATCACCTATCGCGTTAAAGCTTTCGTTTAATATCTTCGAATCGGCGTTAACGGGAAAATGTGTCTCAGCTTTTGCAAAAACATATCCCTTTACTTTAATATCCGTGAAAACAAAGCTTTCTCCGCCTGAATAAACAGAACGAGGTATTATTCTGAAATTTTTCAAATCCGAAAGCTCAATGTCTCCGCTTGTATACGATTCAACAAATCCGTTGCTGCCCGTAATAATAAGCTCGTACCTTTTCAGATCGTAATCTGCCGTTATCCTGACATTATATTTTCGGTTAACGCCGTATATCCCCCCTGCAGGCAGCTGCATACCGTACGGATAAAAAGCGGGTATAACCTTATATTTCCCATCGGAATCATATAATTCAAACGTAAACCCTCCCGAAGCTGTCAGCGGCGTGACTTCAACATTTATTTCGGAAAATCCCTTTACGGGCTTTTGCAATAATTTTTCCATATATCCGTAATCCGAAGTTCTCGCGTCAAGCGTTGTAAGCTTGAGCCCGACCGTTTTGTCAAGGGTTGTTTTTTCTGCCGAAAGATGCGTTTTCAGATATGCCGATATTCCGCAATCCGATATGCCGGAGGCAGTATCAGAATCTGTAAGCTTTGAAAAATCCGCGGTGAACACATCGTCATTTTCGCAGTATACACGATTTATATTTATTGTGTCGGATACAATTTCAGAGCCGTAGGACGCTATCAGGGTAAGCTTATTATCATTGTTAAATTTACTTTGCGCAATGAGATAGCTTATTTTTTGAGTATATGCTCCGTCTTCCTTTGTAATATCCGCAATCTTGCTTCCCCCGATGTAAAGCCCCGCCTCGGAATATCCCTTATCGATGCTAATATCAACCTTTACATTTTCTCCGACGCTTCTTGACGATGTAAACCTTGCTCCGTGTCCGCTAATATCGTCCGCCGTCCAATCGGAAATCGGCAGAGACGAAACTTCTTCATATTGAGAGTTTTCTTTTACCGGAAAAAATTTAGCCGTTATATATACGTTTCCTGACGCCGTGCCCGAAAGCGAAAGCTTTTTGTATTCTCCCCTGTCTGTCTCACCCGAAACATGATTATTTGAATCCAGCGGCTCTGCGTCCGCCGCGGTGAGAGTAAAGTTTAAAACATTTGACGCAAACTTTACCAAAACGCTTTTGCCGTTTTTTGAAAGAACAGCGCTTTTGCCGTCTTTTAAAATATTAATATCCGCCTTTGTATGAGCAAACCAATAAAAAGCGCTTTGCTCTTTAAAGCTCAGCTCATCGCGAACCGTCAGGGTCTGTCTGCCGTCTCCCAGCATGTAACCCCTTTTATATGAGTTTACGCCGTTATAAATTTCGGTTAAATTCAAAACAGAATATGCGGAATTTCCGCCGGATTCCATTTTTTCAAAATACGCCTGCTTATCAAGGTTTTGTCCCGGGTCGCTCCGGGTCGGATTAACAACAAGACAATTGTTTCCCTCCGCACGTATGCGATATAATTTTTTCCGCGTTTCCAAAGAATAGTAACCCGAAATATTCTTGTCGTCCGCGCCCAGGTCCTCCACCCAGCTTTCTCCGAGAGCATCGAAAACAAAGCTGCCTTTTTCAAACTGAGATTCGAGAGTTTTGTTCTTTCCGGAAACAAAACCGACATAGGAGGCGTCTTCATACCAGTTTTCTCTCATGGAACCGACATTTGCGCTCTCAAAGTATTTGTCCCGCGGAAGCGTTATTTCATTATCCCCCGATAAATCCACGGGATTTGACCATAAAATCTGCTTATAGTCCGACCTTCCGTATATTTTTTTTAGAAGAGTATAATTTCTCATAAGCTCATCGTCGTTTTTTAACAGCGCCATTTGAAAGCCCTGAGAAAGTGACGGATTTGCCTCGGTTTGATTTTCGGCAAAAGAGAAAATTTTTCCCGAGGATGATTTCAGATAAAACTCATAAAACGGGGTGTCGGATACTCCGCTGCAGCTTAAAAACCCATAATCGTTTCCGCATGAATTTATAAGAGCGCCGATACAGTACGTGGTTATATAATCGCACAAATACGACCAATATGTAAAGCTTTCAAAATAACCTCCGTCAGGGCTCAAATGAACCGCCTGAAACTCAAGCGTATGCATAGAATATTCAATAAGTCTTTGAACCTCCGATTTGAAAGTCCCGTCAACATCGTCTGCTATCGCAAGGCAAACGGAAAGTATGCCGCCTGCGCAAACTGCGCCCCAGTTTCCGCAGCTGTATCTGAATTCGGCGCCTTTATATGATGACGGATTTTCATAAAATCCGAGACATATATCCAAATACTTAGACTTTATCTTTGACCTTGCCCATTGCTTTTCTGAATCGGAAAGATAGTTATGCAAAACATCATATCCTATTGCAATTCCCGGAGCAAGTCTTCCCGAATCGAGAAAATGCTTTGAGGTATTCCAGTCGGGCCAGTTTAACGCATTTTGCATTTCTGCCCAGATTTTTTCGGCATATTTTTCTTCCCCGGTCAAAAGATAGGCAACCGCACATTTTTCAATCCTGTCCCGAACCTCATTGCAGGCGGAAAAAATTCTTATGCTGTCTTCAAATTTGTATTCAACCGTGCTTGTTTTTCCGACAACGACATCCGCATTTGAAACGGCGCCGCGGTATAAAGACATGCTTTTGTCGTCCGTTCTTATATTTTCTTTTATACGGTCGATTCTTTCGCTTGTCGCCCACAGATACGGATGACTTTTCCCGGATGCTTTCAAATCTTCAATAACCCTCTCTCCCGAAGGTCTTTCAAATTGCATATATCTGTAAACGATATCGGATTTTTCCATATCGTCAAGAGCTATTGAAGAATTTGAAAAATCAATCTGAGATTCGGATACTATGTACATCCCCCTGTTATCGGCATACAAATTCAAGCAAAATATTTTTTTGCAGAAATCCGCAAACGGTACATAAACGGAGCCGTTTTTCATCTCGGGGCATGCTTCCAAAACGAAGTCGGTTCCGTTTTGCAATTTACAGCTTGCCTTACCGACCTCACATACCGCGCCGTTTGCGGAAATCGAGCTTCCCGATACGTTTACTGTCTTGTTTATACATTGAAAAAGACTGACGGGAACCATAAAAACACCGTTTTCAACATATGGCGAAATATTTTCGGAGGTGTAGGTTTTCTTGACGCCGGAGGTATAAAAAGCGTCCGTGCCTTCCATAAAAACAGAGCTGCTGCCGATTATTGTCATCGCATAAGAGCTTGTATCATAATTGTCAAAGACAGACTTTGCATCAACATGTAATTCAGCTGAATTTACAGCCATTAAAATAATTATTAAAACAGATATTATTTTCTTCATTTTACACCTCTGTCAATTTACAGGTCTCAATTACCTTCTACACTTTCATATAACGCGTTTTAGAGTTTTGTTTTTAAAAGCCAAGCCTCAAACGTTCCCTCCGGCGTGCTTTGAGGCTGTCAGATGACAAGGCTTTTTCGCAATTTTTAAATACTATTGTACAACCGCATATTCTGTCACCGAAGTTAACGGATTAATATCTGACAAATTGTTCCAAACGAAAACTTTAATCATGTCACATTCCTTTTCGCAGTTCAAAGACTTATTAAACCTCTCTCTTCCCTCATTTATCCGAAGGCTTGACGAAACCTCGCAATTTGCTATCTTATCTCCGTTATAAGAAGCGATAATTACAAGCATTTCATCGGCGCTGCCCGTCAAGTTTACGGTATTTATATTACACGTAAACACTCCTTCATTAAGCTTGCAATCACTAACGGACACTTCTGTTGTATTTTCATTTTTAACAACGCTGTAATTCAATACAATATCTTTTCCGATAGCTTCACCGGCTATTTCAAGAGATTTGTCAAAGGTAATTTTAACTTCGTCTCCGACCTTGAGAGTTGACGGCAAATCGATTTCAAACGCAGAGTCATAGACTGCCGCCGCCACGGATTCCTCTCCGCCGTTTACGGAAATTTTAACCATTCCGTCTGCATAGTTTTCGAATGCCGAAGCAAATCTTATGCTTAATTTATTTGCGTTTTCAACTATTTTGCCGGGCGAATTTATCTTTTCGTTTCCGAATACGGACGCTTCCTCTTTCGCCTCTGTCGAGCTTTCGGTTTTTATGCTGAAATTATCAAGGGAGAAATAAGCCCAATAATTCTTTGTATAATAGCTTGCGGCGCTCCAGAACATCGGAGCGAATACCAATTTCGACAAGTTATTGTAGGAGGATTCACCTTCCGCCGCTTTTTTATCCCAATACTGTGTCCCGTTTATCCAAAGCGAACAGGTATTTTTATCAACATCATATTCGTATCTCATATGCGTCCATGTACTGTCCGCCATTGCATATCCGGTATCGTATATGGTGCTGCCGTTCTCTGTAATTATATCTCCACCGGCCGCAACGGGCAGCCCGTACATTCTTGGGTTTGTGCCGTTTTGAGCCGGCGCGCTCAGCTTCCAATCATAATCGAGAATGATTTTTCCGTTTGTTACTTTTTCAGTCCAGCCGTTAAGCTTTAGTCTGGCATTAGCGTTTCCTCCGTTGCCGTAAGGAATCACACTGACCGCGTAATCGCCTTCTGCTCCGCTTGCTCCCTCGGTTCTTTGCAGATAAACATTTTCACCCGTAAGAGTCCAGCCGAAATCTCTCGAAAAGTTTGAAATCAATGTTTCGTCTACAGTGCGTTCGGCATATTCGTCTCCCATTGTATCAAACGTCTGAACATCTGTTGAAAGACCCGGGTTTACAGAACCCGTTAAAGCCTTCATAAATGTAAATTCCGCAGAATCCTCAACTGTTTTTCCGTCTCCGATGTCTGATACGACTTTGAATATATGCCTTCCGTAAGAAAGCTCCGCGGTATTTAACTCAAATGTATATACGCTGTTTTCACTCGGCGCCGTAAATTCTTTGACCAAATTGTTGTCTGTAAAGAATTTTACATTATTTGCGGCAATCGCCGTTGCCGTAAGCGTTATGTCCCCGCTGTCGGAAATTTTGCTTCCGTTTTCGGGAGACGTTATTTCACATGAAGCTTCAAGCGCATTGCCTATATTGAAGGTTTCGTATATCCCGTACTTAAGTCCCTGAGGCTTTATCAAAATCTTAAGAGTATCGCCCGCCGACGCATTCTCCGGCATACCTACGGATATTTTATTGCTGCCGTAATCAAAGCTTGTTGTCACAGCATCATTATTTAAGAAAACCGACACATCCGATTGAGACAACCCCGGAATGTCCGAATTTAAAGTAACGCCTACGTTCGAAGCGTTTACGGGGACGGTGCTTTCATACGCTTTATTAAGCCCGAAAGCGCTGTATGACTTTGATGTCGTTTTTATATCGCGGCTATTGTAAATGCAAAAATTGTCGAGCAGGATACCTGCATAATAATTGCTTACCCACCAGCTTGCACCGGAATAATACTGCGGTAAAAACACAAACTGCGATAAGTTGTTTGCGGCATTTTGTCCCACGCAGGCTTTTTTGTCCCAGTACTGTGTTCCGTTAATCCAAAGCGAGCAGGTATTATTGTCTGCATCATATTCATACTTCATATGCGTCCATTCAAACGAAGGCATTTCAAAATCCGTATCATATACGTTTTTTCCGCTTTCGTCTATAACATTTCCGCTTGCCGAAACCGGAAGACCGTTAATTCTGATAAGCGTTCCGTTATGAGCCGGGCCGCCTATTTGCCAGTCAAATTCAATGTGAATTACTCCGCTTGTTACCTTGTTTGTCCATGAATTGAGCTTTAGCGCGGCGTTATAATTGCTGACAGAGCCGTAAGGAATCACCCTGACCGCGTAATCGCCTTCTGCTCCGCTTGCTCCCTTGGTTCTTTGCAGATAAACATTTTCACCTGTAAGAGTCCAGCCGAAATCTCTCGAAAAATTTGAAATAAGCGTTTGGTCAAGAGTACGGTCCTTATACTCCTCTCCCATTGAATCAAACGTCTGAACTTCGGTTGATGCCCCATCGTTAATGGGGAGGGCGTATGTTTCTGTTGCCGAAAAAACCGAAACGGCTTCACGGCTGACGCCGCCGAAAGTTGCGAGCGCTTTAAATTCGCGCGTTCCGCCCTTAACATCCGCATCAAACGAAGCATTTTCTCCGGCTGCAAATGATTTTACCAATTCGCCGTCAAGATAAAACTCCACGGTTTCCGCACCTTCTGCCGCAGCCGACAGTGTCACCGTGCCGGCTTTAACCGTTGAGCCGTTTAAAGGTGAGGTGATTGTGATTTCTCCGTCTGCAAATGCAGGAACTAAAGATGCAGACAAAATTAATCCGAGTGTTAATAATAACGTTAAAATTTTTTTTGCCATTTTTGCCATCCTTTCTTAATCAATACTGTTTTGTGTCCCTGAAGCTCCCCAAGACCGTTAAGCCGATTTCGTATTCCCCGTCCTCGGCAACCGTCAGATGCGGCAGCTCAAACGTATCCTTCGTATTTGCCGCAAGATTTACTTCCGAGCATGAAATCATGCTCAAGCTGCCGTTTTTGCGCAGCGTCAGCAAAAGAAGCAATTTCTGCGAGCCGTCTCCGATATTGTTTGCGGTATAGCTTGCGGTTACAACATCATCTTTTTTGAGAAGCGCTTTGCTTTGGGCTTCAACCGAGTTTACACGGTATTCAACCTTTGCTTCAATCTTCCCGTCCACAGAAAAACCGAAATTGATACCGCAGAACGACGCGTCGCTCGAAAAGACATCAAAGCCGTCCGCCGACCTTACGCAAACCTCACAGTTCATTATGTCGGGCGGAAGATCAACCGATAAAATATTTCCCGAAACCTCGGCTTTTACATTTTCACGCTTGACGCCGTCAATAAACATTTCAAGATTTTCGGCCGTGCTTTCGTTCAGCTCCTCGGAGAAGCTTGCAACAATTTTTTCGCTGCCGTACGGCACCTTATCCGAAACCGAAACCATTTCACCACCTTTCAAACAGCTTAAGCTGTCAAGCGTTGACTTTTTTGCCTTTTTGTATATCGAAAAATTATCTATTGTAATGTACGCCCAATAATTCTTTGTAAAATAGTTGGCAGCGCTCCAATACTGCGGTACAAAAACAAACTGCGAGAGATTGTTTTCCGAGTTCTTTAAACCGCACTCCTTTTCATCCCAATACTGTTTGCCGTCTATCCAGAGAGAGCATTTGTTTTCATCAACATCGTAATCGTACTTCATATGAACCCAGACCATGGACTGCGGCTCAAATCCGGTGTCATACATAGTCTTGCCGTCTTCCTTGATAACATCGCTTTCCGCAAGCGGCAGACCGTACAGCCTTATATTTGTACCCTTTTGCTGCGGCGCACTGATTTTCCAATCAAATTCAATAATAATTTTTCCTGTTTTGACTTCGTCCTTCCAGCCGTCAAATTTAAATCTGGCATTTGAATTGCCTGCCGTACCGTACGGAATAATCGAAACCGCATAATCGTCAGCCTGACCGCTTACGCCGGCAACCCTTTGCAGATATACATCCTTTCCGGTAAGAGTCCAGCCGAAATCTCTTGAAAAGTTTGAAATCAGCGTTTCGTCAATAGTGCGCTCGGAGTATTCCTCTCCCATTGCATCAAATGTCTGTACCTCGCTTGAAGCCCCCTCGTTTATCGGGCTTTTAAGATTTACAAAGGTGCTGAAGCGGCTTTTCTCAATACTGATATTGCCGTATTTATCAAGCGCTACAACCTCAAAGCTTCTGTCGCCGACACCAACCCTTCCCGAATCCATTTCATACGTGCATTCACCGTTTCGGGAAAATTCGGTAACGACAACCCCGTCAAGTAAAAACTTGACAAGACTTGCTCCGGACACATTACACGAAAATGTTATTTTTTCGTTTTCCCTAAGCTCAATGCTTGAATTTTCCGAAGGTTCAACAGACGAAATAACGACAGAACCTCCCGCATAAGCGGGCGTCATTGTAAAAAGCATTGCCAAAACAGCTGCCGCCGCAATGATTCTTCGTAATTTCATACATTTCACCATCCTTTCATAAATAATAGCCGAAATTTGACTTAACCTGAATTTACATCATTTATAAACGTGAAACTCCGATAGGTTATTCCAATTAGATTCGGAATTGAAATGACCGACCAATCTCACATAACGTGCTTTGCCGGGTATTTTAAGCAGTTCCGTTTCCGCGGTTTTGCCGGTCGATTTCCCGTTAAACACTCTCGTATAATTTTGTTTATCCTCGGAATACAGTATTTCATAGCTGTATTTTCTGCTTGCGCCCGATAAGAATGCAAGCTCAAGTCCGCTGAATTCTTTAACCGAACCGAGATCAAGCTCAATATATGCTCCGTCGGTGTCGGATGTCCAGCTTGTTTTATAATCTCTGTCCACGGCACACGCTGCAAGATGGTCTTTTTGCGGCTCATCGCTTGCGGTAACCGAAACGGCTTTAAGCTCTAAAGCCTCCTTGCTCTCCCCTGCAACAGGTTCGATATTTGAGAGATTGTTTTTAATCATGATTTCAAGACTGAACTTTATTTTATATTTAACCTTTTTGCCCTCCGCGTTTGTAAGCGTAATAACACAATCGTCCATAAGGCTTTGCGGCTGAAAAATTTCAACTGCCGCATTTGCGCTTTCGGCCTCAAAGTAAGGAACATCGCTTCCGTACGGAAGGTGTATTGTGTAGTTC
>ENA-OUQH01001040-OUQH01001040.1-human-gut-metagenome-genome-assembly--contig:-NODE-1040-length-19099-cov-3.762287_pt1 | contig 19099 bp, 9 predicted proteins | sample MGYA00237948_ERZ548828 | MGnify/ENA primary metagenome ERZ548828 (study PRJEB26490, sample SAMN05194711) | human gut metagenome | biome: terrestrial biome; feature: human-associated habitat; material...
TCTCTATTGTAGATCAGGCGGGCGGCACGGTGGAAGGCATCGGTATCGCGATTGAAAAGGGGTTCCAGCCCGGCGGCGCGAAAATTCGCGAGATGGGCTACCCGCTCGAATCGATCGCCATTGTGGAAAGCATGGACGACGCAACCGGCATGGTCGTTTTCCGTCCACAGCCATAAAAGGAGTTTTGTATGAAACGGTTTTTATCCCGCGTTTTGCCCCTTTTGCTCAGCTTCGGTTTGATTTTAAACTGCACAGGATGCAGCACGGTTTTGGTCTTAGCCGGTAAAGCTCGTGAAAACAGCGAAGCTTCGTCCTCCGTGATTTCGGAAAGCTCCGCGTCCTCCGGCGTCATCGCCACCCCTGTGCCGACCGAAGACGGCGACCTGCGTGCGTTTTACACGGATGTTGCAAACGCTGAAAGTGTCACGGTAATGGTGTACATGATCGGCTCCGACTTAGAGAGTGAGGACGGCTCCGCGACCGACGACCTTTTGGAAATGGCAGATGCCGCGCTTTCCGAAAACATTCACCTTGTACTCCAGACCGGCGGCACCGAAACCTGGTGGAACGATGTCTGCACAGACGGTAAAAGTGAGCGCTTTGTGATCGGAAACGGCGATATGACACTGCTCCAAAGCCTTGGCAGCGTGAATATGACGGACGCCGACACGCTCTCCGATTTCATTCGCTTCTCCGCCGAAAGCTACCCCGCAGACCGCTACGAGCTCATTTTGTGGGATCACGGCGGCGGCACCATGACAGGCTTCGGCTACGACGAGCTGTACGAAGACACCTCTTTGACGCTCTCTTCTCTTTCTACAGCGCTGTATAACGGCGGCGTGCAGTTTGATTTCATCGGCTTCGACGCCTGCCTGATGGCGACGGCAGAGGTGGCCTACGCCTTGGATCCGTATGCGGATTACCTCATCGCCTCCGAAGAATCCGAGCCCGGCGAGGGCTGGGCGTACAAAAACTGGCTTACGATGCTGGCGGAAGACCCCGCCGTACCCACGGCGGAGCTCGGCAAAAAGCTGGCGGACGATTTCCTTGAGGCCTATATTTTCGCCGACATGCCGACGCTTTCCGTTTTAGACCTGCGCTATGTGCCGGAATTATACGCCGCGTTGGAAAGCTACTGGGGAAGCGCCTACACCGCACTGCAAAGCGGCAGCTACGGTGCGTTTTCGCAGGTGCGCAACAACGTGCGGGAATTCGGCGACAACGAATACGACCAGGTCGATCTTTCCGACCTCGCCACGCTGACAAAGCAGAGCCTTTCCCTCGGCACCGAGGACGATGTGCAGGCCGCCGTTCAGAATATGGTGGTGTATAACGTCACCTATGAAAAGTCCGCCGCGGGCATTGCAGTCTATTTTCCGTGCCTGTGGCCGGATTATTACGGCGATACACGCTTTGAAATGACCTGCGTCGGCTTCCCGGAATCGTATTTTGAATTCTACGATAAATTCATGAACACGATGCTCTCCGGGCAGTCGCTTTCGCAGAGTGATATCGATTTTTACTCCTACTACGATTGGTTCGATTCCTCCGGGGTTGGCGGCGAAAACGTCACCACAATAAACGACAACGATTTTGAACTCATCGACAAGGGCGACTATTATGCACTCTCTCTTTCCGATGAAGCATGGAACCTCATCACGTACATTGATATGACCGTTTACCTCGACGACGGCGAGGGATATATTGACCTTGGCAATGACAACGTGTACGAGTTTGACGACGACGGCGACCTGAAAGTCGATTTTGACTATACATGGATCTCGATCGACGGCGTGATTGTGCCGTTCTACGCCGAAACCGAGGAACAGACGGACGATTATTGGTACACAACGGGTTATGTGCCGGCCGAACTGAGCGGCAGCACCGATATTGAGATCGTTCTGCGCTGGGACAGCGACCATGACAGCGGCTTTGTTGCGGGCTACCGCTTAAAGACCGAAGAGCCTACGGTAGCGGCAAAGGGTCTGCACAGCTTTACGGAGACGGATCAGATTCAGTACACCTGTTCGTATTATGATTACGATTTCAACTACGACCGGGACTACACGCTCGGCGATCCGGTAACATACACAAGTGAACCCGTCGTCACCTATGAGGAAATCGGCGAATACCGCACGGTGATCCAATACACCCTGCGCGACATCTACAACAACGAACACTTTACAGACCCGGTAGAGCTTTCCTGTGAATAAATAATTCTATAGAACATACCCTGCTGCGCTCCGTAGCAGGGTATGTTTCGATTTGACTTACACTATAATAGGCGGTATAATAAAAATTACTGACAAAAACGGAATTGTATGGAAAACTATGCCGTTTAAACTGTTCGGAAAGGACGAACGCCATGCGAAAGCTCCTCGTTTACATGAAAGACTACAAGAAAGAGTCGTTTTTAGCGCCTCTCTTCAAGCTGCTCGAAGCCACCTTTGAGCTGATTGTCCCGCTCGTAATCGCGCAGATCATCGACGTGGGCATTCAGACCGGTGACACTGGCTTCATCATCTCCCGCTGTCTGCTTCTGGTCGGGTTCGGTGTGGTCGGCATGATCAGTGCCATCACGGCGCAGTATTTTGCCGCAAAGGCTGCCGTGGGCTTTGCCACCGGGCTGCGTCACAGCCTGTTCCAAAAAATCAACGAACTCTCCTTCTCTCTTTTGGACCGTGTGGGCACTTCCACGCTGCTGACACGCATCACAAATGACGTAAATCAGGTGCAGAACGGTGTGAACCTTGTACTGCGCCTGTTTATGCGCTCGCCGTTCATTGTGTTCGGCGCATGTGTTATGGCGTTCACCATTGATCCCGGCAGCGCGCTGCTGTTCCTCATTGTAGTCGCTCTGCTCTCCGTTGTGGTGTTCGGCATCATGCTGCTGACCATCAAGCGCTACAAGGCTATTCAAAACCAGCTGGATTCCGTTTTGAACACCACGCGTGAAAATCTGAACGGCGCACGTGTCATACGCGCGTTCTGCGGTGAAGACACCGAAACAGAAAAATTTATCGGCCAAAATTCGCTGCTCTCCAAGCTCCAGAAATCCACGGGCCGTATCTCCGCACTTTTGAACCCGGTTACGTTTATCCTGATTAACGTCGGCATCATTCTGCTCATCCATTACGGCGCTGTTCAGGTCAATACCGGCATTTTGACGCAGGGTCAGGTCGTGGCGCTGTATAACTACATGAGCCAGATTTTAGTTGAGCTCATCAAACTTGCAAACCTCATCATCACCGTAACAAAATCCTTTGCAAGCGCCGCACGTATCCGCGACGTGCTCGAGCTCGACACAAACACCGTTTATTCCGACGACAAGAAAATCTACAATACCCACACCGTCGAGTTCGACCGCGTTTCCATGCACTATAACGAAGGCGCGAAGGACGCGCTCGAAAACATCAGCTTCACCGCCGAGCCGGGCGAGATCATCGGCGTTATCGGCGGCACAGGCAGCGGAAAAACGACGCTTGTGGGGCTTATTCCCCGCTTTTACGATGCGTCCACCGGCACCATCCGCGTGGACGGCCGCAACGTGAATTCCTATTCGCTTGAAGAACTGCGCGAAAAGGTGCACGTCGTATTGCAGCGCGCGGTCTTGTTTCGCGGCACACTGCGCGAAAACCTGCTTTGGGGCAATAAAAATGCCAACGACGAAGAGATGCAGGCAGCCGTAAAGGCTGCGCAGGCCGCAGACTTCGTACAGAGTAAGGGCGGGCTCGATATGAAGATTACCGCCGAAGGCCGCAACCTTTCGGGCGGACAGCGCCAGCGCCTTTCCATTGCCCGCGCACTTGTGGGTAATCCCGAGATCCTCATTCTGGACGACTCCGCTTCCGCGCTCGACTATGTGACCGAAAAGGCACTGCGCGGCGCGCTTTCCGCACTGCCGAATAAGCCGACTGTGTTCATCGTCTCGCAGCGCACATCTTCGCTGCGGCACGCGGATAAGATTCTCGTCTTAGACAACGGCGCGCTTGTCGGCTGCGGCACACACGATGCGCTCCTTGAGAGCTGCTCCGTGTACCGCGAGATCTATGACTCTCAGTTTGGCGGAAAGGAGGCAGCTGCGAAATGAGCAAGATAAATAACAAAAACAGTACCATTAAACGTGTTCTTTTGCAAATCCGTCCGTATCTGCCGACCATCATTTTGCTGCTTGCACTTGCCGTAGTCAGCGTGCTGTGCTCGCTGTACATCCCGGTGCTCGTCGGCGATGCCATCGACGCCATCATCGGCAAGGAACAGGTCAACTTTGCCGTTATCCTGCCGAAGCTCTTCACCTGCGCGGTGCTCATCGGCTGCGCAGCGCTCGCCCAGTGGCTGATGAATGTCTGCGGCAACAAGGTCACGTACAACACCATCCGCGATATGCGCGAGGCAGCCTTTAAAAAAATTCACCGCCTGCCGTTTTCTTACCTCGACGCACACGAAACCGGCGACATCGTTTCCCGCATCATTGCCGATGTTGACCAGTTTGCAGACGGCCTTTTGATGGGCTTCTCACAGCTGTTTACCGGCGTTGTGACGATCATCGGCACCATCGGCTTCATGCTTTCCGTCAACGTTTGGACAACGCTTGTCGTGGTACTTGTCACGCCGCTTTCCATTTTGGTGGCGCGCTTCATCGCAAAGAAAACGTTCGCCATGTTCCGCTTACAGTCCGAAACACGCGGCCGCCAGACGGCATTCATCAATGAGATGATCACGAACCAAAAGGTCGTGCGCGCATACGGACACGAAGACGAGAGCATGGAGAAATTCGACACCATCAACGAAGAGCTGCGCCGCCACACATTAAAGGCGACATTCTTCTCCTCCATCACAAACCCCGCCACGCGCTTTGTAAACTCCGTTGTGTACGCGGCGGTCGCGCTCATCGGCGCTTTTCTGGCCGTGACCGGACAGGGCTTCACCATTGGTATGCTCTCCTGCTTTTTGAGCTACGCAAATCAGTACACGAAGCCGTTTAACGAGATTTCCGGCGTTATCACCGAGCTTCAGAACGCGCTCGCCTGCGCAGACCGCCTGCTTGAATTCCTCGACAGTGAAGAAATGCCTGCCGACCCCGAACTGCTGCCGGAGCACAGCGAGACCGCAAAAGGACAGGTCACGTTCGATAACGTTTGCTTCTCCTATACAAAAGACCGCCCGCTCATTCGCAATTTCAGCTTGGATGTACCGGCAGGCTGCCGCGTCGCCATTGTAGGCCCGACGGGCTGCGGCAAAACGACGATGATCAATCTTCTCATGCGCTTCTACGACCCGGACAGCGGCAGCATCAGCGTGGACGGCACGAATACGCAGACGATCTCGCGCCGCGCACTACGCCGTAACTTCGGCATGGTCCTGCAGGAAACATGGCTGAAAACCGGCACTGTGCTTGATAACATCCGCATGGGCCGCCCGGACGCTTCCGAAGAAGACGTTATCGCCGCCGCAAAGGCCGCGCACGCACATAGTTTTATTGAGCAACTGCCGAACGGCTACTATACGCAGATTGGCGAAGACGGCGGCAGCCTTTCCGCCGGACAGAAACAGCTTTTGTGCATCTCGCGCATCATGCTGACGCTGCCTCCTATGCTGATTCTGGACGAAGCGACGTCTTCCATCGATACACGTACCGAGCTGCGCATTCAGCGCGCGTTTGTAAAGCTGATGCGCGGACGCACCTCGTTCGTCGTCGCACACCGCTTGTCGACCATCAAGGAATCTGACGTTATCCTCGTCATGCGCGACGGTAACATCGTAGAGCAGGGCGACCACGAATCTCTGCTTGCGAAAAACGGCTTCTACGCCGAGCTGTACCGCAGCCAGTTTACGGATGAGGAACAGCCGGTGGGTTAACGCACAAAAATGCAGCCTTCTCTATTCGAGAGAGCTGCATTTTTTATTTTCTGCCATACCGCACAAAGCTGCGTTTTGCACTTTGTGCGGTATTTTTTGAATATCAATATAGTGGAAGTTTTAGTCAATGCGTTTGAGGAAATCAAACGGCAAAACGATTATGATAAAGATATAGGCGAACCTTGCCCGGACTGCGCATGCGCAAACTGCGTGCGGAACGCCTTCGGTGCACAGCCGTATCGCTCCGTAAATAAGCGGTAAAACCGGCTTAAGCTGTTAAAGCCGCATGCACCGCAGATTTCAATGACGGGCATGTCCCCCTGCAAAAGCAGCTGCGCCGCCAAAGACAATCGCTTGCCGTTGATGTACTCCGTCGGCGTCATGCCGATGTAGCGGCGAAACGACCGCGTAAGGTGTTCCTGCGACATGTTTGCAAGCGCCAAAAGACGTGGAAGACCTGCGGTGTAATTTTCGCGCTGCTCCATTTTTTCAAGCAGCTCCGAAAACCACGCAGGCAAAATCGCTTCCGGCGCGGGTGCCGTAAGAAACAGCTGCACCAAATACGGAAACAGGCTTAAAATGTAGCGGCACGCCGTTTCGTTATCGGCAAAGCGGTTCGTGTTCAAAAGCTTTTCCTGCACATCCGTTAAGGTGTGGCCGGAAAGCACACAATGTAACGGCAGCTCCGGCGTATCAAATATGGCGCGGTCAAGCTGCAAATAATCGCACAAGCGCTCAAACACCGTGCACGGAATACCGATATCGAGCAGCTCGAAATCCGCGTTGTTGAAAAAATCATAGCGGTGCACGTCCCTCGGGCGCATCAAAACGAACGAGCCTTCGGAAAGCAGCTGCGAGCGCCCATTCACGGCGTGGATGGCCCCGCCGTGCGAGACGAGAAACAGCTCGTAAAAATCGTGCGTGTGAATTTTATATGTCGCCGGAACACCGCACTGGTGCAGAACGCGCGCACCCTCACCGGTGTGCAGATTTTCTTCGGAAAAATGCAGAAGCTCAACGTCGCTCATTTCGGCGCCCCCCTTTCTTCTGCTATTATAACGCGTCAAAAAAACGGAATCAAGAAATTTTAAATATAAACTGGGGAGGATAACGGTATGTTCAAGACCGATGTTCAAAAACTGCGCAATGCGTTGGAATTCACGCGCATTTACAAAGAGAACGCAAACGACATTTACCTGCGTGAAGCCGCCTGCATGGATTTTCAGCTCCGTCATATCTTAGTGCCGATGGATGAAAACGACGGCATCGCAGGCCGCTATGAGCACGACTTTGTGGGCTTTTCCTCGCAGGTCGGCGGCATTTACACGTATTACTTTAACGAGCATGAATTTTTAAACGCATACACGGCCTGTAAGCAAAACGGTGAGATCACCGCTGCGGAGGACTACGCTTTACAGGCTGTGCAGGCGTATTGGCATGAGGAAAACACCGCACGTAAGGTTGAATTGGAATTTGCGAAGCGCTACGGCTATGTGCCGCCGAAAGCTTTTGCCGGTGCGGGCGTGGGCAACTGCGACTGCCGCGTGGCGGGTACAAACCTCGATTTTGAAAAGCTCATCCGTCTCGGTTTTGACGGGCTCGATCAGGAGATCGACCGCGCGGCGGAAGTGAATGGCGCGTCTTCGTTCTATACGGCGCTAAAGCTGTGGATTGAAAGCCTGCGCGGCGCATGCGAGCGTTACCGCGAACAGGCATTGAATTTTGCCGAAAAAGCAGAGACCGAAGAAGCCAAAGCGCGCTTTACAAAGCTTGCCGAAGCACTTTTAAACATTCAGCACAGCACACCGAAGACGTTCCTTGAGGGCGTGCAGCTGATGTGGATTTACGCTGTCAGCAGCGACATTATGAATTACAGCCGCATGGACGATTACCTTGGACCGCTCTACGCCGCGGATATCGACGCGGGGCGCATCACGGAAGAAGAAGCCGTACAGACCGTGCTGTATCTCTATAAGCACTTTAAAGAGATTAACAAGATCCATGACTGCCGCGTGATCATCGGCGGCGTGGGCAGAAAGCACCAGAAGGAAGCCGACCGCCTCGCCATCGTCATCATGGAAGCTTCTCGCCGCTTCCGCGAGACTGTGCCGCAGCTCACCCTGCGCTATTACAGCGACATGGACGAGACCGTTTTCCGCAAGGCGATGGAAGTGAATGCGGAGGGCACCACGTTCCCGATTATTTACTCCGATGAGACGAACGTACCGGCTGTGGAAAAGGTCTTTGGCGTTTCGCATGAGGAAGCCGAGCAATATGTGCCGTTCGGCTGCGGCGAATACGTCATGGTCGGTTACAGCGTAGGCACGCCGAACAACGGCATCAACGCGCTAAAGGCACTCGAGATGACGTTGCACAACGGCCTTGATTTCTACCAGAACGTTCCCTGCGGCGAAAAGACCGGCGACCCGGCGCAGTTTGATACCTTTGAAAAACTGTATGACGCTGTGCCTGCACAGCTCAAGCCGACTATTGACCGCTTTGCTGTACACAAATACCTCAACTATAAAATCGCAGGTGAAAACGCGCCGTATCTGCACCTCAGCCTGCTTTTGAACGACTGCATCGCGCGCGGCAAGGCGACGTTTGAAGGCGGCGTGCGTTACCTGAATGCTTCCAGCGAAATGTTCGGCATCATCAGCTGTGCAGACAGCCTGACGGCCATTAAAACGCTCGTTTACGACGAGAAGAAGCTCACTTTGCCGGAGCTCATCGATGTGCTGGATCACGATTTTGAGGGGCACGACGATATTCGCCGCATGTGCCTTTCCGCACCGAAATACGGCAACGACGACGACACGGCTGACGACATCGCAACGCGCCTTTTCACCGATATTGCCGACCTTACCATGGCGGCGGGCAAAGCTGCGGGGCTTGACCACTACAATATTGTCAGTGTCAACAACTCCATGAGCGCAGAATGGGGCAACTTCTGTGCGGCGTCTGCCTGCGGCAGAAAGGCCGGCAGCCCCATGGCAAACGCCAACGGCGCTTCCATCGGCGCGGATAAGTGCGGCATTACGGCGCTGCTCAACTCCATGTCGAAGTTTGACAATACAAAGCACGTGGGCGTTATCAACAATGTGCGCTTCACAAAGGAGCTCTTCAAGGGCTCTATGGATAAAGTAGAAGCCGTTTTAAAGGCGTTTTACGACAACGACGGCGTGCAGACGAACCTGTGCGTCATCGGCAAGGATGACCTTGAAAACGCCATGGTGCACCCGGAAAACTACCAAAACCTCCTCGTGCGTATCGGCGGCTTCTCCGCGAGATTTGTCACGCTGAATCCTGTTGTGCAGCGCGAGATTATTGAGCGTACGACCTACGGCGCGTAAGCGGAGGCCGATATGCGGGATCTTATTTTTGATATTCAGCGTTTTTGCGTGTATGACGGGCCGGGCATTCGCACCACCGTGTTTTTCAAAGGGTGCAACATGCACTGTGCGTGGTGCCACAATCCGGAAAGCTTTTCAACCGATGCCGAGCTCTTGTTTCGCCGCGAAAAATGCACGTCCTGCGGGGCATGCACTGCGGTATGTCCGAACGGAGCGCATGAAATAAAAGCAGACGGCACACATGTTTTTGACCGTGCAAAATGCGCGGCGTGCGGCAAATGTGCCGAAGTATGTCCGAACGATGTCCTGGAGCTTTCCGGGCGCGAAATGACGGTGGAAGCCGTGATGAAGCAGATCGACAAGGACGCAAAATATTACCGCTCGTCAAAAGGCGGCGTCACCTTTTCGGGCGGCGAGGCTTCTTTGCACTTTGAACTCCTGAAAAAGCTGCTTACAGCCTGCCGCGAAAAAGGGTACCACACCGCGCTGGAGACAAACGGTTTGATCTCTGCCGCACACTTAAAGGAACTGATACCGCTCACCGATCTTTTTCTGTTCGATTTTAAGCACAGCGACCCCGATGCCCTTAAAAAATGGGCAGGCGCGCCGCTTGCGCCGATCCTCGAGTCCCTGGCAGCCCTTGAGGACGCGCACGCGCATGTGTGGTTGCGTTGCCCGGTCATTCCGGGCGTGAACGACACGGACGCGCACTTTGAGGCGATTCGTGCGCTCAAGCATCAATATACCTGTATTGAAAAGGCCGAGATCATGGCATACCATGACATCGGCAAAACGAAATGGGACGCGCTGGGGATACCGTATTCGCTCGCCGCGCTGAAGACCGTTTCGCCGGAACAGAAACATATTTGGGAGACTAAAATAGCCGATTAGCGGCACTTTTGGGGATAAGAGAGGGAACGCTTCGTTCCCTCTCTTTGCTTTATCTCCCACATTTTTTCTAAACATTTGACAGATTTCCCGGAATATTGTATGCTATGGAAAACACCGCAAATTTTCCCTACGGGACCACAAACATTAGGAGGTCACTTATGTTTTGTATATACTGCGGCGCCACCTTGCCGGAGGGCGCGAAAAAATGCACGCTCTGCGGCAACCCCGTTGTGCGCCCGCCGGAAGCCACTGCACAACCCGTAAGCGAACCGGAGTCGGAATCTGCCTCCGCACCGGAAACGCCCACGGAGCCTGCCGTGGAAGACATCTCCTCAAATTCGACAGAGAGCCTCTCCGAAGCGGAACCGACACCCGAAGCTGAAGATGCCCCTTCAAACAGCCCGGACGGCGAAGATATTTACAGCCATTCCCCAACGGACTTCACGGAGGATATTTCCTCCGGCGATGCGCTCGGCGACAAACCCGAAGGCACGGAGCACGAGGGCACATTCACCGTCTCCCCAACCCCGGAGAAAATTTCAGGGCCGGAGCCGCGCGTGCAACCCATAGAATATACGTATAACGACGGCTACGCCTACGAGGAATACGACGAAAAGCCGAAGAAAAAGCGTTCTTTTAAGTGGCTTTTCATCGTGCTGCCCATTCTCATCGCCATCGGCGCTACAATCGGCGGCATTTTCTGGTGGTACAATGCACCCATGCAAAAGCTCACCCGCGCGCTTGACGCTTACGATTATTCCGCTGCGGCGCAGGTACTTCCCACGCTTTCAAAGGACGAACTCGCTTCGGTCTCCGACCAAATGCAGGAATATGCCCAGACGGTCATCGACCGATACAATAAAAGCGAAGCGAACTACGACAGCTCCTATGAACTGCTCGACCGCCTGCAAAAGCTGTTCCCGAACATCGGTCTCGACGATCAGCTCAACGGCATTCAATCGCTGAAAGACTCCAAAGAGGCCTACAAAAACGGCAAAAGCCTGCAGGCACAGGGCGAAGACGGCCGCGCCATTACGGAATATCAGAAGGTCATTCACGCCGATGTGAACCACGACGACGCGCAGACGCAAATTCAAAACATCCGCACCGCGTACAAAGAAAAAGTGTTAAGCGATGCGCAGAGCCGCGCGGACGAGAAAGATTTCCTCGGTGCCGAAGCCATTTTGATGAACAGCGCCGATATCCTCGGCGATGATAAAGACGTCCAGGCTAAGCTGGAAGAGATTAAGGACGCAGAGCTCAACAACTACGTGGAAACGCTGCTCAGCACCGCCAAAACGCTCGCGGACGACGGCGACCTGCCCGGCGCTGTTAACGTGCTGCAGGACGCCACACGCAGCGACAAGCGCATCGACGCGCAGATTGCCACCTACAAAAACCAGTATAAGCAAAAAATTCTCGATGCTGCCGCAAAGCAGGCCGGTGAAAGCCGCTATTCTGACGCGGTGGAAACGCTGCAAAACGCCGATGACATCCTCTCCGGCGACAGTGACATTGCGGCAAAAATCGAAGAATACAGGGCGCTTTACCCCGTTTCGCTGACAGATCTTTCCCCAAGCGGCGGCGAAGATTGCAGCCAGAACTGGACAGCCTATGACGTAAACGGCAATGCGTACAGCAACGGCCTTAACTTCTCACTGTACCCTGTCATCGCAAAAACCGTCTACACCGAATACGCCCCGAACGGACAATATAAGCGCCTGACGGGAACATGGGTCGTGGAGGGCGATACCTCAGACGATTTCATCGGCACGGTTCGCATTTATGTGGACGGCAATTTGCAGTATGAAGTTTCCTCGCTCACGGTGAACAGCCCCGCAAGCGCGCTGAGCCTGAGCATTTCCGGCGCTTCCACCGTTCGCATTGAAGTGAAGGGCGAGTTCGCCTCGCTGCGTGCCGTCGGTTATCTGTACCTTGCAGATGCGAAATTTGAAAACTAAACCGCTATAAAAAGAGATACCGCACAGGGCAAACTCACCTTGTGCGGTATTCTTTTGCGCAAAGCCAGCCGTGCGGTCTATGCACGTGCAGCTGATCCTTCCACAATACAGAAAAACTCTGTGGAAAACACAACGCGCATAAGAAACGGGATGTCCCTTTTTGGGGGACATCCCGTCTTACTTTGGCTTACGCCTTATGCTTTTGTTCCATCACGCGTTTGCTGCGTTCTCGTCTTCGTCGTTTTCGTCCTTCTTCTTTTTGCAGAGGACCATAACAACGACCTGTACCAGCGCGATTACAACATGGAGGATTGTCCACTTGTCGACGAAGATCATCGGCAGGGTCATGTCTTCGGTGAAGATGAAGACGATGATGGCAATCAGAGCCGGGATGATGCTGATGAGTCTCCAAAGGCCCTTCTTGTTCTTTTCGTACTCCATAACCTCTTTGCCGTTCTCATCGAGAACCACGTTGCCGTTTTCGTCTTCCAACGCCTTCTTTTTCTTGCCGATATAGCCGATGAGAAGGAGGATGGAAAGGAGGGTCGTCACGATGGTGAGGATCAGGTTGATGAGTGCCCAAGCGCCCGTGCCGAGACCTGCGAGCGGCGTTGCGTTATCTGCGATGTCTTCACCGTTTGCAAGCGGTGTTTCGTTATCGTTGATCGTTTCGCCTATTTCGCCGTCATTATTGCCATCGCCTTTTCCGCCGTTATCGCCCGGCGTTGTGGAAGGTGTGGCGGTCGGTGTCGGGGTAGGTGTTGCAACCGTAGCCGGAACGACCGGAGCTACTGGTGTCGGAGTAGGTGTTGCCGGGTTCGGGTTCGGATTCGGATTTGGAGCCGGTGTAGGTGTAGGCTCTTCTGTCGGAGCCGGTGTGGGGGTCGGCTCTTCCGACGGAGCCGGTGTGGGGGTCGGCTCTTCCGACGGAGCCGGTGTAGGTGTAGGCTCTTCCGACGGAATCGGGGTCGGCGTGGGATTTGCTTCCCAAACAGCCTTCAGCACAACGTCCTTAGCCGGCATCGTGAACGCATCGTTCTCGATCGTAACCTCTTCGCTTCTCCAACCCGAGAACTTATAGCCCTCTCTGGTCGGGACCGTCTTTACAACTTCTACTGTTGCTTTGTACTCGTACGGGAACTCGTTGGTCGCTTCAGTCCACTCGCCGCCGTCGAGGTCATACGTTACTTTGTAGATGTTTGCTTCCCACTTTGCCTTCAAAGTTACGTTCTTTGCAGGCATCGTGAACTTGCCGTTTACTACTTTTACTTCTGCGCTCGTCCAACCTGCGAAGGTGTAGCCTTCCTTCGTCGGGTCTGCTTTTACCTCAACTTCTTCGTTGTACTTCTTCGGGTACGTGTAGGTCGTATCGTTTTCCCACTTGCCACCGTCGAGGTTATACGTCAAAGTGTAGGAATTCGCTTCTTTCGCATACGTTGCCTGATATGTTGCATCGCCGGTAACCGTCTTGACTTCCGGCGTCCAACTCTTGAACGTGTACGTGTACTGGGCATCTGCTTCTCTTGTCGGATCTGCCGGTACTTCCAGTTCTGTGCCATACGGTACTTCTGTATCCGTTCTGACTTCGCTGCCGTCCCAGTTTACCCACTTGATTGTGTACTTGTTGACTTCCTTATCATACACTGCGGTGTAAACTGCATCGCCGGTAACCGTCTTCACTTCCGGCGTCCAACTCTTGAACGTGTACGTATACTGTGCATCTGCTGCTCTCGTCGGGTTTGCCGGTGCTTCCAGTTCTGTGCCATACGCTACTTCTGTATCCGTTCTGACTTCGCTGCCGTCCCAGTTTACCCATTTTACTGTGTACTTGTTAATGTTCCACTTTGCCTTCAAAGTTACATCCTTTGCAGGCATCGTGAACGCATCGTTCTCAATCGTAACCTCTTCGCTCGTCCAACCCGCGAAGGTGTAACCTGTCTTCGTCGGAACTGCTTCTATTACGTCGACCTGATCGTTTTCGAACTTTCTGAATGTATCTTCGGTTTCTGTTGTCCATGCACCGCCATCCAGATCGTAGGTCACATTGAAGCTTGCTTCGTACTGTGCCTTATATACCTGATTATCGGTTACCGGCTCTCTCTCCTTATCCCAACCTGTGAACTTATAGTCATGGTCTTCATCACTCGGTTTGGTCGGTGTTTCACCGGTATAAGCCTTCGGCATCGTGTTGTACGCAACATCGGGTTCTGTCTGAAGAACTTCATCGTTCCAGTTTACCCACGTTACCGTGTACGTCTTCACCTGCCAAACCGCATAGAGGTCGTTCTTGCCATTAGCGTCGACAAAGACCGTAGCGCCTACTTTGTATGTAACCGTATTGCTGTCCGGCGTGGTTGCCCAGCCGAGGAACTTGTAGCCTGTGGGAGCGGTGAAGCCGACATAGTCACGCGATCTTACGGTTGCGTTCGTATTCTTCGGGTAACCTCTGTCTTCAAAGGTCTGCGTGCTGCCCCCGAAATTATAATGATACGTAATCGTCACGGTTTGGGGTTTATTGGTGTAGACTGCCGTCAACGTGGTGTTCTTTGTGACGGTAATCTTATCGCCCGGGTGGATGAGCTTGCCGTCTTCCATTTCCCAAGCGCGGAAGTTTTCGGAATTTTCCGGCGGAAGTACGCGGGCGGAGCTGCCGCTTACATACTTCTGGTTATCCGTTGCTACGTTTTCGTTCTTGTCCTCAACGTATGTGACCGTGAAGCCATCCTTTGCGGAGGGGAAGAACGGGGAAATCGTAACGGAGCCGTGAAGCTTGGTATCTACATTGAACAGCGCGCCGTTGGAATCAATCCAAGCGGAGGGCTTTTCCGTGAGCTTTTCAAGCAGCGCCTTAAAATCTTCGGAATCTGAAAGCTTTGTGCCGTACGGAATTTCAATCGTTTCAAACTCTCCATCCGCAGAGGCCGTCAGGTAAACCTTAGCTTCAATAACCGGCGCCTGCCACTTTGCGTAGAGCGTAATGCCCTTTGCCGGCATCGTCTTGCCGGTGAACACGAACGGGTCGCCTTCGCAAAGCTCATTATCATACCAGCCTGCAAACGTGAAGTTTGCGGATACACCGGCCGGTCTTGTCGGGGTGTATGTCACATCGGAAATATCCTGCTGATACTTGCGGCTTTCGGTTTTTTCTGTCTTGCCGCCGTTAATGAACGTGATGTCATAAGAGTCACGGGTGTAGTAGAACTTTGCGCCATCGTAATAATCACCAACACTCGCACTTATCTTTTCATTAAAAGTAAAGCCTGTAATTGCATATTGGTCTTCTTTTGTAACGCGCAACCATCCATAATAATCTGTAGTATCTTTGTGATCCAATTTATAACTTGTACCGTCAACATTTGCCGTACCAGTTTCACCTGGAACCACTTCTACATAATAGTTACCTGTCTGCGTCCATGCATCATCAGAAGGTCTGTACTGATAGAATGTTGCTCCACCGAGCGGCATAACATCAATGCCTGCCTGCATTTTAGAAGAATAAATATCCTGAGAAACGTACCAAGTGCTCTGCGGCTGTTTAGGCCACTGTGCGGAAATATTCGCGCCCCATTTAGCGGTAATGGTCTTATCTGTTAACTCGCCGTACTTGCAGTTATCACTGTGTCTATGCTCTTCTTTACCACATTTATATCCGCCGAAAAGACTTCCACCACAAGTTCTCCTGTTATGCGTGTGTTCTTCTTTGCCACAAACATAGCTGTCACCATATCCCATAAACTTTACGCTGTAAACATTTCTCTTATAATAAACGTTTACGATTGTGGAGCCGTCACCGGCAATGGTTTTCTGCGTAATTTCCTGTGCGGTAAAGCCCTCATAGTTTTTAGCTTGAGCGTTTGTCTGTGCGCCGGTCGTGCCATTTTTGGTTTGCGTATCGTCTTTCACCAGCGTATAGCCATTATCGTCCGCATTTTCCTGCCAATGGATAACGGTGTATTCCGTTTTGGAATTGGCTTTCCAGTGTGCGGTGACGGTAGCCGTTTCGGAAACCGTTGTAACCGGGTTGCCGTCTGCGTCATACCAACCGTCAAACGTGTAACCGCTGCGGGTGGGTGTGACCGCGCTCAGGTCAAGCGGCGCTCCCATCTGGAACTTCGGCGCCACGTAGTCGCCGCCTTTGGTATCAAATGTGACCCAGAAACCGGTTTTAACTACCGGGTAAACGCATGTAACGCCGGCTGCAAATGTGATGGTTTCGGCTGTTTCGCTGTCAAGCGTGGTGCTCCAGCCGACAACGCCTTTCTCTTTGCTCATGATGAGCTCGACTTTTGCGGTCGCGGCTTTTAGAATGTCTTCGCCGACCGTTTCACCGGCTTTGCCTGCGGCGGTGTAATAAACCACCTGTGTACCGTCTTCATTCATGAAGTACACGTAGCTGTACTCCTCAAACTTCGCCGTAACTTCCACATCCGTGCCGCTGACAGTCGCGACTTCGCCGAAGCTTAACGGGGTCTCACCGACATACCACCCAACAAAGCGTGCGTTTTCCTTTGTCGGTGCAGGCGGCTCGAGGAGCTCTTCGCCTGCGGCGACGGTCTGCTGCCATTCGGTCAGCTCCGTTTTGCCGTTATAAAAGTGATAGGTATCGACCGTGGGCTTCTCGTCGCCCGGACGCAGCATAGTCATTGCAATGCCCGTTTCCGCGCTCTGTTTCGCCGGTGCAGTTTCCTCTGCACCTGCGGCGGGGGTCGCCTGTGCTTCCACTTCAACGGGAGCCGGGGTCTCTACCGGGGCAGGAGTAGGCGTCTCCTCCGGAGCGGGAGTGGGTGTCTCCTCCGGAGCTGCGGTCTCCTCCGGGGTTGCGGTCTCCTCGGGCGCGGGCGTCTCGTCAACGACCGGCGCTCCCCCCTGCATAACATCCCCTGTTGCAGTGTAGGTGTTTGTTTCCTCATCACTCATTGCAAACGCGCCCGTAGGACATGCCGAAACCAGCATACATGCGCTCAGCAACACGGCGATGATCTTCTTTTTCATAGTGTTTTCCTCCAATCCTGTGATTTGTCCGTTTTATAACAAATATGGATTCCTAAATTGATGTGTGTTACTGTGCCAAAACCGTTTCCATTTGGATGAGCAGCTCCAGCACACTGCGAAACGCGGCCTCTTTACCGCCTTTTGTCCACCGCAGTCTCCCCTGCCAGCTGTAATTCTGGCGGAACAGGATGTCCAGTTCAAACGTGGGTGTTTCCGTACATTTTATGGGAGAAGCTTTCGGTGCGCCGCCTGTATCCATCTGCTCTTCTAAAAGCAGGATCAGGCGTGAAAGACTTCGGAATAGGGTTTCCTCCGGGAGCGTCCCGCCGGAGACCCTGCCGCGGATGACACCGTCCTCCGCTTCATCCACAAAGATACGGAAGGTCTCTGTGCCGATCGGTAGCATACGATTTTCTTTCACCTAACCCCTCCTTTTGTCTTTTGTGATTCTATTTTACACAAAGGTGCTATGAGAACGCTATGATTAAGAAGTTTTTTTATAGAAAAACGACCCATTTTCTCATAAAAAAAGAAAATAGGTCGTAGTTTTTTTGTTAACTGTGCTGCGTCAACCGGTTTATTTTTTCAGGTGACGGTTTTAGGCCTTTCGGCGCTCCGTTTTCTCCGTTGCTTTTTCTTCTGCGCTCATATGTATGTGGCGCAGGTCGAGCGATTTAAAGGTGTAGGCCGCACCGCTTTTCGGGTATTCCTTTTGGAACCGATTGAACACACGGCGGGAAACGAGCCCGCCGTTTTCGCCGGTCGCACCCGGCAGCAGCACCCAAAACTGGTTTGCGCCCACCTTTGTGAACGGGTCGCCCGCGCGCAGTTCGTTTAAAAGCGTCCCTTCCATCTGCTTCATATATAGCACGCTTTTCCGGGTCTATCGAGCGGTTTGCAAGCCGCACAATCATCAACGCCGCAGGGGTATCGTTTCGGCGCATCTCGCGCATATGCAGGTTTACAATCTCGCGGAAAACGTTGTTATCGCAGCAAAACGCACCGGTTTCCTGTTCTTTTTCAAGCAGGAACGTGTGAATATCTTCTTCACTCGTCTCGCTGCCGTAAAGCTCCTGCACCGCAAGCGCCTTCTGCGCCTCCAGCTCCGCCGAAGGTGAAACACCGTAGACCTCCCGGTACAGCGAAGCGATGTAATCATAGTGTTCCAGCGCTTTTTTCGGGTTTTTGTTTTTTATGAGCGCCTGCATCAAAAACACGCTGAATTCCTCTGCGGCGGGATCCAAACGGATAACGCCCGTGCAGAGCTTTTCCGCATCCGTAATGCGTCCGAGCTTCAAAAGGCGATCCACCGCCGCGCGACATAGGCGCGTATAAAGCGAGCGGTAATACGTGTTGAGGTTGATGCACCAGAACTCCGCTGCGCTTTCCGTAAGAAAATCGCCGGTGTAAAGCGCCACGGCCTTCTGCGCCAGGGCAACCGATTTTTCCATATCTTCTTCGGCAAGCGCTGCCTTTGCAAGTGTTTCAAATTGCTCCACGTCAAGCTGCGTCTCGCGGTCCGGCGCCCAGCGATAATAGCCCTTTTCGTTATGGATGATAACCTTTGCGTGCGTAAAGCCGAGCTCTGCCAGCGCAGCCCTTGCGCGGCTGACATTATTTTGCAGCGTGCTTAACGGGTTATCGTTTTCGGCTTCCGGCCACAGCAGGTCGATGAGCTCCTGCGCGGAAACGCCGCGGTCTCTGTGCAGAATAAGGTACGCCGTAAGCGTCCACAGTCTTCTGGAACGTCCCGTGAGGCTCACAACATGCGGAACCTCCATACCTTCCTGCTTTAAGGTAAACTTGCCGAACATGGTCACATCGACCTTCGGCACAACCTGTATCGTTTCACCGTTCTGTGCTTCACACGGCAGCCCGGTGGTTTCAATTTCTTTCGCTGTTCGACTCATGAACGGTTCATCTCCCTCTTTCAGAAATAACGGTTCAAAATATCACCCCGGCTATTGCGAAAAAATAATATTCCGAACTTGTTCTTTTCATAAAGTATAGCACGCTTCACCGCATTTGTAATCCACCGAAAGG
>ENA-OUQH01001046-OUQH01001046.1-human-gut-metagenome-genome-assembly--contig:-NODE-1046-length-19064-cov-8.301647_pt1 | contig 19064 bp, 15 predicted proteins | sample MGYA00237948_ERZ548828 | MGnify/ENA primary metagenome ERZ548828 (study PRJEB26490, sample SAMN05194711) | human gut metagenome | biome: terrestrial biome; feature: human-associated habitat; material...
CCAGTCTGTACCCCAAGGGCACTTGCTTCGCGGCGCGGACTGGCTCGCAATGACAAGGTGCGTAGGGGCGGACGACTCTGTCCGCCCCGTATGACCGCCGCACCTTGTAGGGCGGGACCCACGTGTCCCGCCGCAGAACACCGCATTTGTCCCGGCGGGGCACACGGGCCCCGCCCTACAAGGCGGCAGCACAGATTCTCGGCGCAAAAAAAGAAAGCCCTTGCGGGCTTTCTTTTTTTGCATTTAGAGTGAAGCTCTAATTAGAACTCCTTCTTCTTGCCGATGACCACAGCGGAACCAGCAACGGAGGTCAGAGCCATGCCAACGTACATAGCGATACCAGCGTCGAAGGTCTTGGGGGAAGTGGTGGTGTTCTTGCCGCTGTCGGGAGTGCCAGAACCAGTCTTGACAAACAGGGTATCACCGTTAATCATGTAGTCAGCACCAGCAGCGGTCTTGACAGTCTCAAAGTTGCCAGCACCGAACTTCACGGTAGCGTCGGTGACGGAGCCCAGAACGAACTCAAAGGAAGCCTTGCAGTCATCGCAAGTAACCTTGGTCACGGTTACCTTGCCAGCAACGGTAGCAGTGTCAACACTGTAGGAGTGAGACTTGTATGCAACGCCAGCAGCCGTAGCATCGGTGTTAATCAGGGCGGCCTTACCATCGATGTTCAGAACCTTAATGGTACCAGAAGCACCACTCTTCACGCCGTCATAAGCATTGTCCTTATACTCGATAACCGTGGTAGCTGCAGTCAGGCTGTAATAAGCGCCGCAAGCAGCCTTGGCAACGCTGTCAGCCTTGGCAACGTTCACAAACTTAGCGGTATCATCCCAAGTGCCAGCAGAGGTCTTGTTCAGCAGATAAGTGACAGTGCTTCCGTTGACAAACACCGCATCATAAGAGGCGGAAGTGGCCAGGAAGTACTCGCCAGTACCAGTAACCTGCTCCTTAGCGCCGGTGGCAGTGGTGGTATCCCACAGCTTGTAGGTGTCAAACACCTTAGCGCTGGCGGTGCCAGTAGCGAACTTCTCCAGAGTAAAGGTGTGGCCATCAGCAGGCGCAGTCGCAGTGGTAGCACCGACTTCGCTCGCGACATAGGTCTTGGGAGCCGCAAACGCCACGGTGCACAGTGCCAGAGCCATGACCATGGCCAGCACAGTTGCAATGATCTTCTTCATGTTTGTTTCCTCCATAAAATTTTGTTTGTGTCCGGCGCGACCTCCCCGCCCACGCCCACGGTTTACAACGTAATACATCATTATGTTGTAAAAAAACGACCTCCCCAAATCCGCGGGAAAGTCGTATAATATACCTTATTTTATACACAGGGAGGCCCCGCCATGACCATTACCGCCGCACAGCTCGACAACTTCCTCTCCACTCTGCGGGACGAGGAAAAATCCGCCGCCACACTGGAGCGCTACGGGCGCGACATCCGCTGCTTCGCCCAGTGGCTGGGTGACGCGCCCCTGACCCACGACGCTGTGCTGAACTACAAGGCCCACCTGACACAGCACTACGCCGCCGACAGTGTCAACTCCATCCTGGCCGCGCTGAACCGCTTTTTGAGCCTGCTCGACCGGGAGGACTGCCGTGTGCGCCGTCTGCGCGTCCAGTACCAGGCCTACGCGCCGGAGGAGCGGGAGATCACCGCGCAGGAGTACGCCGCCCTTGTCCGCACCGCCCGGGAGACAGGCCGCACCCGTCTGGCGCTGGTGCTGGAGACGATCTGCGCCACCGGTATCCGCATCAGCGAGCTGCCCGCCATCACCGCCGAGGCCGCCCGCCGGGGCGTGGCCGTCGTCCGCTGCAAGGGCAAGTCCCGCCGGGTGATCCTGCCCTCCCGCCTGCAAAATAAGCTGCTGCGCTACATCAAGCAGCGCCGCATCGCCTACGGCTCCGTGTTTGTCACCCGCACCGGCACACCGCTGGATCGCAGCAACATCTGGCGGGAGATGAAGGCGCTGTGCCGCGCCGCCGGTGTCTCCGATAAGAAGGTGTTTCCCCATAACTTCCGCCACCTGTTCGCCCGGACGTTTTACCGGCTGGACAAGGATCTGGCGAAGCTGGCCGACCTGCTGGGACACAGCAGCATCAACACCACGCGCATCTACATCCGCTCCACCGGCGCCGAGCACCGCCGGTTTCTGGAGCGGATGCATCTTGTGCTGTGAGCACCGCAGCGCCGTGCCCACACACCGCGCCATATCGTAGGGGACGGCGTCCTGCAGTGGAGCGCAGCGGAACAAATGCCCTTGGGGTACGACGTCCCGTCAGCGCGGCAGCGCCGCGCTGCAAGGCCCTCGCTGGGAGGGGGCTGTCGGCGTAGGCGACTGGGGGAGAGGAATTGCCGTGCGATATCGCTCCCTCCGTCAGCGCTACGCGCTGCCACCTCCCTCGCAGAGGGAGGCAAGGGGAAACGGATTCCCACGCCAGTGCGCGCACTGGCTCGGAATGACAGGGGAACGGGGCGGACAGGGTCGCCCGCCCCTACAATGTGCAACCGGGGCCCCTCAGTGGACAAAAGTGTCCGCAGCACAGCTGCGGACACTTTTATATATAAGTGCGGGTGGGTGAAAGCTTACTTATAGCTCTCGATCATGGCCTTGAAAGCAGGCAGGCTGCGCTGGATCATGTCGTTGGCCACGCAGTAGCTCAGGCGGAAGTAGCCGGGGCAGCCGAAGCCGTCGGCGGGCACCACCAGCAGGTTGTGCTCCAGTTTGGCCTTCTCGGAGAAGGCGTTGGCATCGCCGTTGGGCGCCTTCACGAACAGATAGAACGCACCGTCGGGCTTGGCGCACTCGTAGCCCATCTCACGCAGGCTGTTGTACAGCAGGTTGCGGTTCTCGTCGTAGGCCACCAGGTCGGGGCGCTCCTCGGCGCAGTACTCGATGACCTTCTGCATCAGCGTGGGCGGGCAGACGTGACCCATGATACGGGCGGCACCGGCGATGGCGGCATACACCGCGTCGGCGTCGTCAGCGAAGCCGGGGACGTACACATAGCCGATACGCTCGCCGGGCAGGGACAGGGACTTGGAGTAGGAGTAGCAGACGATGGTGTTCTTGTACAGGCAGGGGATGAAGGGAACCTTCACGCCGCCATACACCAGCTCACGGTAGGGCTCGTCGGCGATGATGTAGATGGGGTGGCCGTACTCGGCGCTCTTGCGCTCCAGCAGAGCGGCCAGACCCTTCAGCGTCTCCTCGGTGTACACAACGCCGGAGGGGTTGTTGGGGGAGTTGATGATGATGCCCTGGGTGTTCTTGGTGATGCGCTTCTCCACCTCATCCAGATGGATCTGGAACGCCTTGGTGTCGGCGGGGACGACCACCAGCTTGCCGCCGTTGGCGTTGACGAAGGGGTGATACTCGGGGAAGAAGGGGGCGACAGCCATGATCTCGCTGTCAGCGTCCACGATCAGCGCCTTGATAATGGAGATCAGGGCGGGAGCGGCGCCACAGGTGAAGAACAGCTCGCTGGCCTTCACATCCAGACCGAAGCGATTGGCCAGATCCTTGGCCACGGCAGCGCGGGCGGTATCGAAGCCGGCAGCCATGGAATAGCCGTGCAGCTTGATGGAATCCATCTCGTCCACGATCTTCTTGATGGACTCGTTGACCTTCTTGGGGGCGGGAATGCTGGGGTTGCCCAGAGAATAGTCGTACACCTTGTCAGCGCCCACCTTGGCGGCCTGCTCCAGACCGTAGGCGAACAGCTGGCGGATGACGGAGGGCGCCGTACCCAGATTGTAGTATTCCTGATTTACCATAACATAATCTCCTCTTTTACGTTATTGTACTATGTCCACACCGCGCTGCGGCAGTCGAACCATACTTATGATAGGCGTTGCCGTGATAATTGTCAAGTATTTATCAAACAAGCCAAGAAAATTTGTTAAAATCGTAGCGAGACGAAACAATTTCTTGTGCAATACGCCATTACGCCAGCTTCATGCGGCTGGAAAGGACGCTGCCCAGAGCGATGGATGCCAGTTTGGAGTAGGCGCTGTCGGCGCGGCTCACCAGCACGATGGGCACCTTGGCGCCCAGAATGATGCCGGCGTTTTTGGCGTTGCCGAACAGGTTGGCCGCCTTGCCGATGCCGTTGCCCACCTCATAGTTGGGTACCAGCAGAATGTCCGCCTTGCCTGCGCCGGGGGCGGTGTAGTGCTTGTGGCGGCAGGCCTCCTCGCTCAATGCCAGATCCAGCGCCACGGGGCCGCAGACGTCCATGTTGTACTTTGCCCAGCGGTCAGTCATCTTGCTGAGAGCATCGGCGTCCACGGTGGACTGTACCTTGGGATTCACCTGCTCGGCGCCGCACACGCAGGAGGCGTTGATATGCTCATAGCCCAGCGCCTGCAGCACCATAGCGGCGTTCTCCAGAATGTCCGCCTTCTTCTCCAGATCGGGGAAGGTGTTCACGCCGCCATCGGTCAGCACCAGCATACGACCCAGCGCGGGGATCTCGTACAGCATGCAGTGGGTGGTCAGATGCTGGGTACGCAGACCGTGCTCCTTATTGAAAACAGCACGCATCAGGTCAGCGGTGCCCAGAATGCCCTTCATCAGGAAGTTGGCCTTACCCTCGGCGCACAGCGCCACGGCCTTGGCCGCGCAGTCCTGATCGGTGTCGCCGGCGATGATCTCGTAGTCGGCGGGGTTCTCGCCCAGTGCGGTAAGCATGGCGCTGATCTCGTCCACATGTCCCACCAGAATGGGCGTGGCGATGCCCTCCTTACGAGCCTCCACCACCGCCTCGATCACGGGCTGGTCGTGAGCGGCTGCCACGGCGATGACACCGGTGGTGCCGCCCTTGGCGGCGGCGATGATGCCGTCAATGGTATGTATCATGCTGATCGTCCTCCTGCACAGTTTCTTTTGCTATTTAAAGCAATATACGCGCCTGAACCGGCACTTTTTCCAGTCATATTATACAACATCCCGGCGGCACCGTCAACGGAAAACCGAAGCATTCAGTGAAAGAAATTCCCATAACCTATCAGACTTTCCCACAGCCGCTCCGGGGTTGACGCGGGGAGGGAAATAGGCTATATTGTATGGGTATATTCGACATGAGGTGACACATGAAACAGATCAAGACTTGGACGCTGGCGTTTACCTACGTCGGCTGTTTTTTGGGCGCAGGCTTTATCTCCGGGCAGGAGCTTTGGCAGTTTTTCGGTGCCTTCGGCAACTGGGGCTATGTGGGCTTTGCGCTGGCGACGCTGCTGTTTGTGGTCATCGGCGTTCTGTTTATTCGCCTGACGCAGATGACCCGCTGCTCCGATATGGATCAGCTGCTGGTGCCGTGGGATATCAAATGGCTGCGGGCGGCCTCCGGCGCCATCAGCGCGGTATTTCTGTTCTTTGTGGTGGTGTCCATGTCCGCCGGTGTGGGCGCCATGCTGACGCAGCTGTTCGGCGTTCCCACCTGGCTGGGCAGCGCCGTGTTCATGCTGCTGGTGTTCCTGACGGCGCTGCTGGGCGTCAGCGGTATGGTGAACGCCTTCTCCGCCCTGATCCCGCTGCTGGTGCTGGCCACGCTGGGCTTTGCCATCGCCGCATGGTGTACCTTCGGTACGGAGGGCATCCTGCGCCTGACGTATACCAACAGCAATCCGCTGATGCCCAATTGGGGCATTGCCACCATGACGTTCGTGGCCTACAACATTCTGGGCGGCATCGGCATCATGTCCCCGGTGGGGCAGTATGTCCGGGAGAAGAAGCACATCTACGGCGGCATCATCCTCGCCGGTCTCATGCTGCTGGTGGTGGCGGGGAGCATCCTCACCAGTCTGGCAGCCTATCCGGAGGCGGTGCAGGCGGAGCTGCCCATGGTGGCACTGGCCAGCCATCTGAACGGCACGATGGGCACCATTTACGGCATCATGCTGCTGGTGGCCATGTTCTGCAACGCGCTGGCAAGTCTGGTGGGACTGAGCGCCTACATCGAGCAGAAATCCGCCCTTGTCCGCACCCACAAGAAGGTCGTCCTGCTGGCCATCAGCGTGCTGGCATGGGCGGGCAGTCTGCTGGGCTTTGCGGAGATCATCGGAACCGTCTACCCCGTCTTTGGTTATATCAGCGCGGCGTTTCTGGTGTTTATGGCCATCCACTTCTGCCGCGCCAGAAAGCAGGAAAAGGAAAGGGCTGAAAAGTAAAAACGCTTTACAGAAAAAACACTCCTCTGCCATACGGCAGAGGAGTGTTTTTTACGCAGACTGTCAAAAAACCTGCCCGGTTACAAGTATCGGAGGGAAGAATAGTGTGAAAGGGAACCGTCAGGGTTCCCTTTCGCGTTCAATCACCCGCCGCAGCGACCAAAATCGCAAAATAAAATACTGTTTTTTATTTTGCGATTTTGCCGCAGCTTGTCAAAAAAGTCCGTTCGGACTTTTTTGACAAGCTGAACACTCCTCTGCCATACGGCAGAGGAGTGTTTTTTACGGTGTCTTACACGCTGAACAGGATATCCGCATAGGTGGGATACGGCCACGCCTTGGCATCCACCAGTGATTCCAGCTGGCCGATCAGCTCACCGGCCTTTTGGGTGCGGGTGACGATCTCGCTGCGGTAATACCGGGCAGCGTCGATGCCGCTGTCCGCGGCGGGGGCGTTCTCCAGTGCCTGAGAGAGACTCTGGCAGACATCCAGAAGCTGACCGCCCTGAATGCCCAGCTCCTGTATCAGGTATTTCTCTATCCGGCACAGGTCGGAAAACTGAGCTTCCTGCTTGTGCGCCATGCCCTTGGCCAGGTCGCCGGAATAGCGCGCTACGGCGGGCAGAACGCCCCGCATGGCCATCTCAAGCAGGGTGTTGGCTTCGATGGCGGATACCTTGCAGTAGTTCTCCAGATGGATCTCGTACCGGGCGCGCATCTCCGTCTCGGTGAGGATGGCGTGCCTGGTGAAAAGATCGATGTTCTTTTTGTCAATGTAGGCGGGCATGCAGTCCACCGTGTCCCGCAGATTGGCAAGTCCCCGGCGCTTGGCCTCCTGCACCCACGACTCATCGTAGCCGTTGCCGTTGAAGATAATGCGCTGGTGGGCGGTGAAGGTGTCGTGCAGCAGGGTTTGCAGCGCGGACTGGAAGTCGTCGGCCTTCTCCAGAATGTCGGCGAACTGGCTCAGCTCCTCTGCCATGATGGTGTTCAGCACCACGTTGGGGCTGGCGATGGACTGGCTGGAGCCCAGCATGCGGAATTCAAACTTGTTGCCGGTGAAGGCCAGGGGAGAGGTGCGGTTGCGGTCGGTGGTGTCCTGGGGGATCTCCGGCAGGGTGTCCACACCGATGGTGAGCTTTTTCTTGGTGATGTCCACGTACTCCGTACCCTGAATGATGGAGTCCAGAATGGCGGTCAGCTCATCGCCCAGGAAGATGGAGATGATAGCCGGGGGCGCTTCGTTGCCGCCCAGACGGTGATCGTTGCCGGGATAGGACACGCAGCAGCGCAGCATCTCCTGATACTCGTCCACGCCCTTGATAAACGCCGCCAGAAACAGCAGGAACTGGGCGTTCTGGCTGGGAGTGCTGCCGGGCTTCAGCAGATTCTCGCCGGTATCGGTGGCCAGCGACCAGTTGTCGTGCTTGCCGCTGCCGTTGACGCCCGCAAAGGGCTTTTCATGCAGCAGGCACACAAGTCCGTGGCGGGCAGCCACCTTTTTCAGCAGCTCCATGGTCAGCTGGTTCTTGTCGCAGGCGGAGTTGGCATCGGAGTAGATGGGTGCGATCTCATGCTGGGCGGGAGCCACCTCGTTGTGCTCCGTCTTAGCAAGCACGCCCAGCTTCCACAGCTCCTGATCCAGCTCCCGCATGAACGCGGCCACACGGGGCTTGATGGCACCATAGTAGTGGTCGTCCAGCTCCTGGCCCTTGGAGGGACGGGCGCCGAACAGCGTGCGGCCGCACAGCTTCAGATCCTCCCGCTGGCGGTACACCTTCTCATCGATCAGGAAATACTCCTGCTCGGGGCCCACCTGCGGCGTGACGTGCTGCGCCTCGGTGTTTCCGAAAAGACGCAGGATGCGGATGCACTCCTTATCCAGCACGCGCATGGAGCGCAGCAGCGGCGTTTTCTTGTCCAGCGTCTGCCCGCTGTAGGAGCAGAAGATGGTGGGGATATACAGCGTCTCATCCTTGACGAAGGCGTAGGACGTGGGATCCCACGCGGTGTAGCCGCGAGCCTCGAACGTGGCGCGCAGGCCGCCGGAGGGGAAGGAGGAGGCATCCGCCTCACCTTTGCTCAGCTCCTTGGCGCTCAGCTCCATGACCACGCCGTCCTTGCCGTCGCGGGTGATGAAGCTGTCGTGCTTTTCGGCGGTGAAGCCAGTCATGGGCTGGAACCAGTGGGTGTAGTGGGTGGCGCCCTTTTCCAGCGCCCAGTCCTTCATGGCGTTGGCGATCTCCCCGGCGGTGGAACGATCCAGCGGTGTTCCCTGTGCCAGGCACTGCTGCCACTTCTGATAGATGTCGGTGGGCAGGCGCTGCTGCATCTGCTGCTCACCAAATACCATCTGGCCGAACAGCGCGGGAACATTCGTGATCTTTTCACACATGCGGGATCATTCCTTTCAGATTCAGATACGCGGCATAGCCGCGGGGATAACGGGTCTTACATAAACAGCTGCATGACCTGCGGTGTCACATAGCATTCCATCACGGCGGCGACCACCAGCAGCGGCAGCACCAGCAGGCATATCACACGCAGGAGGTTCAGCATCAGGGGCTTCATGACGCCCTTTTCATTTTTGCGGATGTAATGGTTGATGTTCTGGCACAGGCACAGACCGGCGGCCAGACTCAGCACCAGCGCGGGCAGCTCGAAAATGCCGTGGGGCAGGATACCGGCGGCGAACAGGAGCCACCGACCCTGCATCATGGCGGCCAGCATGCCGAGAATAGCGGCGTTCAGCCCCAGCGACAGGGCGGGGAGGTACAGAAACGGGATGAAGCCGTACAGCGCGGAGAGCACCATGGCGCGGACATTGCTGCCCAGCAGCGCCAGCACGCTGAAGCTGCCGTCCTCCTGTACGATGCCGGAGCTGTCGATCATGTCGTTGAAGTAGGACATGACGGTCACGGGGATATCCGGGAACAGGCGGCCTGCGATATAGGCCAGCACGGTCAGCACCAGAAAGGCGATGGCGGTCATGCCAACGAAGCGGCCGTACTCCTGCCTCCAGAAGTCGCCGATGGCGCGGAGTTGGTTTTTCATGCCAGCTTCTCCAGACCGGCGCGGAGACGGCGCAGCGTCTCATCCCGGCCGAGGATGCGGCAGATTTCCACAGCGCCGCCGGGCGTCACCAGCTTGCCGGCGGCGGCGATGCGCACCGGCCACATCAGTGTGGCGTTCTTCACGCCCAGCTGCTCGGCCAGCGCGATCAGACCGTCGTGGATGGCCTCGTCCGTCCATGCGGGCAGATTCTCCAGCATGGGGATGGCGGCCTCCAGCATGGCCTTGCAGACCTCCGGGTTCGTCTTGGACTTCTTGTTGGTGAAGAATTCCACGTCGTACTCCGGGCAGACGTCGAAGAAGTCCACCTTCTCCGGGATATCGGTGAGATGCTCGCAGCGCGCCTGCAGCAGCGCGGCAATGGCCGCCACGTCGAAGTCGCCCTTGACGCTCTGGCGGATGTACGGCTTCGCGGCCTTGGCAAAGTCCTCCGGGGACATGGCGCGCAGGTACACGGCGTTGAAATGATCCAGCTTTGCCCGGTCGAAAATAGCCGGGGACTTGGAAATGCCTGTCAGGTCAAACGCCTTTACAAGCTCGTCGAGAGAAAAGATCTCCTGCTCCGCCAGCTCGCCCTTGGGCGACCAGCCCAGCAGCGCCACATAGTTGAGGATGGCATCAGTGAGATAGCCCTCTGCCTTCAGATCCTCGTAGCTGGGATCGCCGTGGCGCTTGGACATCTTGTTCTGCGCGTCCCGCATGACGGGGGAGCAGTGGACGTAGGTGGGCACCTCCCAGCCGAAGGCGTGGTACAGCAGATCGTACTTGGGCGCGGAGGACAGATACTCGCTGCCCCGCACCACATGGGTGATGCCCATCAGGTGATCGTCAATGACGTTGGCAAAGTTGTAGGTGGGCAGACCGTCCCGCTTCAGCAGCACCTGATCGTCCAGCGTGCTGTTTTCCACGGTGATGTCGCCAAACACGGCGTCGTGGAACGTGGTGGTGCCCTCCTTGGGGATGCGCTGGCGGATGACGTAAGGTTCGCCCGCCTCCACGCGGCGCAGAGCGTCTTCCAGCGGCAGGTCGCGGCAGGGATCGTCGGCGCGGTCAAAGTCGCCGGTGTCCTCCTCGGAGGCGCACTTCTCGCAGAAGCAGTAGTACGCGCCGCCCTTTTCCACCAGCAGGCGGGCGTATTTGCCGTAGGTGTCCCGGCGCTCCGACTGGATGTACGGCGCCACGGGGCCGCCCACATCGGGACCCTCGTCGTGGGTCAGATGGCACTCGGCCATGGTGCGGTAGATGACGTCGGTAGCGCCCTCCACCAGCCGCCCCTGGTCGGTATCCTCGATGCGGAGGATAAACGTGCCGCCGTGAGAGCGGGCGATGAGCCAGGTGTACAGCGCGGTGCGCAGGTTGCCGATGTGCATGTAGCCGGTGGGAGAGGGGGCAAAGCGGGTACGCACCTTGCCGGTGGGGATCTTCTCCTCCATGGCGGTGAAATAAGCGGCGTCAGACATAAGGTAGACCTCCGTATGAAGATATAAATAGAAGATACAAAAATACTAATATATTATATTGAATTTCCCGGAAAAGTCAATGCTTTCGGCCGGAAGGCTGCTCCGACTTTTGCGAAAGGCGGAGATGCCTCTCATGATATGGGCGAGCACTCTCTCAAGACGGAAAAGAACCGCCCGTAGGCGGTTCTTTTTTGCATACAGGATTTACAGGATCATGACGCCGGCCTTGGCGCAGGCGTCCAGCGTCTCCTTGTCCCACAGGCTGGCCTGCACCTCGCCGATGTGGCAGGTGCCGATCATCAGCATGCACAGGCGGCTCTGGCCGATACCGCCGCCGATGGTCAGGGGCAGCTCGCCCGCCAGCAGCATCTTGTGGAAGGGCAGCTCGCGGCGGTCATCGCAGCCGCGCTTGTGCAGCTGGTAGTCCATAGAGACCTCGTCCACGCGGATGCCCATGGAGGAGATCTCGAAGGAGCGATCCAGCACGGGGTTATACATGAGGATGTCGCCGTTCAGTGCCCAGTCGTCGTAGTCGGGGGCGCGGCCGTCGTGGGGCTTGCCGCTGCGGTGCAGGTCATCGCCGATCTGCATCAGGAATACCGTGTGGTGCTCCTTGCAGATGGCGTCCTCGCGCTGCTTGGGCGTGTAGTCAGGCCAGCGATCCTCCAGCTCCTGCGTGGTGACGAAATACACCTCCCGATCCAGCACGGTGTGCAGGCTGGGGAAGGCGATCTGCAAAGCGTCGTTTGTCTCCACCACGGCGCCCACGATGGCGCGGACGGTCTGCTCCAGGAAGTCCACCGTGCGGTCACGGCGCTCGATGACCTTTTCCCAGTCCCACTGATCCACATAGATGGAGTGGAGGTTGTCCACCTCCTCGTCGCGGCGGATGGCGTTCATATCGGTGAACAGACCCTTGCCGGGCTTGAAGTCGTAGCGCTTCAGCGCCAGACGCTTCCACTTGGCCAGAGAATGCACCACCTGCGCCTGCGCGCCCACATCGGGGATATCGAAGGACACAGGGCGCTCCACGCCGTTGAGGTTATCGTTCAGACCCGAATTCTCATCCACAAACAGGGGAGCGGAAACGCGCCGCAGATTCAGCGCCTGCCCCAGATTCACTTGGAAATTGCTCTTGATGAACTCGATTGCGCGCTGCATCTCATAGGTAGACAGCGGCGTTTTGTACCCAGCAGGGATCGTCACTTTGCTCATGCGTGAAACACCTCTCTCATAAAAAATATGCTACCATTATAGGCGCTGCCGCGCCAAAATGCAAGTGGGATAACCGCAAAATTTCACAATAAATGCATAGTGCGTTTGTGTGTTTTATCAGAAGGAGGATGCTTTTCTCATTCGCCCCAGTGCCTGAGCTTCGGCAGCATCTGGCTGAAATAGGCTCTGGCCTGTTCGGGAGGGAATTGCTCGTTGGACATGTGGCTGACAAGAAATGACCCATTACGGCATCTGTTATGGAATATGCCTCACAATACCTGGGCGGAATAGGGAACGACGGCAGGCGGCACGGCATCGTCCGACAGGCGCTTTTCCATCCACACCACATCATACCATGTGCCGAACTTATAGCCGCAGCGGTGAAAAGTGCCCGCAACGGCGTAGCCGAGCCGCGTGTGGAAGTCGATGCTGGCGCGGCTCAGGTGCGGGTCGTCAGCCCCGGTGGGGGCGGCGATGCAGGCGTACAGCACCTGCACATGCTGGGCGCGGGAGGCGTCCTCCAGCGCATGATACAGCCGGGTGCCCAGACCACCGCGGCGGCAGTCCTGCCGCAGGTAGATGCTCGTCTCCGCCGCCCATGCGTAAGCGGCGCGGCTGCCCAGCTGCCCGGTGTAGGCGTAGCCCAGGATCTCGCCGTCACGCTCCAGCACCAGATAGGGGTGGGTGCGCAGCGTCGCCTCGATGCGCTGGCGGAAGTCCGACAGCGCAGGCACTTCATATTCAAATGTAATGGAAGTATCGGTGACGTAGGGCGCGTAGATCGCCAGCAGCGCCGGAGCATCATCGGGAGTCGCGGGGCGGATGTGTATCATAAACGACACCTTCTTTCGCCGCTGATTATAAGCGAAAGCGGCTGGCGTGGCAATGCGCAAATGGTACAAAAAAATTTTCCGCGGCCAGAAAAAAATTCTTCCCAAAAACCGATGGATATGGTATACTTGCGACAATTAAAAATTGGAAGCAGGCCGCGGCCTGCCGCTGTTTTCACAGGTGAAAGCAGAAAATCTGAACACGAGGGAAGGAAGTGAGGAGCTTGGGCGAATTGCTGCGTATGGAGCATATCAGCAAGCGTTTCGGCAGTTTCTACGCCAACAAGGACATCACGCTGACCGTCAATCGCGGCGAGGTGCTGACGCTGCTGGGCGAGAACGGCGCGGGAAAGTCCACGCTGATGAACATTCTGATCGGCCTGTATCAGCCTACGGAGGGCAAGATCTTTCTGGAGGGCAAAGAGGTTCGCATCGAATCACCCAGCCAGGCGGTGAAGCTGGGGATCGGCATGGTGCATCAGCACTTTATGCTGGTGGAGGCCATGACCGTATTCGACAACATTATTCTGGGCGATAAGCACGCCAAGGGGCTGTTCATCGACCGGGCGGCGCGCCGGAAGGAGATCGAGGAGCTGTCCGCCAAGTACGGCCTGGACGTGCAGCTGGACAAGCTCATCACGGAGATCTCCGTGGGCGAGCAGCAGCGCACCGAGATCCTCAAGGCGTTGTATCACGGGGCGGAGCTGCTGGTTCTGGACGAGCCGTCCGCCGCGCTGACCGATATTGAGGTGGAGGGCCTGTTCGCCATCATGCGCAAGTTGATCGGCGAGGGCAAGAGCATCATCTTCATCAGCCACAAGATGCGCGAGGTGCTGCACATCTCCGACCGCATCACTGTGCTGCGGCTGGGTGAGGTGGTGGGCACGGTGAACCGTGCCGACACCGACGGGCAGAAGCTGGCCAACATGATGATCGGCAAGGAGCTGAGCGAGTCCCAGTACGAGAAGAAGGACGCCTCCGGCGCAGAGGTGGTGGCGGAGCTGTCCCATGTGGACTATGACAAGGAGCACAAGCACAGCGGCGTCAACGATATGTCCCTGAAGATCCACCGGGGCGAGATCGTGGGCATCGCCGGTGTGGACGGCAACGGGCAGACGCAGCTGGCGCAGCTGATCACCGGCGTGATCGCGCCGCAGAGCGGCAGTATCCATCTGAAGGACAAGCAGGTGGCGGTCTTTGACCCCAATGCCTTTATCACCGATAATGTGTCCCACGTCCCGGAGGACAGAAACGCGCAGGGACTGATCGGCGACATGTCCATTGCGGAGAATCTGGTGCTGAAGGCAACGGATCAGCCGCAGTTCAGCAAGGGGCACGGCCTGTTGCTGAACAAGCCCGCTATCCACGAGTACGCGGAGGAGATGGTGAAAAAGTACGATGTGCGCTGCACGTCCACGGAGCAGACTGTCCGCAGTCTGTCCGGCGGCAACCAGCAGAAGGTCATTCTGGCGCGCGAGCTGGAGTCCCAGCCGTCCCTGCTGGTCATGGCGCACCCCACCCGCGGATTGGATATCGGTGCGGCGGGCTTCGTCCACGAGCAGATGATCGCCGCCCGCCAGCGCGGCGTGGGCATTCTGCTCATAAGCGCGGACTTCGACGAGATACTGGAGATGTCCGACCGCATCCTTGTGTGCTTTGAGGGGCAGATCATGGGCGAGTATTCCGGCAAGAATCCGCCCATCGAGGAGATCAGCCTCGCCATGACGGGCAAGTGAGAGGAGGAGCTGTTATATGGAAAAACTGAGACGTTCCCTTGGCAGCTTCGTCGTTCCGCTGCTGTCTATTCTGTTGGCCTTCATCGTTGGCGGCGTCATCATGGCGGCGCTGGGCGCCGACCCCTTCGCCGCGGTGAAGTACCTGTTTCAGGGCGCCTTCGGCTCCAAGGCCAATATCGGGACTACCCTGACCAAGGCCACGCCCCTGATGTTCACCTCCCTGTGCGCCTGCTTTGCCTATAAGTGCGGCGTGTTCAATCTGGGCGGTGAGGGTCAGTTCCTGATGGGCTCCATCGCCGCATTCGTTACGGCGTACTTTTCCGGCATCACCGGCTTTTTCGGCGTGGTGCTGGCGCTGCTGGCCGGTACGCTGGCCGGCGGTATCTGGGGCATGATCCCCGGCCTGTTGAAGATCGGCCGCGGCCAGAATGAGATGATCATCTCCATCATGCTGAACTATGTGGCCACGCTGTTCATGGGCGTGCTGTATACCAGCTGGGTGCGCGATGCCAGCGTGCCCCAGACCCCGGCGGTGGACGAGCTGGTGCGTCTGCCCCGCGTGATCACGGGCATGCGCTTCACCTGGGGCTTTGTGATCGCCGTGGTGGTGGGTCTGGTGCTGTACTATGTGCTGTTCTGGACCAGCGGCGGCTTCAAGCTGCGGGCGGTGGGCTACAACATGACGGCCAGCCGCTTCAACGGCATCCATGTGAAGCGCTGCATGCTGACCAGCTTCATTATCTCCGGCGCTATCGCCGGTCTGGGCGGCGGCGCTGAGCTGCTGGGCACCCAGTTCCGACTCATCAACGGCTTCGGCGCGGGCTATGGCTTCGACGGTGTGGCTATGGCGCTGATCGGTCAGCTGCACCCCATTGCGACCATGGTGGTGGCGCTGTTCTTCGCTGTGCTGCGAGTGGGTTCCACCACCATGCAGGCGGCCACCGGCGTTCCCACCAGCGTGTCCGACATCATTCAGGCGCTGGTCATCGTGTTCTCGGTGGCGGGTATGGCGATGACAAAGCTGCCGGAGTTCAATGCATGGAAGGAACGTGTGTTTGCGAAGAGAAAGGCGGGTGACAAGTAATGGATTGGATCTCCAGCTTGCTTCTGGCTACGGTTCGTCTGGCCATTCCGCTGCTGCTCATCTCGCTGGCGGAGCTGTACGGTCAGCGCGCCGGTATGGTGAACATCGGTCTGGAGGGCCTGGCGGCCATCGGTGCGCTGGTGGGCTTTCTGACCTGCTACATCACCGGCTCCAACTGGATCGGCCTGCTGTGCGGCGCACTGGCGGGTCTGGTGGTGAACATGATCTACGCCTTTTCCACGGTGACACTGTGCGCCGACCATACGGTGTACGGCATGGCCATCAACATATTCGCTCCGGCGCTGGCGTCGTTTATCTACCGCATTTACTTCGGCACCGGCTCCGACCTGAAGCAGATCACCACCATGGCCAGCATCGGCATCCCCGGCCTGAAGGACATCCCTGTCATCGGCCCGCTGCTGTTTGACCAGAGCCCCATGGTCTATCTGACCATCCTGCTGGTGGTGTTCACCTCTGTTTTCTTCAACCGCACACGTGCGGGTCTGAGTTATAAATCCGTGGGCGAGCATCCACAGGCCGCCGCCACGCTGGGCATCAACGTCATTGGCGTGAAGTATCTGGCCTGCATGATCTGCGGTGCGCTGGCCGGTATGGGCGGCGCGTATCTGACCACCTGCTATTCCAGCACCTACACCGACGGTATCGTGGCCGGACGCGGCTTTATCGCGCTGGCGGCGGTGATCTTCGGTCGCTGGAGCGCCGGCGGCATCCTGCTGGCCTGCCTGTTCTTCGGCTTCTGCGACGCGCTGCAGATCCGCCTGCAGGTGTCCGGCATCGCCATTCCGTACCAGTTCTTCCAGATGATCCCCTATGTGGCCACGGTGATCGTGCTTTCCGTTATCGGCACGAAGCAGGCCGGGCCCAAGGCCAACGGACAACCCTACCGCAAGGAACAACGGTAACACAACGGTAATAACGCCCTTGGGCGTTGTTATAGAACGAAAAGCAAGATACAAACATAAGGAGGAAAATTATGAAAAAGTTTCTTGCACTGCTGCTGGCGTTTGCCATGACGCTGGCTCTCGTCGCCTGCGGCGAGAAGAAGGACGACAAAAAGACCGACGGTGACGGCGCTGCTGATGGTGAGAAGACCTATAAGGTCGCCATGATCTGCGACTCCAGCATCAACGACGGCGGTTGGGGCGCTGCCTGCTACAACGCCATGATCAAGGCTGCCGAGGCCAAGGGCTGGGAGACTGAGGTCACCGACTCCATCTCTCAGGATCAGTACTATGATTCCATCGCCGCTTTCTGCGCGCTGGGCTATGACATGATCTACGCCCCCGGCAACCAGTACACCGACGCGGTGCTGCAGGCTGCTGAGGAGTATCCCGACATCGCCTTCGCTCTGCTGAACGGCGCTGAGTCCACCCCCGCCAAGGCTGTCAACGGCAACGTCAGCTCCCTGCTGCCCAACGCGCAGCAGATCGGCTGGATCGCCGGTGCTCTGGCCGGCCTGATGACCGAGTCCGGTAAGCTGGGCTTCATCGGCGGCATGGAGCTGGATACCACCAAGGGCAAGATCGCTGGCTTCGAAGAAGCTGCCAAGTACGTTGGCGAGCAGGAGGGCAAGACCGTTGAGCTGCTGGCCGTTCCCTATGCCAACTCCTTCAGCGACGCTCCCAAGGGCAAGGAGTTTGCCACTGAGCTGATCTCCCAGGGCGCTGACGTGTTCTTCGGCGATGCTTCCGCCGTGGACTCCGGTGCTCGTGAGGCCATCGACGCCGCCAACGAGAAGGCCGGCGCCATCAAGATCTACGATATCGGCCAGCCCGCCGACATTCTGGGTCAGAACCCCTGCATCATCTGCTCTCAGGTCACCGATAACGCCGCTATGATCGAGGTCTGCATGGACGCTGTTGTGGCCGGCAACTTCGGCGGCAACACCGTGTTCGGCACGCTGGAGAACGGCGCCCTGTCCGCCGGTGCCATCAACACCGAGCTGGTTTCCGCTGAGATCGTTGAGAAGTACAACGCCTATCTGGAGCAGATGAAGGCCGGCACCTTCATGAAGTAAGTCCCCTGTTGTATGTACGCACAAAAGCCCGCAGGCATCGCCTGCGGGCTTTTAGCTTGTCCCAAAACCCACTCCTGTCATTCCGAGGAGCACCCCAAGGGCACTTGCTCCGCGGCGCGAAGCGGCGTGAAAATCCGGAATCTTTCAGCTGTTCATTTCTGCACAATCTCCGCCGGTAATTCTTGTCTGTTTCGTCAATTCCCATGGGGCGGTGTTTGTGGTAAAATTAACAATTGGAATAGGAAAGCCTTCATGGGAAGGAAAGAAAGAACAGGGAGGAGCCATATTATGCCTTTTGCAGATTTTCAGACGCTGTACAAGCAAAAGCTCACCACCGCCGATGAGGCGGTGAAGATCATCAAGTCCGGTGACTGGGTGGATTACGGCTTTTGCGCCATTCATCCCCGCGTGCTGGACGAGGCGCTGGCGCGCCGGGCGCCGGAGCTGGAGGACGTGAAGGTGCGCGGCGGCATCAGCCTGTGGAAGCCTGCCATCTTCGACATCGAGGATCCGGTGCACCACATCATCTTCAACTCCCACCACATGAGCAGCGTGGAGCGGCACCACATCGCCAGCGGCGCGGGCTTCCACGAGCCCATGCGCTATTCGGAGCTGCCCCGGTACTACTACGACCATATCACCCCGCCGGACGTTGCCATGTTCCAGGTGACGCCCATGGACAAACACGGCTATTTCAACTTCGGCCTGTCTGCCTCCCATGTGAAGGCGGTATGCGAGATGGCCAAGGTGGTCATCGTGGAGGTCAACGAGAATATGCCCCGCTGTCTGGGCGGCTTTGACAACTGCATCCACGTCAGCGAGGTGGACATGATCGTGGAGGGGCGCAACGACCCCATGGGCATCCAGCCCTCCGGCGCGGCCACCGAAGTGGACAAGGCGGTGGCGAAGCTGATTGAAAGCCGGTTCTCACACCTCAATGGCAGGGTGCTGATCAATAGCATCGGCACGACCATCGGCAGTCACACCGGACCGGGAACAGTGGCATTGTTCTTCTGGGGAGAGGAGAGAAAATCATAAAAACAGACAGTCTTGGATGTAGATGCATGCAAGACTTTTTTTCTTGCCAGATTTTCACAGAGAGGGAGAAGCGCATATTTCAATTTTTCCTGCAAATACTACATTTACAATAAATTTGGCAGGAGGAAGATACAATGAAGGCAACAGGCATTGTCAGAAGAATAGACGACCTTGGGCGTGTGGTCATACCCAAAGAAATCAGAAGAACGCTCCGTATCCGCGAGGGTGATCCCCTTGAGATTTTTACCGATCGCGAGGGTGAAATTATTTTGAAAAAATATTCTCCCATCGGGGAGATGGGGGAATTCGCGCAGGAGTACGCGGAATCCATCTATAAGACGCTGGACCAAACGGCATTGATCTGCGACAGCGATATGGTCATTGCCGCGGCGGGAAGCGGCAAAAAGGAGTATATGGAC
>ENA-OUQH01001054-OUQH01001054.1-human-gut-metagenome-genome-assembly--contig:-NODE-1054-length-18983-cov-3.095044_pt1 | contig 18983 bp, 13 predicted proteins | sample MGYA00237948_ERZ548828 | MGnify/ENA primary metagenome ERZ548828 (study PRJEB26490, sample SAMN05194711) | human gut metagenome | biome: terrestrial biome; feature: human-associated habitat; material...
TCCAATAAAACAGCGTGGATTTTTCGCCGCTTGCCTTGAATGCGTTCACAAGCTCCGCAAGCACGTTTGCAATAAGCACCTTTTTACCAAGGCCCAATATGAACCGCCTTGCGCCGTACGCGGCCTTGTCCGCGCCGTATGCGCGCGCGGTAAGCTCCGCTTCAATATCGCTGTATCTCACTATCGGCCCCGCTATAAGCTGGGGAAACATGGATATGTACGCCGCAAAGGCAATATAATCCCGCTGCGGCTCAACGTCCGCACGGTAAACGTCTATAACGTAGCTTATAAGCTGGAACGTATAAAAGCTTATGCCTATGGGCAGGGCAATGTTAAGCGCGGCTATTTTGAGGCCGAATACCGCGGCGAAGCTTTCCGCAAAAAAGTTGGCGTATTTGAACACGCCAAGCATGCCAAGGCTCAGCACAAGGCTTATTATAAGATATGCCTTTGCTTTTTTCGTTCCGCGGCTTTTGCCTATAAGCCGCGCGAATATATAGCCTTGGGTTATGGACAACACCATAAGCACCACATAGCGCGGCTCTCCCCAGGCATAGAATATAAGGCTCATCAGGAGCAGTGCCGCGTTTTTAAGCCGCCGCGGCATAAGGAAATACACCGCTATTGTCAGCGGCAGAAAGCTATATAAAAATGCCGCGCTTGAAAACAGCATGAACTGCTCCCTCCCTTCGTTTGCGCTTAGAACGCTATCGCCTCGTCGTAAACTATCTCCGCGTTTTCATAGGCGGCGGTCAGCTTATCGCGGAAGGTGTTCACCAAATCCTCTGCGCCGTATACGGATACTATGCAGCCGCTAACCTTGGCAATCACCATCTTGTCCGGAAAGCCGCACATCCATTGCTTGGAATTAAGCCCGTCGTGTATGGCGGTGCATACGGCGTCCGCATCGGCGGCGTCCTTCAGGCGGAACGCTCCGCAGGTGAAGGTGTTGGCGTTCATCATGTGCATAAGGCTGGCGGCGGCGTCAAGCTTGTCCACCATGTCCGCCGGGAAGGAGGTGAGGTATGCAACCGTATCCGCATCATCCAGCGCAACGTTGCCCGGCGCATCGTCCTTCATGTTCGCTTCGCTCATGTCGCCGCCTGCGGCGGGGAATTTTTCATCATCGGTATAGCTGTCCCACACTTTATTGAGCACATCCAGCGGGTTTCCCGCGGTTTCGGCCGTGCCCTGCCCGTTTCCGTTCGCGGCGCAGCCAACCATGCCAAGCGCGAATATAATGGCCAATACGGCCGCAATTGTCTTTTTCATAAACATATGTCTCCTTTCGTGCCTTGTTAAAGGCATATACGCTATTATAAACGGTTTTCGGGCGGAAGTGGTTGCATTTTTATAATATATTATTTGCGGCATCAGGTAATGCGATGCGGCGGCGCAGAAAAAACTTATTCTGCCCATTGCGTTTTCCGGCAATTAGTGGTATATTTGTCTCTATTATAAAAACATATGTATCTGATATGCGTACATTCAACAGTAAATGTACCGCACGGAAGGAGTTTGGATATATGAACATTGCTTTGCTGGGATTCGGAACCGTCAGCCGCGGATTTTATGAGCTGCTTACTGAGCGGCCGCTTTCGCTGAACATTTGCGCCGTGCTTGCGCGCAGGCCGCTCGATGGGCTTAACTGCATGGTCACAAGCGATTTTTATAAGATACTTAACGAAGCGGATGCGGACATAATAGTTGAGGCCATGGGCGGGCTTGAACCCGCGCATGAATACATATGCGCCGCGCTCAGGGCGAAAAAGCACGTTGTTACAGCCAATAAGCAGCTTATGTGCGCATATTATGATGAGCTTACCGCACTTGCGCGCGAAAACGGCGTGTCCTTGCGCTGTACTGCGGCGGCGGGCGGCGGCATACCGTGGCTCAGCTCCCTTGCCCGCGCGGCAAGCGTGGACGCTATAATATCCGTAAGCGGCATAATGAACGGCACATCGAATTATATACTGGACGCGATGAGCCGCCGCAGTATGGATTACGCCGCTGCGCTGAGCGATGCGCAGCGCCTTGGCTACGCGGAGGCCGATCCAACCGCCGATGTATGCGGGCTGGATACGCGGCGCAAGCTGGTGCTCAGCGCAAACATAGCCTACGGCGTATCGATATGCGAAAGCGACGTGCCGTGCTTCGGCATAGCCAATATTACGGCGGAGGATATGCGCTTCTTTCAAGAAAACGGCCTTGCCTGCCGCCTGATAGGCCATGCTGAAAGGCGCTTCGGCACAATAAGCGCCGCGGTGGAGCCCATGCTTTTCGGCGCGGATGCGGGCGAAGCGCGCGTATGCGAATGCGGCAATATGATGAGCCTTTGCGCCGCGCATATGGGCGGACAGAGCTTCCTTGGCGCGGGCGCGGGCGCATACCCAACGGGGAGCAACGTGCTTGCGGACTGCCGCGCAATAGCCGAAGGCTGCTCGGCCTTCTATACCGATTCGTTCACCCGTGCGCAGGTGGATAATTCCCGCGCGTACCAGCGGTATTATATCCGTAGGCAGGGCTGCGCTCCCGTAATCACCGCCCCGCTCTCCATTGAGCAGGCGCACGCAATGTGCCGTGAGGAAGGCGTCTGCGGCTTCATGGCGGCCATTGCCGAATGATTTGATTTCAATTTTTAGGGGAGATATATAAACAATGCTTAAAGTTGCCAAATTCGGCGGTTCATCAATGGCGGACGCCGTGCAGATACGCAAGGTATGCGCCATAATACGGGCCGACGAAGCAAGGAAGATAATCGTGGTCTCCGCCGCGGGCAAGCGGAGCAAGGATGACCACAAGATAACCGACCTTTTATACCTTTGCTATGCTCACATCAAATACGGTGTATCCTGCATGGACGTATTTGAGCAGGTGAAGCAGCGGTATTTGGACATTCGGGACGAGCTTGGGCTTGATACCCCGCTTGAGGCCGAATTTGACGCGCTGTGGGAGCGCATGCAGCACGGCATAGGCGAGGATGAACTTGTAAGCCGCGGCGAATACTTTTCCGCAAGGCTGCTGGCGGACGCACTGGGCTATGACTTTATTGACGCAAAGCTGTGGCTCACATTCGCGCTGGACGGCAGCATAGATGAAGAAGCAAGCTACTCCGCGCTCAGGCGCATTGCAGCCAACAGGCGGGCGGTAATACCCGGCTTTTACGGCATTGCCCCCGGCGGGCGCATACTCACGCTCACGCGCGGCGGCAGCGACGTTACGGGCGCGCTGGCGGCGGCGGCGCTTGACGCGGACGTATACGAAAACTGGACGGATGTTTCGGGCATACTTATGGCGGATCCGCGCATAGTTGAAAATCCGGAGCATATAGACAGGCTTACATACAGCGAACTAAGGGAGCTTAGCTACATCGGCGCGCAGGTGCTGCACGAGCGGGCTGTTTTCCCCGTGCGGGAGAAAAACATTCCCCTTAACATACGCAATACAAACGAGCCTGACCACCCCGGCACAATGATAATGCGCGACATTGACGACAGCGCGGAGCAGAACCGCAGCTTTATAACGGGCATAGCCGGCAGGAAGGGATACACGGTGATAACCCTTTCAAAAACGGGCATGTCCTCAACGCCGGGTGTGCTGAGGCGGATACTTGAAATATTTGAAAAGGCCAACGTGAACGTTGAATACGTTCCTTCGGGCATAGACAGCCTGTCTCTGGTAGTGTCCAGCGCGAGCGTGGCGGACTGCCTGTATTCGCTGCTTGGCGAGCTTGAGCGGAGCATAAAGCCGGACCATATAAAGACGGAATCAGATTTGGCCGTTGTTGCGGCAGTCGGCCGCAGGATGGCCTTCCGCCCGGGCATATCGGGCAAAATATTCGCGGCACTGGGCGAAAACGGCGTGAACATTCGCATGATAACGCAGGGTCCGGAAGAACTGAACATTATAGTAGGCGTTGAGGAAAAGGATTTTGAGCAGGCAATACGGGTGCTGTACAGCAGCTTTGCCACGATAAGATAAGGAGCATAACATGAAGCAATACAGAATAGGCATACTGGGCGCAACGGGCGCGGTTGGGCGCGAGATGATGAAGGTGCTGGAGGAGCGTAAGTTCCCCGTAAGCGAACTCAGGCTGCTTGCTGGCGCAGGCAGCGCGGGCAAGCGCATAAGCTTTATGGGCAAGGAGCACACGGTTATTCAGGCGAGCGAGGATGCGTTTGAAGGGCTTGACATAGTGCTTGGCGCGGCGGAGAACGACATTGCCATGCGCTTCGCCCCCGCAATAGTTAAGGCTGGCGCAGTATTCGTGGACAATTCAAGCGCGTTTCGTTTGTATGAGGACGTGCCGCTGGTAGTGAGCGAGATAAATCCCGAGGACGTGCGTAAGCACCGCGGCATAATAGCCAATCCCAACTGCACAACGATAATATCGCTTGTGGCGCTGAACGCGCTGAACAAAGAAAGCCCGATAGAGAGCATAATAGCATCGTCCTATCAGGCAGTTAGCGGCGCGGGCGCGCAGGGCATAAGCGAGCTGAGCGAGGAAACGGCGGCAATAGCCGCGGGCGAGGCCGTTAAGCCAAGCGTTTTCCCGTACCAGATAGCATACAACGTGATACCGCAGATAGGCTCCGAAGCCTTCATGGGCTACACGAGCGAGGAGATGAAGCTGCAAAACGAGGGGCGGAAGATACTGCACAGCCCCGAGCTGAAGGTAAGCTGCACATGCGTGCGCGTGCCTGTATTCCGCAGCCACAGCGTGTCCTTATTGATACGTACCAAGGAGAAAATAAGCGTAGCGCGTGCGCGGGAGCTGATAGCCGCCGCGGCAGGCTGCCGCCTTACGGACGACATTGCGAACCGCGTTTACCCCATGCCGCTCGATACATCCGATCAGGATCTGGTCTACGTCGGCCGCATACGCGACGACCTGACGGACGAGCGCGGGCTTAACCTTTGGTGCTGCGGTGATCAGCTGCGCAAGGGCGCCGCAACCAACGCCGTGCAGATAGCGGAAATAGTCGCAGGCCTATAAGCAACACAAAACCGCCGTACATCATTCGTGGTGTACGGCGGTAAACGTATCAGAATTGGTCAAGTATATCATGATGGCCTACGTCAAGTAAGATTATAAGCACATCTCCTTCGTAAAACCATATTATACGGATATCCATATTCACGCTGCATTCGAATAAGTCCTTTGTCCCTTGAATGCGCTTAGTTCTAAGCGATGGGTGCATAGGATTATTCGAAAGCAGTTCAAGTTTATTTTTAAGCTGCTTCTTTTCGTTATTGTTCAGCTTTGCAAAGTGATTTTTGAATTTTTCCGTAAATACGAACTCATATGCCATAACTACTTCTCCAAGGCATCAAACAGTTCGTCTATGCTTGAAAAAGTGGGCTGAGTACCGTCCGCTATTTTTCTTTTCATTTCAGCTATTTCGTTTTTCAGTTCATCCACATACTTTTTAGGGTACACCACAACAGGAATAAGCTGAATCACGCCGTCTTTTTCAATCACTTCCAGCTTATCGCCTTCATGCATACCAAGCTTTGCAACTACTTCTTTAGGGATAGTTATCTGCGACTTAGCGCGAAGTTCCGCCAGCATCTTTTTCTCCTTTCTCACTTTCTGACTTTCTTACTTTTATTATATTCACAATCATCGAAAAAGCAATAGACAAAATATAGAAAAACCGTACATCCTTTTTGATGTACGGCAATGCTGTATCATTTCACCTTAAATAGCATATAAGATTAACGCAAACGTCAACATCCGTAAGCCTTATCATCAACTCTCCATTATATTGCGTTCAGTGGGCCGCCGCGGTCAACTATGGGCGCGCTCCATTCGCCAAGCTCCCCGCCGTACTGCGCGGCAAGGTTTATCACGCGGGTCGTGAGCGCATCCACATCCGCCTTTTTAAGCGAGCTCAGGCGCACAATATCCGCCCCGTAGGCCAATTCACGCTCCGGCGAATAGTTAGGCCCGGCATAGGCAAAACCCGCCTTGCGTGCAGCCTCCGCAAAATTGAGCATTATGCTTTCGGTCGGGAAATACACCGTGAAGGTGACGCGGCGGACTGCACTTATGCAGTCGCCGTGTTTTTTCATAAGCGCAATATGGTCGCGGTTAAGCTCCGTTTGCAGCTTTGCGGCGTCCGGATAAAGCAGGGTTTTATACGTGAGCCAATCCGGTTCGTCCGCAAGCCCCGCGGTGCAGTCCATAAGCGGCGTTTTTTCGGCAATGGTTTCGCCCCGCTCAAATTCCTCGGCATCGTGAATATAGAAATAATACTGTATCTGCGCATCTATTTCTATATACCCCGCATACAGTGCGCCAAGCTTTTTTATCAGCTTATCCTTAACGCCCGAGGCAATGCTGCGCTCTATCGCGCTGAGCGTTTCCCGCTTTTCGCTGCGGCTTTGGCAGCTTACATACATCAGCAGCGGCCGCGCCGCCCTGTCGGCATCTATCAGCGCCATGTCCGCGCCGAAGCGCGCCGTCGCTCCGTCAAGCGGCCAATCGTATTCAAACCATTGCGCGGAATTATCCTTCATCGCCTTATTGCAGCACGGCCTTTATCCTGCGCACGCCGGCACTGGAGGCCTCCTCCTTCTTTATCTTGAACGTGCCCAGCTCGCCGGTATGGCTGGCATGCGGGCCGCCGCAGATCTCCTTTGAATATTTGCCCATGGTATATACCTTTACCTTTTCGCCGTACTTATCGCCGAAAAGACCTATTGCGCCCTGCGCACGGGCTTCGTCAACAGTCATTTCCTCGCAGGTTATGGGTACGTCCGCCTGAATGGCTTCGTTGACCAGCTTTTCAACTTCCTTGACCTCTTCGGGAGTCATCTTGCGCTCAAAGCTGAAATCGAACCTGAGCCTTTCGGTTGTTATGTTGCTGCCCTTCTGCGCAACGCCGTCACCAAGCACCTTGCGCAGCGCCGCCTGAAGAAGATGCGTTGCTGTATGCAGCCGCGCGGTAACCTCGTTAGCTTCGGCAAGGCCGCCCTTGAAGCGCTGCTCCGCGCCCTGCTTGCTCTTGTTCTGATGCTCGCTGAACGCGGCCTCAAAGCCCGCACGATCCACGGTAAGGCCGTTTTCGCGGGCCATTTCCTCGGTAAACTCTATCGGGAAGCCAAACGTATCATAAAGATGGAACGCGGTAACGCCGTCTATTTTGCCCTCCGCAAAGCTGCCCTTCATGCGCTCGAACTCCTTCATGCCCTTCTTTAGTGTATGCTGGAAGCGGGCTTCTTCCTTTGCAAGCTCTGTGGTTATCTTTTCCTGATTTTCCTTGAGTTCGGGATACACATGGCAATATCTTTCTATAACGGCCTCGGCAACCTTGGAAAGGCTGTTTTCCGGTATGCCTATCTGCATGGCGAAGCGTATCGCGCGGCGGATAAGGCGGCGCAGAATATAGCCCTGGTCCACATTGGACGGGGTAACGCCCCTGGGGTCGCCCAGTATGAAGGTTGCGCTCCTTATATGGTCCGCGATTATGCGGAAAGCCTTCTTGGTGGCTTCATCGTCATGATAGTTCTTGCCGCTCAGCTCCGCAATGCGGGCGATTATGGGGGCGAAGCCATCGGTATCGTATACGCTTTCCGCGCCCTGAAGGGTTGCGATGGTTCTGTCGAGGCCCATGCCGGTATCCACGTTGCGCTTGGCAAGCGGGGTCACGTTGCCTTCGGCGTCCTTATAATACTGCATGAAAACGTTGTTCCATATTTCAAGGTACTTGCCGCAGTCGCAGGAAGGGTTGCACTCGGGGCAGCACTTGGGCTTGCCGGTATCGAAGAAAATCTCCGTATCCGGGCCGCAGGGGCCGGAGTTGCCGGGTATCCACCAGTTATGCTTTGCGCCAAGATAGAATATATGGCTGGGGTCAACGCCCATTTCCACCCAACGGTCGTGCGATTCGGTATCGCGCGGGGCGTTTTCGTCGCCCTCGAAGCAGGTGAAATACAGCCTGTCCTTGTCTATGCCAAGCCATTCTTCGCTGGTGAGCAGTTCATAGCTCCACGCTATTGATTCATGCTTAAAGTAATCGCCAAGGCTCCAGTTGCCAAGCATTTCAAAAAAGGTGCAGTGGCTTGCGTCGCCCACTTCGTCAATATCGCCCGTGCGCAGGCACTTCTGCACGTCCGTAAGGCGCTTGCCCGCGGGATGCTCCTGCCCCATAAGATAGGGCACAAGGGGATGCATTCCCGCCGTGGTGAACAGTACGGAGGGGTCGTTTTCGGGTATGAGCGAGGCGGAGGGGATAACCTTATGGCCCCGTTCTTCAAAGAATTTCAGGTACAGCGACCTGAGCTGATCGGAAGTAAGGTTCTTCATATGTATCGTATATCTCCTTAAATGTTTACAGTTTTGGCCCAATAATGAATTATATCCCACACACAGCCGCCTTGTCAACGTGGGGCGCAGGCTGTATAATTTATATATGAGGATACGTTCGTTTTTTAGCGGCAGAAACCGCCGCATAAGAAAAAAACATACCCGCCCGGTGATAATGCTAAAGGGCGAACAGGGTAAAAAGCTGCGCCGTGCGCTGATAATAGCCGGTGCAGCGGTTGCGGTTATACTCTTAGCGCTGCTGCTCAGGCCAGAGCCGGTGCTGATGAACAGCGCGGAGATTGCCAACGTTTGGAACAATGGCGTGCTGCGCGTTGGCCTGCGCAACGATGTGCCCGGCCTTGCGGAGGACGGGACGGGGCTTGAATGGGAAATAGCTCAGGCGCTGGCGGAACGCATAATGTCCAACTCCGATGATTACACGGGGGATATTCCTGCGCTTGAGGCAGTTGAAGTATCAAGCATGAGCGTTGGCGCAAAGCTGAGGGACGGCAGCATAGACGCAGCAATATGCCTTATGCCGCGCGGCGCGAACGCCGCATACGCCTACTCCCGCGCTTATTATGACGACCCGTGCTACATACTGGTTAAGCCCGGCAACGAGAATGCGGATATGAGCCGGCTGAAGGTTGGCTGCATACAGTCGGCAAGCAGTTCAAACTTATATGTGCCGTCCGGCGCGACGAGAAACCTGCTTTTCAGCTATTACAGCGACTATAAGGATTCCGGCTACGACACGGCAAACATAACCGGCTACGCATCGTATACAGACCTTTTTGACGCGCTGGACAAGGGCCAAGTGGACGCGATTGCCATAAACGAGCTGATGCTGAACAAATACGGCGAGGGCCGCGCATATGCAAAGCACACAGCCGACATAGGCACGCTGCATTACGCCGTGGCCACGTTGAGCGCGAACAGCGCAATAGCCACCGTTGCGGACATGATGCTTTCCGAAATGGGATACTGAGCAAACAACTAAAAGCCCGCCTTGACACAGGCGGGCTTTTTATATGCTTAGTTTCTATTTAACATCCTTGCTGTATGCGGCGTTCTGCGCATCGCGCGGGAAAACCACGCTGCTGTCCATTATGGCGCGGCAGATATAGGCAAGATCGGCCACGGTGAGCCGCCCATCCGCATCAACATCCATGCTGAGCATATCGTTCGCGCCCGCGCCGCCGTCCGCAATGGCCCGGCACAAAAGCACGGCGTCCTTCACGCCGATTGCGCCGTCCCCATCAACATCGCCTGTCAGGGCAAGCGACGCCGCGCACATGGCTATTACCGCAAGCGCCATAAGCGCCGCAATGGTTCTTTTAAGCTTCATCATTCATTTCCTTCCGAAATCATTTGGCAAAGGAGCACGCCGTCCGCCGCGTTCACCTTGCCGTCATTGTTTATGTCCGCAGCGGCAAATTCGGTGCCGCTCAGCACAGCATCACCCATTATATACCTGCATATCAGTATAACGTCCGCAATGTCTATTTTCCCGTCCGCGTTTACATCGCCCTTGCCGGGGACCTCTTTGGGATTAACGGTATGAAGTTGGTAGTTCATATCCGTATACACCACCGTGCCGCGCCCGTAAAACATATTATTTAGATTGAGCCTGCCCGCGGCGATTTCCGTCACCATGGTATTGCCCGCAACATCGGCAAGCTTCCTTGCCGCACCGGTGGCGGTATCGTAGCACATTATGGCATCCGTAACAGACTGTGTGCTGAACCTACCGTAAACAAGGCTTCTGTCAACCACGGCAAAGGCTGTTGCATTTTCGGCAATAACATCATTAGCCTGACGCTCCGTACCGTAGGGCGTTGAGCAGATTTTGCCCTTCATATACGGCAAATAGGTTGAACCGCTGGGCATGCCCCTGAAAGCACTGTCGTTATAATACCAGGTACCGTTTATGCGCACCATGCCGCACTTTATGCCGCTCCAGAAAGCGGAGTCGGGATGAGCCTCCGATGCTGCAATTGGCGTTTTGCCGAATATAACGCTCATTGCAGCATCGTATGTTGTATTGTTCACGGCGAAGTGGTTTTGCTCTATCTGCGCCTTTGTATTCATGAAATAATCATGCTGGCAGTAGCCCATATAGTCGCCATCGTTGGTATATTCCCCTATGTTGGGCCTTGGGTCGTCCCAAGTAACGTCGCTGTAATACCAACCGGATCCGGAATTTATCACATTCCAGCCGTGATTAAGATTGCTTGAGGATACAAAGTAGCTTTCCACGCCCACTTCCCTGAGCAGATCTATATACGCCAGCGCATAGCCATGACACACGGCAAGGCCGTTCACCAACGCACCGTAGGCATTAAACATATTCGGATTTTCGCTTGGTTTTGCCACGGCAGCATAGTCATAGCGCGTATGTAAGGCTAAGTAATCGTGTATAGCCAAGGCGATTTCGGTTTTGCTCATGCCGGAAGTGCCGCTGGGGAACAGGGTGTTCAGCACAGCCTGCTTTTCGCTGTCGTAATCATCACGCATGCCTTTCGCGTTTGCTTTAAGGCCAAGGCTGAGCAACATAAGCTTGCCATTTTCGGTGGAATACGAGTATTGCATACCACCGTCTTTGCATACGAAAGACTGCGGCACGCTGTTCAGCACGGCGGATATCGTGCTGTTGAGTCTAGTATAGTTAGGGCGCTGCCCTTCCGGTTTATCCCCATCATAGTTTATATTAAGGTCGCGCAGGTCTATGCTTGGGGTAAGGTTGAGTATGGCATCGCGCAAACGGGCGGCAAAGGTAGCGCACTTGGCGGTAGTAAAGCTGCCGTCGTCGGCTTCGTCCGCAAATACGGCGGCGCAAAGCGCGGGCGTAGCTTCTTCAAAGTCCACGCTGAGCTGTTCGCCGTAAAAATCGCCAAACTGGAACACGCCGTCCAGCTCGGCTGTAATTTCCACGGTTTCGTTTCCGACAGGCGCGGGCGTTGCGTCCACGTCTATCAGCGGGGCATCCTCCGCATCCGGTTCGGGTTCGGCGGTCTGCTCGGGTTCAATGGTCTGTTCGGGCTCTATCGTCTGTTCAGGTTCGGTTGTCTCGCCTTCCGCAAATGCGCACACGCTTGTGAGCATAAGCGCAGCAAGTATAATGCAAAGCAGTTTCTTTTTCATATGTGTTCCCCCCTCCTGATCCGAATATTATTCGGGGCCAAGTTTGTTACGCTTGGCCCCAAAGTTCGGGTATGTTCAGTTAATATCAGTTGCCGCTCTTGCGCATGGTCACATATGCCGCGCCAAGCAGCGCCAGCAGGCCAAGGCCGATAAGCATTCCGCCGCCTATGACCGCGCCGTCGTTACGCTGCGCGCCGTCCAGCACGCTTACGCCGTCCGCATTGTCTATCACGGGGCGGGCGTTGGCGGTGTTCTCCATGCCCTTTATGAAGCCCGCACTTGCGGGAGTCATGGTATAGGGATGCTCAACCACGGTTGCGTCGCCCGTTGTGGGCATAAGCACTCCCACGGTAATGCCCGTTGTGCCGCTGCCGCTTATAACGGTGCTGCCCTTGAGCATTTCCTTAAGGTAGCTGATGGGATAGAATATGCGGTACATGCCCAGCTTTTCAAGCGCGCCGGGGGTTACGACCACCTGCACGCCAAAGGCGGAGTTGATTATAAGCGTATTGCCGCTTATGTCCACCGCGCGGAGCACGCCCTGCGGCACCCTGTCGTAATAGCCGGCATTGGCGGTTATTACGCTGCCCTGTCCGCTGCGAAGGAGCGTCCAGTAAACCTCGTTCCAGAAGTTATCCTCAGGATCCCTTTCAGGCTCGGTGGGCAGTACGGGTGAAGGCGCGGGAGTGTACCAGCCTATGGCAAATGTCACATCGCTGTTTTCTATTTCAAACTGCAAGCCGCCCGCGGTCTTTTGCGGCACTATGGCTTTCATCTTGCCCTCGCCGTCGGGTATCAGCATCACAAATTCGTCGCCCTTATCGGAATCGGCGGGGTATGGCACGGTCACCTGCATCTTGCCGTTTGCAAACGTTACAGGCTTGCCATTTTCATCCTTAAAGCTGATGTTTTCATACACAACATCGCCGTTGCCGACATTATTGAACGCGGGGTTATTCTTCACTTCCCCTTCAAGCGCGCCCGGTGCGGCATCGGCAAGCTTGCCCTGCACATTTTCAGGCTCCACCTTGTTCCCTGCGTCGTCCTTATATTCCATTTCCTTGCCCGCATCGGGTATCGGCGTAACCGCGAAGCCCTCGGCGTTGGGCGTGCCATCCGGCTTAACGGGGGCTGCTGTTACGGAAACGGTTATATCAACGCTTTGCTTATCGGTTGTACCATCGAAATACTTTTCGGTATAGGTAAGCGTTATGGTAGCGGTGCCAAGGGTGTTCAGCAGGCGCGCTTCCTTTGCGCTGTCAACTGCCATACCGTCGCTCATGGAGAGTACAACATCGGCATGATTCAGCGCCTTCTTTGCGCCGGACTTATACACGGCGTGTATCTTACCGTCGAAGCCGATGGTGGTCGCTTCCTTCAGCTTGTAATTGTATGCTGTCGGGTTGGCTTCAAGCTTAACGCCTTCAAGCACGTCCACAACAGTGAAGGTGTGGGTATAGGTTATGCCGCCGTTCGCCTTATCGGTGAAGGTGACAGTCTTGACGCCGAGAGCGGTTTCACCAGTTGCGGCGGGGTTGTAAGTGGAGGTCACTTCAACCTTGGTGGAATCGTTAACGTCAAGCGTCTGGTCCGGTGCGCCGCTGCCGAACTTGGTAACGAGCTGCACGCCGGTGAAATCAAGCGCGTCGCCCAGCTTCACCTGAGTGGGCAGGGTGCCAACGATGCTGTTGGTGTAAGTATCCTGCGCCAGGGTCACGGTAACGGTGGCGGTGACGGGGTTATAGTTCTTGTCGGGCGTGAATGTGAGCGTCAACTCAACCTTTTTGCCGATGTCCGCAGTGGTAAGGCCGGACTTGACGGTGAACACGAGGTTCTCGCCATCTATCTTAGCTTCGCCGTCAAGAATTTCATTAGTTCCGGTGGTAACGCTCCACTTACCGCTTACGTTTGCGGGAGCAAGCTGCAAATCGCTCAGCTTTCGGGTCTGCGCGCCGGCAAGCATGAACGCAACAGTGTATTCCTTATTTGTCGCGCTCATGCCGGCCTTGTTGATAACGAGGTCAACGGTATTTGCTTTCAGGATATAGTTCTTGCTGCCCTCGTCGGTCAGCTTGGCGGTCACTTCATAAGTATCCGCGTCAACGGGAAGCGCATCCTTATTATTATAGGTAAGGGTATAGAGCGTTTTGCCGTTATCAGCCGCAACGCGGTCGTCGGTAACGCCGCTCACCTCATGCGTCTTGCCGTCATATGTAACGGCGGCGGGCGCGGTGAGTGTGACGTTCAGATCGGCCTTTTTCACCTTGCCCGTTGCGGTTTTAACAACGTTCAGGCTGTAATTGCCGGCATCCTTGCCACCGATGATATAGGTCACCTCGACCTTCACGGCATCGCCCGCGTCGGCGGTAACGTATGTACCCGTTACCTTGTCGAACTGCACGTCATCACCCGCTATCAATTCAGGTGCGCTCATGGTAACATTAGCGTCGTCGGTACGACCATCGTAGGTCTTTTCGGCAACGGCAGCCGTTACGGTCACGGGCTTGCGTGTAATGTCGGCCGTTAGCTTAACGATGGGGTTGGTCAGGTTATAGTTGCCCGCATCCGTACCGGTGAGGGTTATGGGCGTGGTATTCTTAACGGTCTTGCTCGTGCCGACGTTCTTATCATCGAACTTAAACGTGAGGCCGGTCTTATTGAAGTCAACCGCCGTGTCTGCTATCATGCCGTCAAGCTTAGCGTTGGTGCTGTTAACCACGGCATCGGCGTTGCCGTCATACTCCTTGGACTGTGCCTTGAAGCCTGTTACGGTAACATCCTTCTTATTTATTGTAAGCTTCGCAGTTGTGCTGCCGATGTAGTCCGCATCCTCGTACTTAATGGTAGCGATATATTCACCGGCGTTTCTGGTTTCCGCCGCATCGTAGGTAACGGTAAGTTTACTCGCGTAAAGCGTCTTACCGCCGCCGGTAACCACAGCTTTGCTCAGGTCAATGCCCTGAGTTTTGCCGTTGAAGGTCACGGTGGTATCGTTTATGCCGGAAATTTCAGCAGTCTCCTTCTTCGTAACCTTTATGGTGAAATTAACGGTTATGTCGCTGACATCCTTTGCACTAACGGTAACGGCAGCCGTGTATGTGCCTTCCGTGTCGGTTGGTATGTCCTTCGGCTTTACGGTTATATTCAAACTGCCGTTGCGTGCAAGTTCTGCGGACACTGCACCAAGCGTAAACTTGTCGACATTTTCGCCGCTCAGGGCAGCCTTAATGTTGGTAATAGTACCAGTACCTATATTCTTTATTGTACCTGTCAGGCTTTCGGGCAACGTTCCGCCAACGCGAACATTCTCGCCAACAACGCCGGAACCTTCAACTTCCCACTTATAGGTGTCAAGAGTCCTTATGGCACTGTTGACTGCCTCGGAGGGATTATAGTTATCGTCGCCCTTAACGCGGGTGAACACATAATATGTAGTCGCGGGTTTACGGCCGGTGGTGGTAATGGTCGCCGCCCACTCGGTGTCGGCGGGTTCTTTGCCCGTGGTGTTGATGGCATACTCCTGTTTTTCATCAAAAGCTACAACAAAGCTATCGGATTTTATATCCGTTACAGTAGGCGCGGCAGGCTTTTCCTTGGTGGCCTTAGCTATGGTGAATGTTTTCTCAGCCTCGGTCGTGCGGTTGGCAGAGGTTTCGCTTGAGGTAAACGTTACCTTTATTTTATATGTACCTGCATTGACAGGAGCAGATTCAAGCTTGTTATTCAGGCTGTCGAAATACTCAATAGTCGGCTTCTTGCCATCAACTTCCGTGGGAGCAATTCCGGGCGTCTTGGCGCTGCCGTCATAGGTGAACTCAGTTCCGGTAATTTCAATGGATACGGCAGGCTTCTCCTTAAACACAGCGGTTATCGTCACGTCCTCGCTGCCCATGGTGAAGGTTATTGTGGGTTTGTTAACATCCGTCAGGGTGACTCCCGTAGCTTTCCACTCTACGAACTTATGGTCGTTGTTCTTGGGAGTTGCGGTAAGGGTAATCTCGTACCCCTCGCGCACTTCGCCCTCGGGTGAGCGCGTGACCTCGCCGTTGCCTTCTACGGTAACGGTCAGTTTGCACGGGGCCTTGGGGGTGGTGACTTTGTCGCTCGTTACGATAGCGCTCGCCTTGTGGGTAGCGGTCTCGGGATAGCGGGCTTCAACATAGTAGGATTTGTCGTAGTCCACGGTAAACTCGGTGGTTTTCTTGTCGAATTCGCCAGTGCTGCCGAGCCTGTATTCCACATTGGTATTTGGATTGGTAACTATTATCTTTTTTTCTTCGGCTTTAATTTCAGGCTTGGCGGGGGCATCCTGCGTGGCTTTTTCGATAACGGCCGTCAACTTGGACTTAAGTTCGCCGTTATACTTATCGGCAGTAATTATTACATAAAGCTGCTTGCCTATATCCTTTTCACCGAGCGTATATTTATCTCCGGTGGCTATGGAATCGGCTTCGCCATCGCGGTACCACTTTATGGTAAATTTAGCAGTCTCCCAGCCATCATTGGTAATAAGGGGGCTTGCGCCGAGCGTTGCGCCGTAAAAAAATCCTTCCTTGGTATATATATCGGCAGTACCGGCTATAGTGGCCTTGGTCACGGTGACCTTGCAGCTTGCGGTCTTGTCTCCGCAGGCAGCGGTTATGGTGGTCTCGCCCAATCCAGCGGCGGTCACAACGCCGTTCTCAACGGTAGCAATGGTCTTGTCCGCGCTGCTCCAAACTACCTTATCGGTAGTATCGGTGGGTTCAACGGTTGCGGTAAGCGTAGCCTTTTCGCCGCGGGCTATGGTCAGCGTGTCCCTGTCCAGCTTTATGCCCGTGCAGGGGTTGACGATGGTGAGGGTGGAAGTTTCAGTTTTAACCTTACTCGCACTATTTCCGCTTTCTCCATCTATTGTCAGGCTATAAACTGACGCTGCAAAATCCGCTTTACCTACGGCAATAGTTCTAAATTTAGCCGTATACAGCGCATCACTTCCAAGATTTACAGACGGTATCGCCATAAAGCTATACTTTACTGCGTTAACGTCTGTGTCATTGTTCAGGAGTGGCATTCCTATGCTTTTAACTATTGCAGATTCAACATATTCAACCTTACTGCTATCATAAGTAAGTCTAAAATCGGCCGCGCCTATACTGCCAAGATTGTCAAAATTACTCACATAAACAGTAACTGTGAACTCCGTTCCAACAGGCATATTGTCGATGTTGTTCTCACTAAACGACATCGTCATTGCAGCATCATTCTCTGCAAACACCTGTGTCGGACACACGGCGCTTATAATCATCATAAGCGCGCTAAACAATGCTAATACTTTTCTCCGCATAGTTCCTCCTTATTTTTCCTTATAATTCTCGTCGAGCATACCGACTGATCGTTTTAATGCCAATAGCGCATCTGCGCTAGTTACATCTCCATCTCCATTTATGTCCGCTACAAGCAAGTCGACTCCTTTCAGTTTTTCCATACCAACAGAATGTTTTAGTATGGCTAAAGCATCCGCACTTGTAACCTCGCCATCATTATTAACATCGCCAAGCATCCTGCCGCCCAGCGGGTTATCTGTAACATTGGGCTTTGTTATTGGGCTGAGGGCGCCGTTGGCATCCTTGCTGGCTATGGCCTTGGGCACTGAGGTAATGCTTTGGCTTGCGCCCGATTTTTTCATCGTCAGCACCGCCACGCCGCTGCGCATGTCCACGCCGTCGGTATTGGGTGCGGCATTGTGGCTTATAGTTACGCTGTCGCCGTCTATGCTAACCGTAAACGGGCAGTCGGTTACAGCTGTAATATCAGTATAGCCGTTAAGCGTAAGCTGCATGTCCAGCCGCTGCAAATCGGCAATGCTTGCCTTGAGCGAAAGCGTAACCGTGCCGTCCTTCTCGCTCGTCAAGCAGTATACCGTGGGCGCACCCGCCATGGGATAGTTCACGCTGTCGCTCACGGTCACAGTGGTTGGCGTAAACGTGCTGTCAGCAGGGGTCAGCGCGGGGGCTGTGGTATTATCCCCGGGCATGCATGCCGCAAAGCCTTTTTGGGCTATCTTTACGCTTGCCTTGTCCGTCGCACCGCTTTTCACCTTAAAAACAAGATTGCCTATCGCGGTTCCGTTTGCAATGCCCGTACTATTCTTGTTGATTATGTTGGCGGCGTTAAGGAGCAGTATTTTAATATTGCCGTCCTTAATCTTTTTGTGATAGTTGAGCGCGCCGTTTCCCGTTTCATCCGCGCTGCCGATAAGCGGCGTGTACGATACGAATTCAAGCTTGGCACTGTCGTACTCAACATTGAACTCCGCGCCGCCAAAGCTTGCAACAGCCGCATCAAACTTAACGTTGACGCTAAGATAATCGCCAGTTGCAAGCGTGTCGTTGCCGCCGCTCAGGCTTATGGCGATACCTCCCCCCTCGGCAAGCGCAGCGAACGGCAGCACAAATGCCGCCATTATGCACGCAAGCCAAGCTGCTACGATTCTCTGTCGTTTCATGTAATGCCTTTAAACTCCTTATGTATTTGGACCGGAGCAGGCGATGGGCATACCTCCACCACCTATAGTTATATAGTATTATACCCGCAAAAAGCAATATAAGCAAGGTTATTCTGCTCCTTTGCGGGTATTATTCACAAACTGTTGATTTACTTGTTATTTCCTGCCAATTACCTGCGGCGCATGGCGCGGATGGCCAGATAAATAGAGGCTATCCCCGTTATCACAGCCGCCGCGAAAAGTAGCCACATCCAAACCGAAGGCCCGTCGTCCTCCGTTTCGGCAACGGTCACCTGCGCGGCATCCGTCTGCACGGGAGCGTCTGTCTGCGGTGCCGGGGATTCAGCCGCCCGCCGACTGCCCACGGACACAACGGTTTCGGTAACGCTTGTGCCGTCCTCGCTTATGGCGTAAATTACGGCCTCGCCCTCCGCATGGGCGGTCACGCTGCCGCTTTGGTCAACGGTAGCCACGCGCTCGTTGCTGCTGGACCATATTGTGCCGCTGCCGCCGGAAATGGTGGTGTTCTGGCCTATGTCCATTGTAACGTCTGCATTGGGGTTGGCGGTAGCGGCAGGCGCCTGCGTGGTCTGCGCGCTCTGCTCCGGCGCAGCAGTTGGCGCGGGAGTGTTAGTCGCGGATGCAAGCTCCAGCGTGGCTCTGCCCTCGGTATATGCAAGCTCGTTGAGCTCTTCGTCTATTATCATGGTTTCCGTGAGCGCATTGTCCAGCTTTATCTCCGTGCTGCCGTGCGCGCCCTCTTTGGGGCGGAACGTGAGCTTGAGCAGTTCGCCCGGCTGTTTGCTGCCCATAAGCGTGCTCCATATGAATATAACGCTGCCAGGTTCTTCGTCATTGGTGGCGCTTATGCCGCCGGAAACTATCGCCCCGTTTTTCACATTGACAAGTTCCAGCATTGTTTCATCATAATCAAGCGCAAGCTGCGCACCGGCAACGCTTGTGCCGCCGGCAAGGCTTACTGTAACGGTTATTGTGCCGTCCACATCGACCTCGCCCGCGCTTATGTTTATCTTAGTATCC
>ENA-OUQH01001065-OUQH01001065.1-human-gut-metagenome-genome-assembly--contig:-NODE-1065-length-18914-cov-10.483854_pt1 | contig 18914 bp, 16 predicted proteins | sample MGYA00237948_ERZ548828 | MGnify/ENA primary metagenome ERZ548828 (study PRJEB26490, sample SAMN05194711) | human gut metagenome | biome: terrestrial biome; feature: human-associated habitat...
CCTTGGCCTTCTGGATATTGTGCTCCAGGCCGGCCTTGTTAATGGTCAGATCGATTTTTCCCATGTTTGTTTTCCTCCTGAAATTTCACTTCTTGTTGGCGTCGATATAAGAATACAGTGTATACTTGGAAATACCGAAGTATTTTGCTACCTTGTCGCCGGACTTGGTCACCAGGAACGCGCCGCTCTCATTAAGGAAGCGAATGGCGCGGATCTTATCGTCCTTGTTCATGAGCGCAACAGGCTTGCCCACCAGGGCCACGGATTGCTCGATGAGCTCATCGAGCACATTGTTGACATTGATGATCCGCTCCGGCTCCTTTTGGGCTTTGTCGTAGGTAGAGAGCATCTCGTCTATGGTCTGGCTAATCATAGTCAGCGCAGACACATCATAGTTGATGGCCAGGATGGCCACCACCACACCCTTGTTGTTGCGGATATAAAGTGATGAGGACTTGAGTATCTTGCCATCCGGCGTCTTTGTCAGGTAACCCAAATGGTCCTGCGGCTGCGCATTGTGATTAAGCATCTGTTCCAGCACCACCTGGGATGCGCCATCGCCTATCTTGCGCCCGGACACATGGCCGTTTACGATATAGACAATGGTATGATCCATCCGGCTGCTGTTTACCTCGTGAATAACGACTTCACAGTTTCTGCCGAACTGCGCGGCAATGCCGTCAGCAATCTGCTTCAGTGCTTCCAATCGTTTTGTCTCCATAGCCCCGCCTTTCCTCAGCGACACAGCCGGGCTGCACCGCACATTATATAATTGCGCTCTATGCGTTAACATTGTAATAATATCATATTTTTTTTAAAAATCAATCCCCATTCAAAAAAATAATTTGGTTTAATAAATTTTTGTTTGACATCGGCGTAAGTTGTGATATGATAGATTTGTGAGTGGAATTAATGCCTCTCGAACCGCTTGCATGAAGATGTTTTTTATTTTGAAAAATATGGAGGTTCACTATGGATTTTGAAGCCATTAAAAAGGCCGCAGAGGGCTATAAGCCTGCAATGGTCAAGTTCCTGCGGGACATGATCGCCATTCCCTCTGAGTCCTGCGAGGAGGAGGGCGTTGTCAATCGCATCGCCGAGGAAATGAAGGCCCTGGGCTACGACAAGGTTGAGTTTGATAAGCTGGGCAATGTCATCGGCTGGATGGGCAGCGGCGACAAGATCATCGCCATTGACTCCCACATCGACACCGTGGGCATCGGCAACATCGAGAACTGGGAAGCTGATCCTTACAAGGGCTATGAGACCGACGACCTGATCTACGGCCGCGGCGGCAGCGATCAGGAGGGCGGCATGGCTTCCGCCACCTATGGCGTCAAGATCATGAAGGATCTGAACCTGATCCCCGAGGGCTATAAGCTGATGGTGGTGGGCTCCGTCCAGGAGGAGGATTGCGACGGTATGTGCTGGCAATCCATCGTAAATGAGTATTTTGGCGGTCCCGAGGATGCCCGCAGCAAGGTAGAGTTCGTCATTTCCACCGAGCCCACCGACGGTGGCATCTATCGCGGCCACCGGGGCCGTATGGAGATCCGCGTGGACATGCACGGTGTGTCCTGCCATGGCTCCGCACCCGAGCGCGGCGACAATGCCATCCACAAGATGGCTGAGGTCATTCTGAACATCCGCGACCTCAATGAGAACCCCGCCGATGGCTCCACCGAGATCAACGGCCTGGTGAAGATGCTCGATCCCAAGTTCAACCCCGAGCACTATGAGGATGCCCGCTTCCTGGGCCGGGGTACCTGCACCACCAGCCAGATCTTCTACACCTCTCCCTCCCGCTGCGCCGTGGCCGATAGCTGCGCTATCTCCATCGACCGCCGCATGACCGCAGGCGAGACCTACCAGTCCTGCCTGAAGGAGATTGAGAATCTGCCCGCCTGTAAGAAGTATGCCAAGGACGTGAAGGTCTCCATGTATATGTACGACCGTCCCGCCTGGACCGGCCATGTATATAAGACCGAGTGCTTCTTCCCCACCTGGATCAATAAGGAGTCCGCGCCCCATGTCCAGGCCCTCATCGATGCCCACCACGCCCTGTGGGGTAACGAGCGCCTGATGCCCTGTGAGCTGGCCGCTTCCAAGCGCCGTGGCCGTCCTCTGACCGACAAATGGACCTTCTCCACCAACGGCGTGTCCATCCAAGGCCGCTATGGCATCCCCTGCGTTGGCTTCGGCCCCGGTGCCGAGTCCCAGGCTCATGCTCCTAATGAGGTAACCTTCAAGCAGGATCTGGTGACCTGCGCCGCTCTGTACGCCGCCGTTCCGGGTCTGTATAAGCCCGAAAACAAGGATGGCTCCGCCACCTCCTTCCGTCAGGAGCTCACCGGCAACGACATTAAGTAATTTCCTTTGGCCCTGCCCTTCCGGCGAAGGACGTTATAATCAATTTAACTTCAGATAATATTATAAGGAGAGATGATCAACATGAGCAAGACCGTTGAACTGGCCCGCCATTTGGATACCCTGCACATCAATAACATGTACAAGAACGATTTCTATTGGACTTGGGACAAGACCGATGACGAAATCGATGCTATCTTCACCGTGGCCGACGCTCTGCGCGACCTGCGCGAGCGCAACAAGAGCACCCGTATCTTCGACTCCGGCCTGGGCATTTCTCTGTTCCGTGACAATTCCACCCGCACCCGTTTCTCCTTCGCCTCCGCCTGCAACCTGCTGGGCCTGGAGGAGCAGGTCCTGGACGAGAAAAAGTCTCAGATCGCCCACGGCGAGACCGTCCGGGAAACCGCCAACATGGTCTCCTTCATGGCTGATGTCATCGGTATCCGCGATGATATGTACATTGGCCAGGGTCACACCTATCAGAAGACCTTTATGGACGCCCTGGAGGAAGGCTACCGGGACGGCATTCTGGAGCAGCGCCCCACTCTGGTAAACCTGCAGTGCGATGTGGACCATCCCACCCAGTGCATGGCCGATATGCTGCATGTCATCCACTACTTTGGCGGCGTGGAGAACCTGAAGGGTAAGAAGGTCGCTATGACCTGGGCTTACTCTCCCTCCTACGGCAAGCCTCTGTCCGTGCCTCAGGGCGTTATCGGTCTGTTCACCCGCTTCGGCATGGACGTGACCCTGGCTCACCCCGATGGCTATGACGTGATGCCCGAGGTGGAGGAAGTGGCCCGGAAGAACTGCGAGAAGTATGGCTCCAAGTTCCACAAGACCAACAGCATGGCTGAGGCCTTCCAAGATGCTGACATCGTGTATCCCAAGTCCTGGGCTCCCTTCGCCGCCATGGAGGAGCGCACCAAGCTCTACTCCGCCGGTGACCAGGCCGGTATCGATGCCTTGGAGAAAAAGCTCCTGGCCCAGAACGCCCAGCACAAGGATTGGGCCTGCACCGAGGAAATGATGAAGCTGACCAAGGACGGCAAGGCTCTGTATATGCACTGCCTGCCCGCCGACATCACCGGCCTGAGCTGCAAGGAGGGTGAAGTGGATAATTCCGTGTTTGACCGCTACATCGTGCCTCTGTACAAGCAGGCCTCCTACAAGCCCTACATCATTGCCGCTATGATCTTCATGTCCCAGGTGAAGGATCCCGTGAAAGTCCTGATGGATCTGGATGCTGCCGACAGCCATCGCAAGCTGCACTAATTGACCTGAACCATCCGATAGCGGGAGTGCTGCCAAAGGCTCCCGCTATCGCCCTTACTGTCCGGGCGGCCAAATCGCCCGCATCTTGTAGGGGCGGACGACCCTGTCCGCGCAAAATCCGTAAGGGCCGATGACCCTGTTGCGGTGCCCAAAATTTCTGCGCTGCCTTACGGCGGACGCTGGAAATTTTGACCGCGGCCACTCGCTCACTTCGCTTCCTCTGCCACCGGCAGCGCGAAGTTCGCTCCCCACATCGGCCCGCCCATAAAACCCTAAAACCCATCAGGGCGGCCCATCCTAACCGCCCGCAAGAAAGAGGTATGTTTATATGAGCAAGCGTATCGTTATCGCCCTGGGCGGCAATGCTCTGGGCAATACCGCCGCCGAGCAGCTATCCCTGGTCAACAACACTGCCAAAGCCATCGTGGACCTCATCGCCGAGGGCAACGAGGTGGTCATCGCCCACGGCAATGGCCCCCAGGTGGGCATGATTAACCTTGGTCTTTCCACCGCCGCCGAGGCCGGCGCCATCAAGGCCGATATGCCCTTCCCCGAGTGCGGCGCCATGTCCGAGGGCTACATCGGCTATCATCTGCAGCAGGCCATCGGCAACGAGCTGTCCTCCCGGGGCATGACCAAGCCTGTGGCCACCATCGTTACCCAGACCGTGGTTTCCGAGAATGACCCCGCCTTCCAAAACCCCACCAAGCCCGTGGGAGCCTTCTATGATAAGGCCACTGCCGACCGTATCGCCGCTGAGAAGGGCTACACTATGGTGGAGGACGCCGGCCGCGGCTATCGCCAGGTAGTTCCCTCCCCCAAGCCCTTTGACATCGTGGAGGCGGAGTCCATCAAGGCCCTCTTTAACGCCGGCCATGTGGTCATCGCCGTGGGCGGCGGCGGCATCCCCGTGGTGCGCAGGGACGGCAAGCTGTGCGGCACCCCTGCCGTCATCGATAAGGACTTCGGCAGTGAGCTGCTGGCGGAGCTGCTGGATGCCGATATTCTTGTGATCCTCACCGCTGTGGAAAAGGTGGCCATTAACTTCAACAAGCCCGACCAGAAGGGTCTGGATGATCTGACCCCCGCCCAGGCCAAGGTCTATATGGACGAGAATCAGTTCGCCAAGGGCTCCATGCTGCCCAAGGTCCAGGCCGCGGTGAAGTTCGCCGAGTCCAAGCCCGGCCGCACCGCTCTTATCACGTTGCTGGAGAAGGCCAAGGACGGTATCGCCGGTAAGACCGGCACCCGGATCCACCAGTAATTTTCTTCGAGTACCAGCCTGATATAGAAGTGTTTTTCGCATAAGGCGATTACCGTCCTTAACTTGAAATCATGGGCCGCTTTTGTCAAAAAGCGCCATGGCTGCATGGCTGCCATGGTATCGCCGGTAAGACCGGTACCCGGATCCACCAGTAAGCTGCTTTACAAGCAGCTATTTGAAAATTTTCTTTTTGAAAAATGACGCCGGAGTTATCCCCGGTGTCATTTTTTTATTCCCAATTTAAACAAATTTCGTCAGGCTGTTTATGGCATTTTTCACAATTTTTATCATATATCACAAATAATTTCGGCTCTCAAAAAAATTTTTTTGGTAAAAATGAAATTCCAGGTTGAATTTTTGGGGGGCATACGCTATAATGGTTTTGTACTTAGTGAATGTCGGGCGCATACCCGTTGTTCAGGCAGTCGAAAAATTTACTCTTCTTCCATTCGGCTGTCACATATTCAAAAGGAGGAAAATTGAATGAAAAAGTTCCTGGCACTGCTCCTCGCCCTGGTCATGGCTCTGAGCCTGTTCGCCTGCGGCAAGAAGGAAAACGACTCTGACAAGGCCAAGGTCAAGGTCGGCTTCATCACCCTGCACGACGAAAACTCCACCTACGACCTCAACTTCATCAACGCTGCCAAAAAGGCCATCAAGAATCTGGGTCTGACCGATGCTGACTACATCCTCAAGACCAACATTCCCGAGGGCCAGGAGTGCTACGACACCGCTTGCGACCTGGCTGAGAATGGTTGCAACATCATCTTCGCCGACAGCTTCGGCCATGAGCCCTTCATGATCGACGCCGCCAAGAAGTATGAGAACGTCCAGTTCTGCCACTCCACCGGCACCCGCGCCCACACCGAGGGTCTGAAGAACTACCACAACGCTTTCGCTTCCATCTATGAGGGCCGTTACCTGGCCGGTATTGCCGCCGGTATGAAGCTCAATGAGATGATCGCTGCCGGCCAGTTCACTGAGAAGGACGCTAAGATCGGCTATGTCGGCGCCTTCACCTATGCGGAAGTTATCTCCGGCTATACCTCTTTCTTCCTGGGCGCTCGCTCTGTCTGCCCCACTGCCACCATGGAAGTTACCTTCACCGGCAGCTGGTACGATGAGGCTCTGGAGAAGGAAGGCGCTCAGCAGCTGATCGCCAATGGCTGCAAGCTCATCAGCCAGCACGCTGACTCCTTCGGCGCTCCCACCGCTTGCGAGAACGCCAAGGTCCCCAATGTTTCCTACAACGGCTCCACCAAGGACGCCGGCCCCAACACCTACATCATCTCCTCCCGCATCGACTGGGCTCCTTACTATGAGTATGCCATCAAGGCTGTCATGGAAGGCAAGACCATCGACACCGATTGGACCGGCACCCTGGCCACTGGCTCTGTGGTTCTGGAAGAGATCAATGACGCCGTTGCCGCTAAGGGTACTGCCGAGGCTATCGAGGCCGCTAAGGCCAAGCTGGAGAAGGGCGAGCTGCATGTCTTCGATGTGTCCACCTTCACCACCCGTGCCGACGACACGATGAACCCCTTCAAGGTCGACACTCTGAAGGTTGACGGCGATGGCCACATCACCTCCTACAAGGCCGATGTTGACACCGATGCCAACTACACCGGCGACACCGAGGCCATCAAGGACGGTTACTTCGCTGAGTCCAGCGACCGTTCCGCTCCTTACTTCGATCTGCAGATCGATGGCATCACCCTGCTGAACACCAAGATGTAATTTCCTACAGCATAATTCAAAAGATGGGCTGCTTCGGCAGCCCATCTTTTTTGCCATTGCCCTGTACCTGCTCCTCCATCCGGCCGCACTCCCCGCAAAAAGCCCGTCATTGCGCGATTGGTTTTAAGGTACCCGTGGCAATCCGAATCTCCCTCGCACTCCCCCTCCTGCAGCGTCCCTGCGGTGCAAATTTCTCGCCGCAAAATCCTCCCCCTTTCCTCACTTTTTACCCCATCGGCAAATCGCACAAAGACCGTTTCTTATTCTTGTGTAACCTAACATTTTTTGTATATACCTTACAATTTTTTTGCAAAATATGATTTACAACCATTTACATATATGGTAAAATAAAGCGTATTGAATCTACCCCCGGCGTTTTACGAGGTGTTGCAGCCAACTGCGCCGAAAGAAAGGATGACAGCCTTGGAAAAAAAATGCGCAATTAGAATGGAGAACATCACCAAGCGCTTCGGCAGCAAGGTCATCGCAAACAAAAATGTGAACCTTGAGCTGTACGAGGGTGAGATCCTGTCTCTGCTGGGCGAAAACGGCAGCGGCAAGACCACCTTGATGAATATGCTCTCCGGCATCTACTTCCCCGATGAGGGACAGATCTATGTCCACGACCAGCCCGTCACCATCGCCTCTCCCAAGGATGCTTTCGACCTTGGCATCGGTATGATCCACCAGCACTTCAAGCTGGTCGATATTTTCACCGCCACGGAGAATATCATCCTGGGCTTGGAGGGCAAGCTGGATCTGAACAGTGCCCGCCAGAAGGTCAAGGACATCTGCCAAAAGTACGGCTTCGAGATCGACCCCGACATGAAGATCTACGATATGTCTGTTTCCCAGAAGCAGACCGTGGAAATCGTGAAGGTCCTGTTCCGCGGCGCCGACATCCTCATTTTGGATGAGCCCACCGCCGTTCTGACTCCCCAGGAGACCGATAAGCTCTTCGCCGTCATGCGCAACATGAAAAACGACGGCAAGTCCCTTATCATCATCACCCACAAGCTCCACGAGGTGCTGGATGTGTCCGACCGAGTGGCCGTGCTGCGCAAGGGCGAGTACATCGGCGATGTGATGACCAAGGATGCCAACCAGCAGTCCCTCACCGATATGATGGTGGGCCACAGTGTCACCCTGAATATCAACCGTCCCGACCCGGTGAATGTTACCCCCCGGCTGGAGGTAAAGGATCTCACCGTATACGACGAGTTGGGCGTCAAGCGTCTGGACAATGTCACCTTCACCATCAATGCCGGCGAAGTGCTGGGCATCGCGGGCATCGCCGGCTCCGGTCAGCGTGAGCTGCTGGAGTCCATTGCGGGCCTGTATCCCATCAAGTCCGGATCCGTCCTTTTCCATAACCCGGAAACCGGCGAGGAAAAAGACCTGGTGGGCCTGGATCCCATGGATATCCGCAAGAGCGGCATCGCCATGAGCTTCGTCCCTGAGGACCGTTTGGGCATGGGCCTGGTGGGTTCCATGGGCATGACCGGCAACATGATGCTGCGCTCCTGGCGCAAGGGCAAGGGCGTGTTCCTGAATCGTAAGGATCCCGAGGCACTGGCCCAGCGCATTTGGCAGGAGCTGGAGGTGGTCACTCCCAGCACCAGCTTCCCTGTTCGCCGTATGTCCGGCGGTAACGTGCAGAAGGTCCTGGTGGGCCGTGAAATCGCCCAGCAGCCCTCCGTGCTGATGACCGCTTACGCTGTCCGCGGCCTGGACATCAATACCTCTTATACGATTTATAACCTGCTCACCGAGCAGAAGATGAAGGGTGTCGCCGTTGTGTATGTAGGCGAGGACCTGGATGTTCTGTTGGAGCTGTGTGACCGGATCGTGGTCCTTTGCGGCGGCCAAGTCTCCGGCGTAGTAGACGCCCGCAAGACCGACAAGCGCGAAGTGGGCGCCTTGATGACCCGCGTGGAAGGAGGCAAGGAAGATGCATAAGAAGCAATCCCTATTTCAGATTTCTAAGCGTGATACATTGCCTCTGTCCAAGGCGCTTCTGATCCGCGGCGGTATTCTGCTGCTGGCGCTGATCTTCTGTGGTCTGATCACCACGATCCTCACCGGCAAAAACCCTCTCAGCGTGTATGCAACCATTCTCTCCGGCGCATTTGGCACCTCCCGCCGCATCGGCGTGACCTTCCGTAATGTGGCCGTTCTGCTGGGTATCTCTTTGGCCGTGACCCCCGCCTTCAAGATGCGCTTTTGGAACATCGGCGCCGAGGGGCAGACGATGATCGGCTGCCTGGCCACCACCAGCTGTATGATCCTGCTGGGTGGCAAGGTGTCCACGCCTCTGCTGATCGTGATCTCTCTCATTGCTTCTCTCGTGGCCGGTGCCATTTGGGGCTTCCTGCCCGCCTTCTTCAAGGCCAAGTGGAACACCAATGAGACCCTGTTCACCCTGATGATGAACTACATCGCCATGCAGCTCACCTCCTACTTCATCATTATTTGGGAGGTTCCCAAGGGTGCCGGCAAGATCGGCATCATTAACCAGGATACCCGGGCTGGTTGGCTGCCCTCCATTGGCAACGATTTCCTGCTGCCCATCCTTATTGTAGCCCTGATGACCGGGCTCATGTACATCTATCTGACGTACAGCAAGCACGGCTATGAGATCGCTGTGGTTGGCGAAAGCCAGCGTACCGCCAGCTATGCCGGCATCAAGGTAGACCGGGTCATCATCCGCACCATGGTTCTCTCCGGTTCTCTGTGCGCCATGATGGGCTTCCTGATGACCGCCGGTATCGACCATACCCTTACCACCACCATCGTGGACAGCCGCGGCTTCACCGCCGTCATGGTCTCCTGGATGTCCAAGTTCAATCCCTTTATCATGATCGCTGCCTCTCTGCTTTTGGTGACCATGGATCGCGGCGCCAGCGAGGTATCCAGCTCCCTGGGCCTGAACCATTCCTTTGCTGATATTCTGACCGGTTTCATCCTCTTCTTCATCATTGCTACCGAGTTCTTTATCACCTACAAGGTCACCCTGCGTAAGAGCAGCAAGAAGGAGGCGTAACGGATGACTTTTAACTTTATTTCTTTCTTCCCCCGTGCTGTCATGCAGGGTATCCCACTGCTATTCGGCAGCACCGGCGAAATCCTCACCGAGAAATCCGGCAACCTGAACCTGGGTATTCCCGGCATCATGTATGTGGGCGGCATCAGTGGCGTTATCGGTGCGTTCTTCTATGAGCAATCCGCATCCGGCGCGCTGAATCCCTTCCTGGCAGTGCTCATCCCCATCCTCAGCTCCCTTCTGGGCTCCCTGCTGATGGGCCTGCTATACTGTTTCCTGACAGTCACCCTTCGTGCTAACCAGAATGTTACCGGTCTGGCCATGACCACCTTCGGCGTGGGCGTCGGCAACTTCTTTGGCGGCTCCCTCATCAAGCTCACGGGCAGCAATGTTCCCTCCATCGCCCTGACCAATACCAGTATCTGCTTTAAGACTACACTCCCCGGCGCCACCACCACCGGCTGGTTCGGCGAGCTGTTCCTGTCCTACGGTTTCCTGGCGTATCTGGCTATCATCGTGGCTTTGGGTACTTCCTACTTCCTTAACCACACCCGTCCCGGCCTGCATCTACGCGCCGTGGGCGAGAGCGCTTCCACCGCCGACGCCGCCGGCATCAATGTCACCAAGTATAAGTACCTGGCCACCTGCATCGGCTCCATGATTGCAGGATTGGGCGGCCTGTACTATGTTATGGACTACGCCAACGGCGTTTGGTCCAACAACGCCTTCGGTGACCGCGGCTGGCTGGCCATTGCACTGGTCATCTTCACCATTTGGCGTCCCAATGTCAGCATCCTGGCCTCCATCCTTTTCGGCGGCCTGTACATCCTGAACATCTATCTGCCCACACCCGGCGGTCAGATGGCCATTAAGGAGCTGTACAAGATGCTGCCCTACGCCATCACCCTAGTGGTGCTGATTGTTGTTTCCCTGCGTAAGAAGCGGGAGGATCAGCCCCCTGCGTCCCTCGGTCTCTCCTACTTCCGCGAGGAACGCTGACACCGTATAAAAAGAGTAGGCCCGCACAGGGCCTGCTCTTTTTTCTTTGAATAAAGGAGGATAAACTATGTCTACCCTGCTGATCAAGAACATTTCCCAGCTTGTCACCTGCGACGACAAGGACCAGGTCCTTCAAAACGTGGACATTCTATGCAAGGACGGATTCGTTGAAAAGATCGGTGCGAGCCTCAACGCCGCAGCTGACCGCATCATCGACGGCTCCCATATGCTCTGCTACCCCGGCCTGGTGAACACCCATCATCACCTCTATCAGGTCTTTTCCCGCAATCTTGCCAAGGTGCAGAATATGGAGCTGTTCGATTGGCTGAAAACCCTCTATGAGATCTGGAAGAACCTGGACAGTGAAGTCATCCGCCTTTCCTCCCTCACAGGCATGGGCGAGCTGATGAAGCACGGCTGCACCACCTGCTTTGACCATCATTATGTTTTCCCCGCCCACGCCGGCGACCTGCTGGGCACCCAGTTTGCCGCTGCTGACGAGCTGGGCATCCGTATGTACTGCAGCCGTGGCAGCATGGACCTGAGTGTGAAGGACGGCGGCCTCCCCCCTGACAGCGTGGTTCAATCCGTGGACGAGATTATGAAGGACTCCGCACGGGTCATCGAGCAGTACCACGATCCCTCCTATGGTGCCATGCACCGGGTAGCTCTGGCTCCCTGCTCCCCCTTCTCCGTCTCCGCTGACCTGCTGCGTGAAAGCGCCATCCTGGCCCGGCAGTACGGCGTGCGCCTACACACGCACCTGTGTGAGACCAAGGATGAGGAGAACTTCATGCTCCAGCGTGAGGGCGTCCGTCCCCTGGAATACATGGAACGCCTGGGCTGGATCGGCGAGGATGTGTGGTTTGCCCACGGCATCCACTTCAACGACGAGGAGCTGCGCATCCTGGCCAAAACCGGCACCGGCGTTGCCCACTGCCCCATCAGCAATATGAAGCTCTCCTCCGGCATCGCCCGCATCCCCGAGATGCTGAAGCTGGGCGTGCCCGTGGGCCTGGCCGTAGACGGAAGCGCCTCCAACGATGGCTCCAGCCTCATGGAGGAGCTGCGGGTGGCCTTCCTGCTGCATCGGCTAAACTCCAGCCGTGAGGCCCCCACCGGCTACGACATTCTGAAAATGGCCACCCGGGGCAGCGCCCGATTGCTGGGTCGGGACGATATCGGTCAGATCGCTGTAGGTAAGTGCGCTGACCTGTTTATGATCGACAGCCGCCGTTTGGAGCTGGTAGGCTCCTGCTACGATCCCAAGTCCGTCCTGGGCACTGTGGGCGTCCGGGGTCCCGTGGACTATACCGTAGTAAACGGTAAGGTCACCGTAGAGCATGGCCGTCTTGCCACCATCGACGAGGAGAAGGTCGCCCTCCAGGCCAACCAGAAGTGTGATGCCTATCTGTCCATGTGAGCTTAAAAACGCAAAAAAATCGGAGAGGTTTTCCCTCTCCGATTTCCTTATTCCTCATTAAGCATCTCGTCCACCTCTCTGCGGTGGGCCTCATACCAATCTCGATACTCCTGCATATCCCTGGCAAACAGGTCCTTGCTGCTGGGCGGTGTGTATGTAATGGCGTTGGCCCCTGCCCGGATGGCCGTCAGAATCGTCTCATCCGTAGGACCGCCGGTGGCAATGATAGGCAGCTCCGGGTATTTCGCCCGAATTTCCGCCACAATTTCCGGTGTCCTGGCCGCGCCGGACACATTCACAATGTCTGCCCCGGCTGCCAGCCGCTTATCCAGGTCCACATGCTCTGACACCACCGTGAAAACCACCGGAATCTCCACCATGCTCTTGATATCTCGGATGGCCTCATTGGTGATCATAGCGTTGCAGACCACGCCGAAGGCCCCCAACTGCTCCGCTGCCGCCGCCATATTCACGGACCTCTGCCCATTGGTATAGCCACCTCCAACGCCGGCAAACACCGGCACATCAGAAGCGCTGATAATGGCTTGCGTAATGCTGGGTTGGGGTGTAAAATTATATACGGCAATTACGGCATCGGCGTTTATATTCTTGATAATAGCCACATCCGTGGAAAAAACCAGGGACTTAATACGCCGCCCAAACACCCGGATACCGCTACACTCACTGATACACCGGGGAATCTGCAGTGCGTGCTTTCGCAGCTCCCCTTCATATTCGGGAACAAATTTCTGTTTCACGTCCTCTCCTTCCTCCGCGCCTCAAATAATTATGTTAACTAATTTTAACATAAATTGCGAATAATTTCAAGAATCTTTTGTCGAAAGAGAAAATCTTTTCAAATTATTCACATATATTGAAACGTGTCTTTGCCTTTTATCTGATATTATTCTGTCAGATTTTTATAAGCTCATATTCCCGGGTACCCAGGCCCAGCTTTTCGGCATGCTCCAGGCAGCTCATCCAATCGGTGTCCGGATGAATACAATGGAAGTGATCTTGATCGTGGCAGTCGCCAATATCGGCAGCGGAACCACGGAGGATGGGCTGTGTGTTCACGGCATCTACGCAAGCCATATCCAGGGCCACCGGATCAAAGGAGGCAAACATGCCTACGTTAGGCACGATGGCCGCATCGTTTTCCGCATGGCAATCGCAGTTGGGCGACACATCGATGACCAGGGAAATATGGAAGCAGGGCCGCCCATCCACCACGGCCTTGGTATACTCGGATATTTTACGGCTCAGGTTTGTGTGGGACTCATCAAAATTTACGGTAATGGCATTGCGGGCGCACACAGCGATGCAGCGGCCACAGCCCACGCATTTGCTGTGGTCAATAGCTGCCTTCCGATCCTGCACAGATATGGCGTCGTGAGCACAGATTTTAGTACACATTTTACAGCCCACGCAGTGCTTCTGTACCACATGAGGTTTTCCAGCGTTGTGCTGCTCCATCTTGCCCGCCCGGCTGCCGCAGCCCATGCCGATGTTTTTCAGGGCGCCGCCGAAGCCGGCGGATTCATGACCCTTGAAATGGGTCAGGGAAATAAACACATCCGCATCCATGACGGCCCGGCCAATCTTGGCATTTTTCACATATTCGCCGCCCTCAACCGGCACCTCCACCTCGTCGTTGCCCTTGATGCCGTCGGCAATAATTACCTGACAGCCGGTGGTCATGGGGTTAAACCCATTGAGCATAGCCGTGTCCAAATGGTCCAATCCGTTCTTGCGGCCGCCCACGTAAAGGGTGTTGCAATCAGTGAGGAAGGGCTTGCCGCCCCGCTCTTTTACGAAATCTGCCACGGTTTTTGCCCAATTGGGGCGCAGAAACGCCAGGTTACCCGGCTCACCGAAGTGCATTTTAATGGCTACATATTTGTTGTCGAAGTCAATTTCGCCCATGCCGGCGGTTTTCATCAGCCGGGTCAGCTTCTGCTGCAGATTTTCCCGGAAATCTGCCCGAAAATCTGCCCAATATACTTTAGATGCCATAAAAAACAGCTCCTTCTCTTTCTTGATTCAATTATGGTATCATAATTGATCAAGAAAATCTACCCCCGGAGGCTCCACTTTATGAGAATCCTTACACACACTGTCACCGCCCAGGAGGATGGCGCCACGGTAAAGCACCTGCTGCGCCAGCGTTTTGCGCTGTCCTCCTCCCTGCTCAAATCCATCAAATGGCGCGAGGGGGGAATAACCCTCAACGGTGTACCGGTCACCGTAACCGCCCTATGCCATGCCGGCGATCGGCTTGCGGCAGATGTATCCGATTCGCCCAGTCAAAACCCCAACCTGCACCCGATAGATTTTCCTCTCTCCATCCTATGGGAGGATGAGGATCTGCTGATCCTAAATAAACCTGCCGGCATCACCGTCCACTGTGCCGCCCTCACTCAGGAGCCAGTAACCGTAGCCGGAGCAGTGGCACACTACCTGAACAGCGACCAGTATCACGGTGTGAATCGCCTGGACCGGGGTACCACCGGGGTCATGGTGGTAGCAAAATCCGGGTATATCCACGCCCGGTGCATGGCCCTGCTCCACTCCGGAGATTTCTATCGGGAATATCGGGGCATATGTCTCGGCACACCAGAGCCAATATCAGGGCACATTGACCTGCCCATCGACCGAGACCGTGACTCTCTGCTCAAGCGGCACATTGACCCACAGGGCGCACCAGCCCATACAGACTATGAGGTGCTGGCACAGCGAAACGGCCTATCCCTGCTGCGCCTTGTGCCCCGCACAGGCCGCACCCATCAGCTGCGGCTGCATATGGCCGAAATAGGACATCCCCTGGCTGGGGATTGGCTCTACGGTACGGAGGACAAAGCTCTCATTCCCCGGCCTGCCCTCCACTCCTACGCTGTACACCTGCGGCATCCCGTTACGGGGGAGGTGCTGGACATCACCGCTCCCCTGCCGGAGGATATGCAGCGGCTCTTAAAGTAAAACATGCGAAGCTGGCGCATAGGCTTTCGCCTATGCGCCAGCAATTATTTATCAAGTTTTTTCAATTTTTATTTCGCTGCTTTTTATCCTCGTCGATGGCCCGGTACAGTGCCGCCAGAGCATCCTTCAGTGTGCCCACCTGCTGCATAAGACCCAGAGCCACAGCATCCTCCCCATAGAGGACGCTGCCCACGTCGTTGGCCATCTCATCTGTGCGCAGCATCAGCTCCCGAAAGGTCTCCGCCCGGATCTGGGAGTGTGCCGCCACGAAGCGGACGATGCTCTCCTGAAGCTTATCAAAATATCGGTAGGTCTGCGGTGCAGCGATCATGGTTCCGCTCATACGCACCGGATGCACTGTCATAGAGGCCGATGGCGCGATCATATTGATGCGGCCGGAAACCGCCAGTGGAATGCCAATAGAATGGCCGCCGCCCAGCACCAAGGTGGCCGTGGGCTTGGTCATGCCGGCAATCATCTCCGCTATGGCCAGCCCTGCCTCCACATCGCCCCCTACGGTGTTCAGCAGGATCAGTACCCCGTCCACATCATCGCTTTCCTCTAACGAAGCCAAGAGCGGCAGGAGGTGTTCGTATTTTGTAGTCTTTGCGTTATCCGGTGCGTTGGTATGCCCCTCGATCTGCCCGATGATGGTTAGGCAATGGATAGTGCCGTGGTGATTGGTCACCACGGAGGAGCCCAACTCCACGATTCTGTCCGTTTTTTGCTTCGGATCCAGGTCCTTTTTCCCTTCCTCACTGGGCAAATTCTGCTGCATCAAAGTAACCCCCTCCTTATCTTGAAGGTAGGATACCCACCGGGCAAATATTTATGCATCACTAGCTGCCATAGAAAAATGCATTTACCTGCATCTATCACAGGTTTTTTTAACAAATGGGCGGCATGTCCAAAACCTCTATGCCCCGGCGCATGGCGTAGGCGATGGTCTTTTGTGTGCCGCCGGGAAGGCCATCATGCACAGCAATCAGCAGAGCAGCGTGGTCCACCAAATAGCGGTTGCGCCGCTGCATGCAGCCTGGTGAATACTCCTCCTGCACAACGGTCTCGTAATTGCAGCAGTTCAGGAGCCGCTGATAACGGACCCGATCCTCCCTGCTCCAGCGATCCGCCTGACCGAGAAATGGTATCACCGCCTCCAGAGACACATCCGTTTGAATCTCTCGCAGACGCAAAACCGCCTCACAGAACCAAAAGTCACTTCCACGGGCCATGCCGCATAGAAAATGCCGGTACCCCTGGTCATAGGCTGCCAGCACCGCATCAAACAATCTTTCCTTCAGCTGCGCACAGCGAATGTCCGATTCGTCCTCTCCCCAAGGCAATTTTTCCGGACGGTGGCCGGTGAAGCTGCAGGTCACTTGCCTGGCTCGCACATGCATCCCCTCTCTTTCCCACTTATAATAGAACACATTTTCGATTTTGTAAAGTCTTTTTTGTAAAAATAGCAAATAATATGCAAATTTTCGCCTAAAATTTTACTTGCATTTTCTATAGACCAGGTATATACTTTGAGCAGTGAACAAACGAATATTTGTCTTCGAGGCGGGGTGTGATTCCCCACCGGCAGTATAGTCTGCAAGCGGCCCCCTGGGCTGCACGAACCGGTGCGATCCCGGTACCGACAGTATAGTCTGGATGAGAGAAGGCGTGTACGGCATATTTTGGTATGCTCTTTTTAATGCGTGCACCTTGGAAGACAGTTTCCGGGTGTTCCACACATTGAAAGGAGTATTTTTTTATGACACAAACGCAAAAAAAGACCCACCGTCTGGCCGTGGCGGCCATGCTGACGGCTGTAGCCGCCGTGCTGCAATTCGTGGAGTTTGCCATCCCCCTGATGCCCTCGTTTATCAAGCTGGACATCTCCGACCTGCCCGCCCTGCTGGGCACCTTCTCCCTGGGCCCCGTGTACGGCGTGGCCATCCAGCTGGCAAAAAATCTGCTGCATCTGCCCTTCGGCTCCAGCGCCGGTGTAGGGGAGCTGTCTAACTTTATTCTGGGCGCGGTATTCGTATTTGTGGCCGGCATCATCTATAAACACAATAAAAGCCGCAAGAGTGCATTGGTCGGCTCCGTTGCCGGTGCAGCCGCTATGGCGCTGGTAAGCATTGTCACCAACTATTTCATTGTCTACCCTGCCTACGTAGTGTTGTATAAACTGCCGCTGGAGGCTATTGTGGGCATGTACGAGGCAATTCTGGGCGGCGTGTCCCATGTGCCCACGCAGAATGCGCTGCTGAACTGCCTGCTGGTGTTCAATGTTCCCTTCACCCTGGTCAAGGGCCTGCTGGATACAGCTCTGTGCTTCCTTATTTATAAGCCCCTGTCGCCCCTGCTACACCGCTGATAAGAGCCTGCAAAAAACTCCGAGCTTCCGGCAAAAGGCTTGCTGCCTGCTGCATGCATAATTCCCCCGCACGGCGGCAAAAATCTCCACACCGGCAGCCTATGCGATATTTTCGCTCATGCACATATCTTGAGAATAAATCTCGTTTTTGTGCGTCTGCGAACACGAACTCCGCAAAACCCTTTTAACGATCTATAAAGCTCCGATCCTGTTGAACTGCACCCCATTTTTCAGACAAGTATGACAAAACACTTGTACTGAGAAATGGGGTGCTTTTCCATGCCAAAGGGAGCAGAAGAATTCCTGTAACAACCGCAGGATCCATGCAAAACTGAAGGGCCTGCCGCCTGCAATTCACAGACAGCAAGCCCTTTTGGCTGCTTGAACAATTCCTGCTATAAAAATTTGTCTAACTTTTTGGGGTCACTTCATGGCTCCGCTGTTTTACAGTTTGTTAAAGCCCCCACTACACACGCAGCAGATTGCCGGCCCTTTGCCAGAAAAATTTAATGAGTTTTGTGACAGGGATTAAAATTGATACCGATGGTATTCCGTGCCGTCCAGCTCCTTGAATACGGCTCCCTCATCATCCAGCAGGATATAGCCCTTGCGCTTCTGCTCGTCCTTGGGCAGGGACACAGAGCCTGGATTCAGATACAGAAACTCCGGATACACGTCGCAGGCAGGCACATGGGTGTGACCCGTGAGGAGAATCCCTCCCTTAGCCAGGGGTGGAAGATGCTCCGGATTATACACATCCCCGTGGGTGGCAAAGACCAGCTTTTTTCCCAGCCGCAGCAGCATATATTCTGCCAGCACCGGAAACTGCAGGACCATCTGGTCCACCGCCGCCTCGCAATTGCCCCGCACAGCGGCGATATGATTCCGGTACTCGTTCAGCAAGCGGATGCACTCCTTGGGGTCGTGGCCCTCGGGCAGAGGGTTCCGGGGTCCATGGTACAAAATGTCGCCCAACAGCAGGAGCCCCTCCGCCTTTTCCCGCTCAAACGCCTCCAGCACACGGCGGCAGGCAGTAGCGCTGCCGTGGATGTCTGATGCAGCCAGCCACCTCATACGCCCAGCTTCTCCAAAGCCGCCAGCTTCACGCACAGGCAGAAGATGGCAATGGCCTGCTGCAGCTCCTCCACCGGAGGCAGAGAGGGGGCAATGCGGATGTTGCTGTCCTGGGGATCTACGCCATAGGGGAAGGTAGCACCGGCGCCGGTCATGGTGACGCCCGCCTCCTTGCACAGTGCCAGGGCGCGCTTGGCCGTGCCGGGCATGGCATCATAAGAGACGAAATATCCACCCACGGGACGCTTCCAACCGCCGATGCCCAGGGGCGCGATCTCGCGGTCCAAGGCGTCCAGTACGGCGTGGAACTTGGGCCGCAGAATGGCTGCGTGGCGCTGCATCAGGGCCAGGGTATGTGCCTTATTCTGCAGATACTCCACGT
>ENA-OUQH01001069-OUQH01001069.1-human-gut-metagenome-genome-assembly--contig:-NODE-1069-length-18877-cov-6.114919_pt1 | contig 18877 bp, 14 predicted proteins | sample MGYA00237948_ERZ548828 | MGnify/ENA primary metagenome ERZ548828 (study PRJEB26490, sample SAMN05194711) | human gut metagenome | biome: terrestrial biome; feature: human-associated habitat; material...
AATTTGTCAGCTAAAATGCTGTTGTAGCTCAGCAGGCAGAGCACTTCCTTGGTAAGGAAGAGGTCGGCAGTTCGAATCTGCTCAACAGCTCCAAAGAAAGCACTTGCAAATGCAGGTGCTTTTTGAATACAATCGAAAGCTAAAAATATGTTTGGAATCAAGGAGGAACCTATATGTACATAAAAGACAGCAGGATTGACAGCGGCAACGCTTTTGGTATTTTAAACACGAAACGCTGAAATTACTTTGTGAAATATTGCGACGGGTCACACGGAACATCGTTTTTGCGTATTTCAAAATGCAAATGAGGTCCGGTACTGTTTCCGGTGCTCCCCACCTCGCCGATAACCGTTCCCTGAGCAGCAAAAACACCTGTTGCCGCAAGCGTTACGCTGAGATGTCCGTAATACGTTTTAAAGCCGTTTTTATGCTCCATTATTATAAGCTTTCCATATCCGCCCGCTTCGCCGCAGAAAATCACCGTACCGGATTCTGCCGCATGCACCTTGTCACCCATATTTGCGGCTATATCTATACCGTCATGATTTTTACCCCAGCGCTGACCGAAAACCGATGAAACAGCGCCCTTTACAGGTACCTTGAAATTAAGACTGTCTTTTTCAGACACAATTCGGTCCACAGGTTCGGAAACAACATTTTCAGAAATAACATACCGCTGTGTTTCCTCTCCGTTTGTCTTTGAAACAAAATAAGTTACATTTTTTACACCGTCTGCGCCCTCGGAAATTATAGTTCCCGACGGTGCATCGGTGTTTTTTTCGCCCCTTGTTTTAAAAGGAATTTGCTCACAAAGCGTTATCTCTTCATTGGTTATTACCGGAATCTTCAAAAGCCTGAGCTTATCTGCCGCGTCACATGGGAGCATAAACGCACTTGCAGGAAAAACTCCCTCCGCAACACTCACCCTGTCATCAAGATGCAATAAAACGGTGTTTTCGGTTTTGTATTTGTCCGCATAAGAATATACCGTTTCCAAAAATGCCTGATAAGACGAAAGCGCAAAAAGCTTTTCTCCGCCGAGACTTACCATGACTCCGCGCGAAGTTTGTCCGCTTGCGATACGCAGATTGCCTTCAAGACTGTCCGCGGTATCTTTTTGTGAGCGCAGGACAAATCTCGGAAACAGATTTACGCTTCCCTGCGATATTCCCGCGTTTTTTTCTGCATTTACCGCCTCAGCTCTTGTTGCGGCGCAGCCTATGTACGCCCCGTTTAAATAAACATTATAGCCTGTCCCGACAGTGCCGGCAGCAAAAGTAAGCACTGCTGCCGCCAAAACCACCGCAGCGGCTTTTTTTATTCTCGTGCCGCTGCCCGAAAAAATAATAACTCTTCCGAAAAATAATTTCCGCAGTTTATACTTACCGGATCTTTTTTTACGCATAAAAATCCCTCCGGCAACAATTATAAGCCGAAGGGATTTAAAAAGTCTATCGAAACGAGACGTCGAAAACGCTGTTTCTTTGAATTATTTTATGCTATTTTGACACGCTGAAAAGAAGCTTTTCTTCTTCCTCATCTACACAAAGCGTTTCATACGGTTTTATTTCACCCGTTACAATCATTCTTGCCGCCTTGTCTTCAAGCTCCTTTTGTATAGCTCTTCTCAGCGGACGCGCACCGTTTTTAATATCCGTGCCGCGTTTTAAAATAAACTCTCTTGCTTCATCCGATATTTTAAACTTTATGTCGCGGCGCAAAAGCATCTCGGAAAACTCAGAAAGCATTTTATCCAAAATTTCAAGCAAAACATCATGATTCAGCGGATTAAACGTAATTATTTCATCAATTCTGTTTAAAAACTCGGGTCTGAACTGCTCTCTCAAAGCCGCCGTAACTTTGTCTGCGGAAGCCATACGGTCATCACGCGTGAATCCCGGTGCATTACCTTTAAAGTCGCTGCCGGCATTTGACGTCATGACAATCATAGTGTTGCTGAAATCCACGGATTTGCCGTGGCTGTCTGTTATTTTTCCGTCATCAAGTATCTGAAGCAATATATTTGCAACATCGGCATGCGCTTTTTCTATTTCATCAAACAAAATGATAGAATACGGTTTGCGGCGCACTTTTTCCGTGAGCTGTCCGGCATCATCATAACCAACATATCCGGGAGGTGAGCCGATTATTTTTGCCGCGGAATGTTTCTCCATATATTCTGACATATCAAGTCTTATAAGCGCTTCTTCGCTGCCGAAAACTGCTTCCGCAAGAGAAAGCACCAATTCTGTTTTTCCGACTCCCGTAGAACCCGTGAATATAAACGAAACGGGACGGCGTTTTTTCTCAAGTCTTACACGGCTTCTCAAAATTGCCGCAGAAACGGCATCAATCGCATTGTCCTGACCTTTTACGCGTTTTCTGAGCGTTTGCGGAAGTTCCAAAAGACGCTTGTTTTCATCCATGGAAATTTTTGCCGCGGGGATTTTTGTCCATCTTTCTATAACAAAAGCAACATCGTCTTCAGTAATGCAAACATCCTTTTTTTCCGCCTCAAGTTTTTTAATATCCTCGCTTATTCGGCAGCGCTTTGTTCTCAGTTCAGCCGCTTCGCGGAAATTTTCATCGTTTTCCGGGGCTTCTTGTAATTTGTCTAAAGAATCCGAAACTTCATTCATCTCGCACTGCAGCTTTGCAAGTTTAATCAAAGCCGTATTTTTAAGGTTTGCTTTTGACGCCGCTTCGTCTATTACATCTATAGCCTTATCGGGCAAAAATCTGTCTGTTATATATCTTTCGCTGAGTTTTACCGCAGCGGAAACCACGCTGTCCGGTATTGAAACCTTGTGATAATCCTCATAATAACCTTTTATTCCGCGGATTATATCAATTGCTTCTTCAACCGTAGGTTCTTCTATAAGGATAGGTCCGAAACGGCGCTCAAGTGCGCTGTCTTTTTCTATATATTTTCTGTATTCCGTGGTGGTGGTGGCGCCTATTACCCGAATTTCACCCCTTGCCAAAGCGGGTTTTAATATGTTGGCGGCGCTCATCGCTCCATCACTTTCACCTGCTCCGACAATATTGTGCAGCTCGTCTATAACCAAAATTATATTTCCGGCTTTTTTTACTTCGTCCAAAATTCCTTTAAGACGTGATTCGAATTGACCGCGAAACTGTGTTCCGGCAACAATCGATGTAAAATCAAGCAGATATACTTCATAGTCCAAAAGTTTTTCCGGCACAGTTCCTGCCGCAATTCTCATTGCAAGCCCTTCGGCAATTGCCGTTTTGCCGACACCAGGTTCGCCTATAAGGCAAGGATTATTTTTGGTACGTCTGTTAAGTATTTCAATACAGCGTGTTATTTCATCATCTCGCCCGATAACCGCATCAACTTCTCCGGCTGCCGCTTTTTTTGTCAGATTGGTGCCGTAAGAATCCAAAAGACGTCTTTTCTTTCCGCCCTTTTTATCTTTTTTGGGTTTTTCTTCACCATCGGGACCCATGAGCTTAAAAAAGCTTTTCACGGGGTTATCATAATCATCATCGTCCAAATCATAATCACCGTTTTCCGGCATTGCCATAATCTCTGCCATCTGCTCTTCGAATTTGTCGATTTCTTCGGGCGAAACCCCCATAGCCTCCATGGATTTTGACAAATCAACGCCAAGCTCTCTGGCACATTTTAAGCAAAGACCTTCGCTCTTTGTTTTGCCGTTTTCCACTCTTGTGACAAAAACAACCGCCATATTCTTTTTGCATCGCGCACACATTACCATATTTCAATCTCCAATTAATAAACAACAACAGTTGTTCCGAATGTCATATAAAGCTCCATCCATGCAATATCGTCATCCATCATACGTATGCATCCGTGTGAAGCGGGTTTGCCCATTGTGGCATCAGTAAGATAAGAGCCGTCGGGCGAGTAAAGTCTTGAATGGAAAGCAAGTCCTCTGTATATATCAAAATACAGAACCGGTCTTACCTGATATTCGGGTTTTATCCACGCCTTATCTTTGGCGCAATATTTATAAGTGCCGAACGGCGTGGGTGTTTTATTTGCGCCCGTGCAGCAGGAAAACGATTTTTGCAATACCCATGAGTTCTGTTTTCCCATAAAAATATTGACTTTCTGGCGCTGCGTACTTATCCATATAAGATACGGCGTAGAGCTTGAATAATCAGATGCGTTTACAAACGTTTCTTTTTCGCTCCGCGTATAGTCACCCGAAAGTGTAAAGTTTGCGGTTGACACAGAAAGCGCACTGTACGGAATCCACGCATATGTTCCGTCAGCAAGACCTATATATGCGGAAACTTCTTCGTTATGATCATAGTAATACACATTTGTACCGGCATTTATGTAGCCTTTTTTTCCTGTCAGGTTTTTTGAAGAATACGAATCCGTTCCCTTCAAAACCGTACCCGACACACGCATGGGCTGAACCATACCCAAAACGCGCTGCGCCTCTGCGTCAAGATATACTCCGTCCAAAAACGGAATATCCACGGTTTCTCTGCGCAAAACACCGTCTATGTTAATATCAATGCCGACTTTTGCGATTTCGCCCGCAGCGCCGTAATAAGGCAAAACTGCATTATATGTGATTGCCGCTCCGTCATACAAACCGAAGTTGCTGTAATATCCGCCTTCAAGAGGAGTTCCGTTCTCTGTCCACTGAATTGCGGCATATGTCCCGTAAGGGATATTCGAAAACGAAACCTCGCATATAACAGGCTGATTTTTCTTCAACCCTTCACTTGCACGCAGGAAGCTTATTTTTATCGCGTCCACAACATTTTTTGACGGCGCCGGTTCCGACGGCTGCGCCGGAGTCGGCGTCTGCGTCGGGCGCGGATAATCGCCTATAACTTCCAGTATTTTAAGATCGCGCGCCGAAGCCGAAACAACGGTGCAGAATAAAGCGGTAATGACACATAAAACCGACAAAATCAGCTTTTTTTTCATTTTGCTTAGTCCTTTCTGATATCCACACGGCGGATTTTTCCGCTTATGGTTTTAGGCAGCTCTTCCACAAATTCCACAATTCTGGGGTATTTATAAGGAGCCGTCTGCTTCTTTACATAATTCTGAATTTCCTTAGCCAGCTCGTCAGACGCTTCATATCCGCGCGCAAGCACGATTGTAGCTTTGATAACGGTGCCTCTGATAGGATCTGCCGCACCAGTTACCGCACATTCCAAAACAGCCGGATGCTCGATAAGAACACTTTCAATTTCGAAAGGTCCGATTCTGTAACCTGAAGCTTTTATAATATCGTCCGTTCTGCCGACATACCAAATATAACCGTCTTCATCGCGCCAAGCTGTATCGCCCGTGTGATAAAGTCCGTTATGCCAAGCCTCTTTTGTTTTTTCTTCGTTTAAGTAATATCCTTTGAAAAGACCGATAATTCCCGTTTCGGGAGCTTCGATTACAATTTCGCCCGTTTCACCCGTCGGAACATCATTGTCATTTTCATCAACGATTCTCATGTTATAAAGCGGCGACGGTTTGCCCATTGAACCGGGTTTCGGGGTAGTCCCCACAAAGTTTGCCGCCTGCAGAACGGATTCCGTCTGTCCGAATCCCTCCATAAGCATAAGACCCGTCAAGTCTTTGAATTTATTTACAACCTCGGGGTTAACCGCTTCTCCTGCCGTTGTTGCATATCTGAGAGAGGAAAGATCGTAGCCTTCGATTCCTTCTTTAATAAAGAAACGGTAAATCGTGAGCGGTGCACAGAAAGTTGTAATTTTATATTTTTCAATCATGTGCAGCACATCTGACGGAATAAACTTGTTAAAGTCATACACAAACACGGCGCAGCGCATGAACCACTGTCCGTAAAGCTTGCCCCATACAGCTTTGCCCCAACCTGTTTCGGCAAGAGTAAAGTGCAGCCCGTCCGGCTTCACGTTGTGCCAGAATGCTGCTGTTACAATATGTGCAATCGGGTATGTAAAATCATGTACAACCATCTTGGGCATGCCTGTTGTTCCTGATGTAAAATACATCAGCATCGGGTCGTAACATGAATTTTCAATTCTTTCAAGTTCGGGAGATGCCGACTGCATTTCCTCATCGAGAAGATAAAAACCGTCTCGTTTCTCATTTACCGTAAAGCATGCTTCAACCGTCGGCGACTCGGGAAGCGCGTCCTGAACATGCTGATATACAGGCTCGTCCGACGTGCAGATAATAGCCTTTACGGACGCTGCGTTAAATCTGTATACATAATCTTTTTTTGTGAGCAGATTTGTTGCCGGAACAACAACCGCACCGATTTTATGCAAAGCCGTGATAGCATACCAGAACTGGTAGTGGCGCTTTAACACAAGCATTACAAAATCGCCTTTTTTAATACCGTGCTTTAACAGCACATTTGCTATTCTGTTTGAATTTTCAGACACTTCTTTGAAAGAGATAATCTTTTCGTCACCGCGCTCATTGCACCATACAACGGCTATTTTCTCAGGTTCTCTCTCTGCAATAAAATCAACCACATCGTAGCCGAAATTGAAATTTTCCGTGGGCTTCGGAACAAACTTATTTAAAACGCCCTTTTCATCGAAACCGCATTCGCAGTATTTGCTGTAAACATCGTACAAATTAATCATGTCCTTTCTGAAATCAGGACAGCGGTTTTGCGGGTTTTAAAACTATTGCGAGAAATTCGCAGTCATCCCCCTCGGCGGCAACCATGCCGTGCCCCTGTCCGCTGTCGTAATAAACTGTGTCACCTTCGTAGAGAATTTCGGTTTTATCCTCAAAGCGGCATTTAAGCGCACCTTTAAGAATAATATCAATCTCCTGTCCCTCGTGACGGCTCAGGGTTATCGGATTTTGCTCCGCCTCTTTTGAATATGCTGCCTTTACATAAAACGGTTCGGCAAGTTTATTTTTGAAAAACGGCGCCTTGTGCAGATAGGAAAAACCCTTTCTGCGCGTAATGGGCAAGCCTTCTCCGCGTCTTACAATACTGTATGACGATAGCTTCGGGCTTGTGCCTTTCAAAATGTCAACTATATCCACGCCGAAACGCTCCGCGCATTTGTATATAAACGTAAAAGAAAAGTCACTTTCGCCGCTTTCGAGCTTTTCGTACTCGTCAAGCGATACATCCGTCTTTTCAGCCATTTCGGCAGGCGTTATATCCATAAGCTCGCGGAGCCCCCGTATTCGGGCCGCTATCTCTGCAATCTCTTTAATCTTATCCATTTGTTACGCCATCCTTTCATCATTAATTTATATTATTATATATTTTTGCGGCGGATTTGTCAATGGTAAAACGGCCTTAATCCGAGTCTTTCGGGCACTTTTTATGAAATAGACAAAAAGAATGCGAAAGCACTTTCGGAAAATGGCGGTTTTTATGGGTTTATTTAAGGGTTGATGCCTTGCAAAACATTTGTTAAAATATTAAAAAAGGGGGTTATATACATGTTTTATAATTTAAAAAAACGTCTTGACGCATTAAATACCGCTTCAGGATTTTCAGTCATTTTCGGCTGCATCGCAGCAACTCTTCTGATGATATTTTCCGAAAACACTCTGCTAAAGGGTGACTACTATCTTGGCATGAACATGGCGAAAACCGCCGTAAATATTTTTGCCGAAGGAGTTTTTTTGGGACTTTCGGGAGAATTTTTGCATACACTTATTGACAGACGGGGAAAATAAATATATAATAAGAAAAAAGACGAAAGGTTTGATATATAATGGCTGAACTCAGATACGATCCGCTCACAAACGATTGGATTATGATTGCTTCCCACAGGCAGAACCGTCCGCAGATGCCCAAAGACTGGTGCCCGTTTTGCCCCGGTTCCGGCAAAGTTCCGGATGATTTTGATGTTTTGGAATATGACAACGACTTCCCGGCTCTTTCACAGAATCCGCCGGTGCCGGACGATGTTGCCGCAGGTCCTTACAAAACAGCTCCGTGCCACGGCAAGTGCGAGGTTATTCTTTATTCAAAAGAGCACACGGTAACTCTCCCCGAGCTGCCGCTCCCTCATGTAAGAAAACTTGTGGATCTGTGGTGCGAACGCCACAACATAATCAGTGCGGACGAAAAAATTAAATACGTATTTATCTTTGAAAACCGCGGCGAAGTTGTCGGGGTTACAATGCCTCATCCGCACGGTCAGATATACGGATATCCGTTTATCCCCAAAAAGCTGGAGCTTGAATGTGCTTCAATGAAAAAACACAAAAAGGAAACCGGAAAATGCCTTATATGCGATATGATGGAAACGGAAATTTCCGAGAAAAAACGCATAATATTCGAAAACGAAGATTTTGTTGTGTTCATTCCGTTTTTCTCCGCATATCCCTACGGGCTTTATATCGTTTCAAAGGCTCACAAGCAATATATTACCGAATTTACTGAACGCGAAAAAGATAATCTTGCGGCAGCTATCAAAAATGCCGCCGGAACGCTTGACAGTCTTTTTGACTACACGTTCCCCTATATGATGTGCATGCATCAGGCTCCGGTAAATTCGGGTGATGTAAGCGATTTTCACTTCCACATAGAATTTTATCCGCCGATGCGTTCGCGCGACAAGCAGAAATTTAACGCTTCAAGTGAAACCGGTGCATGGGCACACTGCAACCCCACCTGCCCCGAAGAAAAAGCGGAAGAGCTGCGCGCCGCATATAAAAAATTTACAAGTAAATAAATCGAAAGGATTTTACACATGAAAAAAATAAAGGTAATGGCAGTTTTTGGCACGCGCCCGGAAGCCATAAAAATGGCTCCGCTTGTGCTGGAACTGAAAAAAAGACCGGAAATCGAAACAACCGTCTGCGTCACCGCACAGCACCGCCAGATGCTTGACCAGGTTCTGGAGCTTTTCGGAATAACTCCCGATTACGATCTTGATATAATGAAGGAGCGGCAGACGCTTGTCGGAATCACCACAAGAGCCCTCGAGGGGCTTGACCGTGTTATGGCAGAGGCTAAACCTGATATTGTTCTCGTACATGGAGACACTACCACAAGCTTTGTCGGCAGTCTTGCGGCATTTTATAATCACGCTGAAATAGGCCATGTTGAAGCAGGTCTGCGCACGTACGACAAATGGTCCCCTTTCCCTGAGGAAATGAACCGCCGTCTCACAGGCGTTATGGCTGATATGCATTTTTCACCCACACGCAAAAACCGTGAAAATCTTTTACGCGAAGGCGTTAAGTCCGAAGATATTTTTATTACCGGAAACACCGTTATAGACGCGCTTAAAACAACCGTTTCCGATGACTACAAATTCCATAGCCAAGAGCTTGCGGATATCCTGAAAACCGACCGCAGAATTGTTTTGATGACGGCGCACCGCCGCGAAAATCTCGGCGAACCTCTTTATAATATAACAAGAGCCGTAAGGAGACTTGCGGATAAATTTGAAGATATTGAGGTTATTTATCCTGTTCATTTAAACCCGGCTGTCAGAGATGTTGCCCGTGAAGTTCTGGGCGGTCATGACAGAATTCACCTTATCGAACCGCTTGAAGCCGGTGACATGCACAATGCCATGGCACGTTCCGAGATTGTTATGACAGACTCCGGCGGTTTGCAGGAGGAAGCTCCGTCGCTCGGCAAACCCGTTCTTGTTTTAAGACACGAGACAGAACGTCCCGAAGCTGTGGAAGCCGGCACAGTAAAGCTTGCCGGTGTTGATGAAGACACGATTTTTGAAATGGCAAGTCAGCTTCTTTCCGATAAAGCTGCTTATGACAAGATGGCAAAGGCTGTGAACCCCTACGGGGACGGCCATGCTTCCGAAAGAATTGCAGACGCTTTAATATATCATTTTCTGGGCGGTAAAAGACCTCAGGATTTAGTTTAATCACGAAAGGAATACATAAATAATGAAGATAAGAACACGATTCGCCCCGAGTCCCACGGGTTACATGCATGTGGGAAATCTGCGTACGGCTCTGTATGCATACCTCCTGGCAAAACATGACGGCGGCGATTTTATATTAAGAATAGAGGATACCGATCAGGGCAGATACGTTGAAGGCGCTGTTGACCTTATTTACAAAGCTCTTAAAGACACAGGACTTAAACATGATGAAGGTCCCGACATCGGCGGTCCCTACGGTCCCTACATACAAAGCGAGAGACGCGCGCTCTATAAAGAATATGCCGAAAAACTGGTTGAACTCGGCGGCGCTTACTATTGCTTCTGCGACAAAGAACGTCTCGACAGCGTAAGAGAAGCACAGGAAGCCGCTAAACTTCCCCCGAAATATGACGGGCACTGCCGCAGCCTTTCAAAAGAAGAGGTTGAAGAAAAACTTCGCTCGGGAATTCCTTATGTTATCCGTCAGAAAATCCCGAAAACGGGAACAACAACGTTTCACGATGAAGTTTTCGGTGATATAACTGCTCCCAATGACACTTTGGATGACAATATTCTTCTTAAATCCGACGGTCTTCCAACGTACAATTTTGCAAATGTAATAGACGACCATTTAATGCATATAACCCATGTTATCCGCGGAAGCGAATATCTTTCTTCAACTCCCAAATACAATCTTCTTTATGAAGCTTTCGGCTGGGAAATTCCGAAATATGTGCACTGCTCCCCCGTTATGAAAGAGGCAGGTAAAAAGCTTAGCAAGCGTGAAGGAGATGCGTCATACGAAGATTTTCTTGCGAAAGGCTATTTGAAAGAGGCAATTCTCAATTATATCTGTCTGCTCGGCTGGAACCCGGGTGATGACAGAGAGATTATGTCCCTTGAGGAAATGGTTGAAGCTTTTTCCGTTAAAGGCATAAGCAAATCTCCTGCAATTTTCGATGTTGAAAAACTCAATTGGATGAATGGAGAATACATAAGAAAACTTACCTTGGAAGAATTTAACAAAGAAGCAGAGCCCTACTATAAGCAAGCTGTTAAAAGAAATGTTGACCATATGATTCTCTCCGAATGTCTGCACGACAGAACCGAAAAGTTTTCAGATATTCCGGCTCAGCTTGATTTTATTGACGAATTGCCTGATTATGAAATTGATTTGTATACTCACAAAAAAATGAAAACAAACCCCGAAAATTCACTGGAATCTCTCGAAAGAATGCTGCCGGTTCTTGAAAGCATCGATAACTGGGACGGCGAAACGATTCATGAGAAGCTTTTTGAGCTCATAGCAGAAATGGGTGTTAAAAACGGAATTGTTTTATGGCCTTTGCGTGTTTCTCTTTCCGGCAAAGCATTTACGCCGGGCGGCGGAATTGAGCTCGCTCGCCTGTTAGGCAAAAATGAAACGCTGGCACGAGTTAAAAAGGGCATAGAAAAACTTAAATAAGGAGGCGGCATATGGACAAACGTTTAAAAACTGCGCTTTTCGGTTACAGCAAAAAAGGAGTTGCGGCATATGTTGACGAACTTGTTTCAACGTACGAAAAAAACATTGCTGAACTTCGCGAAGAAACGGAACAGCTTAAAAGACAAAATCAAACCCTTATGAGCGAAAACGCGGAAAGCTTTAAGAAGCTTACAGCGCTTGAAAGCGAACGCGACTTTGTTTCCAAAGCTGTCATATCCGCAGAGCAGCGCGCTCAGGAAGTTATGGAAGAAACAAAAAAAGAAATGGCAACTCTTAAAGCAAATAAGGCGGCCGAAATAGCTCTTGCGGAAGAAGAACTTAAAAAGCTCCGTGCTCAAATTGCAGAACTTAAGCAGTCTGCGGTTGCAACTCTCAGAAAATACGAAGCTCAGATGGACGATTTGGTTGTTGAAAAATAAAAAACAAACATATGCGGGGTGCAGCAAAACGATTTAGTTTTGCTGCACCCCTCTTTTGGAGCTTCAGAAAAATAGTGCCGAATGAGCAAGTGCCAAAGCGTAAACTTTGGATTATCCGAAGGCGTACATAGGTACGTCAAGAGCTGAAGTTTGTTCATCTCATAAAACATTTTACATCTCTTATGCATGTGCGGTCTGTGCATTTTGCCAAACCCCGTTTGCTTTTAAACCTGATTTCCTCCCACAACCCCTGTGGTTCCATGCTGTGCAAAACGATTTGATTTTACAATGGCTTTATACTGCGTCGGCAGCATACCGCATTGTTTTTTAAATGCGTTCGAAAAAGCCGACAGATTATCATAACCCACACTGAGAGCCGCCTGTACTATATTTACGCCCGGCTTACACAGTATTTTTTTTGCCGAATCTATTTTTCTTTTAAGAATATAATCCTTCGGTGACATATGCTCGTATTTTTCAAACAGTCTGTATAAATACGTTCTTTCCAGGTTTACCGCGCAGCAGATATCGCTCACTTTAATGTTTCTGTGATAATTCCTGTCAACAAAGCTTTTTGCTGCCCGTACATATTCATGTTTTATATTTTTATATTTGTCGTGAACTGATGCAATGCTTCCGTACTCTGTCAAATCGGAAATAAGCCTGTAAAACTCCGCTATGCGCACATACGCGCCTTTATTTTGCGCATAAGCTCCGAGAAATTTCATAAAGCTTTTTTCCGCCTCGTCGGCTTTATCCGTATGATAAATCGGATTTTCCGCCGAAAGACCCATTTCCTCGAGAAAACCGCCGCCGCTGAATATAAACCACGCATAATCCCACGGATCGGTTTTTTCGGCACGGTAAAACGTTATTTTATCGGGACAAATCAAAAAGCCGTCGCCGCGCGACAAGGCATACTCGTTTTTTCCGTCGTCAAAATAACCCCTTCCTCCGAGAACCATATGAAAAAGATAGCCCCCCGCCATAAACGGCCCGTAATGCTGCGTTCTTGCGCACTGCTCTCTTCCTCCGCCCAAAAGCGTCAGCTCCTTAACCGAAAAATTATCGTCAAAATATGAAATCAAGGCTATCCCCTCCTTCTGTTTCATTTTAACCCAAACTCTGTGCAATGTCAAATGTTTTTGCTGAAAAATTTTTAATTTTAGCAACATTTTTTATATTATATTTGCGCATTAAACAATAATACGGAGTTTTTAAAACAACATAATTGCAGGTTTTTGTGTTGCTATAAACGATTTTTGATGATATAATTTAAATATAAACTTTTTTGAAAGGGGATTTAATTCATGAACAGAAAAATCGGCTTGTATCTCGCGTGTGTCGGGATATTTTCAGTCTCTCTCTGCCTCAGCGCCGCTGCGCAAAACGGCACGAGCGTTGCGTTCCTTAAAAACAATTCAGAGGTATTTACCGTGTCGGACGGGGAATTTAATGCCGAAATCACCTTTGCTTCTCCCGTTCCTTCCGAAACCCACTACGTTCTCATATCCTATGACGGCGCCCGAATCACCGATATCTCATATGAATTTCTGCCGTCAGGCGCGGAAACCTTTACAACAAAAAAGGTTTCGGTTTCAAAAGACTCCGCCGCTCCGTCCGTTGCGCTGATGCTGTGGGACAAGGAGCTTTCTCCCGTATGCGGAAAACAGATGCTTTCGGACAAGAGCCGTGAAGCTGCTTTAAAATCTCTGACAGCGGTTGTCGGGAAAAACACATATTCCGCCGCAATTAACAGCTTCGATAAAACAGCCGTATTTTACATTCCGACGGACACAAACGGCTCTGCCACGGCAGACGCCCCCGTTACGGAATCCGATGAAGCTATAGAAAACGCCAAATCGGCTTTTATGCCCTCGGGCAACATTGCCGGCACCGTTCCTTCTTCCGTAAATCTGAACGAAACCGAAAACCGTCTTTCCGTTACTTCCGATGACAAAAGCGTAACAAACGATTATACAATTTCCTTTGTCAAAACGAAAATAGCGCGTTTTCAGACCTTTGACGACAATACAGCATATCACAAAACAGACGGCTCACAGCCCACAAGAGATTTTATGCCGAGCTATGTCGGCGCTTACGGAAACGGCACCTTGAGCTATTGGTTTGACGCGGGAAAAACATCTGTATACAGCGCTCTTCAGAAAATCAACGGAGAAACATACCTCTCTCTCAAAAAGATCTTTGCCGACGGCGTTACGAGCGGCTCTGCAAGCGTATCCGTTGACATGGGAAACGCCGTGCCGACCGGCGGAAACTTTGTATGTATTTCCGATTTTGATTTCATGGCGCTTAATTCAATTGTTCCCGAGGCACGCGATGACGGCTTTGAAAGAACTGTTTCCGGAGAGAGGCTCAAAAAAGACCCCGAATTTTATATCGGCAACATAGGAACCTTGAATCAGCCTCGTCTTTATATAGGCCGCGGCAGCGAAAATACCATCTGCCTTCGTTCAAACTTCAACGGCGGCAATAAGAGCGAGCCGTATATTTTCCTGAGCTACGACAAAAAATACAATATAAAGCTTGTAACCGAAAACCGCGAAAACGGCGACGGAACATATTCACAGTATTCAAAGCTTTTTGTCGATAACACTTACGTTGCAACCTTCGGCGGGAGCGACGGCATCTCTGCCGCAAGCGCGCGTTATCTTTCCTTCTCCTGGTTTAACTCGGCGAACGCCCCGCTCTTTATTCATTCGATAAACACACAGTTTTACACATTGGATTAACGAGGTTTAAAAAACTATGAAAAAAGCTTTATGTTCACTTTTTCTTGCTCTCGGGTTTTTTGTATCGGTATTTCCCTGTTCCGCAAACGATATAGGCATTTACATAAACGGCGAATCCCAACAGTTTGAACCTGCTGCATTTATTTCCAAAAACAGAACTATGGTACCTATGCGTGCAATATTTGAAAAACTGGGAGCCGAACTTTTTTGGGACGATATAAAAAAAGAAGTAACTGCAAAAAGAAATGGAAATGAAATTAAACTTGCAATCGGAGACACACTTGCACACTTAAACGCTTCGGAGATAATTCTCGATGCACCTGCCGTCATTGTCAATTCCAGAACAATGGTTCCGCTCAGATTTGTAAGCGAAAGCCTCGGAGCAAATGTTGTATGGGATGCAGAGACGCGTACCGTTTCAATTAACGATGTTCCGGTCTCTTATGCCGTAACAAGTGTTACGGCAAGCGCTGACGACGGAAATAAACCGGAAAATGTTATAGACGGCGACTACAACACTCGCTGGTCCGCACAGGGCGCATACTGCATGCTGACGCTTGAGCTGCCGCAGCTTCTGCCCATAGGATACGTGGGCGTTGCATGGTATGTCGGGAATGAACGCACCTCCTCTTTTGAAATTGAGCTTTCCGAAAACGGAACCGATTACCATTCTGTTTTCAAAGGTCAAAGCGCCCTTACTCTTAATATGACCGGCTATGATGCCGGCGGAAAAAACGCCAAATTTATCCGCATTGCGTGCATGGGCAACTCAGAAAATCTTTGGAACAGTATAACCGAGATTAAAATCTATCCACCGCTTGAAGGAGGAAAAATAATAGTGGAGAACGCAGCACTTGACGGTGCCTCTGCCTCTGAACTGTCCGCGGAACTTGCAGAAGCTCTTTCCGTAATAGATAAATCATACGATGCCGCTCTTCTTGATTATATAGCAGGCATGTACGATGTTGAACGTGGTATGTTCTATTTTTCCGCCAGCGCAAGAGATAACGAAGGTTTCATGGCGGATATCGAAAGTACAAGTCAGGCTGTGAATATTTTAAAATATCTCGGCATCTGGAATACTTCATATATGCCCGAAGACTTTATTCCGAAAATGGTTAAAAGCATTCAGAAATGTCAAAGCGATGCGGACGGTTATTTTTACGATATACAGTTTGGCAGCGACGTTTCGCAGTCCAAAAGAGAAAGAAATAATTCTCAGTCGCTTTCAATTATCGCCCTGGGCGGAGAGCCTCTTTTTAAAACCGCAGCGGAGAGAATGCGCGATGAAATGTCTCAAAGGAACGTGTCCGCCGCTTATTCCTCCAGCCCCGCTTATGCTTCGCAGGAATCTTATACGCAATGGCTTCACTCTCTTTTTGAAGATCACGACGCATATTACGCCGGAAACATGATATCCTCCTCGTGGTCAACAATAAAGAGTGCGGGATACAGCGACTTAACCAGGGATTATATTTCTTCATTGCAAAATGCCGAAACCGGTCTATGGGGCAGCAACGCGGATTATGCCGCACTTAACGCGGCGATGAAATGCGCCACGGTTTATGAACTGGGACACCCCTTTCCCAACATTGAGAAAGCAATTGACTCTTCTCTCTATGTTATAAAGAATTGCTCTACACAAACAACTGCCATGGTCTGGAATCCCTTTGCGCTATTCTCAAAAATGATTTCAAGTTACGGCAATAATATTGACAAGTCACTTGCTCAAAAATTCAATTCAGCCTTAGCCGAAGCCTATACCCATGCCGCGGCTGAACTTGCCGACTACAGACAACCCGACAGCGGTTATTCGTGGCTCAAAACCGGGAGTTCAATTAAATCTCAGGAAGCCATAGTATCTCTCGGTCTTGCCGAAGGAGATATGAACGGTACTGCCCTCGCGGTTTATTTAAGAAATAATACATACAATCTTGCGGGCGTTAAATCTTCAGACTATCCTATCTTTACCGATAATGAAATACGTGATTTCTGGGATAAAATAAAAAGCTCAAAGCCAATTCAAAAAAAGGTTAAACCTATTGGCTTTAAGTCAGATTTCAGCAACATTAAAACCGGAGGAATTCCAGAGTATTGCACTTCATCTGCCGAAAACGGATTTATAGGTGTCTTAGAAAAAGCTCCTGACAGAATTAAAAATCCGGTGCTGCGTATTTATTCCGAGGGTAAAAACTCGGTGAGATTTGCTTCTTCATGCTCCTCTCCCGAATCTTATTCGACATTATCATTGCAGTTTGACATATATATAGATCCCGACTGCGTCGGCAACCTTTTTTACAATACTTTAGGCAATTCTTCAACCGCCGTTTCATGGTGTATATCAGCTTCAAACGGTCTTGCAAATATTTCTGTCAGAGAAAGCGATGAGGGGCTCGGATCTTCTTTAGGCACAATGTCTCTTGGGGAGTGGTATACACTGCGTATAGATTATACACCGAAAAACGGGAAGTCCGTCCTATATATCGATTCATCACCTAAAGGTTCATCGTTGTCTTATTACGGTAAGTCTGACGGAAAAACACCTGTTACAAAAATTGACGGTTTTTCATTTGCGACATTTAAATCCGCAAAAGCTGATGTATATATCGATAATATAAGTTTAAGTTTTAATTAATTAAAATCTTCAATATACATAATAGGAATGATAAAAACTCCAAAACGCAGGAGAACTGACTCAACTTGCTTATTCCATAGCCTTTTTCATATCCCTAAAGAAAAGCCGGGGATGGTTAAAATTTTAACCATCCCCTTTTTATTTATATTATATTTTTATTTAAACTTCCGGCGAAATTTTTTCTTTTCCGCCCATATAAGGTCTTAATACCTCGGGAATTATTATGCTTCCGTCACCCTGCTGATAATTCTCCATAATTGCCGCAACCGTTCTTCCTACGGCAACGCCGCTACCGTTCAATGTATGAACAAACTGAGCTTTGCTCTTTACGCCGTCTTTAAAACGGATTCCCGCACGGCGCGCCTGATAATCTTCAAAATTGCTGCACGAAGATATTTCAACATATCTTCCGTAGCTCGGCATCCAAACTTCTATATCATATTTCATCGTCGGCGTAAATCCGAGATCACCTATGCATATTTTAACCACACGGTAAGGCAACCCGAGACCTTGAAGTACACTCTCCGCATCATGGGTAAGTTTTTCAAGTTCATCGTATGAATCTTCCGGTCTTGTGAATTTAACAAGCTCAACTTTGTTGAACTGATGCTGTCTTATAAGCCCTCTTGTATCTCTTCCCGCAGAACCTGCTTCAGCTCTGAAGCATGCCGAGTATGCAACATGTTTTATAGGAAGCGAGGCGCCGTCTAAGATGCTTTCTCTGTACAGATTTGTAACAGGAACCTCAGCTGTCGGAATAAGAAAATACTCCGTTCCCGTAACTTTAAACGCATCCTCTTCAAACTTCGGAAGCTGACCTGTTCCGACCATGCTGTTTCTGTGTACCATGTACGGCGGAAGAATTTCCGTATAACCGTTTTTCTCCGTATGTGTATCAAGGAAATAGCTGATTATGGCTCTTTCAAGTCTTGCACCCATACCTCTGTAAACCGTGAAACGTGCACCGGTTATTTTTGCTGCCGCCTGAAAATCAAGAATATTAAGGCTTTCGCCGAGATCCCAATGGGCTTTTGGTTCAAAATCAAACTTTGTGGGTTCTCCCCATCTTCTTATTTCCACGTTGTCTTCGTCCGAGTTTCCGTCCGGAACAGTATCATTCGGAATATTCGGAATAGACAGCAGCATTTTGTAAAGCTCGTCCTCCGCATCGCGTATCTGTCCGTCAAGTTCTTTTATTCTATCGGAAAGTTCTTTGAGTTCAGCAAATATTCCTGATGCATCTTTTCCTTCTTTTTTCAAAACGGCAATTTTTTTGGATTCCTCGTTTTGTTTTGCCTTAAGGCTTTCTGCCTCATAAAGAAGTCCTCTTCTTTTTTCATCAAGTGCAATAACCGCATCAATATCAACATTTTCCTTTCTGCGAGCCATTGCTTTTTTTACACGTTCCGTTTCGGTTCTTATAACCTTAATATCTAACATTTATTCTCATCCTTTCAGAAATTAGAATTTTTTCGACAGTTTTTCATACAGTTTCAAAGTGTTCTCGCCCAAAATGCTCGAATCTATTGAATCAAACACTTCTTTTGCGGCCGTTTTATTTCCCGCGTTCAGAAGATCCTGTGCTTTTAAAAGATTTTCCGCTGCATCAACGTATTTCTGCTTTTCGGAGGCACTTTTTTCTCCGCTTGAACGTAATTCGTTGTTCTCGGCTGTAAGTTTGTCTATAGTACTTTGTTTTTCATTATTTTCCTTTTGCAGTCTTTCGTTTTCATCTGTCAGCTGCAAAACTGAATTTTGTGCTCCC
>ENA-OUQH01001077-OUQH01001077.1-human-gut-metagenome-genome-assembly--contig:-NODE-1077-length-18805-cov-31.532960_pt1 | contig 18805 bp, 22 predicted proteins | sample MGYA00237948_ERZ548828 | MGnify/ENA primary metagenome ERZ548828 (study PRJEB26490, sample SAMN05194711) | human gut metagenome | biome: terrestrial biome; feature: human-associated habitat...
CACAACCACTTGAAACTCAAAACAAAAGCTCAAATCTGCTATTTTTTGCTTTTTTAGTCATTCTTTTTCCGAAAAATTATGTACCTTTGTCGGCAAATAAAGATATTCTCGTCAAACAAATATAAATAATATAAACATGGAAAAAAACAGAAAAAAACAAATCGTAGTTTTGAGTATAGCTTTAGTTTGCATTTTCATCTTGGTATTTTCATTGTTCCATAAATCAGCGACAAAAGATAGCGCAAATCCTCCTTTAACAAATGTTTTGACTGATAGCATTTCTCAAATTGTCTCAGCTTGTCCTGGCGAAATTGGTGTGGCGGTTATTGTTAATAACAGAGATACGGTTAAGGTCAATAATAAGAGTGTTTATCCTATGATGAGTGTGTTTAAGGTTCATCAGGCATTAGCTCTTTGTAATGACTTTGACAATAAAGGAATTTCACTTGATACCTTAGTAAATATAAATAGGGATAAACTTGACCCAAAGACTTGGAGTCCTATGCTGAAAGATTATTCAGGGCCAGTCATATCATTGACAGTGAGAGATTTGCTGCGTTATACTCTTACTCAGAGTGACAACAATGCAAGCAACCTTATGTTTAAGGATATGGTTAATGTCGCTCAAACAGATAGTTTTATAGCCACACTCATTCCTCGTTCAAGTTTTCAGATAGCTTATACGGAAGAGGAAATGTCGGCTGACCATAACAAGGCTTACTCTAACTATACATCTCCTCTTGGTGCTGCAATGTTGATGAATCGTTTGTTTACTGAAGGTCTTATCGATGATGAGAAACAAAGTTTCATTAAGAATACGTTAAAAGAATGCAAAACAGGTGTAGATAGGATAGCAGCTCCACTTCTTGATAAAGAAGGGGTTGTTATAGCGCATAAGACAGGTTCAGGTTATGTTAATGAAAATGGTGTTCTTGCAGCTCACAATGATGTTGCCTATATATGTCTGCCTAATAATATCAGTTATACCTTAGCGGTATTTGTTAAGGATTTCAAGGGAAATGAATCACAAGCGTCACAATATGTTGCGCATATATCAGCTGTAGTATATTCTTTATTAATGCAAACTTCAGTAAAATCTTAAACTGCACTTGCTTTGATAATTAATGATAAACAATCTAAAAGCACTCTAATCGTTATCGGAGTGCTTTTAGATTACTAATCAAATTGCTTCTATTATAATTTGAATCCTCTACTTTTTCTTTCTTCCTGTTGCGGCACTCTTGCTCCATATCTAAGCCTGTGCCATTGCTCCCTGAACCAGTCGGCAATCGGCTTCCTGTTTATTGTCAGGTTCAGCCTGCTTTCATCGTCAGGGTCATTTTCCACCCTTAAAATATCATCCTTTATATCAAAGTTCCGCCTGTGTTGCTCGGAATAGATTTTACCGCTACATTTCAGGGCTTCTTTTTTGACTATAAGACTTTCAGTCATTTCTTTAGAGAATCCCAGCATGGCACAAAACTTTTCCATGCGCAGCATTTCCCTGAACATCGGAAACCACCTGAAAGCCTTGTCTATGATTCTGGCGAGCCGTGACAGTTCTTTTTCTTTCATGTCAAGTTCCTGCCTGTGCATTTCTCTGAGATTGTGGATTTGCGTATCATGCTGTTTCTGCATCTGCTGTACTTGGCTCTGCAATTTTTCAATATTGGTGTTCCGTTTTGAAACCTCGTCTTGCAGTTTTTCGTTGGCACGTTCCAGTTCTTTCAGTTTTCCACTCCCGAAAAGAGAAGCAACTCCACTAGTTATGGCTGTCGCTGCCGTGGTGGCTGTCTTCTTTAACTTGTCAGTGCGTATTTCTGATTTCACCTGTTTCAGTTCCTGCTCGGCAAGATTTATCTGTTCTTCTTTGTGCCGTTTGGCTGCATCCATGCGTTGCAGTTCAGCTTTCTGCTTCTCAATGATAAAGTCGTTCCGTTCCAGATGCTCCTTACCAGTGACAGCCTTTGACTGCCCGCGTTCCATCAGCAGGATGTCGGATGCAAGGGTCTGCATCTGCATCATGTCATCGTCATTGAGCTTTCGGCTCTTTCCTGTTTCGTGGTTCATCCAGTCGAAAACGATATGGGCATGATAGTTCGGCTTGAACCATCTGTCCCCGACTTTGAAGCTTTCCCTGTCTTCCGCTTCCGGCTGACCGTTCAGCCAATGCCCTTCATCCTTGTGCAGGAAGATTTGCAGCGGTGTGATTCCCCAGCGTCTTTGACACTCCTCACCGAATTTACGCACGTCTGCCAGTGTGGTGTCCGACCTGACAAGCAGCACTCCTTCACGTATGGGGGAGCATCCCGCAATCTTGACTATTTTACCGTTCTTGCCTTTGCGTTCACGCTCCTTTTCCTGCATGGCACGTCCGGTCTTTTCCTTTACCATCTGTCTGATATTGTCATAATGCATCCGCAAATCCGGACTGCCGAAGTCGGGATTTATCCACTGTTCGTTATCGGTGGATAGTTCAGGAACGACATAGATTCTGGACTCTCCGATGTGGCGCATGTATTCGGCAGTCCTCCTGTTGTGAGCCTCGCTCGATGCGATGTTGCAGGGCTTGATATGTATGCTTGATTTTGTTGCCATAGATACTTGTTTTTTGGTTTGTACTTTATTGTTTGCTTTTCCGCTCTCCTCCGTCAGGGAGGTTTTTCATCATCGTTGCCGATTGGAGATGCACCGACCAGCACAAGGTCTAAATCGTCTATCAGTTTTTGCAGGACGGGATTCTTCTCTATCATCCGCTGGAGGATTCTCTCAGCCTCGACCAAGTGGTTGGCTGTACTCATCACCTTGCCCTCCCGTATCTGAAAGATAATCCAATCGGCTATGTCGATATGGGCTTCTTTTTGTTTCGGGGTGGCATTCCTTTCGATGATGTCCGAAACCACCACCTTACAAAAGTACATGCTCTCGGCTCGCTGTTTCCACTCGGCATAAGCATCGGCATCGGGAAAGAGAAGCACGGTTCGCCCTGACAGTACACGGAGTTTCTCTTCTCTCATCTGACTCTTACCACCCGTAGCCAGCCATACATAATCGGGGAAGATAGCAGAACCGATAACGGCACTCTTCTCGGATTCCACCAAGACCACCACCTTGTCGGGATGCGTTTTCAACAAGTGTTCCCCGAAAAGGCATTGGGATAGTTGCCAATCCTCTGCCAACACACGCTGCTTTTTCAATATGCTGTGTATCCAGTTCACTGCCGATGTCTGTCCTCCCTTGATACGGTGTCCGTCTTCGGGATTGTACTGCATCACCTTTCCCGTGCGTACCTTGCCCGTCCTGTCTATCTGCCAAAAGATAACAGAGCCGTCACGGGTAGCCCCCAAACGGTATTCCTCCAACAACCGCTTCAACACCTCTTTCGCCTTGTCGCCATAGTAGGAAGTAAGGAGTGTGAAGAGGAAACGGAAGAAATTGCTACGCTCGCTTTGCGACTTCTCCACATAGTGAGGGGGAATATAGCCGATGGCTGTCGGCTTACTTTGCTGCTTCACTTTCTTCTGCTCTGCTCTTTGCCTGTCAAAAGAGAAATCATTGGTAGTTCTGTGTTCAGGATGCTCTTGAAAATACTCTTTCGGAGTGTAGTGATACCCACAACCGCTTTCGTGGTTACATCTGCCGACCGATGGATGCAACGGCACATTATTTTCGTCCACGTAATAGACGAAAGAATGCCTGTCTCCGCATTTGGGGCAGGTATGCCGTGTTGCCGTTCCTTTATACTTCTGTAATGAATAATTGCCCATAGCTTAGTCCGTTTTTGATGGTTGATTGTCGGCTGTCCCATCCTGTCCCATTGTCCCACACTCTAAGGGTTGGGACAGTGGGACACTTGGGACACCTGCGTTTTTACTCTCTTTGCTGCGCTGGATGATACGGTTTACGGTGGACTTGCCACAATTCACCTGTGAGGCTATCTCCCTGACGGACTTGCCCGATTGGGAGAGTTGCAGAATTTGGCAATCCCTTTGGCTTGATTCATTGTCGCCCAATTTTTTCAAGTGTTCCTTTTCCGTGGAATAGCCCCTGAACACGAACTGCAAGAAAGCATCCACCTTGTCAATCTCGTAAACGATTACATTATCCGCATCATGAGAGAACGTGCCATAGCGCACTTTAAGCTGCTTCACATAGCGAAGCCCTCCGTCTTGGGCACTTTTTCCAATGGTGAACACGCTGTCAAAGAAATTGTAGAGCCGTTTGCTTCCGGCAAGGTCGTTGGATGTGATGGGACAATCCAAAGAGCGTTTGGGCGTATGTGCTAGGACAAGGATAGAGAGCGCATATCTCTTTTTGAGATTGTTCAGCTGAATCATCAGCCGTCCTGCGGCATCGCCTTTCTCCATGGCGCAACACAGGTAGGTAAGATTGTCAATGATGAAAATCTTGCAGTCGGTCTGCACAGCCATCTGTTCAATGCCGCCTATGATAGCTTCCTCAAAGTTGGCATCCAAAAGCTGGTTGCAGTCAATAGACACCCGATAGAGTTTGTCGGGAAAGGTGTAGAGCTCTCCATGCTCGTTGGTATAGCGGAGCTGGAACTGCTTTTCGGACAGTTCAAAGTCCAGATACAGCACATTGTCGGTTCGGGCGATGCGGTCGGCTATCTGCACGGCAAGGATGGACTTGCCCACGTTGGAATCGGCAAACAAGCAGGAGAGTTCCCCCTCGTACCAAAAGCTGTCCCACAGCGCACGGGGCGTAGGCAATAACGATGCTTCAAGAATGGTTTGGTTTGCCGTCTTGATATTCATCATGCCTACACTGTCGGGCATACCGTTATGCGCTTGGGATGCTTTTGTGAGGTCGCCACGTATCAGGTTGATATAGTTCTTATCCTCTTCCATATCATTCACCAGTTACGTGGGTTGGGCTTGCGACGGTGGGAAGAGGATAAGGACTTGTTCAGTTCCTCGTCTGACAACGGTATGGGATTCTTTCGGGCGGTTTCCAGCCACTTGTCCAGTTCGTCACGGTAAAGGCAATAGCGTTTGCCGGGCTTGGTGGCAGGGATTGTCCCTTCTGACAGTTTCATGTAGAGCGTACCCTTAGGGATACCTAAATACTCTGCTGCCTCGTCCACAGACATGGGCACGTGGGTGTCCACCGTTTTGGCATTGTTCACACTGCGCTGCTCGGCGAGCAGGCTTTTCAGGCTCATCACTTCGTCTCGAAGCTGAGCGACAACCTCGGGGAGGTCGTTGAAGGTAAGAATTGATTTTTCCATTCGCGTACTCGTCTCTTTTGTAAGACTTGGCGCAAAGGACTGAAATGATATATCCGTGAATATCTCCACGACACGTCATTGCAAAATAATTCCCGAATAATTAAGCCCAGCCATAAATGACGGGTAAAATTACTCGGGAAACGATGTAAAACAGGCGGTTATGAGTTACCGGATGGTTGTCGTTGGTGTCGTGATTATCCTAATTCCGCACATAATCCTCGGGATAGTGGAAATCAAGTTTGCCGTTTTCGGGTTCATCAATGGGAATTTCCGTCTTTAACGGCTCTACCTTGAAATTCTTGATGGTTGATAAGTCTGTATCAGCAAACGATTTCGGGAAAAGGGCTTTGATGAACTTGGCACGGTTATCCCCATTGTAGTATCTCTTGTACAGGAAACGCTCAGAGATATTCCATACGAAGTGACGGAGTGGAATGTTGTTGATGTCTTTGGTAAACGGTCTTTGTATGGGCTTCGGGGTATAAGTGTTAAGATTCATCCATTTGTCCACCTCAGTACAGATGTGGTTCACGGTTTCTTGGTCGGCAATGCGAGGCAGGTAATAATGGCAATACTCCATGACCATGCGGATGCGCTCTTCCTTTTCCCGTTGCTCTCTGCTTGCGTAATTGGCACGGTTCTTTTCGTGAAGATCCGGGGCGATAGTAAGCTCTATCGGTTGTGTTTGGATAAGTGTCTCTTCTTTTGTCGGGGATGATTCGGGTACAGGCTCAGGGACTGATGTAGGTCCAGGCACAGATGTGGCTTCTTCAAGTGTATTTTGTGACAGTTCTTCCTGCACCTCTATGGCTTCGGCAATCGTTTCTTTCTTGCCGAACTTGATTTTGTAGATTTCGTATGTATCAAAGATAAGTGTCTGAAAGGAGAGATAGAGCAACCATCCCAACAGGTTACAGCATACGAATACTATCCACCTGACAAAGTTGTCTTGGTTGAAGCTGTCCGCTATTACCAGCGTGGCAATGGAAGATATTAGGACGATGGCGAAGCCGACAAAGCCCAAGATGATGTATTTGTCCTTGATTGATGATTCCATATTTCGTTGAGAGATTGAATGTTCCTGTATTATTTTGTGCAAAGTTAATGCTATTTTTCCCAATTACTGCCCGTTATTTGCGGTTAGAACGGTCTTTTTCAATGTATTTCACGAAATGTCATCATATCATACTCTGTTTCATACTCTGAGGGGCTTATAAATGGTGGCATCAAGCCAAAAACATAGAGGGGCGATTATAGCCTTGTAGCCATAACCGCCCCTCTGAATACCTGTCAATGTGAGACATTTATGCCTCCTTGCGCTTCAAGGTTATCTTGTCCACCACCTGACACATCTGCTGCGCTGCTATCTTGGAATAGATTTGTGTGGTGGTAATGTTCTTATGTCCGAGATAGGCTTGGATGACAGCCATGTCCGTTCCCATTTCCACGTGCAGGCTTCCGAAGCTGTGGCGGGTACAGTGAAAGGTGATTTTCTTGGTTATCCCTGCTGCCGTGAGCCACCGTTGGAGTGGTCCTTGCAGCATCTTGTCCTTGAAATCCTCAAAGATAAGTCCCTCGCCCCGTTCTCCCAGCAGTCCATAGGCTTCATCACTGATGGGGTTATGCACTATTTCTTTGGTTTTCTGCATACGGGTGGTAACGAACATCCTGCCGTTGGTGTATGGTTGTATCTGCTGCCACGTGAGCTGTCTGATGTCGCTCTTTCTCAGTCCCGTAAGACAGGCGAAAAGAAAAGCTTTTTTCAAGACCTCCTCCTCACAGGGTGTTTCGGCAAGCCGTATCAGTTCCTCTTGGCTCAAATGCTCCCTGATGGTGGGAATGCACTCGATGCGGTCTAAGAAGCCGTTTGGGTTCTCCTTTATCTTCCTGTCACGGTAAGCGGTGTGCAGCACGGCACGGAAAGTTGACCAATAGCCTGCTGCGGAGTTGATGTGCAGCTTTTGGTTGGTGTGGATGGATTGGGGTGCATCAAGCAGGTATTCCATGAACTTGCGGCACAAATCCACATCCCCCTCCTCAAAGGTGCATTTGCCGTTCACGAACCGCTGGAAATGCTTGTATACGTGCTGCCACTTGATATTCTTGCGGTCAGCCAGTCCTTTGAAATAGGCAAGGAAATCGCCCTTCATCTTGGTCTTGTCAAAAAAGCCGTTGTTTTCATTGAAAATGGCTTCGTAGCGCTGGTTGCGCAGGATGACCGCTTTCTTCATCATGCGTGCGTTGAAGTCCCGTTCCTGCTGGTTTGCAGGTTTGGCGAAGATGTAAATTCCTAAGGCTTCACGTGTAATCACTCTCATGGTGACATTGTCACGGTAGCCGGGATAGTAGTCAAGGCATAGTGAATACTGTGTCCCGTTCTTAATCTTGCGCTTACGCAAGGTAACTGTTTTGCATTTACTCATAATAATTATGTTTTAATTGGTTGTATACATTTTGGAGTTGTATCCATGTTTCCGATGGCAAAGGAACAACGTGAAATATCCGTGAATACCTCCACGATACATCATTTTGAAATAATTTTCGATAATCCCGATTTTTCACGGTTATTTGTTCCTTTCAGCCATGACACGCTCCACATCTGAGCGCAAAAGCAGGTTTTTCACACCCACCTTTATCTTTTCGATGTGCTTCACCTTGACGATATGGCAGATGTTGGCTGACGAAAGACCATAGATTTGCTGCACCTGCTCAACGGTATAGTAGCGTTCATCGTTCACAAGGTCAGTTCTGCGGAGTTCGTTCAAATGTGATTTGGAGTAATAGGTACGCCCGTACTCTCTTTTAGTGGGTATCTTATGGCGATAGGTGTAGGCACGGAGTGCGGTCGGCTTCATGCCGAACAGTTCCTCCACCTCCTCGGTCAGTAGCCAGTCGGTAATTTCGCTAATATCAACTGCCACACCGAAAAACTCGTCAATATGCTTCTTGCTGTAATAGTTCTTTCCTGCGATACGGCAGATGGGGATATGGTTACGCTTGGCGGAAGTGTAAAGCCATGACTGCTTTACCTTAAAAAGGGACATCACCTCCTCGCCCGAATAGAAGTCCAACACTTCTTCGCTTTCCTTTTCCCTTTTTTCTCTTTTGGCAGGTAAGGAAGATGAAGATGATTTCCTTGGTGTGGAGGTGTTGCCGGGCAGGATGCGGTGATAGGGATTGCCCTCCAACATCTGCTCGATGTCGGCTCTGCGGATGAATGCCATGCGGTTGCTGATGCGTGAGGCTTTCAGCTTGCCGATGGCTACAAGTTTGTAAATGTACTGTCGGGAACAGCCCATGAGGATGGCTGCTTTGGAAAAGGTGAGATACTCCTGATGCTGTATCTCCATCAAGGGTTGGGCGACTTTGAAGAGGTTGTTCTTCTGCATCACTCTGGCTCGTTTGGCTTCTGCCTGACAAGCCTCACTGCAATATCTTTGCATACCGCTTCGGGTTACAAAGGACTTGCCGCAAAAACTGCATTTTCTGGTTGCTTTCATACCGTTTTATCGTTTAATGGTTCATTTCTTCAATCCTATATCTCTGAAATGGTAAACGGATGTGAACGGAAGTCAACCATTGTCGCTTTTCTACACAGTGTGACTGTTTCCGCATATCGGGGCGGTTATTGTCGCTTGTCGTAAACGGTTGTAAACCCTTGTCAACTGTCTGCACGGTGTGACAAAAAACAAGCCCCGCAAATTCTCCACGTCAGAAATACGTCTCAAAAATATGTGGAAATTTGGGAAGCGACAAATGGCAACCGAAAAGTGTTAAATTTTAGAATATGCTGGTAATTAAAGATTTACACTCGGATATTTCTGATTAGTTTTGGTTGTTCTATGGTTATAAATACAGGAAGTTGAATGCTCTATCGGAAATGGATTCAACGCTTGCAGGAATATTTACGACTTTAAGGTCCGTGCATCCTTTGAAAGCAAAGGCTCCAATTGTTTGAGTCCCTTCTGGAATATTGCAGATTCCGTCAATAATGTCAAAAGTATCCATTTGATCTGTTATTTATATTATGCCATAAAGTTAATGAGAATAATGCTAGAAAAGTGTTCATGCAAGTCGCTTATGCTTTACTCAAAGCCTTATTACGTATCCTCCTTACAGCAGTTGACGATGTCGTCGGCAATCCTTTTGAGATCCGATGCCGAATAGGAGGATTTCATTGAAGACATTCGCTTGCGCATGCCATTGTAACCGAGCATGCCGTCTTCGGGAAGGTAAGGCATCGTGTCAGAAGTGTCATCGGCATTGTCGTAGGACCGTCGCAGTGACACATAAATGTCGTGGTAGTCGGGCCGTTTGCCGCCAAGCAGCTCCTTGAGCCTGTCGAGAGCCCTGCGTTTCCTGACCTCAATCGCATTCCTTTTGACATCGGTAAGACCCATCTTTTCGATGTACAGGTCAATGTAGTTGGTATCCGGATGACTGAAAGAATATAACAGGCAATCTATAAGTATCTTGTCGGATTCCGGAAGCATTGACAGCTTGTTCATAACCATTTCGTTCAGCTTGTATCTCTGCCTGCAGCTTATCCCCCTTTCCCAGGCGTTATAGGTGTACGGCTCGAAGAACCTCCCGTCATTGCCTGATTCCCCGGCTCCTGGAGTCGAATTGTCGAGCGCCGTTTCGTGTCCGTTCAGGAGCCCTCCCCTCTTCAGTGCCCTTCCCTCGGAGGTGAGTTCGTTCAAGACGCAGTTGTTTACCACTTTGTTGAGAAATGTGGAAAATTGGGCATTCGCCTTTTTCGCCCTTTCGGGATCATAGTTGTAAAAGACCTTTGAGAGAGCCGTCTCCACGGCCAAATCCTTCACCAAATCCACATCAATCCTTGAATTGAGTGCTCCGTGTTTCCGGACGTGGCGGCAGATTGCCGCGTCAGCGTACCTGCATGCAAGGTCCCGATGTTCCTTGACAAATTCGATATAATCCATGGCTTGATGTGCATTAAAACTCGGACAAATATACGAAAATTTCCGATGCTTGGATTACGCTGGCTATCATCATTGACATGACAGCCCGTCATCTTCAGTCACGCTCAGGTTACCGATGAAATGCCTTATGATCAATTCCGGATTCGATGCGAACTGACACAGGTCCAGATATTCCCTGAAGTATTGATGGAACGGATTCCTGATCTCCGATTCTGCAAGAAGTTCTACGATTTTTTCGTGGATGGGTGCCCGCAAGGCGACGTACTCCTTCTCGGTGTATTTTCCTGCTTTGAAATCCCGTTTCAGTTGTCCGCTTGTCTTTGAGACCATGGCGCATTCCTTTCTCTCCTCGAGAGTCCTTTCCCTTTCCTGTTTCAGGAACGATTCCCTGAAGGACTTGTAGCCCCGGGAATGATCCACGAGGTCGTCCTTGCGCAATTTGACCATAGAGTAGTCATAGTACAGTTCTGTCAATATCCTATGGACTATGGCTTTGACTTTGTTTTCATCCTTAAGCCAGTTGTTCCGGCTGAAGAATGACATGTGCAACGACCTGGCATAATCGTACTTGAGAGGAGAAATTATATGAACTTCAATGATTTCCTTTCCGATTTCGACTGTAGCCCTTACCTCGTCATCGCCGAAATTGAATCCCACCATATCTCCTGAAACAAGAGAATCATTTTCGTCGAGCCACTCGGAATTGTTTACCGCATTTTCGAATATTTCTAATGCCTTTACATCACGGGCATACCCATAGGGACCATCGATATACTTGAGTTTCATCTGAATTATAGAGCTTGTTGCACATCTTCTAATACTTACAGAGAATGAAACGAATTCTTTCATTGTTGATGAAATCTTATTCGTTCCACTTTGAGTAAGGTTGCGTAAGAATGATGCTGCGAGTCCTGGCCTGAAATTTAAGTCTCAGCCCAGCCGTCAATCGTCTTGGTTTCAGAAGAGAAATTGATGCCGAGCTTGATTATCTGCTTGCCGCTTGCGAGGAACGGTTTGTCGTAACCTTTTTCCTCGATTTGTTTCAGAGCAGTTTCGGCGGATTCGTCTCTCTTCAATTCAATGATATAGACATATTTGTCCGTATCGAAGACAATGTCTATCCTTCCGTTGGAAGTCTGGTATTCAGTCTTTACGTAAAGCCCCATCATTTTCAGCATTATCGACATCACGTTCTGGAAGTACAGTTCCAGGTCACCCTGAATCATGTAGCTGTTTCCTGCGAAAAAAGCCGTGAGACGATTCATAAAACTCTCTATATCGCCCTTTTCAATATCGCGAATAAATTGATAGACAGAGAGCTCGCCGCCTACTAATGCCGGAGCATAGAGATGACTTAACGAATTCAGGAATCCGCTCTTCACTTCTTCGTTAGGATAGTCAAGATTATACGTATTGAATCTCTGGTCATAATCCTTAATCGTAAGATATCCAGCCTGATACATCAATGTTATCGGAGCCGGGCTTACATAGTTCGCTCCTGTCAGAGTCTCCACCGCCACGTCATTCTTCGAGATGTTGTCCAGATTATAGTTCCCCTGCTTCAAGTATCTTACCAAGAATGTCGGTGTGCCCGTCTCGAACCAGTACATCCTAAACTCATTGGCGTTAAATGTGTTGAGAAGACTGAACGGGTTGTATATGCCAGGCGTTCTATAATGGAAATGATACCCGTCATACATTGATGCCAATTTCTTGTAGCATTCTTCTTCCGAAAGCCCGTTCATCCCCGCAAGAGTCTTCACGCTTTCATTGAAATACGACTTCAATTCCTGCTCCGATATTCCGCAGATGTCAGCATACCTTGCATCCATCGATATGTCATTCAGGTTGTTAAGTCCGCTGAAGATGCTCATTTTACCAAGTTTGGTCACTCCCGTCAGGAACGCGAATCTGATGGCATTGTCCTTACCCTTTATGACGCTGTAGAATCCCTGAAGCTCGCGCCTGAACTGCTCCATGAGTTCAGGATTGTCGATGTTGTCGATTATTGGTTTTTCATATTCGTCAATGAGAATGACGACTTTCTGGCCGGTCTTCCGGTATGCTGTATCAATGATGTTTTCAAAGCGGACACTTGCGACATGTTCACCTGTCCGGACCTCATAACGCTCTTCATACTTGGATAAAAAAGAGTTGAGCTTGGAATAAAGTTCATCAACAGACAAATATGCAGCTCCCGTCAAATCCAGATGCAGAACAGGATAGTTCACCCAGTCCTTCTCCAGTGACGCCATCGCAAGTCCCTCGAAAAGTTCCTTTCTACCACTGAAATACGCCTCCATAGTAGATACGAGCAGACTTTTTCCGAACCGTCTCGGACGACTCAGAAAATAATACTTGCCGGTGGAAGTCAGCTTATAGATGAGCGCCGTCTTATCCACATAAACATAACCACCATTACGAATCTCCTCAAAACTCTGTATTCCTATCGGGTATAACATATTCCGTCCTCCATAATACAATATCCGTTCACAAATCGAACCAATGTTGACAAACAATACAAATATAACCATTTGCGGCCAAAATATAAAAATTCTCTAAAGAATATCAGGGCAACCGCATCAAAATACCTCCTTCCTTTTGCATACGGCAATGCGGTGAAGACATCTTCACTTATAATAACCGCCGTCGGAAACAAGTGGGGCATTGTGTGTAAAAAAAAGTCGTACAAAGCCTCTCGAAGAGTTGCATATGTCATTGATTTTTAGTAACTTTAATACTTAAAAACAAGCATTGACTCAATGGCGACAACCTATCAAATCTTTGCGGATTTCCCCGATCACCGCGTGACGGCGCGCTGCATCTACTCAATCTCCGATCTCCTCACGATCTCCCTTCTCACCTACCTCTGCGGTGGTGAGGACTACGTCGACATGAGCGAGTTCGCCCATGTGCGTGCCAGGGACTTCAACCTCCTGACCGACAACGACACGTCCCCGTCCCCTGACACATTCGAGCGTATGATGTCTGCGGTATGCCTGGAGGAACTGCGCCGCTGCCTGTCCGAACACGGGAGATCCTTCCTGTCATCGCTCGGTGAGAAGCAGGTGGCGATAGACGGGAAGAAACTGCGCGGTGCGAGTCCTAGGACCAACGGGACCCGAGGCGACTACATACTCAGCTCGTACGTGACGGAGAACCACCTCCTTGTCGGCCAGGAGTCCGTTACGGACAAGGAGAACGAGATACCCGCCATACCCCGCCTGCTCGACAGGCTTGACATAGATGGGGCTGTGGTGTCGATCGATGCCGCGGGTACCCAGACGGCCATCGCGGAGCGCATATTGGAGGGCAACGCACACTACTTCCTCGCCGTCAAGGACAACCAGCCGTCCCTGCGGGAGGCCGTCAGGTACGCGTTCCTGTGTGAGAGCGTCACGGACACCTCATCGGAGATGGAGACCGGCCACGGGCGCGTGGAGGAGAGGGTCTGCCGGATATCCTCCGCCGATAGCATGGAGGACGAGGCCGTCCTCTCCAGGTGGCCCGGCGTCAGGACTGTCGTGGAGGTGACCTCAACCGTGACCACGCCCGAAGGGGCGGCCTCCTCCGTGAGGCACTACATCAGCGATGAGGACCATCCGCACGCCGCGTACTACGCAATGCTCGCAAGAGGGCACTGGGGTATAGAGAACCGGCTTCACTGGCATCTGGACGTGACCTTCAAGGAGGACGCCTGCCGCGCCAGAAAAGGCTTTGCGGCGCAGAACCTCTCCACCGTCAGGAAGCTGGCGCTCCAGATCGCCAAGGCACACAGCGACAACAGAAGCATACGGAAAAGGTTGTTCTGGGCATCACTCTCACAGGACTATCTTCTGGAACTGCTTAGGGGCGCTAGAATTTGATGCGGTTGCCCTGGCAGAACATAATGCGCAGCATAGAAGTAACCGCCACCGAAGTGTTGTTCCAAGACCTCTTCGGTAACGTTTTGCAGCATATTTGTTCCCGAGAAGGTCTACAATGATGGCGACGGCAACACTTATAGTCTTTTTCGTCACCGAAGAGGGACGCGCGAATGGCGACGGCAACGTTTTGAGGGGTATTCGTTGCCTTGGAGGAACCGTGTTGGTAGGTACAACTTTTTGACCATCGGCAAGACTTTTAAGGCAGCCTGAGGAGATAACGCGCAAGGCATGCCTCTAAAAAGACTCTAGTTTCAGCAAATATCAGTGACCTTTTCCAGCCTCGAATTAGAGTCCATCTGCGATACTACCAGCATAATCAACTAAAATTGGTTGATTCTAACTATTAAATTTTGTCATCATAGAACTATTTCCAATCTTTGTGAAAAATTTCACGTCATGAAAATCTTTGGAACCATTACTGGATATATTGTTCCTTCAACGTCAATCACTAACGAGTTGTTATCTGATGTTGCGGAAGTCATAAAGAAAAAAATAGACATCTGTTACAACTTCAAGAATAACAATAAGATACAGATTATTGTTAACGATTCAGTACAGACAATGAATGTATTATTGTTGCTTAAATCAGGACTTAAAGCCAGAGGGGTATCCATCCACACCGACGTTGATATTTCAGACAATACACTTGAATCTCTGTCAGACGCTAGCGGGCCCTGCTGTTGTTGTAACACTCCTTCAGTCAAAGATATGTCCACCTCATTTTCTTCACTATGGAAAGATATTGAGAATGAATTTATATCCTACATTCCGTTCATTGATGACATTGTTGAATGTTGGACCAAACGTCAGGCCAATATGATTCTTCATTATTTTCTGAACGATAACTCACAGAAAGACGTTGCCACAGAATTACACGTTTCCATACAAGCTGTCAACAAAGTTCTGGTAGCAGCCAAGTTACATCTGATCATTGTTTTTCTGCAACGATTCAAAAAGATCATGTCCAGCAAACTAGAGAGAGTTCCTCAGATTCAACACTTTGTTGGCGAGATTGAAAGGTTAAAGTCTAATTACGAGTACGTACGCGATGACACCTATGACAAGCACCATAAAAAAGTGACTGGCAATCATATAACATACAAGTACAAGGTGATGGCATCATCGAAGAACCCCACGCGCATAATCAGCAAAGACGGATCTCTCGCTTATGAATTCCTTATTCAATTCGACAAACAAGACTTCGGATACGGCATATATTTCGGTTGCAGGTGCTTGATTCTTAAAGGAGACTTTGCTGATAAATCCGCTTACCTAAAAAAAGAATGGGAAATAGTTAAACCAGCAGCAATCAAGGTCCTTAATGACACATTTCAAGGCAAGGAATTTTCGGAACGGTTTTATCCTGCCCAAGAAAATGGGACTATTGCCCTATGGCCATTTTGGATGACGTTAAGCGAAGGAGAAGATATATCCGTGGCTTCACTTGTTACAAAGTTGATATCCTTAACATACAAAAGCTATATCAAAACAGACACTTTGCTTGTTGAGTCGAAGTACAACCGCAAAAGCAAGAAAAACGAACGGGTGAACGAGAAGTGGTTCACTGATAAAAGTTTCGAGCTGATTCATAACAAGTTAAACGACATTAAACAATGGAAGTCATTCGATAATTTTCTTAAGCTGGCAGAAAAGAGCCATGTCATTTCAAGGGTTATACAATATGAGAAATGTTATCGATTCAACAATCTGAATAAAGTGGAAGTAACGTATTTTATCCGCTCTCTCGTCGGCATGGAAACAACAAATAAAGAAAATTATCCTTATTATGGGCCTACAATCAATAAGCCCTTATTACATCTTGAAACTGGACAGCGGGAGAAAAATGAATATTGGAGTTATTTCTCACCGATCTTTGTTGATAAAGACTATAAGCCTCTCGGTAACCTAAAATCCATTATTGCTCAAAGCCACAAGAAGAATGAAGAAGAAATAAAAAAACACGTGGCAGGAGAGTACTCAAAATTACTCAATTCTGACAATTGAAGAACGTAGGGTGACGAGCGGTCGCCTGATAACTACCTTTGCAACCGTAACCATAAAAGTTATGGTTGCAATTATTAACGTCCAAATGGGAAACCAATTCCCAGAAAGACAAAAATATTTTATGAAAAAATTTTCAAATATTACCGCCCGCTGTATAGCGGCATCAGACAGCGTCAGCATTTTAGTTGATGAGAACACACAAGAACGATGTGTCGTAAATAATGATGACATCGAGAAATTCGTTGAACTTCCTTCAGACATCTTGGAGGGAGGGCACTTCCGTGTCGGTGCGGATGTGGCACTGTGTGGCATTTTCTATGGCAACGGAAAGGTAAAGTGGGTACCTGACCAGAAGGTGTACCCTAGAAAGGAAGTCATCTCATATATTTCACTCGGCGAGGAAAACAGCAGCACAGAATTCAAACGCTCCTTGATTCATATCGCTGACCGAGATCTTGACAATCCCGTTATGGGTAATAAACCGGCTCAATACAAGATTATCGCCAAGGAGATAGCGGGGATGGTAACAGCCAAGAGTCCAAATGCGCAGGTGATAATTGGCTGCGATGATAATGGCTGCCCGCTCGGCTTAAATAACGAAGTAGGGAATAAGAATGCCGCCGAAAGCGACCTAAGAAACTATTTGTCGCAATGCTTTGGGAACATATCCTTTGTCAGCCGAATACAGATGAAGTGGGAGGAAATAGAAGGCAGGCTTATTCTGCGCATACTTATTCCTGAATATCATGGCGATATTCTTCTTGTCGGCCAGACGGAAGTCTACTACCGCAACGGCTCTAATACAACAAGAGTAAAGGGTCCCGAATTGATAAATCTTATCAGAAATTATAATTCTTAAAAATTAACGATTATGAAAAGAGCTGAGAACGCGACAATCTCGACAGGGACAATAACGACGACGGCAGGAACTGCCGGAATTACGATTTACAAAGCGTGCAAACACGGTAAAAAAGCCAATAACAGATAAAAAAAGTCAAAGTATGAAACCCACAAGAAGTCTGGTATATTGCTATGAGACCAGAAGGCAGAAGATACTGTTCAAATCCGAATCCAAAGCCGACAATTTCATCAGGTTCAATGCGGACGAGATTCGCGAAAGTTCCGGATATGCTCCGGTCAGAAGCTATTACTGCATATCATGCGGAGGATGGCATGTGACACACTCGCCTGAATTCAGGCGCGAGAAGACCATCTCTGAGATCATGACCGACAAGATGAATGAAGCCATTGAAAACAGGAAGAAAGCCCGCATGGCAATCTCTCAGCAAAGGAAGGAAATCAAGAGGCGGAATGCACTCATTATCGACAATATCAAAAGTTATTTTGAAACCATCCGCAGTCTTGTCGACTCTGGAGATAAAGATAAGGCCGAAGCCACCCTGCTTGAGGCCTACCGTGAACTTCAGTCCATTTGGGATAGCAATGGCAATAGTAAAGTTAAAAGGATCCTGCATCATGGGTTGGACAATCTAGCACTCGGTATGGGCATGCACCCAGTCAAGATTTGCGGATAATCCAGACAAGCATCTGATGCCGACAAGACTCCTAAATCAGAAACTCATAAATAAAAACCCATAAACCTCAATACATTATGATTAGAGATATTATAAAGGTCGCCTATGGCTCGGCCACAATACTTGAAGCCATAATTTGTTTTGCCAAGGCTCATAGCGCAGCAGACTTCATGTACTACATCTGTAGGGTATTCGGCATAGCCTTGCCTCTGCCAGTCGCTGTCGCACTTCGCATTCTTCTTTTGACGACCGGAGGTCATGCTTTGTTTGATGGCCTCAAGAGGTTGTGCCCAGAGCTACACAAGAAACTCTTCGCCAGAGGATAAGGCTGGCGACGCCATAGGAATTAACAAATCTACAAACACGCATTCACATGAAAGAAGACAGAACATTCGATGACTTCTCAGACGAAGAACTCGATGAGATCGAGAAAAACGATCCAGAACTGTACGACACACTGAACGACAACACTGTCGAATCCACACTGGACATGATGTACCACGACGAGGATTCACGTCCTGATGACGACTAAATTCTCTGATCCATAGTGACTACTCTTATATAAAACGAGAGGCTCAAACAGAGCTTCTTGTTTTTCACGAGCACAGAGGTCAGCAGCACAGAAACATATCGGCCAAGATTTACCTCTTAAGGATAAAGCCCAATCAACATTGTATCGATTTTTCAAGGGAAAAACTCTTACTTTGTAAAAGAATTTATATATTTATGATTCCTTTAGAATCGTTGTATTCTACTATATTGTTTTTTAATATACAAGAGCTATGTATCAAGGAAATTGCGCAACAAAATTAGAGACAACCGAGCAGTTGGATCTGAAACTTGAAGTCATTAACTCATGGCTAAAGAAGTACCAGTTTAAAAGAGTTAACGCCAACGATCCTGAGCAAAAAGGGTTTGTAATGGATATATGTTGGGCTCTGTATGGATAGGATCACGACTATTCATTATTAACTTAAAATAGCTAGCCCACAAAAAGATTATCTACGTTTTTTTGTGGGCTTTCTTATAATTTAGGAATACAGCATGAATACTACCTATAGTCGAAAAATCTGCATATCAACAAATTCAACGAGGCTGACCCAAAAGGGTTGGTCTCTTTTTTATATAGGGTGTCGTAGAGTTGTC